>Ga0209571_1000271_pt1 | contig 82496 bp, 66 predicted proteins | sample EBPBio102011_DNA_FD_185866 | JGI IMG/M metagenome (GOLD analysis project Ga0209571, IMG submission 185866) | Wastewater treatment Type I Accumulibacter community from EBPR Bioreactor in Madison, WI, USA - Reactor 1_1/10/2011_ DNA (SPAdes)... | ecosystem: Engineered > Bioreactor > EBPR >... | reverse complement strand
GAACAGGACCGTGAAACGAAGGTACGCCGATGATAGTGCATACTTCATGTGTGAAAGTAGGTCACCGCCAGGCTCCCCCTCCACAAAGCCCCCGACAAATCCTCGTCGGGGGCTTTGGCCGTTAACGATCGGAAAGATGTCAGGATTGCAATGGAGACGGCGGCCGGTCGACGGCGAATTCATGACCTTACGAACTAATGACGAGACGATCGTTCGTCAGGCCAGGCGCTCGTTCAGGAACTCGGCGCCCTGGACAAGAAGTTCGCCGGAACGACCGGGCACGCGGCCCCAGTGGATTTCGTGGCGAGGCAGGTAATACGGGTCGAGGCCGGCGCCGAGCTTGCTTAGGGTAGTGAGCGTGTAGCCCTGTTCGTGCCAGCCAAGGAGCAGTTTCTCGAAGACTGGAAGGAGTTTCATTCCTTCCAGTTCGGCGTGCAGGGTAAAGACGTGGCCATTTACGGGGGCATCGCGCGTGAGCGCGAGCAGGTGCTCGTGGACGTTGCCATCGTCAACGCCGTCGACGCCGATCAGTTCGTCGAGCGTCGGCAGAGTCGTCGGCAGTTGGGGGCAATTGACGATTTCGGCATTCCACACGGGCATGAAGGGGTGCGTGCCGCGGCAGTCGGAGCTGTGGCTGAAGCCCACGCGCTGCATCAGGCGCAGGGCGTGTGGATTCATCTGCCAGCCGGCAGCGCCGTGTATCCGGGCGGCTTCGCCAAAGATCTCCGAGTAACGCTTGGTGGCGAGCTGCAGCTCACGCTCGGTCCAGCGCGCGTCGGCGTGGCGGACGCCATCCTGCCAGCGGATATGGTCCCAGCAGTGGATGCCCGTCTCGAAGCCGGCTTCGCCGACGCTGCGCAGGATGCCGGCGCAGCAGCGGCCGATATCCGGGCCCGGTAGCAGCGTTCCGTACATCAGGGTCTTGAAGCCGTAGTGAGCGAGCACCGAGGTTCGCGACACCTTTTGCATGAAGCCACGGCGGAAGACGCGCTTGATTGCCCGGCCAGTGTGGTCGGGACCGAGCGAGAACAGGAAGCTGGCATCGGCGCGATGGCGGAGCAGGAGTTCGACCAGGCGCGGCACACCGATCAGCGTACCGCGGTAGGTGTCGACGTCGATCTTGAGGACGAGTGTGCGCATGGATGATTGGCCTGAGTGCCCCTTCAGTCCATCAGCCGGCGCGCGCCGGCGACGTCGCTGCGATAGGCCTCGAAGATGCCGCGCAGGGCGTCCTCGAAGGTCACTTTCGGCGCCCAGTCCAGGTCGGCCATGGTGTTGGTGATCTTTGGCACACGGTGCTGGGTGTCCTGGTAGCCCTTGCCGTAATACTCGGCCGAGGTCGTTTCGAGGACCTTCACCTTGGCGGCGGAGTCGGCGTATTCGGGGTATCGTTTGGCGAGGTCGAGCATCAAGGTGGCCAGCTCGCGGATCGAGTAGTTGTTTTTCGGATTGCCGATGTTGTAAATCTTGCTGTCGGCAACGCCGTCCTTGTTGTCGATGATCTTCATCAAGGCATCGATGCCGTCGCTGATATAGGTGAACGAACGCTTTTGCGCGCCGCCGTCAACCAGCTTGATCGGTTCGCCACGCACGATGTGGCCGAGGAACTGCGTGATCACACGCGACGAACCTTCCTTGGGCGTGTGGATCGAGTCAAGGCCTGGGCCGATCCAGTTGAAGGGGCGAAACAAGGTGAATTGCAAGCCTTCCTGCTGGCCGTAGGCGTGGATCACGCGGTCCATCATCTGTTTGGCGCAGGCATAGATCCAGCGCGGCTTGTTGATCGGGCCGTAGATCAGCGGCGAGCTCTCGGGGTCGAACTCCGGATCCTGGCTCATTCCGTAGACCTCGGAGGTCGATGGGAAAACGACCCGTTTTTTGTATTTGACGGCGTGCCGGATGATCGGCAGATTGGCCTCGAAGTCGAGCTCGAAGACGCGCAGTGGCTCGGTGACGTAGGTCGCCGGGGTGGCGATGGCGACCAGCGGCAGGACGACGTCGCACTTGCGCACGTGATACTCGATCCATTCCTTGCTGATCAGGATGTCGCCTTCGAAGAAATGGAAGCGTGCATCGTGCAGCAGGTCGGCGACCCGCTCGCTGTTGATATCCATCCCGTAAACCTCCCAGTCGGTACTGGCCAGGATGCGTTGCGAGAGGTGGTGGCCGATGAAGCCGTTGACGCCGAGGATGAGGATTTTTTTCATGGTAGTCAGACTAGGGGGATAGGGTTTTGGCCCAGGCGGGCGGGCAGGGCGGCGGGCGCTAGGGGCTCGCCGTCCACTTCAAGTGACAGAATCCTGAGCACGCCACCGTCCGCGCAACGGGCCAGCAGGTGATCGCCGTCGGTATGCAGCTCGGGTCGCCCGCTCGGGCCGCGCGAAGCACGGCTCGTCAGGCTGCGGGTGACGACGATACGCCGTTCGCCGATGAAAAAAAAGGCTCCGGGGTAGGGCGGCGCGACGGCGCGGATCAGGTTGTGCACCACTGCCGCCGGCTGCTTCCAGTCGATGCGGCCATCGTCGGGCTTGCGGCCGCCGAAATAGCTACCGACGCTGAGGTCGGGTTGCAGGTGTGTCGCAGTGCCGCCGAGAAGCGCTGGCAGTACCCGGTCGAGCGCCAGTTCGGCGGCCAGGGTCACCTTGGCGAAGACTTCGCCAGCGGTATCGTCGGGGAGGATGGGTACCGCCTGTTGAGCGACGATTTCGCCCGCATCGGGCCTCTCGACCATACGGTGCAGGGTAGCGCCGGTTTCGCGTTCGCCATTGATCAGCGCCCAATTCACGGGTACCCGGCCGCGGTATCTGGGAAGGAGTGAGCCGTGCATGTTGTAGCCGCCGCGCGTCGGGATCGCCAGCAGCGCAGGCTTGAGCATCTGCCGATAGTAGAACGAGAAGAAGAAATCAGGCTGCAGCGCGCGCAGCTGGGCAGCAAACCCGCGCGTGTTGGCGTCGTCGGGAGTGGCAACGGGCAGGTCGTAATCGCGCGCCACTTCGGCCACAGATTCGAACCAGATGTTCTCGGCAGGGTTGTCCGCATGGGTCACCACCAGCGCGACGTCCACGCCGTGCGCCAGCAGCACGCGCAGACAGCGAGCACCGACATTGTGGTAGGCGAAGACCACCGCTCGTACCGCCTGCGGGGCTTGGCTCACTGGTCGCCTTCGAGGATGGCTTCGATCAGGTAGCGTGGGCGGTGACGTACCTGCTGGTAGACGCGGCCGACGTATTCGCCGAGCAGGCCGATACCGAAGAGCGCCAGGCCGATCAGGAAGAACATCAGCGCGAAGAGGGTGAACAAGCCCTCGGCCTCCGGGCCAACGACCAGGCGACGAACGATCAGCAGCACAAACAGCGCCGCCGAGCCAAGCGAGACGACGATCCCGAGCATCGAGAACCACTGCAGCGGAACCAGCGAGAATCCGGTCATCAGGTCGAAGTTGAGGCGGATCAGGCTATAGAGCGAATACTTCGACGCACCGGCCGCACGCTCTTCATGTTCGACGACGATCTCCGCCGGGTTGCGGGCGAAGGTGTAGGCCAGTGCCGGGATGAAGGTGCTGACTTCCTTGCACGAGTTGATGGCGTTCACCACCGTGCGCGAATAAGCGCGCAGCATGTTGCCCTGGTCAGTGATGCGGATGCGGGTAATTTTCTCGCGCAGGTAGTTCATCGCTTTCGACGCGCTGCTGCGGAACAGGTTGTCGTGACGTATGCGGCGAATGCTGCCCACGTAGTCGTGGCCTTCGCGCATCTTGTCGATGACCTTGCCGATCTCCTCGGGCGGGTTCTGCAGATCGGCGTCGAGGGTGACGATGATCTGCCCGCGCGCGTGTTCGAAGCCGGCCATGATCGCCATGTGCTGGCCGGCGTTAGCGGCCAGGAGAATGGCGCGGGTGACGTCCGGCCGGCGCTCGTACTGCTCGCGGAGCAGCGCTGCCGAACGGTCACTGCTGCCGTCGTTGATGAATACGACCTCGTACGGCGTGTCGAGCTGGTCGAGCGCCGGATAGAGGCGGGCGAACAGCGTCGGCAGGCCGTCCTCTTCGTTGTAGACGGGAATGATGACGGAGATTTCGGGGGGGATCATGGCTGGCTCGGCACTCCACTAGGTCAATGTACGGCGCAGGGCGGCGCAGACGCGGTCCACGTCGCCATCGCTCATCGCCGGGAAAAGCGGCAGTGTAACGGTTCGGGCACCGACATCTTCAGCCTGCGGGAACTGTCCGGCGTGAAAACCGAGTCCCCGGTAGAGGCTGAACAGGTGCAGCGGCGGGTAATGTACGCCGATGCCGATACCCTCTTCCTTCATGGCTGCGATGAAAGCGCCGCGATCGCTTCCGGCCGGCAGCAGCGGCTGAAACATGTGCCAGTTGCAGTGGTGGAAGTCGGCCACGGGCAGCGTCAGGCCGAGCGTCGGCTCGATCGTCGCGAAATAGCGTCGGGCGAGCGCGCGACGCCGTTCGGTGAATTCGCGCAGCCGTCTGAGCTGGCCGAGGCCCAGTGCGGCGGCGACGTCGGTCAGGTTGAACTTGCCGCCGAGGACGTCCACGTCCATCGTGCCGTCGGCAGCGCGCTTGACGCCCTGCAGCCGTCGACGCTCACAGAGTCCGGGGTCGATGTCGTGCGGCAGCACCAGCGCGCCACCCTCGCAGGTGGTCAGGTTCTTGTTGGCATGAAAGCTGAATGAGACGAAGTCGCCCATGCTGCCGATTGGCTGCCCGTTCCACGCCGCGCCGAACGACTGGGCAGCGTCCTCGACGACGCGCAGGCGATGTCGGGCGGCAATCGCGTAGAGCCGATCGCGGTCTACCGGCAGGCCGGCCAGGTCGACCGGAAGCAGCGCCCTGGTGCGTGGCGTGACCGCCGCCTCTGCCTGTTCGAGATCGATGTTGCGCGTGACCGGGTCGACGTCCACCAGCACCGGCGTGGCGCCGACTTCGAGGATCACGTTGGCCGTCGCCACCCAGGTCAGCGGTGTCGTGATCACCTCGTCGCCGGGGCCAACATCGGCCAGGCGCAACGCCACCTCCAGAGTCGCCGTACCGGAGTTGAACGCGCGCACCGGTCGGCCGCCGCAGATGTTCGATAGTGCAGCTTCGAAAGCCTGCACCTTCGGCCCGCTGGTGATCCAGCCCGAGCGCAGTACCTCGCCGACCGCGGCGATCGTCTCCTCGTCAATCGACGGGCGGGTGATGGGCAGCATGGGCAGGGGCGGTGACATGGGGGTACTCACGAGTTGGCGACCAGAATCACACCGATGAGAATGAAGCCGATGCCCAGCGCTTTTTGCATGACCAGAATCTCGCCGAACCAGTAGTGCGCGATCAGCGCGTTGATCACGTAGCCGATCGACAGCATCGGGTAGGCAATGCTTACCGGTACCCGTGACAGGGCCATTATCCAAACCACCACACTGACCGCGTAGCAGGCCAGGCCGGCGATGATCGCCGGCTGGCCGGCGACCTTGAAGCCGATCGGGATGAGGTTGCTCAGTGAGAAATCAAAATGGCCAATAGCGTTGGTACCGGCCTTGAGCAGCAGTTGGGCTGCGGCGTTGAGCAGCACACCGGTGAGCACCAGGGAAAAAGCGATAGGGGTCATCTCAGTGCGGGGCTCCATCGCTGGCGTGGTTGAGGGACGCGGCCTTTTCTGCCGGCGGTGTTTCGCCCGTTGCGACGCGACTGTTGCCGCTCATTCCCGGGCCATGCGCCGCCGGAGCACTGGCCGGAACGGTGGCACGAGCGGCGGCCGGCGCGGTAGTGGACACAGTGACGGTCGCGGTGACAGGAAGCGCAACAGGAGCGGCCGGCTTCTCGACGATCACGTAGCGCCGGTTGCGGGCGATCTCGGTCATCGGCAGACCCGCGGTCGCCAGGCGCTCGAAAACATCGAGGGTCATGACCGCGAACGCGTCGCGGTCATGGTGCCAGCGGAGCGTGAACTCGTCGATCGTCGGAATCCACTTGTGCGGCTCCTGCTCGATGCCGAACGACAGTTCATTCTCGGTGGCGACCATGGTCAGCGTGCGCTTGAGGTAGAAGGGCAGCGTCTGCTCGTAATAGTCCACGCTGTAGAAGGGCACACCCGGTTTGAGCCGAGGCTGCGCCTGCACGGCGAGGCCGCGGGTGGAACTGTATGGCGACAGATGGTCGTGCCCGAGCAAGCCGGCACTGGTGCTCAGGAGACCGCCGACGGCCAGGATCGCCGCCGCCGCGACCTTGTGCTGCGCCCAGGCCAGAAGCATCGCCGCGACGATGCTGGCCAGCGATATCGCCGCCGCACCGGTCAGCCAGTTCAGGACCCCCTGCAGCATTTCCAGCGAGTACGAGTCGCCCGCCAGGCGCAGCACCCGCGGCGCCGTCGCCAGTGCGGCCACGGCCAGCGCTGCGAGCAGCGCCAGATGAATCAGCCAGGCACGGCGCGACAGGCTGGCAATATTGTGTCCGCCGAGCAGTGCCAGGGCCGGGAAGATGGGCAGGATATAGGGCGCCATTTTCGAGCCGGAGACGCTGAAGAAGGCGAAGGTCGCGATGATCCACACGAGCAGGAAACGGTCGGCGCTGAAGCGACCTCCAACCCCCTGGCTCCACGACTTGAGCAGCGTGTGTACCAGCAATAGCGACCATGGCAGCGCGCCGAGCGCATACACCGCAAGGAAATACCAGCCCGGCTCGTTACGCCGGTGCACCGTCGACAGAAAGCGCTCGAAGTGCTCGTGGATGAAGAAGAACTGCGGAAATTCGGGATTGGCCAGCGACACGGCGACGAACCATGGCGCGGCGACGAGCAGGAACAGCGCCAGCCCGCGCAGTGGCGCCAGTCGCCTCCACGGCGAAAGGTCGCGGTTGAGCAGCGTGTAGCCGACCAGCGCGGCGCCGACCAGCACCAGGGCGACCAGTCCCTTCGAGAGCACCGCCAGTGCCAGCGCCCCCCAGGCGAGCAGCATCCAGCGCCGGCTGGAACTCCGCTCGTCATTCTGCGCGAAAAGGAAAGCGGTCCACGCGACCTGCAGAAAGAACGACAGGCCCATGTCGAGCGTGATCAGGTGGCCGAGAACGACGAAGAGCAGCGAGCTGGCCAGGATCGCCGCCGCCAGGTGGCCGGCCACCGGCCCCCACAGGCGGCGGCCGGTCCACCAGGCGAGCAGGACGCTCAGAAACCCGGTCAGCGCCGGCCACAGGCGCGCCGTCCATTCGCTTTGACCAAATACCTTGTAGCCGGCGGCCGTCGCCCAGTATTGCAGCGCCGGTTTCTCGAAGTACTTGAACTCGTTCAGGCGGGGCGTCACCCAATCGCCACTGGCCGCCATTTCGCGCGGGATTTCCGCATAGCGCCCTTCGTCCGGGCGGACCAGCGCGCGCTGGTCGAGCGTGCCGAACCAGACCGCCGCCAGGGCGATCCAGAGGACCCAGATCAGACGTCTGCTCATGCCTCGTTCAGGGCGCGCAGCGCGCCTCGCCGGCGCCGCAAGCGGCCGGCAGGTGACGACCGAAGTCATTGTCGGGGCAAGGTTTCATAAGGGTGGGCCTGTGTCCTGCGCGAGGAGCGGGGTATCAGCGCGACGTCTGCTGCCATCGAGCGGGATTATACACGCACGTCGTTATCGGTCCCGGCTGCGAGTGACTGACGATCCTCGCTCGCCGGTAACGGGGCGCAAGGATCGTCACAGATGTGCGGGCGACTGCTGGCGTCGGTAGGGGTTGAGCCCGCCGCGCACAAATGCTCTTGCCCTACTACAAGATGTTGTCAGGAGCGTCGCGCAGGCACCCAGCTTCTCGTATGCCCGGGCCTCGAGTAGCTGGTCGGTGCACGCGCGCTCAGCATTCGGTGAAGCTGACCGCCAGGCCGCCGCGTGAGGTTTCCTTGTATTTGTCGAGCATGTCGCGGCCGGTGTCGCGCATGGTGCGGATCGCGTGATCGAGCGAAACGGTATGCGCGCCGTCGCCGCGCAGCGCCAGTTGGGCGGCATTGATGGCCTTGATCGAAGCCATCGCGTTGCGCTCGATGCACGGCACCTGCACGAGACCGGCGACCGGGTCGCAGGTCAGGCCGAGGTTGTGTTCGAGGCCGATTTCGGCGGCGTTCTCGACCTGTTCAGGGCTGCCGCCCATGATTTCAGTGAGCCCGGCTGCGGCCATCGCGCAGGCCGAGCCGACCTCGCCCTGACAACCGACTTCGGCACCCGAGATCGACGCGTTCTTCTTGCACAGGGTGCCGATGGCCGCTGCAGTCAGCAGGAAGTCGCTGACGTCGCTGGCGCTGCTGCCGGGCTGGAAGTCCATGTAGTAGTGCAGCACGGCGGGGATGATTCCGGCTGCGCCGTTGGTCGGCGCGGTGACTACGCGGCCGCCGCCGGCGTTCTCCTCGTTGACCGCCAGCGCATAGAGATTGACCCAGTCGAGCGCGGCCATGGTGTCGCTGATCAGATTGCGTCCGACTTCGCGCTGCTGCAGCTTGGCGTGCAGCGCCGGCGCGCGGCGGCGCACTTCGAGGCCGCCCGGCAGCACGCCGCCCTGGTGGGCGATGCCGCGGGCGACACAGGCACGCATGGCTTTCCAGATACGGTGCAGCGCCGCCCGCGTCTCGTCGTCGCCGCGCCAGGCACGTTCGTTCTCGAGCATCACCTCGCTGACGCGCAGCGAATGCCGGCGACAGATGGCCAGCAGGTCGGCGGCGCTATTGAACTCGTGGCGCAATGGCTTTTCCGCGATCGCGCGGGCGCTGGCGCCGGCCCTGGCCTGCGCTTCGTCGATCACGAAGCCGCCGCCGACCGAGTAGAAGGTATTCTCGAAGAGCACGCCATCGTCGCCTTGTGCGCCGAGCCGCAAGGCGTTGGGGTGGTAGGGCAGGCTCACCGGCAACAAGCGCATGTCGCGGCCCCAGTCGAAAGGCACGGCGACCCTTGCGGCGAGCAGCAGACTGGCGCTGCGTTGCACCTCGGCGACCGCGGGAGCGATGAAGTCAGGATCGATGGTGTCGGCGCGCTGGCCCATCAGGCCGACGATCACCGCACGATCGGTGCCGTGCCCGATCCCGGTCGCTGCCAGCGAGCCGTAGAGCCTGACGTCGACACGGCGCACCGCGCCGAGCAGCTTTCTGGCTTCCAGATCAAGGACGAAGTCGTGCGCCGCCTGCATCGGGCCGATGGTGTGGGAGCTCGAGGGCCCGACACCGATTTTGAACAGATCGAGAACACTGATCGACATGGAGATCCTGTTTCGGTAGGGCTGGCTTCAATAGGGCTGATCCGGAAAAGCCGGGGCCGGTGTCGATTCGCATACGGTTGGCGATGGCTGCGCCTATCAATCGATGCTTTCTTGTCCGCGCTTCAGTATAGGCCGGCGACGCTGCGTTGCGACGACGCGGCGCTCCGTGTGCGGCAGAAGACGCTACACTGCGCGCTTGGCGCAGGCTTTCCCAGGTCTGCGCTCGACGGAGTCCCTGACCATGACCGTCTTGTCCGGTGCCTCGGTCGCGCAATTTGCCCATCGCCCTCAGTAGGAACACCAGGAAATGAACACCCCATGAAGACCCCGGCAAGGCTCGCCACGCTCGTTGAAGAAGGCCTCGTTGACGAGGTGCTCGGCCAGCTCATGAGCGGCAAGGAGGCCACCGTCTATGTCGTTCGCTGCGGCGAAGACATTCGCTGCGCCAAAGTCTACAAGGAAGCCAGTCAACGTAGCTTCCGCCACAACGCCTCGTATCAGGAGGGTCGCAAGGTAAGAAACAGCCGGCAGGCGCGCGCCATGGAGAAGGGCAGCCGTTTTGGGCGCAAGATGCAGGAAGAGGTCTGGCAGAGTGCCGAGGTCGACGCCCTGTATCGGCTGGCTGCGGCGGGTGTGCGGGTGCCGCAGCCGCATCTGTGCTACGAGGGTGTCTTGCTGATGGATCTGATCGTAGACGCCAACGGTGATGCGGCACCGCGCCTCAACGATGTCGAGCTCAGCGACGAACTGGCGCTGGAATTTCACGCCCTGCTCATCAATCAGGTGGTACGGATGCTGTGCGCCGGAATCATCCACGGCGATCTTTCCGAATACAACATCCTTGTCGGCGAGGACGGACCGGTGATCATCGATGTGCCCCAGGCCATCGATGCGGCGGGCAACAGCAACGCCGCCGAAATGTTCGCCCGCGACGTGATCAATCTGCGAACCTACTTCAGCGCTTTTGCGCCGTCGCTGGCGGACACCCAGTTCGGCAAGGAGATCTGGGCGCACTACGAAAGTGGCTCGCTGACTCCGGACCTTGCCTTGACCGGGTACGTCGTTGCCGACGAACGACTGGCCGATGTCGACGCCGTCCTGCAACAGGTCGATCTGGCCATCAAGGAAAATGAAATCCGCCGTATGTGCAAGGAAGATCAATGACCTCCCGGAGCACTCCGAGACCATGAAGCATTCCGGAACCCGCTTTCTACCGTCCTGGCGCCGCAGCGCGCTGGCGCTCGTCAGTGCCAGCCTTCTTTGGGCGCCAGGCAGCACGTATGCGCAAACACCGCTCACCATCCCCAGCGTGCAGCCGACCAGCGGGCCATGGGATAGCGGCGATGGCTTCTCCTTCAAGCTGGGCAAAAAGAAAGACGCAAAGATCCGTCGCTCGGTGAGCGGCATCGCTTGCAGCCGCAGTGCCGTGCAACAGCGCATCTGCCTGTTGGTCTTCGACGAGGGGGTCGAGGCGCGTTACGCCACCCTGCGCGACGGGACCCTGGTGGTCGGGCCGGAGCGGGTTGCGCTGCGCGCGGACGAGGGTGAACTGGACGCCGAAGGCGCGGCCACCGACGGCAACTACTTCTACGTCACCGGCTCGCACTCGGCGAAGCGTTCCGACTGCCGGAACAACCCGCACAGCCGCCATGTGATCCGCTTTCGCCGCGATCCGGCGACCGGCCGTGCGCTGCGCTCTCCGGGCGGTGACCCCAGCGGGGTGCTGGTGGATTACGCCGACAGCGGACGCCTGTGGTCGATCATGCAAGCGCAGCCCGAACTCCAGGCGCATGTCGGCGAAGGCAAATGCCTGGGCACGACTGCTCCCCCCGAGGCGCCGAAGTTGCTCGGGCAGCACGGGGTCAACATCGAAGGCCTGGCGGTCAGCGACGGACGCCTCTATTTCGGCTTTCGTGGCCCGGCCAGGAAGGGCCAGGCCGTCATCCTTGCCGTCGATAGCGAAGCGCTGTTCCAGGGTGGCGATGTCCGGGCCAGCATCACCCGAATCAAGGTCGGCGCAGGGCGTGGCATACGCGACATGGTGGCCGTTCAAGGCGGTATCCTGCTGTTGACCGGGCCGGACGACGACCCGGCCACGCAGCCGGGAGTGAAGTGGGCGATATCCTGGTGGGACGGAAAAAGTAGCAGCGGGGTGGTCACCCCCAAAACGCTGGCCACCCTCGATCTCGGTGGCGTGGAACTGCGCGAGATCAAGGCAGGAAAAGCGAACGTCTGCGAAGACAAGGAGCTGAAACCCGAGGCCATGACCGTGCTGGACGAGACGCCACAAGCCTACAGGCTGCTGATCCTGTCGGACGGCATGTGCGACGGCGGAGCGCTGACGTTTTCCGTACCGCGCTGAGCGGGCAGTGCCCGCAGAAGCCATCGCCGGCAAGAAAGCGCGTGCCGATTTGCAGCCGTGGCGCGCCGCCGCGCTCGATCTTCGGCGGCACGCCCGGCATGGAGCAGCGTTCGCGCTTGTCGCGAATGGCAACGACCCGGCTAGCGAACCGGCTTCAGCACGATGGTCGCCAGCGGCGGCACGGTGACTTCCAGTGAGTGCGAACGATTCATCCACGGTAGCGAGTGGGCAATCAGAGAATCCTGCCCATTGCCGAGGTTGCTGCCACCGTAGAAATGTGAATCGGAGTTGAAGATCTCGGCGTAAGCGCCTTCGTCAGGCACGCCGATGCGGTAGTTCGTACGCGGGACCGGGGTCAGGTTCACGACCACGATCACGAACTCGGATCCGGCGCGGCGCACGAAGCTCAGTATCGACTGCGCGGAATCGTTGCAGTCGATCCACTCGAAGCCGGTCCACTCGAACTCGTGACCGTAAAGCGCCGGAGTGTCGCGATAGAGGTGGTTGAGGTCGGCCACCATGCGTTGCATGCCGCTGTGCAGCGGGTATTCGAGCACATACCAGTCGAGCACGCCGGCGCTGTTCCATTCCAGACCCTGGCCGAATTCGGTTCCCATGAACAGCAGCTTCTTGCCCGGATGGGTAAACATGTAGCTGTACAGCGTGCGCAGGTTGGCGAAGCGTTGCCATTCGTCACCGGGCATCTTGTTCAGCATCGAGCCTTTGCCATGCACCACTTCATCGTGCGAGAAGGGCAGCATGAAGTTCTCGGTGAACGAATAGAGCATGCTGAAGGTCAGCAGATTGTGGTGATACTGGCGATAGATCGGCTCCTGGGCGATGTAGCGCAGGGTGTCGTTCATCCAGCCCATGTTCCACTTGATGTCGAAGCCGAGGCCGCCCAGATAGACCGGCCGCGTCACCTGCGGCCACGACGTGGATTCCTCGGCAATGACCAGGGCGCCCGGACATTCGACGTGCGCCACGCTGTTCAGCTCGCGCAGGAAGTCGATCGCCTCCAGGTTCTCGCGGCCGCCGTACATGTTGGGAATCCAGTCCTCACGCGAATAGTCGAGGTAGAGCATCGACGCCACGGCGTCGACGCGCAGGCCGTCGAGGTGCATTTCGCGCAACCAGTACAGCGCACTGGCAACCAGGAAGTTTCTGACTTCGTTGCGACCGAAGTTGAAGATCAGCGTGGACCAGTCGAGGTGCTCGCCCTTGCGCGGGTCCTCGTGCTCGTAGAGCGCCGTGCCGTCGAAGCGGGCGAGGGCATAAGCGTCTTTCGGAAAGTGCGCCGGCACCCAGTCGAGAATCACGCCGATATGGTGGGCATGCAGGTGGTCGACGAAGAAGCGAAAGTCGTCCGGCGTACCGAAACGGCTGGTCGGGGCGAAATAGCCGGTTGCCTGATAGCCCCACGAGAGGTCGAAGGGATGCTCGGTGACCGGCAGCAGTTCGACGTGCGTGAAGCCCATGCGCGTGACGTAATCGACGAGACGGACCGCCAGCTCGCGGTAGTTGAGAAACTCCCCCTCCGGTCCGCGCTGCCATGAACCGAGGTGCACCTCGTAGACCGACATCGGCGCGTGCTGCCAGTCCCACAGGGCACGCTTGGCCATCCACTCGCCGTCCTGCCAGACATGCTCCGAATCGCCGACGACGATCGACGCGGTTTTCGGCCGCGCCTCGAACTGCTGTCCGTAGGGGTCGGACTTAAGCAGCACCTCACCGCTATGGCGATTCCTGATCTCGAAGCGGTAGAACGCCCCCGGCGCAAGATCGGGGATGAAAATTTCCCACACGCCACTGCCCGGACGCACGCGCATCTGGTGGCGACGACCGTCCCAGCGGTTGAAGTCGCCGACCACGCTCACCCGCTCGGCATTGGGGGCCCAGACGGCGAACAAGACGCCGGCGACGCCATCGACTTCGCGGCAATTTGCGCCGAGGATGTTGTAGGCGTGGCGGTGGTTGCCCGCGCTGAGCAGGTGCAGGTCGAGATCGCCGATCTGCGGCGCGTAGGAATAGGGGTCATGGGCAATGTGCTGACGATGAGCATCGTCAAGCCAGATCAGCCGATAGTGCTCGGGAACGTCGTTGGCCGCCCCGCGCCAGGTGAAGAAATCGCTCTCGCCGATACGTTCCAGGCGACGGTTTCCTTCCAGTATGGATACTTCCACGGCATGCGGAATATAGACGCATACGTTTACGCCGCTTTCATCCGGATGCTTGCCCAGCACCTCGAATGGGTCGTGATGTCTGGCCTCGATGATCTTGATGTGGTTGTCATTGAGGGAGGGTCGGGTCATCTTCTCTGCCTGTTTCATGTGCTTTCTCGATTTTGCGTTGACGTCGCGGTTCGCATACGGGCCACGGCTGGGGAATTGTGGGAGCGGTCTGCTGGGCGCGCCAAGAGTCGGCGAAGTGCGGCGCCGTGTCATGCGCGCGTCCTTGTTCGTTCCACAACGCTCGGCCTCAAGTTTATTACTTGGCATTTGCTACCACAATAGCAGCGTGGATAAGCGCCAGCATCGAGTGGGCAGCGTGCCGGCCCGGCAGGATCGTTTTCACCAAGGTGCAGCGGCGTCGCGAATGGCGTGGCGCGGGCGAAGTAGCGATGTTCATCGCGGCAGCGGCTCGCGGGCTCTGCGCGCCGGGAATGGTCGCTCCCGAAGCCTCACTTGCTGGCTCGGGAAGGTCGCTGGAGGCGGCAGGGAATGGCGATGTCCTGCAGTGAAGTCGCTCACGCGGGGCAATTTGCCGCATAATATCACCTGCTTGAAACGGCAATAAAAACGAAGCTCGGCATTTCTTGGAAGCCTCGCCGATGGAAGCCAAGTCCGGCACCAAGCCCTTCCGCATACTTTCACTGGACGGTGGCGGTACGTTCGCCTTGATTCAGGCGAGGGCGCTTGACGACCTTTTTCCGGGTGAGAATGGACATCAGGTTCTCAGTCATTTTGACCTGGTGTCGGCCTGCTCGGGTGGGTCGATCGTCGCTGCGGCACTGATCGAGGGTTATTCGCCGCGCGAAATCTTTGCCCTGTTCGACAACCCCGCAAATCGCCACGCGCTTTTTGGGCGATTGCCCTGGTATCGGAGTCTCTTGCAGTTGCTTACCGGCGTTTTTTCACCAACGAGCGCGGTTGGTCATCGTTTTTCTACCGACGGAAAGCTTGCCTTCTTGCACCGCATACTTCCCCAAATGGGTACCACATCACTGCACAACCTGCACGGCGTTCTCAACGACAGTATCGCTGCCCTGCGCAAACAGCGCGAGGAACCGGGCAGGCCAACGTCTTTTCTTTTTGTGACCTACGACTTCGACCGCGACCGGGCGCGCATGATGCGTAGCGATGTGACGAGCCCTGCGGCCAGTTTCCCGCATCGGCAGCAGCGCGCGACGCTGGCCCAGGCGGCGCATGCGTCGAGTACTGCACCGATCAACTGGTTCGACAAGCCCGCCGAATTTGACGGTAGTCGTTTCTGGGACGGCGCCATGACCGGCTACAATAATCCGGTGCTGGCAGGCGTTGTCGAAGCCATCGCCATGGGCGTGCCGCGTCACGACATCGGCGTTCTGTCGCTGGGCACGAGCACGGTTTTTCTGCCCGAATGCGGCAGCGAAGGAATCCCGGATGCCTTGTGCCGGCCGCGCGCCAGCACCGGCTTTCTCCCGGAACTGGTCAAGGTCGGCAAGACGATCATCGCCGATCCTCCGGATGCCCACACCTTCATTGCCCACCTCATGCTTGACGGCGGCTTGCCGGCTGACGTGTCGTGTTGTCCCTACACCGACACGGCGATAGTGCGCATGAATCCGGTGATTCAGCCGATCATCGATCGGACGACGGGGCTGTGGAGTGCCCCGGCGGGCTGGAGCGTAGACGATTTTCGCCGCATTGCCGATATGGATATCTCCGCGCGTCGGCAGGAGGACGTGGACTTGATCAAGCGGCTGTGTGACGGGTGGTTGCGCGATGACTGGCACAATCAGCCTGTCCGGGGTTGCGGCATCTGGGCCGAGCCGTCGTCGGACTCGCCCGGCCTGCCAAACACGGATCGCCTGTGTGAAGTCGGCCATCGCTGGTACAGCGATGCCAAATCTGCCTGGACCGCGCTGTCCGCTTGATGACGGCGGACCGAGCCCGGCATGCGCAATCCACGAATTCTGATCCTCAACTGCTATTCCGACAACCACCGCAGCGCGCGGGGGAGCCCGTGGATCGTGCCGCAATCCATTGCCCCCGCCGTACTGGCCGGCACGCTCGAGCCCAGCCGCGTCGATCTTCGCCTCGCCTGCGAGTTTCGCAGCGGTCCTTTCGACGATTTTGGCGCGCTGCAATGGGCAGATCTGCTGGTGCTGACTGGCCTGAACCCGGCGTTCGACCGCATGAAGCAGGTTACGGCGTATGCCAGAGCGCTCAATCCAGGTATTGTCGTGGCCATCGGCGGCCCGTTGGCGCGGATGCTGCCGACTCTCGGCCGGCGCTATTTCGATTACGTCTGTAGCGGCGATGTCGAGCAGATGGTCGGCGTGGTCGACGCGGTCTTTGGCCCCGGCCACGCTGCCGAGGTGCCCACGCCGCGTCATGATCTGTTGCCCGGGAGTCGCATCATCGGCTACGTGGAAGCCTCCCGCAATTGCAACTTCCGCTGCAACTTCTGCTCCATGACCGCCGAAGACCGCAAATTCATGGCCTACGACCTGGACGACGTGCGCCGCCAGATCGAGGCGCTTGGCTACCGTCAGTGTGTGATGTTCCTCGACCAGAACTTTTTTGGCGGACCGCGTGCCTATTTCAAGGCGCGCATGACCCTCCTCAGGGAGTTGTTCGAGCAGCGCAAGTTCGGCGGCTGGGCGGCGCTGGTGACCGCCGATTTCTTCGCCGACGCCGGCAACCTCTCGCTGGCCCGCGAATCGGGCTGTATCGGTTTTTTTAGCGGCATCGAATCGTTCAGCCGCGCACAGGTTTCCGCCTTCAACAAGAAACAGAATCTGATCCTGCCGCAGGAGGAAACGATAGGCTCCTGTCTGGAGGCCGGTCTGATCTTTCACTACGGCCTGATATTCGACCTGACCGAGCAAAGGATCGACGATTTGCTGGCTGAAACCGAATTCATCGTCGGCAACTCGCGCATTACCCTGCCGAGCTTCCTCAGTTTTGCCATCCCGATGCTCGGAACGCCGCTCTTCGGCAGCCGCCTGCGCGAGGGCGCGTTTCTGCCGAACGTCCGACTGCGCGACATGGATGGGCGATCGCTGGTCTGTCAGCCTCGCGACGCCATCGACCAGGCGGTCGCCTTTGCTGCACGGATGGACACGGGCCTGATGTCGAAACGCCGCTTGGCGATGCATGCCTGGTGCTTCTTTCGCCGTTATCGCGCTACTCTGTCCACTTGGGGACTGGTGAGCGGCTTGGGCAACGCCTGGAGCATGAGCTACCCACGTTTCGGCAGCAATGGCCGCGACGGCCTTCGGCCCGGTCAGGACGGCTGCCGCAGCTACCTTGCCGGTTGCGAACCCCTCGGGTCGCTGTACCGGCCCCGGATGACGATTCCCGAACCTTACCGCGGTCATTTCGAGCCGCTCTATGTCACTGACCACGCTGGCGAACTGCACGAGGATCTGATTGACGATGCCGCCAGCTTGCTCCGCCCGAGCAGGGTCGAAGTGGCGAGGATTGCCACCTATAATGCGATCGCGACTCCCTGACACGCGCCGGTTCCTGGCGTCTTGGGAGACAGGAGGAGTGAATGCCTGCAAACTGCGGGATGAAACGCGTGCTGAGCAAGCGACTCTTTAATTGTCTGCTGCTCCTGGCGCTGATTGCCTTCGGGCTTCCGCTGGCCTCGCTGGCGGCCCGTAGCGCTTCCGCAGGGCTGACCCCCTTGTGGGATGCCCCGCAAGGTCCTGGTCGCTCGGACGATGCCAGCCGCTGGCTGGCATCGTTGCGCGATTCGGTGTCAACGCCGCCCCCGGGTTGTCAGAAGCGGCAGCTGCCCGAGCTGTCACTGACCAAGCCAGCCCGCGCTTTCCAGGTAATGGTCGACGGTAAGCAGGTCGCTGCGGGAGCGCCGATCGTTTACCTGCAGGAGCCGATTGCCGAATTCTTCATTGTCGTTGCCACCGACGTGAATGGTTGCCCCTGGCTGTCGATTTCGGGTCGGGGCTTGCCGTTTGCGCACCGTGACATCGTCAGCCCGTTCCCCTATGCTCGCCTGCCTGCCTTGTCCGAAAATGCGACGATCACGGCGATCGTGCAGGACTACAAGGCCATTCGTCCCTGGATCATGGTCGCCGACGAGACCAGCTTCGTGCGCGACAACACCATACTGTGGGTGGGCCTGGGGGCCTACAGCGGCGTTCTGTTGATGATGATCGTCGTCGCTCTCGGCTTCGACGCTTACGCCGGAAGTCGTGTGGCATTGGCCTATGCCGCGTACTGCGTCGGGCTGCAGGTCTGGCTGGTGCAGAATTTCGGCATCGGCTCCGCGTTCGTGCCCTTCTGGCCTGGCCCGCAATACTTTCCCCTCCTGCAAGCGATCTCGGTGGCCGGGGTGGTCCTCGGAATTGGTTTCGCGGTGCTCGAGTTCCTGCAACTGCGCGGGCGAATGCGTACAGCGATTGGCGGCTCGGTCCTGCTCAGTGCGCTGCTCTTCCTCACTTCGGCTTGGCACGCCGGCGGTTATCGTGCCGGGGCAGCCGTTCTCTTCGTCCTTGCCGCGGTGACCATGGTGCTGCTGGTCAGGGGCGTCGTCCGTGGCGACTCCTCGCTGCGCCTATTCACCGTCGGGCTGGGCGCGACCATCGTCGGCGGGGGGGTGCAGGCATTTTCGGTGATGGGTAGCGGCGTCGAGGTCAGCCGTCTGGCGGCCTTTGCTTTTCCGATCGGAAGCCTGTTTCAGGCAGCCTTCTGGCTCGCCGCGCTGATCGTCCGACTACGTGACGAGCAACGCGAATTGCGCGAACTCGAAGGCCGCCAGGCGGCGATCATGTGGGCCATGCCGGACTTGATTCTGGTCGTCGACCGGCACGGGCTCTGCCTCGACTACAAGCAGCCTTACGCGACGCGCTTCTTCGTTGCCGGTGACGAACTGCTCGGCAAGCAGGTGTCAGCGGTTCTGCCAAGCGAGACGGCGAGCATCCTTCGCCACGGTATCGAGCTGGCGCTGGAGAATGACGACCTGCAATCGGTGTTCATCGAACTGCCCGTCGAGGGAAGCATTCACCACTACGAGGCGAGAATCGCGCCAAACGGGCCGGACAAGGCGGTAATCGTCGTCCGTGACATCACCCTCCAGAAGCACAACGAAGAGAAGATCCGTCGACTGGCCTACTTCGACACGCTGACCGGCTTGCCCAACCGGCAGAGCTTTCTCGAACGCCTCGACCGTGAACTACTGCGTGCCCGCCGGACGAATCGCGGGATGGCCCTGTTGTTTCTCGATCTCGACGGTTTCAAGCGCATCAACGACACGCTTGGGCACAGTGCCGGCGACTCCCTGCTGCAGACGGTCGCTGACCGCCTGCAGGGACAACTGCGCGCAGGTGCTTTCATCGCCCGGCCGGCCCTCGATGAATCGGGCCTGCACTTCGCACGCCTTGGCGGCGACGAGTTCACCGTCGTTCTGCCCGATGTCGACACCGCCGATACCGCGTGCATGGTCGCGCAACGGATACAGGCGGTCCTTGGAAGGCCTGCCCTGATCGGCGAACAGGAGATCACGATCACCTCGAGCATCGGCATCGCGCTCTTTCCAGACGACGGCGACGATGCCGGGACGCTGCTCAAGCACGCGGATACCGCGATGTATTACGCCAAGGAGCAGGGGCGCAATAACTGGCAGTTGTATGAACGAACGCTGACCACCCGGACGACCGCACGCCTGGTTCTCGAAGGCGATATTCGCAAGGCTCTCGAACGCGGCGAATTCCGCCTGTTCTACCAGCCGCAGGTGCGCGCCAACGATGGCGCGGTGATCGGTATCGAGGCACTGATCCGCTGGCAGCATCCGCAGCGCGGACTGGTATTCCCCGGACAGTTCATCCCGGTTGCCGAGGAAAGCGGCCTGATCGTCCCGATGGGCGAGTGGGTGCTCAATGCCGCCTGCAGCCAGGTGCGGGAATGGCAGCGGAGTGGCGTAATGGTCCCGCGGGTGGCGGTCAACGTCTCGGCGCGTCAGCTCGGCACACCGGACTTCCTCGACACCGTGGCGGCGATCATCGCCGCCACCGGCGTCGCGGCCGACCTCGTCGAACTCGAGCTGACGGAAAGCATTCTGATGGATCCCGAGGCCAAGCGCATCAAGGGATTGTTTCGCCTGCGCGCCATGGGGGTGCACTTCTCGATCGACGATTTCGGTACCGGCTACTCGTCGCTTTCCTACATCAAGCGCTTTCCGATCGGGACGCTGAAAATCGACCACAGTTTCGTCCGTGGACTGCCGCAGAATGCCGACGATGCCGGGATCACCACCGCGATTATCGCCATGGCCCGCAGCCTCGATCTGGGTGTCATTGCCGAAGGCGTGGAAAGCAGAGAGCAACTCGACTTTCTGCAGCGCGCGCAATGCCCGAAGCTGCAGGGATACCTGTTCAGTCGGCCGGTGCCGCCGGACGAGATGGAAGCCCTCCTGCGTCGCGGCCGCATCGTCCTGCCCCGGGAAGGGGCGGGCGAATGAGCCAGACGGCGCTGCCATCCCGCGCCGGCCCATTCAGGGCAGCACCTGAACAGGATGCGCTATGAGTCTGCAGTCGGTACGCGACTTCTTTTCCGCCCGCCAACTGGACCTGCCGATCATCGAATCGGCGGTCAGTACCGCCACCGTTGCACTGGCTGCGCAAGCGCACGGCGTCGAGCCGGGTCGTATTGCCAAGACCCTTTCCTTTCGCCTGGCTGACGGCCGGGTGATCATTCTCGTGGCCCGTGGTGACGCCCGTATCGACAACCGGAAATTCAGGGCAGCCTTCGGCAAGGGGAAGATGTCGTCGCCGGACGAAGTTGCCGAGTTGACCGGGCATCCGGTTGGCGGTGTCTGTCCCTTCGGTCTGGCACAGCCGCTACCGGTCTTTCTTGATCTGTCCCTGCGGGATTTCGACGAGGTTCTGCCCGCTGCCGGTGCGATCCACGCGGCCGTACGGATCAGTCCCACCCTGTTGGCCGCCGTGACCCGCGGCGAGTGGGTCGATGTCTGTCAGCTGAGCCTTCCCTGATCCGACCGCGTTGCCAAGCCAGGTGAGCGCGAGTGCCGCCCAGAGGGACAGCGGCTGCCTTTGCAGCCTGTCCAGTGCCGCGCTCCGAGCGAGCACGAGCGGGCGGATATCCTCGCCTTCATGCGCCAGTCCATGAAATCCGGCAACCTTGCCGGCTTCCACCGTCGCGCAATAGAGATACAGGCGTTCGCTCGACAAGTGAGGCGCCGTGAGATAGACGCCTATGGGTTCGATCGCCGTCGGCGTCAGTCCGGCTTCCTCGGCGATTTCGCGCGTGATCGTAGCGAGCGGCGTCTGCCCGGTTTCTATGCGGCCAGCAACAATGTCGATCAGCCAGGGGTTTTCTCCCGCCAGGTGCGCGCCGGCACGATACTGCTCGACGAGGACCACTTCGTCGGCCCTAGCGTCGTAGAGCAGGGCTGCAGCGACATCGCTGCGATGAAGGATTTCGCGCAGCTGCGGTCCACTGTCGCCACCGTCGAAAAGCTCGTGTTCGACGGTGAGGCGACGAAGCTGGAAGAATCCGGTGTAGGCGGCTTCGGACTGCAGAATCTTCGCTTTCATGGTCTTGCCCGGCATTCGCCGATCGATTCAAGCGCGTAGCAACTGTGCTCGTCGTCGATGGGGGCCGGCGTAGGCGTGGCGTCGTTCAGCGCGGCACTGCACCCCAGATGCGAACGTCGCCGGTGTCTACGTGGACGAAATCCGATTTCGGGTAGTAGCCGACGCCACCGAGTCCGAGGTCGACTGCCGCGTCGCGCAGACGCGCGGTGTCGAAGCCGACCAGGCGCACGTCGATGGCACGCCCGTCCATGTGCAGGCTGTGCCTGGCCACGCCGCGGCTGCGCTTGCGCAGGCCGGCATTGGTGACCGGCGAGCGGTAGGCGGAGACGATTTCGAAGGTGTCGCCGCCGCAGCGTGACTTCAGCGCATGCAGAATGTCGAACAGCTGCGGATCCATGCGCGTCATCTCGCCGGAGCGGAGGTCGCGCAGAAGCCAGTTCATACGTTCGATTGCCGGTGCGACGTAGCCGCCGCCATCGCGAAAAACGACGTCGAGCATTTCGTCGCTTTGCGTGTGGCGGAATTTCAGTTCGTACCGGTCGCTGCTGGCGCTGGCTGGGCGGAAAGGAAAGGCCAAGGGCAGAGCGGCCAATCCCTTGAGGAGCAGACGACGCTGTGCTGCGGACTTGTGCGGCGTGCTGCGACGGGTGTTCATGGAGTTCTCGAGCATGGGTCTTTTCAGTCCGGGAAAACACGTGAAGGCCGCATCCTACCCGATCTTGCCCCGCTGTTGACGCATCGCGCGCGCCTGGCTGCATTTAGGCGACGGAAGTGGAGAACTTCGTGCCGCCTTGCGTCTCGAAGGCAAGGTGTAGATACGCCCGTCCGGGTTCGTAGCCCGCCCGGCGTTCGGGCGGTGAGAAATTCAGGCGGCAGCACGCGAAGTGGGCGGTTGTGTAGTAGATTTCGTGGATCTTGGCATTCGCGGCGTCGCTCAAGCGAATGCGGGGCAGGACAGAGGGCGTTCGCCGACCAGCGACGCGGCGCGCTGTTCGAGGTGTTTGAACTTTCGGGGATGGAAAGAAATGCGCTTTTTGAACAATGGCTTGTTGGCTGACGGGACGGCCGTCAGGAGTCTGGTCATGGCTGCGCTGCTGGGCGTCGGTAGTTCGCCCGCAGGGGCCTCGGCGGGCGACGATTCGGCGCCATTCGAGAGCCGGCGAGCGCCCGTTTCTGTTGCGCAGCCGACGGCCATGCCACTGCCTCTGCGCATTGAGCAGGCCCTGCATGAGCAAGTCGGCGAGGGCTGGTCCGGCGGCTCGGGCGAGGCCGCGGTGGTCCGGCTCTTCTACTACGGTCGAGGCTATAGGCCGGCCTGGACTGACAGCGCGACTAGAGGCGAACTGATCGCCGCAGTCGAGGCCAGCCGGGCGCATGGCCTGGCGCCGGACGATTTTTCCGTTGCCGCGCTACGCGACATGGCTGCCCGCGGCGACGATGATGCACAGGCGAGCGTGCGCCGGGAACTGCTGTTTACCGACGCCCTGGCGCGCCTGGTACGGCAGCTGCGCTACGGCAAGGTCGATCCCGCCACGCTTTATTCGACCTGGAATTTCTCCCCGCTACCCAGCGTACGCGAGCGTGCGCAGACGCTGGCCGAGGTGCTCGCCGCCGCCTCGCTGCCGACGGCGTTGGCGGCACTGGCGCCCCAGGACGCGGCCTATCAAGGCTTGCAGAAAGCGCTCGCACGTTTCACCGCCCTGGCGGCAAAGGGCGATTGGCCAACGGTTCCCGCCGGTCCGACTCTTCGTCCTGGCGAGAGCGACGCGCGCGTGCGCGCACTGCGCGCTCGCTTGCAGGCCGAAGGTTGGCTTGCCGACGCGGGCACGGGTGGCAAGGCTGCGACCGCCCGCAGCGACGCCACGCGTTACGACAAGGCGCTCGCCGACGCCGTGAAGCGTTTCCAGAGTGGGCACGGCCTGACGCCTGACGGGGCGGTGGGGAGCAATACCCTCGCTGCGCTGAACGTCAGTGCGGCCGAGCGCGTGGCGCAGATCCGCGTCAACCTGGAACGGATGCGCTGGGTGGCTCGCGACATGAGTAGGGATCGTTTGCAGGTGGACATCGCCGGCTACACCGCCGAACTCCAGCTCGATGGGGCACGGGTTTGGTCGTCGAAAGTGGTGGTCGGGCGTCCGGCCCGCGAAACTCCCGTGTTGCTCGACCACGTCCAGCATCTGGTGCTCAATCCGAAGTGGGTGGTGCCACCGACGGTCCTGCGCGAAGACGTCATTCCGGGGATGGTGCGCAATGCCGCTTACCTGCAAAAGCACGACATGCGCGTCGTGGACCGCGGCGGGCAGGCGGTCGCCGCCGAGCAGATCGACTGGAGCAGTGCCGGCCGCAGCGGTTTCCCGTATCAGATCGTGCAGCAATCCGGTTCACGCGGAGCGCTCGGCCAGGTCAAGTTCTCGCTGTCCAACGGCTACGCGATCTATCTCCACGACACGCCGTCGCGGTCGCTCTTCGGCAAGCCGGCACGGGCGCTCAGTTCGGGTTGCGTGCGGCTCGAAAAACCGCGCGAGCTGGCGCTGCTGCTGCTCGACGATCCGCAGCGCTGGAACGAGGAAGCGCTGGCCGCGGCCATTGCCAGTGCGCGCACGCAGACGCTGCCGGTCGGGCGGCCGGTACCGGTCATGTTGCTTTACCGCACGGCGGTCGCCGATGCCAGGGATAAAGCGGGGTCGGTTTTCTTTCGCTTCGATATCTACAACCAGGACGGTCCGCTGCTGGCCTTGCTCGATAGTCCGTCCCGGCTGCGGCCCTGAGGCCTGCCGGGCGCCGCAAAGCCGGTGTGCTCGCTCACTCAGGCAAAGCCCCGCAAATGGTCGATTGAGACGTTCCTGGCGGCGTAGGTCTGACCGACCTTCTGGATGTCGCCGATGTTTTTCACCGAGTCCATGACCTGCACTTTCCTGGCTTCGATGCCGTCCAGGCCGAGCGCATCGATGCCGGCCTGGCTGACGTCGGGGTCGTAGCGCAGGTAGGCGAACTGCTTGCCGGTACTGGCATTGGCGCTTGCCCCCGGGGCCATCACCATGTCCCCGAACTCGCGATCGATGTTCGGACCGAAGCGGCATTCGCCCAGCGTCCGGCAGGCCATGTCCCAGCCTGCCGAAGCGGCATTCATCAGTGCACCGGGCAGGTTCCTGGCGTTGTCGAGCAGCCACAGGTCGTCAGCCTTCAGATCCGGGCGGGCGTTGGCGGCGTTGCCGGTTCCGACCGAGACGATGAGCAGGTCTTCGCTGCCGGTTTTCCAGCCAACCTGATACGGCGCCGCGGTAACCATCTGGAAAGCCAGGAACGCCGGGTTGTTGTAGGTGGTGACGCCGCCATCGACGAAGACGAATTGATATTCCCTGTCCGTACCACGGGCAAAGGTGACTACCTCGGGCGGAAAGAAAGTCGGCGCTGCCGTGCTCGCGCGCAGCAGTTGCCAGAGCGGCAGCTGCAGGTTGCAATCCTTGCGGTCAAGCTGGTTGTACTTGGCGCGCGGGTTGTTGGACACCGGCCAGGGGGAGTCGGTGGTCGCGTTGCGCATGACCATCATCAGCATGCTGCGCAGATTGGCATCGCCGAGGGTGGCATTCGGCTCGCCGGGCGTGGGCTGGTGCTTGAGCTCTGCGTCGAGTTCATGGCGCAGCTTCGCGGCCAGCGGCTCGTCGTTGTAGCTGTACTTCAGACGGTTCAACAGCGACGCCTTGTCAAACATCTGTTGGCCGCTCTCGACGTAGAACTTGCGGATCCGGTCCGTGGACATGCCCGCCGAAATGCAGGCCGCCACCATCGCCCCGGTGCTCGTTCCACAGACGAAGTCGAAGTAGTCGGCGAGAACCAGGTCGGCCTGGTCGAGCTTGGCGCGTAGCTCGGCTTCGAGCCTGGCCAGGATCTCGACGCTGATCAGGCCCAGAATGCCGCCGCCGTCACAGGCGAGGATCTTCTTCTGACCGGGGCGGTCGATGCGGTCAAGGAGTTTCTGGTTCATGGTTCTTTCCTTTTGTCGGTGAGTCGTTCAGCGGGCGCGGGGGTCCGCCGGGGTCGGTTTCCCGTCGGGCTCTTGGGTGACGCGTACCGGCAGCGGTTGCGAAACGTCGACGTGGAGGTCGCGCTGCGGGAACGGAATGCGGATTCCCGCGCTGCCCAGACGCTTCTCCATCGCGTAGCGCAGGTCGCTGTCGACCCGCCGCCCCATCAGGCTCGGCCCCAGCTCGACCCAGTAGACCAGCACCAGCAGCAGGGCATTGTCGCCGAAGTCCTCGAAGAAGACTTCCGGCTTCGGGTCCTTCAGGACCTGTCCGTGATCGTCGGCGCAACCGCGGACGATATCGGCCGCATCATGTACCGGCGACCCATAGGCAACGCCGATCCTGATCTCGCGGCGGATACGGGCATTCGAGTAGGTCCAGTTGACGACCTGGTTTTCCAGGAAGCTCGAGTTGGGCACCAGCGCTTCGACGCCGTCAAAGCCGCGCACCGTCGATGCCCGCAGGTCGACCTGCGTGACGTAGCCGGTTACGCCGTCCAGGGCGATGATGTCGCCAACCCGGATTTTGCGTTCAAACAGGACGATGATGCCGCTGATGACGTTCTTGATGATCGTCTGGGTGCCGAAACCGACGCCAATGGCCAGTGCGCCACCCATAAACGCGAAGACGGTCAGCGGAATGCGCGCCAGATTGAGGATGAAGATGATCAGCACGACGGCCAGCACGATCATTGCCCAGCGGCGAATGACGCTGGCCACCTGCTCGTCTACACGGAAGCGGCTCACCATCAGTCCCTGCAGGCGCGCCGAGAGAAGCGAGAACAGCCAGTAGCCGACGACGAACAGAGCGAGCGCACCAATGCTCTTGCCGACGGTCACCCCGTAGGCGACGGTCACCGTCCTGCCGTCAACGTGGGTCGAATCCTCGACCGCAAACATTTCGAAGTCCCACACCCCCTTGAGCACCTGTACGACCTGCAGTGCACCGAGTTTCCAGTTGTCCAGGCCGCCGCTTTCGGCGCGGAATCCGAAATCGTCCAGCCAGCGTTTCAATTGCCGGTCCAGGCGGGCACCTGCAACTTCAACGCGCTGGTAAGCCTGCACGCGCTTTTTCAGGGTGTCGAGGATGGCCGACTCCTGGGCCGCACTGGCGGCGTCGAGGACCGCGCCATTGAGGCGTTGCTCCTGTTGCCTGACCTCGATGCGCGCGCTTTCCTGAAGCTCACGGAACAGGTCTTCGCGGCTGGCGAGATCGCGGCTGGCCTGGCTCAAAGCCACAATGACCGCCTGGCGGGTGGCTGCGTCATCCGAGCTGAAGGCTACGTAGCGCTGTCCCCACGCGTCGCTGGCGAGCTGAATCATTCCCTGCAGCCAGGTGAGCGTCATCAGGCTCAGGCGATCGGTTTCCATCTGCTTGTCAATCAGTTGCAAACGCCGCGCCGTCGCACCCCGCGGGTCGCTGGCCTGCGGCAGTGCTGCGAGTCGTGTGTGCTCGGCCGCGCGTTTGCCGTTTTCGGCGACCATGCGATCTATTTCCGTGCTCACTTTCGCCAGCATTTCGCGCAACTGCGCCTGCTGTCGTTCGAAATCCTCTTTGGCGAGACGCTGCTTGGGCAGCGCCTGCGCCAGCAGACGCTGCATTTCCTGGCTGATCGGCTGTAGCTTCTGCTGTTTCAGATGGACGAGATCGAGGCCCAGGGCGATGGTGCTCAGCTCGGCTTCGGCCTGCTGCCGACGTAACGCGGCGAGCTCACGGTTGTTGCGGTCCTTGTCGACCTGGTTCCGGCCGTCGGCACGCGCGAGCCGGTCTTCGGCCAGCCGGACAGCCTCGGCGGCGCGTTGGCGGGCATCGATCAGGCTAGCCTGTTGGGCTTCCAGCGCGCGCGCCGCCGAGGCCAGGCTTTTCAGCTGCTCGCGCAGGGCATCGTATTCATCGCGGAGCGCATCGGTGCGCACGGCGGAGTAGGGCGGCGGGCCCGCCAACTCCGCCAGCAGCGCCTTCTGGCTCGCTGTTTCGAGGCTGGACTTCTTCATCGCTTCCAGTTCGTCGAGCAGTTTCAGGCGCTCACCGTAGAGCAGGACCAGGCGGTCGAGCAGGCGCTGGCGGGCCGTTGTTGGCCGTTCTTCGCCGGACGCTTGCGCGTCCTTGAGCCGCTCGGCCTCCTGCGCACGGCGTGCCTCGGCCAGCAGCGCCTCGGCCTGGGCGCGCGGGTCAGCCAGTGCCGCTGTGCTGGCCGATTCACCGGGAAGCGTTGCCTTTGGCGTTGTTGTGAGCTGCTTGGGCAGGGCAAGCTGCGCGTAGGCGAGCGGGGCGAGTAGGAGTATGAGCAACGCGACGAGCAGGCGCCGAAAAATCATCAAACCCCCCTTCGTCTGGCGCGTGCGGTGCGCGTCGAGGCGAAGCGCGCTTGCCTGGCCCGGGTCGCAGCAAGTGGCCGACGCCGACCGCTTGCGGCGGGATGTCCGCCAGAACATGCCGAATGAACGACAACACTTGCCACAGAGTCTCCTTCAGGTAGGGGCGTAGTATCGAACGTGACGCCGCCGACGTCCACTGGTGATGTCCGATCGGGGATTCAGTCGTGCCGCCGTCGAGGCGGTTTCCGGCTTCCCTGCGCCACGCCAATCCCGACCTTATTCGGCGGCTTTTTGCGCCAATGGCGCCAGAAGGAGCTAGACTCGGCGCACGCCTCCCGGAGCATCCCCATGACCCCCGCCGCCGAATCCCAGCCCGCAGGCAGCCACGACCTGGAAGTGATTTCGCTGGTCGGTTTTGCGCATGGCGTTTCGCACTTCTTCCATTTGCTGTTGCCGCCGCTGTTCCCGTGGCTGATGCACGATTTCGGCCTGAGCTTTACAGGCATCGGCGCGACGATGACCATTTTTTTCGTCGTCTCGGCGCTTGGCCAGGCGCTGGCGGGCTTTCTGGTCGATCGCTTTGGCGCGGCCAGGGTGCTTGCCGGCGGCATCACCTGCTTCCTGGTGGCGGCGCTGCTGCTGTCGGTGGTCGACGGCTACCTCGGGCTGACGCTGGTCGCCGCGCTGGCGGGTCTGGGTAACAGTGTTTTCCACCCGGCGGACTTCACGGTGCTCAACCGCCATGTTTCACCGCACCGGCTCGGCCACGCTTTCTCGATGCATGGCCTGGCGGGCAATCTTGGCTGGGCGCTGGCGCCGGTGTTCATGACCGGAATTGCGGCGTCTGCCGGCTGGCGGGTTGCCGCGCTGGCCGCTGCGGGGATCGCCGCGCTGGCGCTGCTGCTGGTTGCCTGGCGTCGGCGGACGCTGGCCGACCCGCCGGGCGCGCTGGTCAGCGGCGTGGCGGGCGGGCAGGCGGTCGCGGCCTTCGCTTTTCTGCGCTCGCCGGCGGTGTGGATGTGCTTCCTTTTCTTCCTGCTGATTACCACCGCGTTTGGCGGCATCCAGAATTTCGCGACGCCGATCCTGCAGAACCTGCACGGTCTGTCGCTGGCCGCCGGGGCGAGCGCGCTTTCGGCGTATCTGCTCGGCGGCGCCGGCGGCATCCTGACCGGCGGTTTTCTGGCACTGAAGGCCGAGCAGGAAAGACTGATCGCCGCTGCGCTCGGCGCCGGGGCACTGCTCGCTGTCGCGCTGGCGATTCTGCCGCTGCCGCAATGGACCGTGCTGCCGATGATGGTCGGTATTGGCTACTGCACGGGAATCGCCGGTCCTTCACGCGACCTGCTGGTGCGCCGGGCGGCGACTTCGCGTTTCGGGCAGGCGGCGTACGGGCGCGTCTACGGCTTTGTTTACTCGGGGCTCGATAGCGGCCTGGCTCTGGCGCCGCTGGTCTTCGGCAGTTTGATGGACGGCGGGCGTTTCGCTGCCGTGCTGATTGGCATTGCCGCGCTGTGGGCGCTGTCGATCCTGACCGCGTTGCGCGTCGGTGGCGTTACCCGGCAGGCGGCTGCCTGAGGGCCGGCCGGCACCGGGTCAGTGCTCGACCAGGCGCCTTCGCCGTTGTCACTATTGGTCACGCCGCAGGCGGGCCAACGGTTCACGCAATCCCCGTGCGCTCGAGCGCCGGCCGCCAGCATTTCGCCAGGCGGTTGAAACCACGCACGGTCGGGTGTAGCTCGTTCGCCCAATCGTCGTCGGCCTTCAGGGTATGGCGCCCGTCGACCAGTTGCAGCGTCGGCGCCTTCGCCTGCGCCGCTTCAAGGCACAGCCAGAACTGGTCGATCAGCAGTTTGACCACCTCCTGTTGCAGGTCGCGGTCGACCTTGGCGCCGTCCATGGGAAACTGCAGCCACTGCCCAAGTCCGAGGAAGCCTTTGCCGTTTGCCGGCGGATAGTCGTAGCTGTGTACGAAGACCGGCGTGCCGGGAATTTTCCTCTCGACCAGCTCGACAACGCTGAGCAGTGCGTCGATGACCGCTTTGAAAAGGGCCTCCGGCTGGCCGCTCCGCAGGCAGGAGACGGCCGAGGTGGCGTCGGAACAGTCCTCGAGGAGCAACTGCGCCAGATCGTCGCGGCCCGCGAAATCGTTGCCGCCGCCGGACAGAAAAACCGCTTTGATCGTCCGGCCATAGCCTGTCTTGCGGTCGAGGTCGCGTTCGATCTGCGCACGAATGGGGCCCGACTGGTACTCGACCGCTTCGGCGCCGTTGTGGCCACGTACCAGGATGATGTGCCGCTTCTTGCGGTTCAGTCGCTTGTGCAGCTGGTTGAGAAGATTGTTTTTCGGGTACCAGAACCATGAATCGCCAATGGCCAGGACAGTTGGAAACAGCCCATCCTTGGTCAACAGCAATTCGTCCCATACCGGCTTATTGATCATTTCATCCCCTCCAGTCGATTGTTCTAGCTTGTCTTGCGCATACGGCCGCGTATCGCGAGCAGATAGTCGCATAAGGTATGGACGATCTGCAACGACCTTGATTCAGCGCCAGCGCCGGCGCTTGCACGGGGCGCGGCCGGCCAAGGCGAATCAGGCCAGGGCGCTGGTGGCCGCCGTGCGGACACCTTCCTTGACCACTACGGCGCAGGAACTCTAAAGCAGGTGTTAAAGTCGGAGAGTGACTTTGCCGGGCAGGTTCCGGCAATCGGCTCGTCCGCTCGGCACGACCAGCGAATCACAGGACACACAAGGAAGGATGTGGATGATAAGCAGCGCCCGGTACTCGCTTCCAGCAATCGCTCTGCACTGGCTGATGGTCGTACTTTTGATCGGCCTGTTCACCCTGGGCCTCTACATGCACGATCTGCCCCTGTCGCCGGACAAGCTCAAGCTCTACTCGTGGCACAAATGGGCAGGTGTGACCGCCTTCATCCTGGCGCTATTGCGCCTGGCGTGGCGGCTCGGCAACCGGCCGCCGCCTTTGCCGGCGGCGATGCCACGCTGGCAGAAGGCAGCGTCGCACGGTATGCACCACCTCTTCTACGTGTTGATGCTCGCCATCCCGCTCTCCGGCTGGCTGATGAGTTCCGCCAAGGGTTTCCAGACGGTCTACTTCGGTGTCCTGCCGCTGCCTGATCTGCTCGCCAGGGACAAGGAAGTCGGCGAACTGTTGCAGACCGTGCACGAGTACCTCAACCTCACTCTGGCTGCGCTGGTCGTGGCGCACGTCGGTGCGGCGCTGAAACATCATCTCTTCGACCGCGACGACGTTCTTTCGCGCATGCTGCCGTTTCGCGATCGCGCCTGAGCGTCGCCGCCAACCCGCAGGCAGGGCCAGGTTCACGGCCTGTTCGCTGCACCTATGGAGAAAACATGAACCCCCTTCGCCTTGTCCTGGCCGCCCTGGTCGTTGCCAGTGGCCCTGCGAGTGCGCGCGAGTTCAGCGAGTTCCAGTCCGCCAAGAGCACGCTGCATTTCGTCTCCAGGCAAATGGGCGTAGCGGTCGATGGTCGCTTCACGAAGTTCTCGGCGACGCTGGCCTTCGATCCGGCCCGGCCAGCGGCGGCGACTGCCCGGCTCGAAGTCGATCTGGCCAGTGTCGATGCCGGCTCGCCGGACGCCGATGACGAGGTGGTCGGCAAGCCGTGGTTCAACGTCGAGCGCTTTCCCACCGCCAGCTTCGTTTCGACGGCGATTCGTCCGCTCGGCGGCGACGGATTCGAACTCATCGGCAAGCTGACGATCAAGGGCAAGACGCAGGAGGTCATTGCGCCCTTCACTTTCCGTCAGGACGACGGCAACGGCGTCTTCGACGGCGCTTTCGTCCTCAAGCGCCTCGATTTCGGCGTCGGTGACGGCGTCTGGTCCGACGTCACTACGGTCGCCAACGAAGTCCAGATCAGGTTTCACATCGTTGCCTCGCCGACTGCCTCCGGCAATTAGGCCGTTTGCAGGCACGACGCAAGCAAGGCTCTGCACGATCGCATTCCATTCCACCTCAGGGAGTTAGCCCATGAAGAAGCAAGCCGCCGCCGTTTTCACTTTCGTCCTCGCCGCTCTCTTCGCGGCCCCGGGTTTTGCCGCCCCCGAAACCTACGTGGTCGACCCGACACATACCTATCCGCGCTTCGAGTACAGTCATTTCGGATATTCGAACCAGATCCAGCGCTTCAACAAGACCTCCGGCACCATCGTTGTCGACCGCGCGGCCAGGACCGGCTCGGTGCACATCAGCATCGACGCCAAGTCGGTTGATACCGGCTATGCGCTGTTCGATGAACATATTCAGGGCGAAGACTACTTCGACACCGCGAAGTATCCGACCATTACCTACAAGTCCACCGCCGTCAAGTTCGACGGCGACAAGCCGGTGGCGGTGGAAGGTCTGCTGACCGTCAAGGGGGTCACCAGGCCGGTCACCCTGAAAGTGACCTCATTCCACTCGATGCCGCACCCGATGCTCAAGAAGGACGCCATCGGTGCCAACGCGGTGGCCAAGATCAAGCGTTCCGAGTTCAACGCCGGCAAGAACGCGCCGCACGTCAGCGACGAGGTGACGCTTACTATCGCCGTCGAAGCGCTGAAGCAGTAGACTGGCTTCAGCATGGGGCAGCGGGCCCCGTCCCCGTCCGCCACATCGGCGGGTGGGAACCACCTGGAGATTGCGATGAGCGACAACCATCCAAACGTAGCCCAAGCGGCGCCTTACCCGGTCGAGGTCGAAGCGGGTAAGACCTACTGGTGGTGCGCCTGCGGCAACAGCAAGCAGCAGCCTTTCTGCGACGGCAGCCACAAAGGGGGCCCGTTCCTGCCGCAGGAGTACACCGCTGACGCAGCCGCGAAACTTTTCTTCTGCGGCTGCAAGCGCAGCGCCAACAAGCCGCTGTGTGACGGTAGCCACAAGAAGCTGTAAAGAAAGCAACAAGAAATATGAAAGCGGCGAAATACTGCACCGGTCATCAGCAGCAGATTGGTCGACGCCGGTGCGAACCCCTGGAGGAGAGGCAATGACCACAAGCCTGAGCAGTGCAGCGCTCGACCAACTTTTCTGCGAGGCGCGGACCCACAACGCCTTCGCCCGGGAGCCGGTTCCCGAGGCCACACTCCGTCACCTGTACAGCGTGATGAAATGGGGCCCGACGTCGATGAACTGCCAGCCGGCGCGGCTGGTGTTCGTGACCAGTGCCAAGGGCAAGGCACGGCTGGCACCGGCGCTGTCGCCTGCCAACCTGGACAAGACGCTGGCTGCCCCGGTGACAGTCATAGTGGCCATCGATACGCGCTTCTACGAGCACCTGCCGACGATGTTCCCGGCCTACGACGCCAAGCCGACGTTTGCCGGCAACGCCGAGCTGGCCGCCAGCACCGCAGCGCGCAATGGCACGCTGCAAGGCGCCTACCTGATCCTTGCCGCCCGCGCCCTGGGACTCGATTGTGGCCCGATGTCCGGCTTCGACGCCGGCAAGCTCAACGCCGAGTTCTTCCCGGACGGGCGTTACCAGGCGAATTTTCTCTGCAACCTCGGTGTCGGCGATCGCGCCGCCCTGCACCCGCGTGGCCCCCGCCTGACTTTCGAGGAAGCCTGCGAGATCGCCTGACGGGAAGGAGGGTGGTCGGGCTGAGTCACTGCCCGATTCATGGTGCGCCATCTGCGCGGGCAGCTGCGCAATGAAGCAGCGCGCGTTCTCGCGCGGGGGCTGCGACCGCGGCGAAGGGTCGCAGGTGTCGGCGCCGCCCGGCATGCGCTTTCCCGGTATTCGTTCCGCTGCACGCATGAGGTCGAAAAGCGTACCGGGCAATTCCCTGACGTCTGGAGAGTTGATTTACACGCCGCAAACAATCGTGTACAAAGATTCACGCTTTCCATGTGCAAGCGCAATGCTGGTGACACGGAGGACACATCAATGTTCAAGGCGCTGGCTGTTACGGTCTCTCTGATCCTGATTCCCGTCTTCGCAGTTGCCGCACCGCCGCCGCAAGCGGGCGCCGCGGCCACCGGTCGAGGCTCCACATGGAACCTGCCCTACGCCGAGAAGCAGGCGGCGCTGACGCTGATGGGTCATGCCGAGGCGGGCGCGGAAATCTACGAGGCCCGATGCGCCGCCTGCCATCTGCCGACCGGCGGCGGGAATCCGGACGGCAGCACCCCGCGCTTGGCGGGCCAGTACACCACCGTCCTGATCAAGCAGCTTGCCGATATTCGCGCCGGGCTGCGCGAAAACCCGACGATGTACCCGGTTGCCATGAGCCTCGCCGACGCACAGGCGATCGCGGATCTCGCGGCGTACATCGAGACGCTATGCATTCCGCGTGGTGCGGGGCAGTACGAAGCCCCTGACGCCGCCAAGCAGATCGCCTACGGCAAGGCGCTTTTTGCAGAGAAGTGCACCCTCTGTCACCTGCCGAGTGGTGACGGCGTCAAGGAGAAGTTCTACCCCGTTCTCGCCGGCCAGCACTATGCCTATCTGCTACGGCAACTGGTCGACATTCGCGATGGCCGGCGCGGAAACGCCCACCCGGGGATGGTCAAGGTGGTTGCCAAACTCAACGACGTGCAACTGGTTGCGCTCGCCGCCTATCAGGCAAGCCTGGCTACGCGGGTGCGCGGCTGGACACTTCATCCGCGCTTGTGCCAACCTGACTGACACGATGAGGCGGCGTCGGTGCGGGAGTCTCCTGGCGTCCCCTCATCGCCGCTACCACGTGGACCGCGCGAAGAATCCCCTGCGCTCGCCTCGACGCACCCGAAATCGGGCGACAACTGTCTCGTCTTGCCGTTTAGCCTAACAGGCCCTTTCGCCGTCGTCGCGCGAACAGCCGGTCTTCCCCGTGCGCTATGCAAATTGCGTCGATAGTACTCATGGCGCTGCAAGTTCGGGTGCTGTCGCGTGCGTTGTATCGTCCCTGATTTGCGCGCAAACATGCGAATTCCCTGAGACCGATTGGCGATCGCTTCGAACCACCGAAGATTATTCAGAGGTGCTCCTGTGACCCCATACGATGAAAGCCGGGCAGACGCTGCGCCGGCCATGGCGCACTGGTCGCTCCTGGCGGAATGGAACGGGACACCGCCCGAAGGTTTCAAGGCGGCACCGTTCAGCGCCTCGGTCGCGATGCTTGACCAGCGTTCGTTCTTTGTTGCCTCGCCCTGGGGGGCGCTTTACCGCTCGGATGATTCCGGCCGGACCTGGGCGGAAATCACCGATGACAAGTTCAAGGGGGGTGTCAAGGCCATCCTTGCGGTTCCGCGGATCAATGCCCTCGTGGCGGCCAGCCAGCACCTGGTCGACGACCGGTTCCAGGGGGTACAAGGCGTTTTCGTCACGCAAGACGTGGGCGCGAACTGGACATCGCTTTTCAGATCAGTACCCGGCATCGGGTCCGCGACGGGGTACCGCGCCGGCACCCCGCATATTCTGGCCGTGACGCCTAGCGGCGGACTTGTCATCGGGATGAACGCCGGCATCAAGGACGCGCCGTTTTCGCTTTACAGCTCGTACGGGATGTTCTTTGGCGACCCAAAGCCGGATTGGGGGCGGACCTGGAACGTCGACAAGTGGCGGGGCGGCTGGAACGAGATGTTTCCACCGACGAACACAGTGAGCGAGCCCTCGGCCAGTCAGGTGACAACGGCCTTGGCCTTCGGCGGCGAGCACATGTTCGGGGCCACAAGCGCGTCGCGCGGTGGCGCCGACCGTTTTTATGGCCACGAGTGGCAGCTGCAAGCGGTTGGCGTCGAACTGGGCGGTATCACCGCAATGGCGGCCACGGCGGACGGCGCGATCCTCTATGCGGCGACCGCCGACAACGTTCTCTGGCACTCTGAAGATGCCGGCAAGCAATGGGTTGCGTTCGACGACAGGATCGCCGCGCTGGCAGGGCACGGAGAGTTGATCCGCACGATCAATCTGGGCGCCGACGGGCAATTGGACAGCGTCTGCTTGATCGGACCACAAAGCGCTGCGTTCCTTGCGTGGTCCACGGAGGACCTGCAAAGCGCGCTTTACGGGATGATCGGCGCCGAACGGCAGGCGCGGGCCGACCTTGCCGAGGCCAGGCGAGGGCTGAAAACCCAGCTTCTGAGCGCCGAGACGGCGCTGGCGGATGCCACGGAAATGAGCGGCAGCGCAGACCGCTTTCGACACGCTACAGAAACGCTTCGACACCGATCAGACGGCCCTGAAGGCCAGCATCGAGGTCGTGAGGACGAACGCCATCGAGCACGAGAAGAGCGCGCTGGCGATTGCCGCCAATATCGCCGCCCTGGCGCAGAAAGAGGCCGTCGAACAGCAGCGCGTCGTCGCTGCGGCGGCGCAGACTCGGGCGCTGGCCGAACAGAAGCAGACCCTGGAGGCCGCGCACGAACAGGCGGTCGACACGCTGGCTGCCAACGCCGCCCTGGCCGCCGCGCAAACCCATGCCGAGAGTTTCGCGGGCATGCTGGAACAGGCCAATGCCGACTGGGCTGCGCACCCGAATGGCGAGCAGCAGCGGGGCGCCGTGATCGCGCTGCGCGAGCAAAAGGCCTATGCCGATGCGCACCGCCAGATCGCCGGCAACCTGAGCCGGATGCTGTTGTCGGGGACCCGCGTCGAGACCCCGGGCAATCCTCACGATCCGCACAATCCGGGCGACGTCCCGTCGCTGTACGAGGCGACCGGGCAGCAATTCCCGCTGGTGGGCTCGAAGACGGCCGTGGCGGTGACGCTGCGGCTGAGGGATGGCGCGCCGACGGCGGAATTCGCGGTCCCGCCGGGCATGCTGTATGACCGCGTCGACAACGACACGCTGCACTGGGAAACCCGGCTGAGCGGCTCCGACAAGGCGCCCGGCTGGGTGTTCCGGCAGTTGCCGCCGATCATGCGCCGGCAAAAGCGCCTGCCGCTGAGCCACCTTCTGGCCTGGAGCGACAAGGCCCGCGTGCTGGCTCCCTTCAGCGACGAGCTGCGCCTGACGCTGGCAACCGGCAGGGACGGCACATTGGCGCTGATCGTCAAGGATACCGAGGTGGACGACACTCGCTCGCAGACCACCCACGATCACAGCAGCGGCGACTGGGCGAATGCCCGCCCCGCGCTGGTCATTCCGGTTGGCTTGCACCGCGTCGACAGGATCGGCACGGACGGCAAGAAGGCCAGCCTGAAAGACGTGGTCGAGATCGAGGGCACCGACGAGGCCGGGAAAGCGCAGCTGCTCGACTATGTGGCTGCCCTGCTTGAGTGGCTGCGCGCCACTGACACCGACACGGTCAGGGTGGCCGGCGAGAACCGCGTCATGCCGCCGAAAGCCAGCATTTCCTATACGCTCGACAAGACTTACCCCGGCGCCTGGAAATGGCTGAACCCGGCCACTAAGGCGCTGGAAGATGCGGGCGATCTGCGCCAGCTGATCGTCGAGGTGATCCTTGAGCGCAGCTGGTCGGCCGCCGCGGGCCACACGCAGGCCGATGAGGATGCCTGGCCTGGTTCACCCTGCCCGCGCCTGCCGCCTTTGCGGGCAAGCGCGCCCGGCATCGCAGGTTTCGCAGATCAAGACACCCGTCCGCCGGTCGCCACCGACACGGCAACGGGCACCGGCAAACCCGCCGTCCCCGCGACACCCGTCCCGCAGCCGGTGTATGACACCCTTGCCCAAAGCAAGGCCGCTCTGGCGCAGACCATCAAGAGCACGCTCGACTGGATCTATCAGGGGGACTACCAGCACAAGACGCCGGAAGAGACCCGCAAGCTTGGCGAGGTTCTCGGTGCGGCGGAAGAAAGCCTGCTGCAAGCGATGCTGAGTAAGCTCGAAAACGACTACAACACGGCCGTTGTCGGCCAGATCCCGGTGGAAGTTTCGCTGCACGGCCGGATCGAGCCCTGGGACGGGCCGGATCGGCCTGCACCCAGTCTCTTTGGTCCGATTGGCACCACCGGCGTGGATGCCGCTTCGGATATCAAGAAACTGCCCTACAACTTGAGCAATTCGAAACTGCCGATCCGCAATCGCGGCGATCAGCCGGAATGGCTGAACTTCACCGTGCAGGCCAGGAATCCCAGCGTACAGCCGTTTTTTAAGGCGCATCTGGAGTTCTCGGCGAACGCGGTCGAGCACAACATTCACTCCGATGATGCCAGAAACGGCTACGTGCCCTCATCCTGGCTGAGCTTTGTTCTGCCGAACGATCGCGACAAGGGCGACCCGAGGCCCAATACCCTGACCGCCGCGCTTGGCCTGAAGGGCGAAGACAGGGACCACCCCGACAGCGTCGCGGAGACGATCATTCCGGTCCCGCTGCGTTCGTTCCCGCCCAATGCCAAGCTGATGCGCCAGACGGCGACCCAGACCCCGCTCGACACAGGCTCCCCGCCAAGGATCGAGGACGTGCTGAAGTGGGACTACCATGTCGAGGTCGAACCGCCGCGTGCGGCACAGGACCGGCTGGTCCTGCAGGTCGTCTTCAACGAAGAGGTCGGTGTCCCGCAGACCGCAAGCGACGCCACCCAAGGTACGCGCATCGACGATGTCCACGGCAGGCTTTTCGACGCGTTCGCGCGCTATCGCTTTGCCCTGACGCAGTTGAACGCCGACACAGCGCTTGCGGACCGCGACACCGTCGTCAAGCTGAACGGCCTGATCGCCAGCGTCGCCGAGGCCTGGGGCCCGGTCGCCGCCGCTCAGCAGGCCGAACGCATCAAGCGCAGCGACGCCCCGGCCGCGCGCGCGGCGGTGCCGGACGCGGTGCATGAGATCCTGGGGTTCGAGATCCTGGGGTTCGAGATCCTAGGGTTCGAGATCTGGGAGTTCGAGATCATCGTCGCCACGCCCGCGGACGGGCTGCAGACGGTGACACTGGTGCAGCTTTCAGCGGGCGCTGTGCAGTGGCCGCTTCTCGACGGCTATGACGGCCCTCTGCCCGGCAAGGCCGAAGCGCAGCGCGTCTACCGGTCGAGAACGCCCCTCAATGCTCTTCCGGATGCGGTGGCCGCTACGGCCACCGGTTCGCCCACCGCTGCGGCCACCGCCCCGAAAGGCGCGCAATCGTACAGGTTCGTGTGGGAAAAGCTCTACGTGCTGCAATACCAGAGCGCGCATACCGGCGGCTACATCCTGCGCAACGAACGGCTGGCACCCGAAGACGCCTACAGCGCCGCCAAGCCCAACCACGACGACTGGAATACCAACTCGGCCTTCGTCTACCGATCCGAACTGGTGCGCTTCAGCGCGCCCGTGGTCCCGCTGATCACTGCCGACGCGGTTGCCTACATCGCCGATCCCAACCGCGAGGCGGCCATTGCCGGCATGTTCGACCAGTTCCGCCAAAGCGCCAGCGCGCATCCGGCCAGGGACCTGCAGCTGGAAATCCAGGTGAACTACAGCTTCGAGCTGATGGCCCGTGATGGTGCCGGCCTGTGCACCTCGGTGCCCGTCTTCCTGATGCAGACCACGATTGGCGATACCACGGCGTCGCCGACGGACGGGCAGAACGGCGAGCAGATGTTCGCCGACGACGCCACGGCCGCATCCGCCATCGAGCAACAGATCGCGGCGTGGGAAACGCAGCATCTGGGCCCGGGGCAAAACGACAAAGCTGCCTGGGATTTCGCCTGCACGATCTTTGCCACCAGGATCGTTCGTCACCACCGCCTACTGCCGCTGGTGCGCATCGGTCGGGCCGGTGTGGCGCCGCATTCCCGCCGGGACTTTCAGCAAGCTGGAGAGCCACTTGAAACCGTGTCATCGCTGGAATTGTTAGGTACCATTCCGCGTGCAACACACCGCCGCTGATCCCGCCGCGCTCTCACCGCAAAGAGGGCATGCTAACCTCCTGTCTGCGCGGCTGCGGCACAGCTTGCAATGGCCATCCTTAAGGTGAGAACCGGGAGACAAGTACAATGGAACTAAAGAGCGGGCTTTGCCAAATGGTTTCCCAGGGAGCGGGGAGTTACAAGTTCCTGGACGGGGGTGCCAACAACGGATCAGCCTATATGTCGAACGATAGTAAGAAGCGAGGGACATTCTGGCTCGTGCGACCTCAGATCCATGAAGGATTCCCCACAGGTATTTGGATGTTCGAGCAGCCCTCGCCAGAAGGGCAACTAAGCGATTCCATTTCCGGCAGCGGTGTTTACCTGGTGACGCGTATGGAAAGTTTCGATTGGTACCCGAACCCCCAGCCTTACATCGCGATGGGCGACGACGTTGCGAACGCCCACTGGATGGCCGAAACGTACAATTCCGCGCCAGGATGCTTTAATTTCCGGAGTCAAGGTTACCTAAATGGGAATCCGGGGGACAGTACGCCTTGGCGCTACCAAGTGAGCTTGGGGAGCTACGGAAACGCTGGGGAAACCTCGTGGAAAATCATTTACACGCCAAAAGGCTAGCCGCTCTTGGCGATTGGCTGCCAAGGCTGTGAGGTAGGCTGCGGCGCCATGAAGCAAGGGTTGGGTGAGGCAAGGCGGGCTGCAGGTCGCAGAAGACGCAAATGGCGGGCGGCCCGGAGCCAACGGCATGCCGACACTCAATCCGAACGAACTATTCTTGGCGCATCGCTACGGGTGCGAATGGCGTGGAACAAGGCGATGGCATCTGTAGCGGCCGTCAACGCGCATGACCCGACATGGCGGAGCATCGCGCCCATCAATTGGCGGGCCATTCCCGCAAACCAAGAACCCCGGACGGACCACGGTTGCTGAAATATTCCGAGAGCAATGAGAGCCGATCATCAAACGCTTTGCGCCAGAAGACGGTCGCCGACGTTTGCGAACGGCGGCAGTCGCCGCAGGCCGTTCGGATGGGCTCACCCGGCGGCGGTCTGGTCGTCGGGGCCGCTGCGGTCCTTGGGCGAATGTGCCTTGCGCGTTGGCTGTACGCCGCGTTTCCGCCGTTCGACCGGGTTCGCGGAAGCAGTCTGGGCCGGCGACGCTGGGCGACCGCTTGTTGAACAACGCTACTCACACTTTCGACCCAATGCGGACCTTCAGCTAGCGGCCTACTGAATGGGAGGTCCCAAAGTAAAGCCGCCATACCAGCCGACTGCTCTCTGGCAACTTATCGGCCAGAGCAACCGTTGGCGCCACATCGCGTGAACGGCCGTTATCGATGCTGTCTTGACGTGCGACAACAATCACGTCGAACGCCTGTTTCCATTTTTTTAATGGTCCGATCCGACCTAAATCAACACCAGTCCCATTCGGCAACCTCGCACTCGATGTTTGCGCGGATTTATCGTGCAACGTCCCGCCGAAGCGCCACGTTTGGCATCAACTCACTGTAAATGTCAAGGTGGCACGGGAACTGGGCGAACGCTTCGGCCTTGGTACCAAAGTTGGTGATCTTCTTCTCAAAGCGAACGTAAGCGACGTAGGGGCAGTTGTTGCCGAAAAAAGTTCGCGCAGATTCATGCATCAGTTCATGCGCCGATCTCTCGTCGCAGATATCGTTCTCGATGCAGATCTGTAGTGAATTAAAGAACTCGAACATGATCTCTGTATCTACAGTAAAGCGAGAGCTGGCAGCAATCGAAGATACAACGCTTTCTTTCCAGCTCCTACGTTGGGCAATGGCCTCTTCGCTGCTAGATGCCTCAGGGAGATCAGCCAACTTAGCGCCAAGACGTTCCCACCCTTCCAAAACTCTTGTTCGTGCAGAGAAAATGGGTTCTTTTGAAAACTGCTCAAAGAAGGCAAGCGATTTTTCCACTCGGAGCTGCCTAACATTTCCAAAGTACTGAACCAAAGCAAATATAGCCGCCACCAATCCGACAGCCACCTTAATCCCATGCTCATTCTCGCGAAGCCACGCTTCCATCGTTTTAACTACTCCTTCTTGCAAAGGTGCGGTTTTGTCATGCAGACGGAAATCGCTTCTACCTGTGGTTTATCAGGTGGATAGAGTTTCTGGGAGGGTTCACGTCCAACAGCATTAGAATCACGCCTCCGAGGGTGGCCGTTGGGGTTTTCCAAAGGATCTCGGCCCGAATAGCGGTTGTGGGAAGCGTTGGTGTCGCTTTTGCTGCTTACACCACCTTCCCGTCCTGGCACTGGATAGATGCGTGTGGATTTTTCGTCAGCAGCGCTTGTGGAAGTTATATAGCAGGCGGAGAATGCGACTAGAACAGCCTGAGAAACTAGGATTGTTTTCCAATTCATAGCTGGCCTCCTGAATGCGGCAAAAGATTGATGGGAAGTCTGGCGTCGCGTCCAGCTACGCACCTAAAAATCTTGCGAAACAAACTTCGCTCCATACCTTTGCTGACTCTAGACAAAGCTAAAACGTGTTTAAAATCGCCATCCGGTAAGTTTCTGGGTTGCTCGGTATCCAGACTCGGGCAGTCAAATTGGTTACCATGCAAGAATTATAAATCGCCAACGTTGGCCCGCACGGTCTTGATCGGCCGAAAAAATCTCTAGGTATCTACTTTGGGCTTCTACTCACTGGTTGGTTGTGACAAAAAGCGTCGGTTAACCACTCTGACGGGAGCCGTTAACTTCCCGCAAGCAGCACATCAGACCCGATCCTGTCGTCGAATTAATTTCGGTCGCCAAAACGACGAAAGCTGGCCTTAATTTGGAGGATTCTAGAATTTCTTCTCATAAGCCTAACAATACTGACAAGTTTTCACTTGCCGGGCATGACGACAGGAACAATATCCTCTGAGTAGTGAAGCCATGGTTTTTTGGGTGACTCCGTGCTTCCTGTGTGCCGTATGCGTTCACATCGGCGGTTCCTTAATCGACGATGGGAATTTCAATTTACCTTGCTGTTCGAGAGAGATCATCCGTCGCGCCTCCGAACTCAGAGCGACCAACAGGCGCAGCGCAGAAATAGGGTTGCCTGTTAGGTCGATTAGGTATTCTATATGATTCGTGGTGAAGCCGAGAAAGGAACCATACTCAAAGCAAAGAGCGCGAGCATCATCAATGTCTCTCGGCTCAACTATGTCAACATCCACCTTTTTCGGGATGCGCTTTAGCTTTCGTTCGTCGAAAAACTTCATAACCTTGCCATACAGATCGCCTGCCTTTTCTGCAACCTCTAGCCATGCTTTGCAGCATCTTGCGAGTAACAGAATGACTCCAAACAAGCCGGCCAGTTCTATAAAGCCTGGCGACGAATAGCGAATCGACACAAGTTGCAATCGAGAATCGTCGGGTATCTCGTTATAGAGGTTGTGCGCGAACCGCTCGCCGATATATTCACCAGACCAAAAGTATCTAGCGAACATGGACTGCACTCGTGGCGGTGCCAATCCACTATCGTCGGAGATCCAATAGAAGTACGAGTAGCTCAGTCGCAAGGCATGCGACAGATCAGTGAGATCCTCAATATCCCACTGGCCGTCCATTTCCAGCTTCAGCCTTACCTGGCGGGCCATGGTTCCCCTAGGTCGATAGTTAGTTGTTAGAAACGATGCTGGACCCGCGCTGACTTCTCTTCTTTGGCGGCTTCGTGGGCCCGTCCCAGTTTTCGCTGGTCTCTGCGCGTGTATCCCACCCCCGCACGATCATGTTGGTACGACGACAGTGTAAGCCAAAAAAATTGCTGGTGTAATGTTGCGTTCTTGAGAGAACTGTTCCGGACTAAAGTCATGAAATATATGTCATGTGCAGAGTGGAGATGCAGATGAGGGAAACCGGAGTTAGACCAAGGAATCGCGAGCGTCGCTTCCGTTTCAGCAGCTACGTCGTCCGTGATGACCGGTTGTAGTAACGGAGTTGGCACGCAGCGCAGCGAGGGGCGTCAGCTGGAGGCTCCCTGCCGGCCTTCCGCGCGGGGTAGCGCCAAGAACCGCTCTGGCCGAGTTGTGCATTCACCCTCTGGCAGCTTGCGAAGTACAGCAGCCGTTCAGATGGCTGCTTGCCGGAATCATCGAACGACAGCAATTGGCCGACGGCGGCCGTTGGGCCCATCGTGCTTTGATATTGGGATCGGGGGCAGTCGATGTTGCTGGGCGGCGACAGCCCAGGGCGTGATCGAGCCGTGCGCAGCTAGAAGTCCTTGGCTGCTTCCCAGAGAACGAATCCGTCCTCCTTGCGCGTCCACTCCAGGAGCTCGATCAGCGGGAAGGCACGCGGAGCCAATCCGATCGGCGGGCCATCGACTTTTTGATCGTCGTTGCTGTCGTCACTCCTGGCGGGACTGGTGGTCTGGGCAGCGACCGCTTCGGCGGGACTCGCACGGCCATCGGCAACAGCCCGTCGCAGGCATGCGATGGCTTCGGGCAACTGCTCGGTGGTAATCACGCCACGCGCGGTACAGTCCTTTTGAAGGATTTCGAGGAGTTGGCGGGCGACGGGCGAGAGCATCATGATCTGCCCGGAGGTGCTCGAGTTGAACTTGACCAGCATGCTCGGCTTTCCTTGCGCTTGGGTGGGTGCGATCCATTGTCGTCGCTGGCGCAGGCAAGAGCAATAGCCAGCGCCGGCTGCTTGGAATCCTCGGTCGTGCAGGTCGTCTACACGGCGGGCGCGCAGACAATTCTTCACCGACAAGCGCTCTCCTGGCCAGCCGGCACTGCTCCTCGCTGCGTGGGCTTGTACTGGGCAGCGACGATGATCGAACTCGGACGTCTGCTGCGCTCTCAGGGCGTTGGCAGTCGGCCGACTGCCGCGCGCTGCTTTTCTAGGTGGCCTCAGTGCGCCGCCACCGAAATGGCCTTATAGCGGCGCGAATCAACACGGAACGACGCCATCCATCAGCGATGCCCTTTCGATGGAGAGCTTTGAGGCCAACAAGCCGGACTCAGCGATGGGAATCAGAGCTGCGGCAGCTCTGGGGCGATTAATTTCCGGGGTAGGAGGCGGAATCTGCTTCGACAGGCCAAAATTCTAGCCACGGCTGGGTAGAATACCGGGGAGTTATTCAACACTTCTGGCTTGCCCAGAGCATGAAATGAGCAAACTGCCTGCAATTATCGCCCTCGTGGTGTTTGCCACAACCGCGCACGCCCAATATCGATGTGTGGAGGACGGGCGGACGCTACTCACTGACCGCCCTTGCAAGTCTGAAGAGGGCCAAAGCGACAGGCAGCCCCAAGGCAAACCGAGCAACGCCTTTGGAGACGCTGCCAATTCGGCCTACACGACAACCACGGGCGGTTGGCGAGGCCAAACACAGTATCAGGCGACTGTCTCTGGCGTCGTTTCTCCGGAGGCACATGCCGTCGTTCAGATGACCATCGAAATTGATCCGCAGGGCAAGGTGATGGGGTCGAGCCCGGAAAACGGCTGCCAGTTGAAGGGACTCGCTACGCCGGGGGTGACGGCAGCCATTGCAAACCTCGACGTGACATTTTCTGGATGTACTTACAACGGTTTCAATCGCCGTATGTCGGGGAGGTTGGCGGTTTCTTCTGTCAAGAAGTATGCCCAGCTCAGCCTCTCTGGTTTTTCAATGGGTGTAGGAAAAATCGCGGCATCGTTTGACATCCGAGCAACGATGCGAAGGTAGCCCGTACGTGGCGTTGACCGGGTAGAAATCCTGACAGGAATCAGTGATGGCAAGAAGAAGGAATAGCAGCGCCTTTGAAGACATCTTCGGAATTGCTGCGATGCTCCCGTGGTGGGTCGGGACCATCTTGGCCCTGATTGCCTACGTGATCCTGCACAGGTATGCGTCTGCGGACGTGCCGACCAATGTGCCGCCTGGGCAGATTGGTGAGATGGTCGTCGGGCAGATGACCAGGACGCTGGCCTTTTACGGCCAGTTCATCGTGCCGCTGTTGTTGTTGGCCGGAGCTGCCGCATCGTTTTTGGGACGGCGCAAACGTGAAGGCCTCGTTCGCAATGTCGCCGGCGACAAGTCCGGCGAGAACCTGCGCGCCTTGAATTGGAGCGATTTCGAGTTGCTCGTAGGCGAGGCCTTCCGGATGCGTGGTTTCTCAGTGACCGAAGCCGGCGGCGGTGGTCCCGATGGCGGCATCGATCTGGAATTGAGGAAAGGCAGCGAGGGCTTTCTCGTGCAGTGCAAGCAGTGGCGTGCCTACAAGGTTTCGGTCACGGTCGTACGTGAATTGTTCGGTGTGATGGCATCGCAGGGCGCGACCGGAGGATTCGTTGTCACTTCGGGCACCTTCAGTGCAGATGCACGCTCGTTCGTGGCAGGGAAGAACATCGAGCTCATCGACGGGCCGGCGCTCAAAGCGATGATCGAACGAGTCCGAGCTGCCCGACCTGAGATGACGGTGTCGACCGAACGAGTACCGGCCAGCGTGCAGACATCCGCAGCGACCGCCACGTCAGCAGCAGAGCCAAGCTGTCCCCGGTGTGGCGGCAGGATGCTGAAGCGCATTGCGAGGCAGGGACCGAACGCGGGAGGTGCGTTCTGGGGATGCACGGCTTTTCCGAAGTGCCGCGGGATCAAGGCAATCGAGTAGCGTGTTTCGGGAGGGCGCGGATGCACATCTCCGAGATGCTTCAGTGCCAGGGTCGACCCGGTCCGAAGCGGACTCAGCCAGGCAGCGGACGTCGGCTGCAGTTTTTTGCGCAAAATCGGGACTCTTGGCTTCTGTCCCCAGAACCTGTGGGTAGCGCTGTGCGGAAGCGGTGGACAAGCTGTGGAAATCTACCCTCGACCGGCCTCCGCCAAGCGAAACTCTCCGCCGACCAAGAATTAGGCGTTGCCGGCAAGCACTGAGACGGCGCGTCGGTTTGGTCGGGAAGCGTGGGCGACGTCCTTTGCCGACGCTCGAACGCTTACCGGACACCAGAACCGGCGGGGTGCAGGCGGCAAATCGGGCTTTTTCGGGGCTGCTCGTCGCACCGCAACGCCTCGTGCTCGTAGGCGTTACAGCCCCTGAGTGAGCTTCCGAATGATCGTAGCCGCGGACTTCGTCACGTCGGCTTCGTTATCCTCCGTCGGGTGCTGCACATTCGCCGAAGCTCACCGTTGCCGATCAGGACCCGGTCGACCGAGAGAAATCCGGGCGGTTAGCTCCCCTGGATCTGCGCCATAGCCGTCCCACGCACACGAATTCTCACCGGCACTATGCCGGCCAGGCCTGCATCCGGAAAGCGTCGGCAAGAAAGTCGATCAGCAGGCGGACCTTGGGTGCGACGAACTTGCGCGAGGGGAACACCGCGTACACGCCGAGTTCGAGCGAACGGTAGGCCGGCAAGAGTTCGACCAGGGTTCCGGCGATCAGATCCTGGCCGACGAGGAAAGACGGCTGCAGCACGATGCCCTGGTGGCGCAGCGCCGCCACCCGGCAGGTGTCGCCATTGTTGGTGCGCAGGCGCGGCGACACCTTCACCGACAGCGTTCCTTCTGGCCCGGTGAACGGCCAGTTGTCGCCCATCGAGAAGAGGCTGTACGCCAACACCTCGTGCTGCACCAGTTCTGACGGATGTCCTGGCGTGCCGTGATGGTGCAGGTAGGTGGGTGATGCGCATAACACCAGGCGCGTCGAGGTGAGCTGGCGGCTGATCAGCGTCGAGTTGGGCAGGCGCGCGATGCGCACCGCCATGTCGAAACCTTCCTCGACCAGGTCCACCACGCGGTCGGCCAGCGTCACGTCCAGCGTCACTTTCGGGTGCAGGGCCATGAACTCGACCCACAGCGGCGCGAGGTGCAAGCGGCCGAAGGTGAAGGGGACGTTGATGCGCAGGATTCCCGTGGCCTCGCCGCTGACCGAGGTGATCTCGGCTTCTGCCTCTTCGACGCCGGCGAGCAGTTCCGCGCAACGCGCGTGGAAGACCTCGCCCTCCGCGGTCAGCGACAACTTGCGGGTCGTGCGGTGCATCAAGCGCACTCCCAGTCGCGACTCCAGATCCGCCACATGGCGCGACACCGCCGCCTTGGACATCGCCAGCGCGTCGGCCGCGCCGACAAAGCTGCCGGCGTCGATTACCGCAACGAAAACCCGCATGGCTTCGAATCGGTCCATTTGTCTCAATATACGGAACAGTTAATCGCATTCAAGCATGTTTATCCATCCAGGCGCAACTTCTACAATGCGCTCATCGATTCACAACCCATGTCCGGAGTACACCATGACCACAGCCAACACCACTTCCCCCCTGCAACGCGTCCTCGGCACCCACGCCGGCTGGGGCGCGCTGGCCCTGCGCATTCCCGTGGGTATCATCTTCGCCGCCCACGGCGCTCAAAAGCTGTTCGGCGCCTTTGGCGGCTACGGCCTCGAAGGCACCGGCCAGTTCATGGCCTCGCTCGGCCTGACGCCGGGATACCTGATGGCCTTGCTGGCGGGCGGTGCCGAGTTCTTCGGCGGTCTGGCGCTGATCGTCGGACTGCTCGTCCGTCCTGCCGCAGCGGCACTGGCGTTCGCCATGCTGGTGGCGATCTTCAGCGTGCATATCGACAAGGGACTGTTCATGGCCAACAACGGCTACGAATTCGCCCTGGCACTGCTGGCCGCATCGGTATCGCTGTTGATCAGCGGCGCGGGGCGACTGTCGGTCGATGCCGTGCTGGCCGCGCGCGGCGCGCGCTGAACAGCGCCGCCCGAACATTGGCCCGACCAGAACCGACGCCATGAACCGCCTACCCAGCGTGTTCGTCTCGCACGGCGCACCCAGCTTCGCCATCGAGCCCGGCTTGGCCGGGCCGCGATTGGCGGCCCTGGGCCGCGAACTGCCCACGCCCCGCGCGGTGCTGATCGTGTCGCCGCACTGGATGACGCCCCGTCCGCAGGTTGGGATGGTCGAACGGCCCAGGACGATCCACGACTTCGGTGGCTTCGACCCGGCGCTGTACGAGATCGACTACCCGGTGGACGGCCACCCGCAGCTGGCGCGTCGCGCGCTCGACGTACTGCAGGAAGCTGGCTGGTCGCCGCGGCCGGACGGGATCCGCGGGCTGGACCACGGCGCCTGGGTGCCGATGTTGTACCTCTACCCCGAGGCCAACGTGCCGGTCTTCCAGGTCTCGCTGCCGTCACGGCTGGACGCGGAATCTGCCTGGGCCTTCGGGCAGGCGCTCGCGCCGCTTGCCGACGACGGCGTGTTGATCGTCGGTTCGGGCAGCCTGACGCACAACCTCTACGAGTTCCGCGGTCATCACAGCCACAACGAGGCCTACGCAACCGAGTTCGCCGCCTGGGTTCGCGACGCGGTCGTCAGCGGCGACAGCACGCGGCTGCGCCAGACCCTTGCCTTGGCCCCGCATGCCCAACGCGCGCACCCGACCGCCGAACATTTCTGGCCACTGCTGGTGGCAGCCGGCGCGGCTGCCGCGTCGTTACCGGCGACGGTGATCGAAGGCGGAATCACGCACGGCGTGCTGGCGATGGACAGCTTTGTCTTCGGAAGTGCCGGCCGTGAAGGCCATGGTGACAAGTCGATCGTGTAGCGTTGCACGCCGTGTGCAGCTCATGAATTCCAGCCAGGTGAACGACCGTCCACTTCGCGGAAGCCCTGCGTCGCCTTTAGGTCGCCAAGCGACCGCCAGTCGCTGCTGCGTTGCATCGGCAGCCATGTTGGCGCGCTGGCCGTTTTCGCCAACAGAGAGCCAAAGGCTTGGCGTGCTCTGCGCTCCGTTTTCTGAAGCGACCCCTTATTTCTTGACCTCCGTGGACGCCGCGACCACAACCTCCGGGGCTGCCGTCTTGTCCTTGAACAGTCGTTTGATGAGCACATAGAACATCGGGACGAAGAAGAGGCCGAGGGCGGTGGCCGAGATCGTTCCGCCGAGTACGCCGGTGCCGATCGCATTCTGACTGCCGGAGCCGGCGCCGGTGCTGATGGCCAGTGGCAGCACGCCGAGTCCGAAGGCCAGCGAGGTCATCAGGATCGGGCGCAGTCGCATGCGTACCGCGCTCAGCGTGGCGCTGACCACATCGTGACCGGCGTCGACCTGGGCCTTGGCGAATTCGACAATCAGAATCGCGTTCTTCGACGACAGGCCGATGGTCGCCAGCAGGCCGACCTGGAAGTAGACGTCGTTGGACAGGCCGCGACCGCTTGCGGCCAGCAGCGCACCGATCACGCCCAGCGGCACCACCAGCATCACCGCAAACGGTACCGACCAGCTCTCGTAAAGGGCTGCCAGGCAGAGGAACACGACCAGCAGCGACAAGGCATACAGCGCCGGCGCCTGTGCCCCCGAGCGGCGCTCCTCGTAGGAGGTGCCCGACCATTCATAGCCAATGCCGGGCGGCAGCTTGGCGATGAGCTCCTGAACCGCATTCATCGCGTCACCCGACGAGAGGCCGGGCGCTGCCTGGCCGAGCAGTTCGATCGACGGCTGACCGTTGAAGCGCTCGAGAAGCGGCGAGCCAAAGCCCCATTTGGCTGTGGTGAAGGCCGAGAAGGGCACCATTTCGCCTCTTGCGTTGCGCACGTACCATTTCTGGAGGTCATCGGGCGTCATGCGGGCAGCGGCCTCGGCCTGAAGATAGACCTTCTTGATTCGCCCACGGTCCATGAAGTCGTTGACGTAACTGCCACCCCAGGCCGTGGACAGCGTGTCGTTGATGTTCGCCACGCTCACCCCGAGGGCGCCGGCCTTGGCATGATCGATTTCGAGCTGGTACTCGGGCATGTCCTCCTGACCATTCGGGCGCACGCCGACCAGCCGCTTGTCCTCTCTTGCCATGCCCAGGAACTGGTTGCGTGCGGCCACCAGGGCATCGTGGCCGAGGCCGCTGCGGTCCTGTAGCTGGACGCTGAAACCGTTCGAGGTACCCAACTCGATCACCGCCGGTGGAACGAAAGCGAAGACCATCGCTTCGCGAATCTTCGAGAATGCGGCCATCGCGCGTCCGGCGATCGCCTTGACGCTGATGCCCGGTCCCTGCCGCTCGCTCCAGTCGCGCATGTTGATGAAGCCGATGCCCATGTTCTGGCCGCGGCCGCCGAAGCTGAAGCCGGCGACGGTGAAGATCGACGCCGCCGTGTCCTTTTCGTCGTCGAGGAAGTGACGCTCGACTTTCTTGAGGACCTCGATGGTGCGCTCCTGGGTGGCGCCTGCAGGAAGCATCACCTGGGTGAACATCACGCCCTGATCCTCTTCCGGCAGGAAGGAAGTCGGCATGCGCACGAAGAGAAAGCCGAGCGCCACCACGATCAGCGCGTAGACGACCAGGTAGCGCCCGCTGCCCCGAAGGATGCGTCCGACCGCTGCTTCGTAACGCCCGGTGTTACGTTCGAACATGCCGTTGAACCAGCCGAAGAAGCCGCTGAACCAGCCACCCTCGCCGTGACCCTGGCCCTTGGCCACCGGTTTCAGCATGGTGACGCAAAGCGCCGGGGTGAACACCAGGGCGATGAGCACCGACAGGGCCATCGCGGCGACGATGGTGATCGAGAACTGGCGGTAGATGACGCCGGTCGAGCCGCCGAAGAAGGCCATCGGAACGAATACCGCCGACAGCACCAGACCGATGCCGACCAGCGCGCCGGTGATCTGGCCCATCGACTTGCGGGTTGCATCGCGCGCCGAGAGGCCTTCCTCGCTCATCACTCGCTCGACGTTCTCGACCACCACGATGGCGTCGTCCACCAGCAGGCCGATGGCCAGCACGGTGCCGAACATGGTCAGGGTGTTGATCGAAAAACCGAAGGCCGCCATCACCCCGAAGGTGCCGAGCAGCACCACCGGCACGGCGATGGTTGGGATCAGGGTGGCGCGAAAGTTCTGCAGGAACAGGAACATCACCAGGAACACCAGGACGATGGCCTCGAGCAGGGTCTTGACCACTTCCTCGATGGAGATCTTCACGAAGGGCGTGGTGTCGTAAGGGATGACCACGTCGACGCCGGCCGGGAAATAGCGCTTCATCTCGGCGAGCGCGGCACGCACCGCGGTGGCGGTCTTCAGGGCATTGGCGCCGGCGGCCAACTTGACGCCGATACCCGCCGCTGGCTGGCCGTTATAGCGCGCGACGGTGCTGTAGTCCTGGGCGCCGATTTCGATCCGCGCCACATCCCCGAGTCGTACTTCGCCGCCCTGGCTGGAACTGCGCAGCAGGATGTTCTCGAACTCCCCGACGGTCTGCAGGCGACTCTGGGCGGTGATCGAGGCAGTGAAACCCTGCCCGGGCAGCGACGGCGTTCCGCCGAGCTGGCCGGCCGAGACCTGCGTGTTCTGCGCCTCGATCGCCGTCCGGATGTCGGCCGGCGTCAGCCGGTAGTTGTTCAACCTGGCGGGATCGATCCAGACCCGCATGGCGTACTGCGATCCGAAAATCTGCACCTCGCCGACACCGGTGACGCGCGACAGCGGATCCTGCACCGACGAGACAATGAAGTCCGCCAGGTCGACGTTGTCGAGCGTGCCCTGTTTCGACACGAAACCGATCACCATCAGGAAGTTGCGCGCCGACTTGGCGACCTGCACGCCCTGTTGCTGTACCGCCTGCGGCAATAGTGGCAGCGCAAGTTGCAGCTTGTTCTGCACCTGCACCTGGGCAATATCCGGATCGGTGGCGGCATCGAAGGTCAGGGTGATCGCGGCGCGACCGAAGGAGTCGCTCGACGAGTTGATGTAGAGCAGGCCGTCGAGACCGGTCAGCTTCTGCTCGATGATCTGGGTGACGGATTCCTCAACCGCCTTCGCCGAGGCGCCCGGATAGCTGGTGTTGATCACGACGGCGGGTGGGGCTATCGACGGATACTGCGAAACCGGCAATTGCAGGATGGACAGTGCGCCCGCGAGCATGATGACGATGGCGATGACCCAGGCGAAGATCGGCCGGTCGATGAAGAAATTGACCACGCTTCAGGCCCTCACTTCGCGGCCGCTGCGGGCGCCGCCGCAGGTGCCGTTGCCTCGCCGCCTGCCGCCAGCACCGTCACCGGCGCGCCCGGCCTGATTTTCTGTAATCCGTCGACGATGATCCGGTCGCCCGCGGCCAGTCCCGCGCTTACCAGCCACTTGTCGCCGATCGAACGGGTCGTGGTCACCGGGCGCGCTTCGACCTTGTCCTCGGCACCCACCACCATCACCACGGCATTGCCACGGCGATCGTGAGTCACCGCGGCATGCGGCACCAGGATGGCGTTTTCGATCTCGCCCTGTGCGAGTCGCGCGCGGACGTACATGCCCGGCAGCAGTTCACCCTGCGGATTCGGAAAGACTGCGCGCAGGGTCACGCTGCCGGTATCCGTGTCGACCGAAATGCCGGAGAAGGCAAGCCGGCCGCTGGCCGCGTATTCGCTACCATCCTCGAGCAGCAGGCGTACCGGAACCACCTGGTCTGCAAGGTGCTGCAGTGTGCCATCGGCGAGATCGCGCTTGAGGCGCAAGAGTTCGACGCTCGACTGGGTAAGGTCGACATAGATCGGGTCGAGTTGCTGGACGGTCGTCAGCGCGGCAGGCTGGTTGGCAGTCACCAGGGCCCCGGCGGTGACGCTCGAGCGTCCGCTGCGGCCGGCGATGGGGGAGGGCACGCGGGTATAGGCGAGGTCGATGCGGGCCTTCTCGAGTGCTGCGCGTGCCGAGGCGACGTCCGCCTCGGCCTGCTTGAGTGCCGCCGTGGTGTCGTCGTCGGCCTGCTTGCTGATCATCCCTTTCTTCCCCAGTTCGGCGTAGCGCTGGGCTTTCAGCCGGACAGCATAGCGGTTTGCTTCGGCGCGGCTGAGACCTGCCCTGGCGCTTTCCAGGGTGGCGCGATAGCTTGCCGGGTCGATCTGGTAGAGCGTTTGCCCTTCCGTGACCTCGCTGCCCTCGGTGAACATCCGCCGCTGCACGATCCCGTTCACCTGCGGTCGCACCTCGGCGACCATGTAGGCCGCCGTGCGTCCGGGGAGTTCGGTCGTCAGCCTGACCGCCTCGGTGCTGGCCACGATCACGCTGACCGGAGTCGCTGCGGGAGCTCCACCGGCTGCCTGCCCCTGCGGGCCGCCGTCACTGCAGGCGGCCAGCGCCAGGGCGCTGGCGAGCGAGACGACCAGGATGGGGTAGGTGATCCCCCGGGTCGGGAGTGTGGTTCCCAGATTCGGGAGTGTGATTCCCTGCTTCGGGGAAGTGACTCCCCGGTTCCAGGATTGCAGCCGTGATGCGAGATTCATGTGGTGCCTCGGTGGCGTTGGTAGCGTCGGAGACTCCTGGGCAGGAGCGTTCGGATAGGGGGCGAAGGATAAACTAGAATGAACGTTCAATCTAGTTTATCCTTCGCAGAGCAGTGAACGCTTACTGCGAACCCTTCTCAGCCACTCCATAGACCGTCGATGACCGAAGAAATGCCCACTCACACGGCCGCGGATTGCTCGCGTGCTGAAGCGCGTCGCACCCAGATCCTTGATGCCGCCGAGAACTGCGTTCGCGAATACGGCTTCCATCGAGCCAGCATTTCGAAAATATCGAAAGCCTCAGGCATGGGTGCAGGCCACATTTACCACTACTTTGCGAACAAGGAGGCGATCATCGCCGCCATCGTCGCGCGCGAAGTCGAACGCTTGCTGACGCTCACCGCCGAGGTGCAGGCGGCAGAGAACATGCTGGAGGCACTGGCACTGCGGACCGAAAGCGGGGTGCTGCTCAACCTTGATCCCCAGGCAGCGGGGCTCAAGCTGGAAATCGTTGCCGAGGCGTCGCGCAACCCGGCAATCGCGGCGATCGTGCGTGCCGCGGACGGCCGGCGTAGCGCCGGTCTCGAAGAAACGCTCAAGGCCTTGCGGCAGGCACACGGCCTTGCGGACGACGCGGCAACGATTTCCACTATTGCCGAGGTGATCGCGGCGATGTTTGAAGGCCTGATGGTGCGCGCCATACGCAATCCGGCGGCAAACCGTCAATTGATCGCCCGAAGATTCCAAGCGTTGATCCGCGCGATAGTGCTAGGGTGATTTCGCGGACCGGAAGGTCGAGGCGTAGAGGAGGGAAACCAGCTTAGGCCTCTGTTGTTTGCCGGGCTGCGCTTTCCAGTCATAAAGCCGAAGGTGACTTGTGTTTCCAAAAGGACGGGCATGGGAAGTGGCAGCGCACCGTTCGTGCGCACGCCAAACCATTGACCGCCGGCGTTTATCGGATCCGCAGGGGAAGGGCGGCGAAGCCACTGCCGGGGTACACCGCGGTGGTCGGCGGCCTCTCCGGGACGGGCTCCATACAGGCCGTGTGCGCGAGCAGCTCTTCTACAGCCACGCGCATCTCCATCCGGGCCAGGGGAGCGCCAGGACAGACGTGGATTCCCGCGCCATACAGCAGGTTTGCGCTCTGGTCGCGGTCCGGCCGATAGGTCTCGGGATCCTCGAAAACCCGACCGTCACGGTTGGCGGAGATCCAGATCAGCGAGATGCGTTCGCCGGCAGCGATCTTCCGGCCACCGATTTCAACCGCACGGGTGGTGATGCGCCGATTGGCCACCAACGGCCCGTGAATCCGCAGAATCTCCTCGATAGCGGCGGGCAGTAAGGAGGGCTGCGTGCGCAGCTGTTCCTGCAGATCCGGGTGTTCCGAAAGGTGGTGCACGAGAATCCCCAGCGAAGCCGAAATCGTGCCGATCTCGCCGACGGTCCAGTTGCGCAGCACGCTGACGATTTCTTCGTCGCGCAGGGGGCGGCCCTGTACCTGTTGCCGTAGCAGCGAGCTGGTGATGTCGTCGCTGGCTTGATCAGCGGCCGTGCGGCGAATCTGCAGCAGCTCGTGGGCGTAGCCCTCGAATTCGCGGGCGATCTCTGCCATGGCCGCCCGGTCCTCGGCAAAAGTTGCCCGGCGGTTCTTCTCTGTCCACAAGCGCAGCGGTGTGCATAGATCGGGCGGCCAACCGAGAGAGGCGCTCTGACTCCGGACGGCGAACTCATTGGCGAAATCGCCGATGAACTCCAACTCGTCGCGCCCCAACAGCGCTTGAACGAGCGTCGCGGCGATCTCGCGACATGGCGGCTCGAACGCCGCCACTCGTTCCGGCCGGAAATACGGCATGATCATCCGACGGAACGCGGTGTGTTCGGGGGGATCCATCCCGTCCGGAACGGAGAGATGCCTGGATACGGCATTACTGAAGGTGGCGGGGTCGTTCAGCACGCGCAGGATATCCTCGTGCCGAAACAAGGACCACCCGAGGAAGTTGCTGTACGCGACCGGGCAGCGCTGGCGCATCTCGTCGTAGGCGGCACGCTGGTCGCGCTGGACCGCTTCCGATCTTGGGTCCCAATCCTGTTGCTGCATGGCGTTCACCATCACGTGCTCCTCCTCATTTCACGGAACTGGGGCCGAAGCTAGGCAGTTCCTGGCTTCTACTGCGCAAGTGCTTCGCCAGTCGACGCACAGAATACCCTTTTTGTACTGGCCAAGGCACAGCACATGCTGCTCGTGGCTCGGCTAAACAGGCGGCGTTGCGCCCCGTTCGTACCGGGCGGGACAAGCTTCGTAGCGCAGCGTTCTGCCTCTACCCAAGGCTCAACTCAATCCATTGGCTTCCAGCCCGGGTGCTTGAAATAGCGGCCATACTGATTCACGGCGCCGACCGTCTGCACCGCGCCGGCCGCGGGCGCAACTTTTGCCTTGCCCTGCATGGCGTCGGCGCCGGCGCTGAGCTCGGCGACGATCAGGTGCAGGTTTTCGTCCGCAGCGGGCTCGAGCTTGCACTCGGTGACGATGTTGGCGACGTGCGCTTGAACCAGGGTGCCGAGTGCCTTGTAGTCGTCTGGCGTCAGCGTCCCTTTGTGGATAGCCACCGCTTTCGCGGCAAGCGCCGCCCGGATTTCGCTCATGTTCTTGCGCAGTGGTTCGTCGGTTGGCCATTTCTTGCCGTGATCGAGCACCAGCTTGGTTGGCTCGCCGGCGGCGTGCTGGTGTGAGTCGGCCGCAAACGTGGGGACGCCGACGCCAAAGGCAGCGATGAGGGCGGTGGTGAGCAGGCTGCGTTGGATAGTCATGGGGTTCTCCTCAGTGTTGAACAGCGATGATTTTCGGGTCGTCGGCGTGATCGATGAGAATCGTCCGGACCCGGTCTTGCCAAAGTGCCTGGAACAAGGCTGCCTGGGCGTCGGTGGCGGTCCCAGCGACGCAAAACGGCATTAGCGCAGCGATGCGCGGATCGCCCGGCACACGCTCCAGGTGGGCAACGACAGTGGCCGCGGCCCCGCTGTCGACCCGTGTGAAGCGGATCTGGCCGGGGATGTCTACGCCGAAGAACAACAGTCCTCGCCGGTCAAAGCGCCCGGCGATTCCCTTGAAGCCGGTGTCCTGGGTGGCGCCGGTGAACAGGCTGACGACGTTGGCGATGACGCCGGTGACGCCTGCGAGCATGCTGTCCCGCAGTTCGACCCGAATGCCGCCGCGCTCCGGTAGCGTATCCGCGTAGAGCGCGCGCAGCGCGGCACGGGTCATCAGATAAGCGGCAGCGACGGTCGGGCACGAATGCCCCGCGAGCTTGACTGCGTCGCCGTAGCCGTACTCGATGACACCTTCCTCGGCGGCGCCGAGGAATCGGGCCAGCGGGTCGCGCACGGTGATTTGCGGGGCAGATGCAAAGAATTCGGGAAACTTCACGGTCGGGTTCTCCTCGGGAGTGAAGCGCTTGCCAAACCGGCGTGGCGCGACTACGATAGTAAGCACTTACTAACAACAATTCAAGTGCACGCCCGCCATGGATACTCCAACCACACTCCAGACGACACCCCGCCAGCGCCTGAACAGCGACGAACGGCAGCGCGAGATCGTCGCGGCGGTACTGGCACTGGCCTGCGAGCGCGGTCCGGAGGCGATCACGACGCAGGCCATCGCCGATCGTATCGGCGTCACCCAGGGCGCGATTTTCCGCCACTTTCCGGACAAGGCAGCGATCTGGATGGCGGTCTTTGCCTGGGTACGTGAATCGCTTGGTACGGTGCTGGCGACGGCGATAGCGAAGCCAGGGTCGCCGCTGGCAAAAATAGAGGCCGCATTCTTCGCACACGTGGCCTTCATCGCGGCCAACCCCGGCGTTCCCCGCATACTCTTCCATGAACTGCAATACCCGGGGGATTCGCCAGTCCGTGCCGAAGTCCGGACGATGATTTCCGCTTACCGAGAGCGCCTGGCCTCGTTGTTTGCCGGGGCCAGGAGCGCCGGCGAGCTTCCGGCCGATCTCGATCCGGGGCTGGCGCCGGTGCTGTTCATTGGCGCCATCCAGGGCCTGGTGATCGAATCGGCCATTGCCGGCAGCGAGGCCGGAATGGTGGCGCGTGCGCGGCAAATGTTCCCTTTGCTGGTCGACGGCTATCGCGGGCGGGACCAACGATGAACGTACGCGTGCCCCGCAAGGGGGTACTCGGCGCGGTCGCCGTGGCGGTCGTTCTGCTGCTTGCCTGGCTGGCGACCAGCCAGGGACCGCTGGCGCCGACCAAAGTGACGCTGGCCAGGGTAGAGCAGGGGCCGCTGGTCGCCAGTACCTTTGGTATCGGAACGGTCGAGGCGCGCCGCAGTTACACGCTCGGCCCGACGATGGCCAGTCGGGTGGCGCGCGTGCTGGTCGACCAGGGCGATGTGGTCAAGGCTGGCCAGTTGCTCGCAGAGCTCGATCCGGTCGACCTCGACGATCGTGTCGCCAGCGGCCGACTCGCCGCGCAACGTGCCGCCAGCGTCGTACACACCGCGCAAGCCCAGCTCTCCGAAGCGCAGAGCCGCGCGCAGGTGGCCGTGGCCAGTGCGCGTCGTTCCGCCGAACTGCGCGCGCGCGGTTTCGTCAGCCAGGAGGCGACCGACGCCAAGCGGCAGGAAGCCAATGCCGCGACGGCGGCGGTCGAGGCCAGTGCCTCCCAGCTGGCTGCGGCGCGGCGCGATCACGAACGTGCCCTGGCCGACGTTGCCGGCGTCGGCAAGCTGCGTGCACAGGCGCGCCTGGCGAGTCCCGTCGATGGCGTGGTCAGCGCCCGGCTGGTCGAAGCGGGATCGACGGTCGTTGCTGGACAGGCGGTGCTGCAAGTCATCGACCCAAGCAGTTTGTGGATCAAGGCGCGCATCGACCAGGGGCAGGCGGGTGGCGTGCGCGTCGGGCAGAGCGCCGAGATCGTCCTGCGCTCGGCTGCCGGGCGTGTCTACCGGGGCGAAGTCCAGCGCGTCGATTGGCAGAGTGACGCGGTGACCGAGGAGCGGATCGTCAATGTCGGCTTCACGGCACGCCCCGACGCGCTCGCGATCGGTGATCTGGTCGAGGTGACGATTGCCACTGCCGAACTGGCCGACGCGCGTTGGCTGCCGGCAGCGGCGGTAAAACGCGTCGATCGGCAGGACGGCGTCTGGCAGATTCGGGACGGGCACGTAGCTTTCCACCCGCTAGCTGTCGGCATCACCACCCTGGATGGTCGCAGCCAGATCCTGGATGGCCTGGCCAGCGGTGACGAAGTGGTCGTGCACAGCGAGCAGGCATTGCGGCCCGACGCGAAGGTCAAGGTCGTCGCCGCCATCGTCGCCAGCGCAGCGAGCGTCGGTGGCGGGCGATGATCAATCTGGCGGGCCGCGACATCCTCAATGGCTGGGGCAAGTTCCTGTTCACCGGCATCGGGCTCGGCTTGCTGATCGGAGTCACCTTGTCGATGGCGGGAATCTATCGCGGCCTGGTCGACGATGGCCGCGTGTTGCTGAGCAACGGCGGAGCCGACCTGTGGGTCGTGCAACGCGATACGCTCGGCCCCTACGCCGAACCCTCGAACGTACGCGACGATGCCTATCGCGCGCTGCTCGGCGTCAAGGGCGTGGCCGAGGCCGGCAACGTCACCTATCTGACGATGCAGATCGAAGATCAGGGCAAGGATGTACGGGTGATGCTCGTCGGCTTCCAGCCCGGGCACCCCGGCGAACCCGGCTACCTCGTCGCCGGGCGTCCGATCACGCGCTCGCACTACGAGGCGATTGCCGATATCAAGACCGGCTTCCGCCTCGGGCAGCGCATCCGTATCCGACGGCACGAGTACACGGTGGTCGGCTTGACCCGCCGCATGGTGTCGTCGGGCGGCGACCCGATGGTCTTCGTGCCGCTGCGCGACGCGCAGGAAGTGCAGTTCCTCAAGGACAACGACGCGCTGGTCAATGAACGTGCGCGCACGGCCGCCAATCCGGCGTTCAATCGCCCCGGTGTGCCGGGACTGCTCGAGGCCGTACAGGCCAGCCAGGCCAGCAGCCGGACGGTGAATGTGGTCATGCTGCGGCTCGCACCGCACGCCGATGAAGCGCTCGTCGCCAGCGAAATCCGGCGCTGGAAGCATCTGGAAGCTTATACGCGCGCCGATATGGACGAGATCCTCGTCGCCAAGCTGATCGCCACGTCGGCGAAGCAGATCTTCATGTTTCTGGTCATCCTGGCGATTGTCAGCGCGGCCATCGTCGCCTTCATCATTTACACGATGACCCTGAACAAGGTGCGCGAGATCGCCGTGCTCAAGCTGATCGGCGCGCGCAACCGGACCATCGCCGCGATGATCCTGCAGCAGGCGCTTGGTCTGGGTGCGATCGGCTTCCTCGTCGGCAAGACGGCAGCCACGCTGTGGGCGCCGATCTTCCCCAAGTACGTCCTGCTGCTGCCCGGGGATGCAGTCCTGGGTGCGCTGCTGGTGCTGGCGATTTGCGCGCTGGCGAGCGTCGTCGCCATCCGCGCCGCGCTGCGCATCGATCCGGCGACGGCGATCGGGGGATAGATGCCAGCGGCGATCGAAATCAGCGGCCTGACCAAGCGCTACGGCGAGGGCGACGCGGCGGTTGACGCCTTGAAGGGCGTAGACATTATCGTCCAGCCGGGCGAGGTCGTCGGCTTGATTGGCCCCAGTGGTTCGGGCAAGAGCACGCTGCTCAAATGCCTGGGCGCGGTGATCGAGCCCAGCGCCGGACGAATGGCGCTTGCTGGCGAGGCCATTTACGACAACGGCTGGCAGGTGGCCGATCTGCGCGCCTTGCGTCGTGATCGTATCGGTTTCGTCTTCCAGGCGCCGTATCTCATCCCCTTCCTCGACGTCACCGACAACGTGGCATTGCTGCCGATGCTGGCCGGTGTGGCGAACGCCGATGCGCGCGAGCGGGCGCGGGCGATGTTGACGGCGCTCGACGTCGGGCATCGTGCCCAGGCGCAGGTGGCGCAGCTCTCCGGCGGTGAGCAGCAGCGGGTGGCGATCGCCCGTGCCCTGGTCAATCAGCCGCCGATCATTCTCGCCGACGAGCCGACAGCCCCCCTCGACAGCGAACGCGCATTGGCCGTGGTCCGTATCCTCAACGAGATGGCGCAGCGCTTCGCAACGGCGATCATCGTCGTCACCCACGACGAGAAGATCATCCCGACCTTCCGGCGGATCTATCACATCCGTGACGGGCGCACCTATGAGGAAGCAGGCGAGGGGCGGGCGGCCTGATCCGCAGCCGGTGAGCAAGCCAAACGGCGATCATCGGCAGGCGCGGATTGGCCGGCACGCGCGGCTGGCGCGGATGCCGGCGTGTCCCTATTGCGCGTCGATTCCCCGGCGCGCGCGCATCGCGCGTCCGACGCGAGCCAGCTCGTCGTTGCTCAACAAGCGCACGGCCATCGGCAGGAGTTCCTTCTCCTCGCGCTCGATGTGGCGCTCATAGCGAACCGCCAGTGCCTCGACATCGTCCGCGAGCAACTGCACGTACTCGCCGGCAGCGATACTTTCGAGGTTACCGCGCAGGTGGCGCCAGCACGCTTCCAGGCCGCGGTGCTCCGCTTTCAGTCCGTCGATCATTTCGCGCAGGCAGACGGCGTCCGATCCGGCCATCGACTCGATCAACGCGGGGAACAGGTCGTCTTCCTCATCGGCATGATGGTCTATGGCGGCCGTGTCAAAGTAGCGCATCACCCTCGTCGCAGCCCTGCGCGCCTCGTCGTCGACGCCATGCGCCAGCAGGTGTGGAACCAGGCGCCGCAAGGTCGCGCATTGCGTTTCAATCCTGCCGTGGCAGGCGGCAAGCATTTCCAGAGGCGCCTCGGTTCCGCCGGTCGGTGCGGAAATTCCCGGAATGCTGCTAGTCACTCGGCTTGCTCCGCGCAGCTTGCTGACGACTGAGCCACCGCCTTGAGGTGGCGGGCGGTACAGTCGCGGCCGATGGCCAGCGAACCGACGATCGTGCCGCTGCCATCCCTGACCAGTCCGAAGCTCAGCTCCACGTATAGCCTGCTCCCATCCTTGTGCACAGAGCGGGTCGTGAGTACCTGGTTCCGGTACTTTGTCTGGCCGCTGTCGATCGCTTTGTGAAAGCCGTCCCAGTGTGCTTTGCGGAGTCGCTCGGGAATGATCACGTCGAGGCTTTCGCCGAGGACCTCGGCAGCGGAATGGCCAAACACGGTTTCCGCGCCACCATTCCAAACGCGGATCGCTCCCTTGCGATCGGCGAAAATGATCACATCCGGGGCTTGATCGACTATCGCCCGATAGAGATCGGAATCCGTATCCGTGCACTCGGCAGTTGGCTGCATTCTGGAACTCCCCTGCAATTGGTCGAAAAAAACAAGCGCTGGCCGTTGTTGCTATTCGCGGCCGAGCGTCGTTACGTCGGGCACGGTGAATGTCCCCTGCAACGACAGGAGCTCACGCCGATGAAGGCCTGCCAGTTGCTCTACACATTCGTCGCCTTTTCTTGTCAGCTGCACGTCCACCTGTCGCCGGTCGCTGCTGCTGACGCTACGCTTTACCAGTCCCGCGACCTCGCACCGTGAAATCAACGACACAACCCCATGATGCTTCGCCTGCAGGCGTTCGGCGAGTTCGCCCACGTTTGCCGATTCGCGCCCGGGAAAGCCCTTGATCTGAAGCATCAGCAGGTACTGCAAGGGCGTGATCCCGTTGCGCTGCGTCAGATCTTCGCTGAAGCGCAGGTAGCGGCGCAGCTGGTAGCGGAAGTGGGCAAGCGTTTCGAAATCGGCCTTGGACATTCGCTGCTCGGACATTTTTTGCGCGTGGCCTCTCGGCGTATTTGTATCACGGTATGATAGAGTTAGCTGGACTCAAGGGCAAGCTGCCCGGGCGCGGTAAACCGTGCGCTGCTCCTGGCAACAAAGGCCTCATTACGCGGTACCCACAGGCACAGGCGACTCAACTGACACCATGATCACCGACCCAAATACACACGGCCTGTCGACGCTCTGTATTCACGCCGGCACGCACCTGGACGAGGCTACCGGTGGCGCGTGCAGCCCCATCTTCACTTCCACGGCCTACGCGTTCCCGAATCCGGCCAACGCGAACATCTACCCGCGCTACTTCAACACGCCCAACCAGCAGGTCATCAACCGCAAGCTGGCGGCGCTCGAAAAAGGCGAGGCGGCGGTGGTCTTCGGGTCGGGCATGGCCGCCATTTCCACTTTCCTCCTTGCTCATCTCAAACCTGGCGAGCACGCGATTTTCCAGAACGATCTCTACGGCGGCAGCATGCGGCTGATCAGCAGCGAACTGCCGCGGCTCGGCGTGGAGCTTTCCTGGGGGGCGAACGTGGCGGAGTTCGCCGCTGCCTTGCGCCCCGAGACGCGGCTGATCTACGTCGAATCCCCGTCGAATCCGCTGCTCCATTGTGTGGATCTGGCCGAGCTGGCTGCGCTTGGCAAACGACACGGCATCTTGACCGTCATCGACAACACTTTCGCCACGCCGATCAACCAGAACCCGATTCCGTTGGGCATCGATGCGGTCATCCACAGCGCTACGAAATACCTTAACGGCCACAGCGACGTGAACGCGGGCGTGGTCGTTGCCTCCACCGAAATCGTCAACCGTGTCACGGCCAGCGCCGTCAGCTTCGGCGGCATGCTCGATGCGCACGCCTGTGCGCAACTCGAACGTGGCCTGAAGACGCTGGCGCTGCGCGTGCAACGGCACAATGAGAATGCCGCGACCCTGGCGCGCTTTCTGGCCGCGCATCCGGCCGTGTCGAAAGTCAATTATCCCGGCCTGCCCGAACATCCCGACCACGCCATCGCCGCACGCCAGATGCGTGGCTTTGGCGGCATGGTCTCGTTCGAACTGTGTCAAGCCGGGCAGGTGGAGCGCTTGCTGAGCCGGTTGCGTATGGTCATGCCGGCCTTGAGTCTCGGCGGCGTGGAAAGTCTGATTTGCGTTCCCAGCCGCAGTACGCACCGCACGATGACGGCCGCCGAGCGACAGCGTGCCGGCATCAGCGACGGTTTGTTGCGCGTTTCTGTCGGCATCGAGGATGCGCAAGACCTGCTCGCCGACTTCACCGACGCACTGGCAATGGACTGACTGCCGTTCCTGGCCTCGACGAGGGAACCTCGCTCATGAACAACACCGACCACACGCCGCGCGCCCCTTTGATGATCGTCGGCGAGGTGGCGTCTTCGGGCCTTGCCCGTGGGCGCGCGCTGCTCTGCGATTGCGCCAGAAAACAGACGGCCGTTCCGCTCCGGCAGGTGAGCGAGGCGGAGGCGCAGGGGGAGAGCGAGCGCTTCGATGCCGCCGTCGTCGCCGCCGAGGGCAAGCTGCGGGAAGTCCAGGAGAGCGTCAGGCGGACCTTGGGGAAGGACGAGGCGGAAATTTTCGAAGCGCAGATCCTCCTCCTGCGCGACGCGCAACTACGCGATGCGGTGCATGCGCTTTGCCTCGAAAATCGGATGAACGTGGAGGCTGCGGTCGAAGAAGCGATCAAGCAATTGATGGCGTTGTTCGGCCGCCTCGAAGATCCGTACTTCCGCGAGCGTGCCGCCGACGTGTACGACGTCGGCAGACGCCTCCTCGATCACCTGGCGGAAAGCGGGCTGCCGGAGGTTCCGGTTGTTCACGAGGGATGCGTGATCGTCACCAGCGAAATTCTCGCCTCCGTCGTTGCTCGCCTGGAAGGCCAGGGCGTGCGGGGCTTGATTGTCGAAAAAGGTGGCCTCACGGCGCACGCCACCATCCTGGCCCGCTCGCTCGGCATCCCCACGCTCGTACAGGTGCCGGAAGCGACCGGGAAGATTCGTGCGGGCGATCTGGTGATCGTCGATGCTCTGGCTGGACGCGCCTTCATCAATCCCCAGGCCGAAATTCTGCGCAAGTACGATCAACTGGACGCCAACCTGAAAGTTCACCAGGGCGTCCTGAAGGGCTTGGTCGGCCTGCCGACGGTCACTCACGATGGCGTCGAAATCAAGCTCTGCGCCAACATCGGCCAGACTGCCGACGCGCTGGCGGCGGCGAACGTCAAGGCCGATGGCGTCGGACTCTATCGCACGGAGTTCGTCTTTCTCGTCCAGGACCATTTCCCCTCGGAAGACGAGCAGTACCAGTTCTACCGCGCCACGGCGGAGCACCTGCAACCGGCGCAAACGGTGATTCGCGTTCTCGATGTCGGCAGTGACAAACCGCTCAGCTATTTCCCGCTACCACCCGAAGCCAACCCGGCCATGGGCTTTCGGGGCATCAGGCTGCTGCTCGCGCATCCCGGCCTGCTGCACACGCAACTGCGGGCCATCCTCCGGCTGAGCGCAACGCATTCGGTCGCCATTCTTCTGCCGATGATCGACGGCATCGACGACTTGCGCGCGGCGAAAGCAGCGATTGACCATGCCAAGGCGCAAGTCGTCGCAGCGGGCCAATCGTTCGATCCGCTGATCCCGGTCGGCGCGATGATCGAAACGCCGTCGGCGGCGATCCTCATCGAACAACTTGCCGACGAGGTCGACTTCTTCAGCGTCGGCAGCAACGACCTCGTCCAGTTTCTGCTCGCTGCCGATCGCATTCGTGGCGAAATGAAATCCACCTACGATCCCTTGCACCCAGCCGTTCTGCGCGTGCTCGCGACGCTGGCAAGCGTGGCCAGGCGCAAGGGAACACCGATCTCTCTGTGTGGCGAAATTGCCAGTGACCCCAGCTATACAAACCTCTTGATCGGCCTCGGCTTCCGAAGCTTCAGCGTCAGTCCCGGCCGGCTTCTGGACATCAAGCACGCCATTCGCTCGACCGATGTGCAACAGGCAGAAAAGCTGGCCGGGCAGGTTCTGTCGGTGCACTCGACGCGCGACATCCGGGCGCTGGTGCAGGACGACTGGAACCGTCGCCGGCCGGTGTCCTCCCTTGAGTTCGACCCGCCGACATCGACCACCAGCGCGCCACTGCCTTCGGTGGCGCACAACGCTGCTCGCCAGCGCTTTGAGTCGCAGGTAGGCGAGAGCGGTACGGCCTATTTGAGCTACCTCATCGAAGAGGATCGTGTGATTCTTGACCGCACTTTCGTGCCCGACGAACTTCGCGGACACGGAATAGCCGCCGAACTGGTCGGAGTCGCGTTGAAGGAGGCGCGCCAACGGCACTGGAGGATTGACCCCCGCTGTACGTATGTCGCCGGTTTCATCGAACGCCACCCCGAATTCGCCGACCTGGTCGACCGGCAGGAAGGCGATCTGAACTAAAGTCACTGCTGCGGCGAGGGTGCTACGAAGCCGCGTCCATGGAGTCGTTGCGGCAGCATTTGCGAAAGCGGTGTTTCCCGGACAACGCCGCTCCACAAGTAACGGAGGATTGCGTGAACGAGATCGTTTCGCAGCTGCTCAGCGAGCATCGAAAGCTGGGAAAACTGGTCGAACGACTCGATCGTCTTCCTGTTGATACGAATCATATTGCCGCAGAAGCCGGTTGTGACTGTTTCGAGAATCCCGGAGCGGGGAGGCGAGGGCGGGCACGCTCGCGGCGCAGAAGCCGGAATTGGCCCGTTCGCCCGGAGGTGCGACCGGGAAGCTCGGCGGTGGCACCAGGAACGTGGTGGGGGCCGCGTTCGCGCCCCTGTATCGCCGCTGTGAGCGGCTCACGCGCCCTGAAAGCCCCCGCTTCAGCCGGGTGACGGTCGCGTCTTCTGAGGAGCTTTGTCATGGCGCTATCACACGCCAAGTCGGGCGATCTGGTGAGCATCAACGACGTCGCCGACGCGCTGGCCAGCAACGGTTCGGCGACACTGGTGCGCGATGATCACATTGAAATCTTCCGCCTCGTCCTGAACGCCGGCGCCACCATGCAGGAGCACAGCGCCGCCGGCGCGATGACCGTCCAGTGTCTGAGCGGCGAAGTGGACTTTACCTGTCACGGCAGAACCCGGACGCTGCGGCCGGGAAGCCTCATTTATCTGAACGATGCGGCGCCGCACGCCTTGCACAGCAAACAGGAATCCATCCTGCTCGTTACGCTGATCCTGCATAGGAAGTAGGTCTTCTTGCGCGGATCCTCGGCTCCCACAGACGCCGAGATCGACCAACCGAAAACCCGCAGAGGTCCGCAGTGATGTGACGACGGCCATCGATGATGGTTGGTCCGTCGAGCTCCCGAACCGCCGTCAGACAGGTTCTCCCGCGGGCGGAGGCCCCTAATCCTGCATGGCCATCAGTTCCTTGTCCGAGTAGCGCAGGCGCAGGGCCAGAACCTTGGCAACCGCTTCGACCAGGTGACACGCGAGTCGCTTGTGTTCCTCTCTGATTCTGTCGAACTGCTCGCGTTGCAGGACGAACAGCTCGGTGTCTTCAACCGCCCTGGCATCGTTGAAACGCGTCATTTGCGAAAGGAAGGCCATGCCGCCGAAGAAGTCACCGCGTCCATAGGTCAATGCGTGATGACCCGGAGTTCCGTCGCCGGTCGGCAGGGTGATGCGCACGGCGCCCTTGCGAATCAGGAACAGCTCGTTACCGGGATCGTTGAACGAGTACACCTTGTCGCCTTTGGCGACCGAGCGCCGCTCGAAGCAGGCCTCGAGGTCGATGAGTGTTTCCTCCTTGTGATCCCTGAGCAGCTCGATATCGGCGAGTTCCAGCGGCGCGATCCGGGCTTCCTGTTCCAGATCGTGGCCCAGGATCTGGTCTTCAATCCACTCGACCGCGTCATCGAGTTCGGGGAAGATCTTGACATGCTCGCTCTGCGTCGTAAGTGCCATCTGATCGAAGAGCTCGCCGATCTTGCGGCCGTTGGGCAGGGCCTGCGACAGGTTGCTGAAAATCAGGAAGGCGTCGCGTTCGATCAGCGAGTCCCTGATCTGCTCGAGCAGGTGCACGGCAGTGACGTCGACCGACTGCACGCGCCGCATATCCAGAACGAGGTACTTTCGCGTGCCGACTTCCTGCTCGAGCGCCAGGTACAACTGATCCTTGGTGCCGAAGAATAGGCTACCTTGCAGTTCCAGAATGGCCGTCTGCTGCCCCTCCTTTTCGAGCAATTCCATCTCCTCGGGCAGGCGCACCCGCTTCGAGAAGCGACTACCGCCGTCGACCTTGCTGCGGATCACCGTACTGCTCAGTTGCTCGCGGATAAACAGCAGCATGGCCAGAACGATGCCCACACCCGACGCCGCGATCAGGCTGTAGCCAAGGGCCACGCCGACCACCGTCAGGACGACGAAAAAGTCAAAGCGCGTCCATGGCGAGTCCAGCAGGCGCAGGCTGTGGCGGTCGATCATGCGCACGCCGACGATGATCAGGATGGCCGCCAGGGAAGCGACCGGAATCCAGGCGATGAAGCTGCCCAGGGCGAGAAAGGTGATCAGCGACAGCACCCCTTCGATGACGCCGGAAACGCGCGTCTGTCCACCGCTGGTGAGATTGACCAGCGTTGCCCCCATCTGTCCGGCACCCGGCATGCCGCCGACGCAGGCGGAAGCAATGTTGCCGGAACCCTGCGCGATCAACTCGCGGTTCGAATCGTGGCGGCTGCGGGTCATGGTGTCGAGTACGACGCAGGTCTTCAAGGTATCAATCGAGAGCAAGACGCCCAGCGTCAGCGCCGTTCCCAGCAGCGCGCCGATCTGGCTGAGCTTCAGTTCGCCGATTTCGTGCCAGCGGCCGGTGATCGCCTCCAGCATGCTCGACGCCGTGCCCCCGAGCGGGCCGATGATCAGAGGGTTGCCGTCCATGACCAGCAGGGAATCGTCGACCGCGTAGGCGATCGCAAAGTAGGTGATCAGCCCGCCCAGCAAGCCGAGGATGGCTGCCGGCACCAGGCGCGTGACGCGCGGCGCGCCGAGCATCACGGCCATGGTGACGGCGCCAATGAGCGCGGTTTGCCAGTGCCACAGATCGGGTGCGATCAACACCCGCCACCAGGACGTGCCATCCATTACCCCCATGAATTTGGGGATCTGGCTGCCGATGATGATCAGGCCGACGCCACTGAGGTAGCCACTCACAACCGGAAACGGGATGTACTTGATCAGGCCGCCGACGCCGAGAAAGCCGAGCAGTAGTTGCACGATCCCGCAGACCAGGCCGAGAGCCGTCAACATGAGCACGATGAAGGTGGCCGGAACGCCGTTCTGCACCAGTTCGATGGCAAAGGCCGAGCATACCGCCGCCGCCGGCGCACAGGGCGCGGTGATCAGGCGATTGGTGCCACCGAGCGTCGGTGCGACCAGGCCAAGAGCGGTCGTTCCGAGAATGCCGGCCAATGCGCCCAGGCCGGCGTACTCGGGGCCGATAGCAGCGTAGATGGTGACGCCAAAAGCGATCGCCGACGGCAGGGCGACGAGCATCGACGCAAGACCGCCCCAGAAATCACCGACGAGCTTGTCGTTCTTGAGATTTAATGCGATTTCCATGTCCTAGGCCTCCCGCCATACACGCAGAACTTGCCCTGCTGCGGACCATTGGTGTGTTGCAGGGCGAAAAGAAAAAGCAGCCAGGGCCACGTTGCTCAGGCTGCGTCGGGTGCTCTTGGAGGTACAGCCGCTCAACATCCTGGGTACGCGAAGGGGAAAGAGTAGCTGACGGCTTTTTGGCATGACATTAAAGCACACATCGTGCCACAGACAAACTGCGTGCAGTTCTCTCGGTGAATCAGACACCTGGCCGTGAACCGCCGAGCCAGGCGAAGCCCACATGGGGTGCAACAAAGAGATGGCATTTCATTTTGTCGTTCTGTCGAGTACAAACAATAGCTCCGTTATACAGGGACTTACGAGGCGATCAAGACCTTTCTCCGGAAGTGCGAAACGTAACACCCGCGAGCAGTTCCAGCTGGGAGTTTCGTTTGCAGCGCACGCCGTGCAAGGCGCCTGTTGAGCGCCGGGCGTGATAGTCCAAGCAAGGTCGCGGCGATTCCCCTCGCGCGCGGCAAGACGATGAAGATAGGCTTACCCCAGAAGGCGCCGTCCGGTAGAGTTCGCAATTTGTCCGTTGCTGTCGCCGAAGGCTGGGCCGCCAGTGATGGCGATGCCACACGGGGCGAACCGAGAACCTGCCATGCACATCACCCAGCACACTGACTATGCACTACGCGTACTGATCTACCTCGGGACCAACGAGGACCGCTTGGTGACCATCCAGGAGATTGCTGACCGCTTCGCCGTGTCGCGCAACCACTTGATGAAAGTCGTCAGTCGTTTGATCCGTGGCGGCTATGTCGATGGCTTGCGCGGCAAGGGCGGTGGCTTGCGCCTTGCGTGTCCGGCCACGACCATCGTTGTCGGCGATGTTATGCGCCATATGGAGTCGGGCATGGACCTGGTCGAGTGCTTCGGCAAGAACTCTACCTGCATTCTGGATCCCGATTGCCAGCTGAAGCTTGCGCTTTCAGAGGCCCTCGCTGCGTTCCTCAAGGTGCTGGATGGCGTCACGCTTGCCGATCTGCTCGGCAAGAGCGAACGTGTGATCCTTCACGTCCTGCGACCTGTGCGAGCCATTCCCAAGTAGCTCCTCCGCACTTGGCGACAATCGTCGCCAATTTGCTTCGCTTCTGTCGCCACAGAAGAAGCATTGTGTTTGCATCTTTGAGAAGAGGCATTTAAAATGCCGCTTAAAGAAGGTTGTCGTCGCGTTCTCTTCCATTGGTTCTACCGCTACCGTAAAGGAGCTTCATCATGCATAACACACGCAAGCTGTGGATCTGGCTAGCACTGATCTGCGTGCTTTCCTTCGCCGCGCTGGGCTGGGTTGGCCGCGAGATTTTCGTGCACGCGCCGCCCATTCCGACGCAGGTGGTCAGCAGTGACGGCCAGGTTCTCTTCTCCACGGGGCAGGTGCAGCGTGGCCAGCAATCCTGGCTCTCGGCCGGCGGCCAGCAACTGGGCTCGGTCTGGGGGCACGGCAGCTATCTCGCGCCGGACTGGTCGGCCGACTGGCTGCACCGCGAAGCGCTTGCGCTGCGGGCGATCTGGGCACAGCGTTATTTCGGCGCCGCCTACGAGCACCTTCAGCCCAGCCAGCAAGCGCAACTCGATGCGCAGTTGAAGACCGAGCTCCGGCGCAATACCTACGACGCTGCCAGCGGCTCGATCAGCCTGAGTGCTGATCGGGCTGCCGCCGTGGCGCAGGTGGCGAAGCACTACGCCGATCTCTTTGGTGGCGAGCCTGCGCTCGACGCCTTGCGCGAGCAGTACGCGATGCCAGCCAACATTCTGCGCGACGCGGCCGATCGGCAGGACCTGACGGCCTTCTTCTTCTGGAGCGCTTGGTCGGCAGTGACCGACCGCCCAGGTGAAAGCAACTTGAGCTACACCAGTAATTGGCCGCACGAGCCGCTGGTCGGCAATACGCCGACTACCGGTACCGGCATCTGGTCGATTGCCAGCGTTATTCTCATGCTCGGCGCGATCGCCGCGATGATCTTCTTCCACTCGACCAGCCATGAAGCAGGTGACCCAAGCCCGCCAAAGGCTGACCCGCTCTTCAAGCTCAAGGCAACGCCATCGATGCTGGCCACCCGTAAGTATTTCTATGTGGTCATCGCGCTGATCCTGGCGCAAGTTGGCATGGGCGTCATCACCGCGCACTATGCGGTCGAGGGGACGAGCTTCTTCGGTATCGCGCTCGGCGACATCCTGCCCTTTACCGTCAGTCGTACCATCCATACGCAGTTTGCCGTGCTGTGGATCGCCACCGCCTGGCTGGCCACCGGCCTCTATATCGCGCCGGCGATTTCCGGCAGCGAACCGAAATACCAGCGCCTGGGCGTCGATTTGCTGTTCTATGCCCTACTGATCATCGTCGCCGGGTCGACGGTCACCGGCTGGCTGGGCAGCTTGCAGAATATGGGCAACGACTACAGTTTCTGGATCGGCAACCAGGGTCTCGAGTACACCAGCATGGGCCGTGTCTGGCAGATCCTGTTGTTCGCTGGCCTGCTGATCTGGGTGACGCTGCTCGGTCGCGCTCTGATGCCGGCGCTGCGCAAACCCTCCGAAAGCCGCGGGCTGATCGCCATGGTCTTCCTTGCTGCGCTGTGCATCGGCGGCTTCTACGCCACTTCGCTGGCCTGGGGTCAGAAAACACACTACGCGATGGTCGAATACTGGCGCTGGTGGCTGGTGCACCTGTGGGTCGAGGGCTTCTTCGAGGTCTTCGCCACCGCCGTCATCGCCCTGCTGTTCACCCGTCTCGGACTTATTCGCGCGGCGACCGCCAACAGCGCGATCATCCTGGAAACCATCGTCTTCCTGTTCGGTGGCATTCTCGGCACACTGCATCACCTCTACTTCACCGGTACGCCGACTTCGGTGATCGCCATTGGGGCGATGTTCTCGGCACTGGAAGTGGTGCCGCTGGCGATGATCGGCGTCGAAGCCTGGCGCAATTATCAGCGTTCCAAGGCTGCTCCCTGGGTGCAGGCGTACAAGTGGCCGATCCTGTGCTTTATCGCCGTCGGTTTCTGGAACATCGTCGGCGCCGGCCTTCTGGGCTTCACGCTCAACACACCGATCGCTCTCTACTATATGCAAGGCATGAACATGACTGCGGCGCACGGTCATGCCGCACTGTTCGGTGTCTATGGCATGCTCGGCATCGGCCTGTTGCTGTTCTGCCTGCGCGGTCTCTCGAACCGGACGGCGTGGTCGGACAAACTGGTCGGCCTGACGTTCTGGTCGCTGAATGTCGGACTGGCGATGATGGTCTTCATGTCGCTCGTCCCGGCCGGCATCTACCAGGCCTGGGCGAGCCTCAGCGAGGGGGTGTGGTTTGCTCGTTCACCGGGGTTCGTTCACTCGGCGTGGATGGAGACCTTTGTCTGGCTGCGCGTTCCCGGCGACATTGTCTTTGCCGTCGGCACGCTGCTCCTGGCGCTTTTTGCCGTCCGTCTGTTGATCGTTCGGCGTGACCCTGATCCGGCGGCGATCGGCAGCGCCGACGCGCTGGCCGGCAAGACAATCTAGCTCCAGATCAGAGGAGGGCTCCGCTGCGAGGGTCCGTGACCTTCGCAGCGCCTCGTTCTGCCGTACAACTGTTCTTTGCGCACCTGACGAGAGCCTGCCAAACCCCAAGACCGACCTGCAGGCTGCCGCCGCGGCAGGCTGGTGTTTCGCAATCCCCGGCGCCAGATCATCCTGCCCTCGTCGCGGCTGTTCCATTGGGCGAAGCGCTTCTTCGCAGGTCTGTACCTGAGGAGATACCGCTGAGCGATCAGAGGAGCGCGATCGCCGTCACACGATGAAGCCCGGCGTGGAACGCCAGGCCCTCAGCGCTACTGCCCATCCACCGTTTTCAGGCGACGGTAGAGGGTCCGCTCTGACAGGCCAAGGTGACTGGCGAGCGCTTTCCGGCTGCCTTTGAAGTCGCGTACCACTTCCTCGAAGGACAGCGAATGGCTATCCGGAAAGTCGCGCGTCGCTGGCGGTGGACCGTCGGATGATGTCGGCAACGACCTGGCCGCCGCCAACTCCACTGGCAAGTGCTGCAGATGTATTTCATCGCCATCGCAGAGCAGGCAGGCGCGTTCGAGAATGTTGCGCAGTTCGCGCACATTGCCCGGATAGTGGTAGCCGCGCAGCCAGGCGGCCGCCTCCGCTGACAGGCGGCTGCGGAGGCGGCCACCAGAGACGCGATCGAGCAAGGTCTCAGCTAGCAGCAGGAGGTCATCACCGCGCTGGCGCAACGGCGGCAGGTGGATCGGGAAGATGTTCAGCCGGTAGAACAAGTCCTGCCGGAAAAGACCTTCGCTCACCATGTCGGTCAGCGGACGATGGGTGGCGGAGACGACCCGGACTTCGGCCTTGCGCAGCTCCGGGGAACCCACCCGACGATAGGTGCCGGTTTCCAGTAGCCGCAACAGCTTGACCTGGATCGAGAGCGGGATATCGCCCAGTTCGTCGAGAAACAGCGTGCCGCCCGACGCCGCCTCGACCAGCCCGGTCGTTCGTGTCGTCGCACCGGTGAAGGCCCCTCGCTCATGGCCAAACAAGGCGCTCTCGAACAGCGTTTCCGGCAATCCCGAGCAATCAACGGCAACGAAAGGGTGTTTGGCGCGCCGGCTGAGCTGATGGATGGCATTGGCGACCAGTTCCTTGCCGGTACCCGACTCCCCCTGCAGCAACACGGAGGCGTCCGAAGGCGCCACCCGCGCGACCAGTTCCATCATCTTCACGAAGGCTGGCGAGCGACCGATCAGACCCTGGACGTCACCAAGACTGGATGCTCCCGGCAAGAGCTCCAGCTTCTCGACGTAATACACGATGGCGCCACTGGCGTCGCGGATCGGCGACAGCTCAATGTTCTCGAAGCTCTCGCCGCGCGACGTGTAATGAAGATGCAGCACACGCTCGCGCCGCCCCGATTGCAGGCTGCGCTGTAGCGGACACGACTCGCCCGCCTGATCGCAGGGCACCGTGTATCGATGCGACACCTCGAAGCACTTGCGGCCCACGACCTCTATTTGATCGACCCAGTTGGCTCGATAAGCCGCGTTTGCGGCCAGGATCCGATAGTCGCGGTCACACAGGATGTGCGGTTCGGGAAAGGTCTCCAGGAACGAAACCAGTTCTGCCAGGGACGCCTGATCGACTGCCATGCGATGCCGCCAATTCTGCCAATTCGACTGCCAAATACTGCCATACCGGCAGAGGAGCGTGGCAAAAAAATCGTCAGCGTTTGGGCGACGGACTCGCAAGGCGTTGTTTTTTTGCATTCGTTATCTTTCTTGAAGGTTGGCACGAATCTTGATTAGTATTTGCTGATATTGGCTCTTTTGAGTCGGTTGAAAAAATCAGCGAGACCGGCGATCGCGAATAGACCACCTACCAGGGAAATCAACATGAACCAAACTGCCTGCCAAGGCGCTTCATTCGTCGTCACCGACGGTCCGTCTCGTCGGCGATGGTTGCTGGCTACCGCCGGACTCGGCGGCGCGCTGACCTTGACAGCAGTCGTTCCTTTCGTCGCCAGCCTGCTGCCTTCCGAACGGGCAAAGGCCGCCGGCGCGCCGGTGGAAGTCGACATCGGCACGCTTGCGCCCGGTGAAATGATGGTCGTCGAATGGCGCGGCAAACCGGTATGGATTCTGCACCGTACGCCGGAAATGCTCGCCTCTCTCGAGAAGGCCGAAGCGAGGCTCGCCGATCCAGGCTCGAAGGCACCACAACAACCGGACTACGCGCACAACCACCAGCGCTCGCTCAAGCCGGAGTATCTCGTCGCAGTGGGCATCTGCACGCATCTCGGCTGCTCGCCGAGCAAGGCTTTCGAGGCTGGCGACCCGGCTCTGGGCTCGGACTGGCCCGGCGGCTTCCTCTGCCCCTGCCACGGATCGACCTTCGATTTTGCCGGCCGCGTCTTCAAGGACAAACCGGCGCCGACCAACCTGGAGATTCCTCCCCACAGTTATCTCAGCGACAGCCGCCTCCTGATCGGTGGCGACACGCGCGGGCAAGTCTGAGTTCCCCGCCAATGACACCGCATTCGCAACAGCACGCGGCCACTTCGTCATGACGCTACAAAACGCCTATGAAAGGACAAATCATGAAAATCGCAGTCACCAGCCAGAACCTCAAGACCATCACCGAGCACGCCGGCAAGTGCCGCAAATTCTGGATCTACGATGTTGAAAAGGGCGTGGTGAGCGGAAAGCGCCTGGTCGAGCTTTCCATCGAACAGAGCTTGCACGCCAGCCACCACCAGCTTGCCGAACCGCTGGCCGGAATCAATACGCTGATTACGGGCGGCATGGGCCCGGGGCTTTTCGAACGCCTGATGCAGAGCGGAATCCTTCCCGTGGTCACGATGGAGGAGGATCCCGATGCCGCGGTATCGGCGATGCTCGGCAATCGCCTCGAACGCTTGCCTGTTCCACGAGGCGGTCACTGTCATGAGCGCGGCAATTTCTCCCACGGCGCGAGGTAACGACAATGGCCACGACTTCTCCGAAGCTTGATATTGGCGCCCTGAAGCGCCTACGAATCCTCTGTGTCTCGGAAACCGGCTGGTTTGATACGGCCACTGTCTTCGACGACATCCGCGCCGCCGGTGGTGCCCAGACCGATCAATACGCCATCCCCTGGCCGCCGTTTGGATCACTGCACGCCGAGAACGCCGCCGGCTTCTCGGCGCTGCTGGAAACCGAGGCACTCGATGGCACTTTGCGCCGCCTGCTCTTCGATACCGGCTGGAACCCGGACTGGATGGACCGCCGCTTCGCCGAAGAGGGCATCGACCGCCTGCTGCAGGAGGGCAAGATCGAGGCCTTGATCGTCAGCCACGAGCATTTCGATCATTTCTGGGGGATTGGCTCGACGCTCAAGCACTGTCCGGATATTCCGATCTACCTGCCGGAAGGCTTCCATCCCGCCGGTCTGGCGTTCATCCAGCAACAGGGGCATACCGGCAGCGTGATCACCGTGCCCAGCGAGCAACCGCTGGTGCTGCTTCCGGGTCTGGCTCTGGCCAGTTTCCCGATGAGCACGCTGTTACAGGTGCACGGGGAAAACGTCCTCTATGCCAACCTGCAGGATCAGGGTTTGACGATGATTACCGGCTGCGGTCACGGCGGCGTCCTCAATCTTCTGGATTACGCGCGCCGCACCTTCGCCGGTGGCGAGCACATCCACGCGATCTATGGCGGCTTGCATCTGTCGCCCCTGGAAGATTGGGACAACCAGCGCGACGAGATCGTCAAGGCCCTGGCCGGCTATGGCATCGCCAGGATCGGTTGCAACCATTGCACCGGGCGTACGGCCGTCGAGAAGATGCTGGCCAGCGGCCTGCCGGTACAGCGGGGAACAGCCCGAAACGGTTCACAGACCGATTTGTTCCTGGGTAACGGCGACGTGCTGGATCTGGGACAGGAACGTGCATCGAACCCCTGAGCTTGCCGTCAACCGGGAGGAGCTTGCGAGACTCCTGGCACGCGTGACTGCGCACGGTTACGTCGATGATAACAACGCCGGGGTACGGATCTCGTCGTCAAGCGCAGGACCGCCTGAACGTTGGGCGCCGCTCTTGCTGGTCTGAGATGCGACAAGATGCCACACGACGATTGGTCGCTGGCCGGGCATACTCGGGATAGCCGTTTGTCATGATTACCGACAATCGAATGTTTCACCCGCTTTCCACGGAGGTAGGTATGCAGTTCTTCAAGACTGTCTTGATGGCCCTGGCGCTGATCGTTTCCGGTTTGTCGAACCCGGTTTTCGCCGGAGATAAGGATCCCTTGTTCATCGCTTTATCGAGCGATGCGACACGGCGGGTTGGCCACGGTCTGCATTTTGCCGAGCTTCAACGCGCCAGAGGACACTCGTTGACGATTTGGCTGAACGAGAGCGGCATCCTTCTCGCGTCGAGGAAATACACGGAGAAGCATGCCAATCATCAAGCGGCGCTCGCCGAACTGATGAGCAAGGGTGCGACGGTATTGATATGCCACTACTGCATGCAGCAATTCGACGTCGAAGCGTCGGACTTGTTGCCGGGCTTCAAGATCGGCAGCCCGGAGCTGATTGGTAACGCCTTGTTCAAGGACGGCACCAAGACCTTGTCGTGGTGAGCGCCTGACCACGAGCCATCGGTTCTGGCACAGCATGGACCGGCGCCGGTGAAGAAGGAGAGAAGAAAGGGACTGGGCGGGATACGAATGACAGGCGCAGTCTGAAAGCTTCCACCGTGGCTGTCGAAGCTCGCGGCCGCGACGAGGCGGCATTCAGACAGCACGGCCGGCTCACTATCGGCAAGGTACGCGATGAGAACACGACTCACCGGCTTGCTTCGGGTCTTGCGCCTGATCTGCCTGCTCACTGTCGCCGCTGTCTATTGCTCGCCAGTTACTGCCGATGCGTCGCTGTGGATTGACCACGACGCCGCTGGCGAACGGCAGGTGCATTTGTACTTTTTCTGGACCCGGAACTGCCCGCATTGCCAGGCGGCGACTCCGTTCGTCGAGGCGCTGTCGCAGGCCGTGCTCGGCGGCCTCGGCCTCGGACTGCTGCCGACCTTCGTCATCGGCAAGGATTTGCAGGAAGGGAGGCTGCTGGCCGTACTCTCCGACTACATTCCGGTCGACCGCTACGCATACGCCGTGTACCTGCCGACGCGACACCTGCCGAGCAAGGTTCCGGTGTTCATCGACTTTCTCGTCGAACACATCGGTGTCGACGCTTACTGGGATCGGGCGGGAGGAGGAGCGCTCAAAGCGCAAGAGGCGCTTGCCACGCTGAAGAGTGAATCACCCCACGAAACGAAAAAGACCGCACAATAGGACAAAAAGGCATTGCTGCTGAGCCTCGCCGAGCATCAGTCCATGCGCTCATCCCCCGGTGCACTGATCTCGGTTAGTCCTGCCGTTAGAAAACCCCGACCGAGGTACTTCGCGGTAGTCGCTTGCGAGTGGAAGTTCTCTGACTAGCCAGCCGGTTCGTCCCTCAATTCACGACGCAGGATCTTGCCGATGGGTGTCTTCGGCAAGCTGTCGCGGAACTCGATATGGCGCGGGCGCTTGTAACCGGTCAATTGCGTGTGGCAATACTTGACGACGTCGCCTTTGCTCAGCTTGGAGTCTTTCCTGACGATGACCAGTTTGACCGCCTCGCCGGATTTTTCATCGGGCACGCCGATGACGGCGCATTCCTCGACCCCCGGATGCATCATCACGATGTTCTCGATCTCGTTGGGATAAACGTTGAAGCCGGACACCAGAATCATGTCTTTCTTGCGGTCCGTGAGGGTGATGTAGCCGCGGACGTTCATGTGGCCAACATCACCCGTCTTGAGCCAGCCGTCGTGGATGACCTTTGCGGTTTCCTCCGGCTTGTTCCAGTAGCCGCGCATCACTTGCGGGCCACGAACGCAGATTTCGCCGGTGTGTCGAGCGATATCGCCTTCGCCATTCCACAGCGGCAACTTCTTGAAGTCTTCGTCGCGGATGCTGACTTCGGTCGAAGTGACCGGAAGACCAATGGTGCCGTTCCAGGGGTCGCCAAGCGGTGTGCAGCAAACACCCGGTGAGGTTTCCGTCAGGCCATAGGCTTCGGTAAGGTGGGTGCCGGTCACCTCCTGCCAACGTTTGGCGACGCTTTCCTGCACCGCGGCGCCGCCGCCGACCACCACTTTCAGCGCGGAAAAATCGAGCTTGTCGAAACCGGATGTATTCAGCAGCGCATTGAACAGCGTGTTGACGCCGGTCAGGACGCTGAACTTCCATCGCCCGAGTTCCTTGACCAGGCCCGGGAGATCACGCGGATTGGCGATCAAGACGATCAGGCTTCCCCACTTCATGAAACCCAGCGTCGAGGTGAGACAGAAGATGTGGTACATCGGCAAGGGGGCAATGGCAATCTCGCGGCCTTCCTTGAAGCTCGCCGAGATCCACAGGCTGACCTGCTCCAGATTGGCCAGCAGGTTGCCGTGGGTGAGCATTGCCCCCTTCGCGATGCCGGTGGTGCCGCCGGTGTATTGCAGGAAGGCGAGGTCCTCCGGGCCGATCTTCACGGGCGAAAGTTCCGACTTGGCCCCATCGGCGAGCGCCCGGTTGAAGGAGCAGGCCTTGTCGATCCGCCAGCCGGGCACCATTTTCTTCACATATTTGATGGCGAAGTTTACGAGCCAGCGTTTTGGCGCCGGCAACAGGTCGCCGATCTGCGTCGTGATCACGTGCTCGACCCCCAGGCCGGGCAAAGCTTCCTGCAGCGTCCGTGCAAAGTTTTCGACGACGACAATCGCTTTGGCGCCTGAATCCTTCAACTGGACTCGCAGTTCGCGTGCGGTGTACAGCGGATTGACATTGACCACGGTCATGCCGGCGCGAAGGATGCCGAAAAGCGCCACCGGATATTGCAGAAGGTTGGGCAACATGATGGCCACGCGATCGCCTTGCGAGACGCCGGGGAGTCCTTGCAGAAACACAGCAAAATCGCGCGACAGGCGATCCAGCTCGCAGAAGCTCAGTGTCTGGCCGAGGTTGCTGAAAGCCGGCTTTTCGGCGAATTTGCGAACCGTGTGATCGATCAGTTCAGGTAACGATGAAAAAGGTGAGCTGGCAATTTCTGCGGGAATATTTGCCGGATAGCTGTCAAGCCAGACTTTTTCGCTCATGGTCGGGTCGCCTGTGGGTATAGAGATCATCGATTCGGTGTCGATACCTGTAGGGGTCAAGTTATTTCGGACACCGGGATGGGTCGTCTTTCTGCCATTTGCTGTTCATAGACATTCGGCGGCAGGTAACCGAGTTTTGAGTGCAGGCGGGCGCTGTTGTAGAAGCCGACGATGTAGTCGGTCACCTCGCGAGTAGCCTCGGCATGGTTGGCATAGTTGTTCGGCCAGACGCGCTCCATCTTGAGATCCAGGAAGAAGCGCTCCATGACGGCGTTGTCCCAGCAATTGGCCTTGCGGCTCATGCTGGCTTGCAAATGGTGCCGGGTCGCCAAGGCGCGGTGGGCGTCGCTGGCGTACTGGCTGCCGCGATCCGAATGCACCAGCAAACCCCCCGGAGGTTGCGGCTGGGTGATGGCCATCTGCAATGCCGCGCAGACCAGTTCGGCAGGCATGTTTGGGGCCGTCGCCCAGCCCACGATCTTGCGCGAGAACAGGTCCATCACGGCGGCCAGTTGCAACCAGCCGCTCCCCGTGCGGATGTAGGTGATGTCGGAGACCCAAGCGGTATTCGCCCTTGGCCGGGTCGAACTGCCTGTTGAGCAGGTTGTTGGCGATCGGCAGGGTATAGCGACTATCGGTGGTGTGGATGAACTTTCGTTTCCAGGCAGGTCGTGGGCCGTGGATTCGCATCAGCTTTTTGGACCGTGCCGCCGGATGGGTCATTGACCTCCAATCAACGCCTGCTGCAATAGACGCGCTTAGAGGTTTGAGCCTCGAAAGCTGCCGGACGTCTGGAATTTACCAAGGTTATTGAACTTGTTTAGAGGGCGCCAGAGGCTTGATTGGTCCCCTCGACAGGAATCGAACGCACGCTTGAAAGCGCCTATTTAAGGGAAAGTTGGATTTTTTAGGTGCTGAGATACCCCAGAAAGTACCCCATTCAAACGATGCTGGCGCGAGCGCAAGAGGATTCGACATCGTTACGTTCGAGTATTGGGCAGCACGTTCGACCGGAACGGACCCGAAAGCAGTGCCATGCGGAGCCAGATGGGGGCAACCAGGTGGGCGTACATGCGAGATTATTCTTCGCGCTCCTATGGCCGCTTTATGTTGCCATGGCCCTTGTCGGCCGGTAATTCTTGCCTATTTGTGACCGGTTTCGGAGAAGGGCGCGCCGGCTGAGTAACCGCGGCGTCGATTGACGAACGCAACGAGGACGATTGCCGCTGGCAAAGCGGTGGTCTTCATCCGTGCGCGGCGCGTGAGAGCCAACATGCGTTGCGAGGACTGTCTTAAGCATTTCGCGGGCGGATCCGACCGGCTCACTTCGCACGATCCTTGGCTCCCGGCAAACAGGTGACTGTTGGAGTGAGTTCCCTTTCTTCACAATCCCTCGGCGGGGTCGCTATTAGCGACAGCAGTAGCACCTTCTGTCGTCAAGTCTTCTACCTTCACCAGCGGCGTATCGCCCACTTCAGGCACCGTCTCGCTCGCCGTTTCCTTCCGCCGTGCCGCCAGCACCGCACGCGTAGCGAGCTGCCGGATCTGTCCGGCCAGACGAAGAATCCGCCGCTTCCATTCATAGACCCCGCGCGCGTATTGGCTGTCGGTGATGACGCATGACAGCCAGAGCGCATCCAGGTGGGTCATCATCGCGTCGAACTCGCGGATGATCGCCAGGTACTTGATCGAACGCGGCGAGGTGATCTGCACATCGATGGTCTTGGCACTGGTGTAGCCGATCGCAGTCTCGATGCCATTGCCCTCGGCAACTTCCTTCAGCCGCAGCGACTCCTTGCGAATCTCCTCCAGGGTCTGGTCGATCTGAGTATCGACCAAGGCATCGACTTCCTGCGCCTGCTCTTCGCTTCCGATGAATCGCAAGACCACGCTCAACGAGAACAGCGCGTTGGCGCACATCTCGTAGCCACGGTCGAAGATCTGCTGCGCGTGCAGTGAATTGAGCAAGGCCTTCTGCGTCAGGAAGGGCCGGCTGTTGTCCTGCCGGACCGATGGAATGTGCGTCGAATCGTTCCTCTGTCGCTGTGCCATCTGCCGTCTCCCGGAGTGTCGATCAACGCCAGCGTATCGCTTGCACTGCGAGCGCGACCTTCGAAAAGCGCCCGGAAGCGACGCATTTCAAACTCCTGCGACGACCGTAGCGGCAGAGAATTCAGCTATCTCTCGTTCCGTCTATGACGATCGAAGTGAAGGTAGCTGGCCTTCTTCATAAACAGCATTCTCTCCAACCCCCGGCGGGGTAGCCCCGTCTGGATACGGCGGCGTCCCTGCCTTCCTTGTCAGGAGGCCATATGCCCTCGTTGAACAAAGTCACCCTCATCGGCCATCTCGGCGCCGACCCCGAGGTTCGCTACACCCAGAACCGAGAAGCGATCGCCACGATCCGGATCGCGACGACGGAGATCAGTAAGGACAAGTCGTCCGGTGAACGCAAGGAAACCACCGAATGGCACCGCGTGATCTTCTTCAACCGTACCGCCGAAGTCGTCGGCGAGTACCTCAGGAAGGGCTCCCCGATCTACGTCGAAGGCCGCATCCATACCCGCAAGTGGCAGGACAGCGCAGGTCAGGATCGTTATGTCGTCGAGATCCTCGCCAGCGAAATGCAGATGCTCGGCGCTCGTCCATCGGCGAAGGACGCCAAAGCATCGGGTTCCGTCCCTCGTCGTGCCGACACGGTTTCGTCTGATCAGGCAAGCAGTTCAGCCGTCGACGAAGTGCCG
>Ga0209571_1000270_pt1 | contig 83148 bp, 77 predicted proteins | sample EBPBio102011_DNA_FD_185866 | JGI IMG/M metagenome (GOLD analysis project Ga0209571, IMG submission 185866) | Wastewater treatment Type I Accumulibacter community from EBPR Bioreactor in Madison, WI, USA - Reactor 1_1/10/2011_ DNA (SPAdes)... | ecosystem: Engineered > Bioreactor > EBPR >... | reverse complement strand
GCTCAATAATGCCATGTCGATCACTCCATGTTCCCCCGACCCAAAGCCAGGGAGAAGGTCAGAACATGGGTCAAATCTCAGTGGAAATTTACGAGCCCGCCGGGTCAGTTCTCAGCGGTAATCAACACCATCATATCAAAGAGGCTGTCGATTTGCGCAATCATTGCGGGTCTCCGATTCTGGAGACACTGTAGCCTCAAATCTGATTTAGGTCAATCAGGTATATAGGCCCCACGCATATCTCTGCAAAGCCACGAAATTCTTTCAATCAAATATCTCGTCATGTAAAAATAGAGTTGGTTCTTCTCGGTGTAGATGCCGTCTGGAATTGGCTTTTTAGCAGCAAGGACGCTTGTAATTCGAACTGGCTTTTCCGACAGGCAACGCGCAGCAGCTACCCTTTGCCCGTGGTTTAGATTTACAAAATGAAGCTCTCTGCCGTCCTTCTGCGTCTTTTCCAGAATTTCATTCCGCCAAGCAACAGCCTCAAGAGAATTTGTTTTCCGGATAATACAGGCCGATAAAATGAGCCAGTGTGAGGCCCCACCATTCTTCCCGGGCTCTCTGTATTTCGCTAAGCCGTCGTCGCCTGCTTCATCAATGTATGCTAGGAAGCTGTGTGTCATAGATGCTGGAATCGCCAATGAAAGCTGCAAAGCCTAACACTGACCAAAGCGATCAATTCACGCAAGCCGCTCGCGCCCTCGAATGCGACGAAAGTGAGCAGCACTTTAACACGACACTAGGCAAGATTGTGCGGCACAAGCCGAAGCCGGATGCGCCGCCTGATGAGACCGAAACACAAGACGAAAAAGAACCCGCCAAATAGGCGGGTTTTTCATGCGCGGATCACATTAGGCGATATGTGGTTCGTGAAGTATATAATCGCCCACAAAAAAGCCCGGCTCGCGCCGGGCTTTCATCTGTCAGGGTTTCACGCGCATCACTGCTTGGGCGCAGCGGGAGCAGCCGGCGCCGGCGTGGCGCTCTGCTGCTTGCGCATCTCTTCGGCCTTCTTCTTGAGTTCGTCCTCAAGCTTCTTGCGCTGATCTTCCAGCACCTTCGGGTCAATCGGCGCGCCGTCGAACGACTTGCCGAAACCGGTCAGCGGCATCAGGAACGAGATTTCCTGACCGACCTGGTTCTGAACGTCGATCTTGAAGTTGGTGCCCTTCTTCATCGAGTTGATGAAGGCCTCGTTCACCTCGGCTTCGGCGAAGCAGCCGTTCGGGAAACAGATCTGGAATTTGCCGGCGACCGGCTGGCCGCCATCCACACCAAACCGGACGCCCGGCTGGAGCATGAAGGTGAGCGGCAGCAACATGCGCACGAACTTCTTGGGGTCGTTCTGCACATCATAGATGGCCGCGGCCAGGATCGGCTGGTTGTTGGTCGCGTCCAGGAAGTCGCGCGTGGTGTAGCAGACCGTCTTCTTGGCGGCCTGATCCTCGCCGCAGATCTTGGTCCATTCCTGCGAGGGATCGGCCTTCAGATTGACAACGGTAGGCGCCGGGGCGGCGGGCGCTGCCTGCTGTGCCGGCTGCTGGGCCGGCTTGGCCGGCGCCTTCTGGGCCTGTGCAAGGGCCGCCGAGGATGCCAGGGCGAAACCGCCGGCAACCAGTGCCATGCGGGCAAATTCGATGCTGCGGCGATGGCGGATCATGCAGGGCTTCCTTTCAACATATCGCGTAGCCTAACGGGCCGGTTGGTGCCGCTCATACTCTGCCGTCCCGTAGGGTTCAAGCACATGACGACGCCCGGAGCGGGTATTTCGCTGCAATCGGTCGAGATTGCGGCATCTCGGTGGCGAGTTTTCGCGCTGACGAAGGAAGTGTCCCAATCCCGCCGCAACAGCGGTTCAATATCCTGACGGCAGACCATGCTAGGCTTGCCGGCAACTGTATTGATTCGAGGCGGACCGGCGTGATCCTTCGCGCACAATTTTCACTGGGGCAGGCCCTGCGCGGGGCGCTGCTGATTGGCGCGGTTCTTTTCGCTGGCCCCGCCACAGGAGCGGGCGAGGCGCCACAGCCGCAACCCGGCATCGCAATGTATGGCGTGCCGGCAACACCGCCGGGCTTCACCCACCTGCCCCACGCCAACCCGGATGCGCCGAAGGGCGGGCGGCTGACCATTGGCCTGCAAGGCTCGTTCGACAGTCTGAACCTGCTTGCCGTTGGCAAGAATTCCCCACCCGCGCTCATTCCTTACGTGTTGCAGTCACTGATGTTCCGGACACCGGATGAGCCCTTTACGCTCTATCCGCTGCTGGCGGAGACCATCACCACGCCGGACGACCGTTCCTATGCTGAATTCCGGCTGAACCCGAAGGCGCACTTCTCGGACGGAAAGCCCGTCACCGCCGATGATGTCATCTTCTCCTGGGATCTTCTGAAACGGCGCAGCCACCCGTTCCGGCGCGGCTATTACAGCAAGGTGAAGGAAGCAAAACGCATCGACGAGCGGACCGTGCGCTTCGAGTTCGGTGCGGGGGCAGACTTTGAGCTGCCGCTGATCCTCGGCATCATGCCCGTGCTCGCCAAACATGCGACCGATCCGGCGACGTTCGACACCATGGGCTTCCAGCCCCTGCTTGGTTCCGGCCCCTATCGCGTGGAGGATGTGCAACCCGGCACCCGCGTGGTACTGAAGCGCGACCCTGCCTTCTGGGCGGCGAACCTGCCGACGCTGAAGGGGATGTTCAACTTCGACGAAGTGCGGCTCGAATATTTCCGCGACGGCAATACCTACATGGAGGCCTTCCGTACCGGCGTCTACGATTTCCGGGTGGAACTCGACCCCACCCGCTGGATGACGGCTTATAATGGCCCGGCCCTGAGCGAGGGCAAGATCGTGCGCGAAGGGTATCGTTCGGAAAGCCCCCGTCCCGTCAACGCTTTCATCATGAATGGCCGGCGAGCACAGTTCAGCGATATCCGCGTGCGCCAGGCGATGGATTACCTGTTCGATTTCGAGTGGCTGAACCACAACCTCTTCCGCGATCAGTATCAGCGGACCGGCGGCTATTTCGATGAATCCGCGCTCTCGTCGCTGGGGCGTCCGGCGGACGCGCGCGAGCGGGCGCTGCTTGCCCCCTTCCTTTCCAGCATCCCCGACGATGTGATGGAGGGTCGCTGGCGCCCGCCGAAAACCGATGGTTCGGGCCGTGATCGCGCCGTCATGGGCAAAGCCGTCGCGCTGCTGGCAGAGGCCGGCTATCGCATTGTCGACGGCGCCATGATCCATCAGAAAAGCGGGCGGCGCCTTGCCTTCGACATCATGGTCAATACCCGCGACAAGGAGCGCATCGCACTGGCTTTTGTCGATACGCTGAAGCTGGTCGGCATTCAGCCGCGCGTTCGGCTGGTCGATGACAGCCAGTACTGGAGCCGGCTGCGCACCTTTGAATACGACATGGTGATCGAGACCTACACCTCGTCCGCCTCTCCCGGTAACGAGCAGGAAAACCGCTGGTCGTCCGCCGCAGCCGGGCGCGAGGCGAGTCTCAACTATGCGGGCGTGAAATCGCCTGTGGTTGATGCGATGATCAAGGCAATGCTCGCCGCCCGCGACAAGGACGATTACATTGCCGCCGTGCGTGCCCTTGATCGGGCGCTGATTTCGGGCGCCTATATCGTGCCGCTTTATTACGCGCCGGAACGCTGGATTGCCCGCTGGACGCGTGTCGCACGCCCCGCGCGCTGGCCGAAGTTCGACTTTACGCCGGATGTCTGGTGGGGAGGGAACCCATGAGCAAGGATCGACCGGCGCAGAAGCGCCGTTTGCTGCATCCCTGGACCGGTATGACCCTGCCTGGCCTCGCGCAGGGTTCGGCGACGCTTCGGCCCGAGGCGCCGGCCCTGGTGGAACCCGACAACACCGAGGTTCTGGCCGGGCGAAAATCCCGTCTTCTCTCCTGCAAGGCACTGGTGAGCGAAAGCGATCTTCTCGCCCACAAGTTGCGCGCGCTCGGCGTAAAGGCCGGTGATGTGGTTCTGACCTATCTGCCCAACACCTCCGAAGCCGTGCTGACACTGCTCGCCGTGCAGAAGGTCGGCGGTATTCCCGCGCCCGTCCCCGTGTTCGAGCCGACTGAATTTCTGGCCCGCGCCGCTGCGCTCTCCGGCGCCGTCGCCATTGTCACAATGGACCGCTTTGCCGGACTGAACCTTGCCGCCATCGCTCGCGATGCGGCGGTTGCGGCGCTCGATGTGCGTATCGTTGCTGCGTTTGGCGATGCCATCCCCGAAGGTGTCGCGCGTCTCGATGCCTGGGACAGCGTGGAGTTTCTGACCACGGCCACCTTTCCCCGGTGCGACGGGCCGGATGTGGCTGTGATAACCTTCGACGAGGGGCCGGACGGTTTGCGCGCCCTTGCGCGCAGCCATGAGCAACTGGTTGCGGAGGCCACGGGGGCTGCCTCGCTGGGGCGGATTGCCACCGGAACACGGCTACTCGCCACCCTGCCACCGGCCAGCGCTGCGGGGATCATCTACGGTGTTGCCCTGCCGCTCCTCACCGGCGCCTGGGTGGAAATGAACCCGCTGTTTGACAGCGCCGGCTTTGCCATGCAACTCGGCTCCGGGGACAAGACCAGTGTCATTCTGCCCGGCGTTGCAGAGACATCCTACCGCGCCTTCCGCGGCACGCGCGCCGTCAAGGCGGAGAACATCATTCTCGTTCACCGGCTGGAAGGCGGCCTGCCGCCGCCCGATCTCGCCATTGAAAAAGACAATCCCCGCATCGTCGATGTGCTGGCCTTTGGCGAGGCGGCCTGTGTCGCGCGGCCGCGCGCCGGCCAATCTGCCGGCATCCGTCTGCCGGTCGCAGTGGCCTTTCCGGTCACGGGCGTTCTGGCGAACAACGCTCCGTCCTACGCCTTGTCCCGCACCGACGATGGTTGCCTTGCCTTCGCAGGCACGCTGGCGCCGACGGTGCGACACGCAAAGGCGACAACCGTTGCCTCCACCATTCCGGTTCAGCCTGATGGCATGGACGGTTTTATGCTGACATCAGCCGCCATCGAGGCTGTCAGCGCCGCCTGAGGCTGCGTTTGTCATTCTGACGTGCCCAAAAACACAAGAACGCCGTCAATGAATTTCGCTTCATTGACGGCGTTCTGTCTCTTTCAATCATCGTGACATCTTCATGCGAAGCGGAATCCGCCCCGCCTGAACCTGCTCAACTCCCGAGCGCTTTTCTGGCGCGTGACCACCAGCCAGACCGCTTCGGGCGGTTCGGATCTTCCGGCTCTTCCTCAATAACCGGCTCGGGCGCAGGCTCGGCAACCGGAAGCGGCCCCTCGTCACCCTCGACGATCAGCGGCTTGGTCACCGAAACATCCGGCAGGGCCTCGGTCACATCATGGGCATGGGAAGCCTCGGTCGTATCCCGCATTTCCGGCGTGGTGATTGGGATGCGCGTCACCTCGACGGGTTCGGCGGCACTGTCCTCATCACCTTCGATGGCCTCGGCCCCCTCCTCGCCATCGCGGCGGGTGCGGCGACCACCACGCCGACGGCGGCGACGCTTGGGCTTGTCATTATCCTCGCCGGCAACGTTTTCCGTCGCAGCCTCGTCCTCGGCGCCAGCCTCGGCATTCGGGCCAACGCCATCAGCCTGATCATCGGCGGCGGCGGCGGCCTCCTCACCGTCATCACGGGAATCCTGAGCGTCGGCGTTGAACGCCTCGCCCTCGCCCCCCCGGCCACCGCGACGACGACGACGACGACGACGGCGGCGGCCATTCCCCTCTTCGCCCGCATCCTGCCCTGTCGACACTTCATCGACATCAACCTCGGTCGTCTCCTCGACGACAGCCTCCTCGACCTCCTCCGGTGCGATGGAGGTGGTCGTCACGGTCGGCCTGACTTCTGCCGGGCGCGTGGAAAGTTCGCCGCGCTCGAAGGCATGGTACTGCGGCGCGAGGATCGTCTCGTCGATGCGGATGGTGATCGTCACTCCGAAGCGCGATTCCAGCGCCGAGAGGATCTGCCGCTTGTGGTTGAGCACATAAAGCGCAATCTCGGACGGCGTGCGGACAATCAGATCGTAGGCCGCGTTCTTCAGCAGCGATTCTTCAAGCGCGCGCACAAGGTTGAGCGCGATTGAGGACGTGGCCCGCTTCAGCCCGGTGCCGGCGCAATGCGGACAGGGGCTGGTGGAGCTTTCCAGAACCCCGGTGCGGATGCGCTGGCGCGACATTTCCAGAAGGCCGAAATGCGAGATACGGCCCAACTGGATGCGCGCCCGGTCATTCTTGAGGCAATCGTTGATCTTGCGTTCGACCGCCCGGTTGTTGCGCTTCTCCTCCATGTCGATGAAGTCGATAACAATCAGCCCGGCGAGGTCGCGCAGGCGAAGCTGGCGCGCCACCTCCTCGGCAGCCTCAAGGTTGGTCTTGAGCGCGGTGTCCTCGATGTTGTGTTCGCGCGTGGCACGGCCCGAGTTCACATCGATGGAGACCAGCGCCTCGGTCTGGTTGATGACGATGTAACCGCCCGAGCGCAGCTGAACGATGTTGTGGAACATCGCATCAAGCTGCACCTCGACGCCATAACGCGCAAAAAGCGGCTGCGGCTCGCGATACTGCTTCACCATCTTGGCATGGCTCGGCATCAGCATCTTCATGAAGTCTTTGGCTTCACGATAACCCTCGTCGCCGGAGACCAGAACCTCCTCGACATCCTTGGTGTAAAGGTCGCGGATGGCGCGCTTGACGAGCGAACCTTCCTCATAAACCAGCGCCGGCGCGGTGGATTGCAGCGTCAGTTCGCGCACGCTTTCCCACAGGCGCATCAGGTATTCAAAGTCGCGCTTGACCTCGACCTTGGTGCGCGCCGCCCCCGCCGTGCGGAGGATGACGCCCATCCCATCGGGAACCTCCAGTTCCTGCGCGATGGACTTGAGCCGCTTGCGATCCACCGAATCCGTGATCTTGCGCGAAATGCCGCCGCCGCGCGCGGTGTTCGGCATCAGCACAGAATAACGTCCGGCGAGGCTCAGATAGGTTGTCAGCGCGGCGCCCTTGTTGCCGCGCTCTTCCTTGACCACCTGCACCAGCAGGATCTGCCGGCGCTTGATGACCTCCTGGATCTTGTACTGCTTGCGCGGACGATAGGCGCGCTGGGGCACCTCCTCCAGCGCGTCGGCGCCGCCGATCTGCTCGATCACCTCTTCGGGGTGATCGTCCTTGTCGTCTTTATCGGCATGGTCGTCCTGATCGCCATCCTCATCGTCGCCATCGACGGCGGGGGCAATCTCCTCGACAACGACTTCGGCGGCTGCAAAGACGGTTTCGCCCGCCGCCTCGCTCTCGACAACCGCATCGGCGCCCTCGACTGCTTCAACGTCAGCAGGCTGGGTCTCGCCCTCGGCGCCAGCCGCATCCGCGGGCGCGTCCTCGCTGATCGTATCGGTCGTGGTGCGGCGCGCGCGCTCGGGGCGGCCACGACGGCGGCGGTTGCTCCGGCGGTTGCCACCGCGACGCTCCTCGCTCTCGCCTTCGGCCTCATCATCGGACGTTGCGCGGGCTTCCTCGTCCAGCAGGGCCTGACGGTCGGCCATCGGAATCTGGTAGTAATCCGGGTGGATTTCCGAAAAGGCCAGGAAGCCGTGTCGATTGCCGCCAAAATCGACGAATGCCGCCTGAAGCGACGGCTCAACGCGCGTCACCTTGGCAAGATAGATATTGCCACGAAGCTGTTTGCGGGAGGCGGATTCGAAATCGAATTCTTCGACGCGATTACCCTTGGTGACGACCACCCGGGTCTCTTCCGGGTGGGAAGCGTCGATCAGCATTTTGGAAGTCATAGAAGTCTCGTAAATCGTTGCGCGACGGTGCGGGCGTCAGGCGCCGCGGGGGGCCGCTACGGACCGGCACCGCCGAAAGGTCGGGTTTGACTGGTGAAAAGGCGAAACGCGCAAAGCCGGACATCACGCCGGCAACGCGAGAGGGGGTGAAAACAGCCGGAAAGGCACGCAGCGCGCGGATCGCCAAAACAATCTGGGGCGAAACCTTGCGAATCCACTGCATGCAACCGGTCCTTGATCTCGTATGGCCGAAACAGCAAACCGTCCCGACCGGAGCCTAGCAATCACACGGGCGAATGCCGGTGCAACGCGAACCAGCCCTGCCATGGCGTGATCGGTTTCCCGTCTCGCCGGCGATGCCCTCGACTCATGGCCCGGGCCGGATAGTCCTGTTGTATGAAGCGCTTGCCTGAAATGCAAGCGTTCATATCCCGGCAAAGGACCGCCCTGCCCGCCAGAAGGGCTGCAAACCGGCAACGGCGCGTCAAAATCGCCCGAAACGGCTAGAATTCATTCACCATACTGGGGTATTCCGAAAGACATGATGATCCGGACTTTCATCTGGCACGGAACGTTCGCGCGTGCGGCAAGGTTGCTGTTGTGGCTCGTGACCCTTGTCGCGGGCGGCATCGGGGCGGCGCACGCCGAGAGCCCGAACCCGACCGTTTCCTATGCGGTGACGGTTGCGGCGCGCGCGAACGGGGCACTCCTCGCGCTCGACCTCTCGGATGAGGTTGCCTACGAGATAACCCTGCTCTCCCGGCCGGACCGGATTGTCATCGACCTTCCCAAGGTGGTCTTTGCCGGCGGACCTGCCAATCCTTCCGGCGCTGTTGGTCCGGTATCGGCCTGGCGCTATGGTCTGTTCTTTGCCGACCGCTCACGCATTGTACTCGACCTTGCGCAGCCCGCCGTCGTGGAGCGCGTTGATTCAACGGTCGTGAGCGGGCGCCGCCGGCTCGTTTTCAATCTCGCGCGCACGGATCGCGCGAAGTTCACCGAAGCCGCGGCGCGACTGGCAAAGGAAAAGCGCCCCGAGGTGCTCGCCACTGCCGCGCTGCCCGAAGCTTCATTCTCTGGCCGAAAGCTGCCGGTGGTTGTGATCGACCCCGGTCACGGCGGCATCGACGGTGGCGCATCGAGCCCGGCGGGCGAGCCGGAAAAGGCCATCGTGCTGCCCCTCGCCCTCGCTCTCAAGGAACGGCTGGAAAAATCGGGACGCGTGCGCGTGGCCATGACCCGCACCGACGATGTGTTCGTCTCGCTGTCTGACCGGGTAAAATTCGCGCGCGACCACAAGGCGGCGCTGATGATCTCGCTGCACGCCGATGCGGTGGCCGCCGAACCGGGGGTGCGCGGGGCGTCGATCTATACTCTTTCCGAAAAGGCATCCGACGTGCTTTCCGCAAAGCTCGCTGATTCGGAAAACAAGGCGGACCAGATCGCCGGTGTCGAGGCTCAGGAAGACAGTTCCGCCATCGGCGACATTCTGTTCGACCTGACAAAACGCGAAACCCGGCATTTTTCCATCGGCCTTGCCCGGCATATCGGCGCAACGCTGCCGGAAACGATGCAGATGCATAAAAATCCACTGCGCGCCGCCGGATTTCGGGTGCTGACCGCGCCGGATGTCCCCTCGGTGCTGATCGAAACCGGCTATTTGTCTTCAATGGAAGACGCAAAACTGATGAAAACAGCCGAATGGCGGGCCGGAATGGCCGATGCCATCGCCCGGGCTGTGGAAAAATTTGTAGGCGAAAATACAACAGCGGTGACGAATTCGGCGCAAAAGCCATGAATTTGCCCGCTTCTGGCTTGAAGCGAAGTCAAGGCTGGTGTCTCGCCACACCTCCGTTCGTGCTATGCTCAGCACGGGTTCATGTTCGGCACGTCAGGGACGGTGGCGCGGTCCTCCTCGCCAGCTGGCAGGGACAGAATGACGTTGTGCAGATCCGGAAAGGTCTGAAATGCGATACCTTGGTCGCTTCGTTGCCATGCTCTTTGCTACGGGGACGCTGCTTGCCCTGATTGGCGTGGCCGCAGCCGCTATTCTGATTTCCTATTACTCCAAGGACCTGCCGGATCATGCGCAGCTCGAGAAATACGAGCCGCCGGTTATGACCCGCATTCACGCTGCGGATGGCAGCCTTCTGGCCGAGTATGCCAAGGAGCGCCGGCTCTATCTGCCGATCCAGGCGATGCCGCCGCTGCTGAAGAACGCGTTTCTGGCGGCCGAGGACAAGAACTTCTACAAGCACGGCGGCGTCGACCCCGAAGGCGTGATGCGCGCCGTTCTGTCGAACCTCAAGCGCTCCTCTGGGGGCCGTCAGCAGGGTGCATCGACCATCACCCAGCAGGTGGCGAAGAACTTCTTCCTCACCTCGGAGCAAAGCTATGAGCGAAAGATTCGAGAAATGCTCGTGGCGTTCCGGCTGGAATCGACCTTCTCGAAAGACAAGATCCTCGAACTTTACCTGAACCAGATTTATCTTGGCCTCGGCAACTACGGCGTGGCGGCGGCGGCGCTGAACTATTTCGGCAAGTCGGTGCACGAGCTGACAATTCCCGAGGTGGCCTATCTCGCCGCCCTGCCCAAGGCGCCAAGCAACTACCATCCGGTCAACCAGCGCGATGCGGCCATCGCCCGCCGCAACTACGTCATCGATCGCATGATCGAGAACGGCTATATCGAGCGCGAGGCCGGGCTGAAGGCGAAGGCTGAACCGCTGACCGTACAGTTCCGCCAGCTGTCCCCCAACACTTTCGCCGCCGGCTATTTCGCCGAGGAGGTGCGCCGCGAGCTTGCCGAGCGCTACGGCTCCAAGAAACTTTATGAGGGCGGCCTTTCGGTGCGCTCGACGCTGGATGCCAAGTTGCAGGTTGTCGCCCGCAAGACGCTGATCGACGGCCTCGTGCGCTATGACGAGGCGCATGGCTGGCGCGGGCCGCTCGACAAGCGCTCGCCGGGAGGTGACTGGGGCCTCGTGCTTTCGGAAGTTCCGGCCTATTCGGACGTGCAGCCCTGGCGTCTTGCCATGGTGCTCGACGTGACCGATGCCGGCGCACGCATCGGCCTTCAGCCCAAGCGTGAGGCCAACGGAACGCTGTCGCGGCAGCGCGAGGTTGGCACCATTTCTCCGGACGGTGTGCGCTGGACGCGGCGCAGCCTCCGGCAGGTGCTGAACCCCGGCGACGTGATCTATGCCGAGCCGGTCGGCACCTCGGGCATGACTTACCGCTTGCGGCAGGTGCCGGAAATTTCCGGCGCGCTGGTGGCCATGGACCCGTTCACGGGCCGCATTCTGGCGATGGTCGGCGGCTTCTCCTTTGAAATGAGCGAGTTCAACCGTGCGACGCAGGCGCTGCGCCAGCCCGGTTCCTCGTTCAAGCCCTTCGTCTACGCAACCGCGCTCGACAACGGTTATACCCCCTCCTCCATCATTCTGGACGAGCCGGTGGAAATCGATCAGGGCGGCACGCTCGGTGTCTGGCGGCCGGAGAACTACGACGGCAAGCCGACCGGCCCGCGCACCCTGCGCTATGGCATCGAAAAGTCGAAAAACCTGATGACCGTGCGGCTCGCGCGCGATCTCGGGATGCCGCTGGTGGCCGAATACGCCAAACGCTTCGGCGTTTATGACGACATGCTGCCGGTGCTGTCGATGGCGCTCGGCGCTGGCGAAACCACTGTGCTGCGCATGACCTCGGCCTATTCGATGTTCGCCAATGGCGGGCGCCGCATCAAGCCGACGATGATCGACCGCATCCAGGACCGCTGGGGCCAGACGATCTATCGTCACGACGAACGCGTCTGCAACGGCTGCAAGGTCGAGGAATGGCGCGGCCAGGATGAGCCGCGCCTGATCGACAAGCGCGAGCAGGTGATCGACCCGATGTCGGCCTACCAGATCACCTCGATCATGGAAGGCGTGATCCAGCGCGGTACGGCAACGTCCCTGAAGGAACTTGGCCGCACGCTGGCCGGCAAGACCGGCACGACCAACGACGCCAAGGACGTGTGGTTCGTCGGCTTTTCGCCTGACCTTGCCGTGGGCATCTACCTCGGCTTTGACAAGCCGAAGTCGCTCGGCGATTCGGCAACAGCAGGCCAGTACGCCGCGCCGATCTTCAAGGACTTCATGAAGGTCGCGCTTGCCGGCCGTCCGGATGTGAAGTTCCGCATTCCGCCGCAGATGAAGCTGATCCGCGTGTCCATCGCCACCGGCCAGCGCGTCAGCTCCGGCGAAGGCGCCGACACGATCCTCGAAGCCTTCAAGCCCGGCACCGCCCCGCCCGAAAGCGTCAGCTTCGGTTCGAGCAGCGGCAAGGGTGGCGGCGCCAGTGGTGGCGGCGCGGCGGCGGCGGCCTCCTCCACAGGCGGGCTCTACTGATCGTTTGAGAGTTTACAGGCGCGCGCCGGGCGGCTATCCCGCACCGGCGCGTTGCATTTTGCAAAGCGCCCTTACCCCGGACCGAACCCATGCGTGCCGAACATCTTTCCCTCGTAGAGGCGATCAAGCAGTCAGTCGGGCTGCTGAGGAGGCATCTTTGACTGGGATGCTTCGACAAAACGCCTTGCCGAACTGAACGCCCTTTCCGAAGAACCCGACTTCTGGAACGACGCGCAAGCCGCGCAGAAGCTGATGCGCGAGCGCACGGATCTGGAAACGCGCCTCAACAACCTCAAGAAGCTGGAAGGCGACCTTGAGGATGCGGTGGGCTTCATCGAACTGGGTGAGGCCGAGGGCGACGAGCCGACCATTGCGGAAGGCGAAGCGATGTTGCGGCAGCTTCAGGACCAGGCGGCGCAGCAACAGCTTGATGCCATGCTCTCGGGCGAAGCCGATTCCAACGATACCTATCTCGAAGTTCACGCCGGCGCCGGCGGCACCGAAAGCCAGGACTGGGCTTCCATGCTGTTCCGCATGTATTCCCGCTGGGCCGAGCGCAAGGGCTTCAAGATCGACCTCGTGGACCAGAGCGACGGCGAGGAAGCGGGCATCAAATCCGCAACCCTGCTGATCAAGGGCCACAACGCCTATGGCTGGCTGAAAACCGAAGCCGGCGTGCACCGGCTGGTGCGCATCAGCCCCTACGATTCCAATGCCCGGCGGCACACCAGCTTTGCCTCGGTCACGGTCTATCCGGTCATCGACGACTCGATCAACATCGAGATCAACGAAGCGGATGTGCGCGTGGACACGATGCGCTCGGGCGGAGCGGGCGGCCAGCACGTCAACAAGACCGAATCCGCCGTGCGTCTCGTACACAATCCGACCGGCATCATGGTGGTTTCGCAGGGCGACCGTTCGCAGCACAAGAACCGCGATCAGGCCTGGAAGATGCTGCGCGCCAAGCTCTATGAGCTTGAACTGAAAAAGCGCGAGGAAGCGGCCATGGCCGAACAGGCCAACAAAACCGACATCGGCTGGGGCCACCAGATCCGCTCCTACGTGCTGCAACCCTACCAGATGGTGAAGGATCTGCGCACCGGCGTGACCTCGGGCGTACCCTCCGATGTGCTCGACGGCGCGCTGGATCCCTTCATGGAAGCAACGCTCGCGCAGCGCGCCTATGGCGGCGGGCCTGAGGCGATCGACGACGTGGACTGAGGCAATCGGTGACAGACGAGGGCAATTGTCCTCGTCGGTCTGGGTCGTCCTCTGGTTCGGGGATTCGCCACATTGTCTTCACGCGAACCGGGACCACTTCGCTTGAAAATGCTCTGACGATAGCTCTGTCGCATTTTCTTTACGCGAACCGGAACCACTTCGCTTGAAAATGCTCTAAAGCCGCGCGGCCTGGGCAGCGAGCAGGCTTTCAAGGTCCCGATCCAGAACGTCAACCAGCCCGTGAAGCGCTTCCCGACGCGTGCGCTTCAGCCGCTCGGCGCGCAGAATGCCCTGCAACTCGCTGTAACAGCGACCCAGATCGTCGTTGACGAGCACATAATCGTAATCCTGCCAGTGGCGGATTTCAGTGAGTGCGGTCTTGAGGCGACGGTTGATCGTCGCAGCGTCATCCTCGGCGCGACGTTGCAGGCGCATATGCAGTTCGGGGATCGACGGGGGCAGGATGAACACCGTCGCCATATCGGCCCGCATCGTCTGATAGAGTTGCAGAGTGCCCTGCACATCGACATCAAACAGGACATCACGCCCCTCGATCAGTGCCTGTTCGACCGGCGCGCGCGGCGTTGCGTAATAATTATCGTGCACCTGCGCCCATTCCAGAAGGTCGCCGCGCTCGCGCATGGCATTGAACTCATCGACCGTGCGGAAGTGGTAATGAACCCCATCGACCTCGCTCGTGCGACGCTTGCGGGTCGTTACGGAGATGGAGAGGCTGACGTCCTTGAACTCGGGATCCTGAAGCAGAAGACGGCTCAGCGTCGATTTTCCCGCACCCGATGGCGAGGCAATCACCAGCATGACGCCGCGGCGGGCAAGGACATCGGCGGAAACGGGGTTTGACATCAGACCTACTCGATATTCTGGATCTGCTCCCGGAATTGCTCGACGACGGCCTTGAGGTCAAGCCCGATGCGGGTCAACGCCAGATCATTGGCCTTCGAGCAGAGGGTGTTCACCTCACGCACGAACTCCTGCGTCAGGAAGTCGAGCTTGCGCCCAACGGGCTCGCGCGCCGCCACAAGTTGCCGCGCAGCGGCAATATGTGCCGTGAAACGGTCGATTTCCTCGCGCACATCCATGCGGGTGGCGATCAGCACCGCCTCTTGATGCAGCCGATCCGTATCGAAATTCTGCGGGTTTTCGCCCAGGGCACGGATTTGCGATTCGATGCGCGCGCGGATGGCCGCCGGGCGGGCACCATCCGCTTCAGCGGCGGCGCGGATGCCTGTCTCCATCTGGTCGAGTTGGCCGGAAACGATGGCGGATAGCGCCCTGCCCTCGGATCTGCGGGCCGACACCAAGCCCGCAAGCGCCTCGTCAAAAAGGGCCGGCACGGCTGACTGAATGGCCTCATCGGGCGTCTCGTCCCGGGCATCGCCGGTTTCGATCACGCCCGGCAGACGTAACAGGTCCCCCACCGTTGCCTGCGTCAGTTTGGCTTTCCAGGCGAGTTGCTCGGCGACCTCCGCAAGTTCGCCAAAGAGTGTCTCGTTGACGCGGACCAAAGCGGCCTGGGTCTCGCGTTTGGCGGTCAGCGCCACCTGTACCGAACCGCGCGACAGGACCTTCTGCGCACGGGCACGGAACTCGGCTTCAAACCCGTCAAACGGTGGCTGAAGGCGGAACCGCAGGTCGAGCCCCCGCCCGTTGACGCTGCGCATTTCGATAGCGACATTAAAAGGACCGACGCATCCTTGAGCGCGCGCAAATCCCGTCATACTGGACAGTGTCATCAGCCCCCCTGGCCGATCATCATCGTGCCAGCGCGCTCAACGCAGCGCCGGCACCGCTTTGGTCGAATTCAGGTCGAAGCTGCTATTCTTCAACGGATCGAACTTGGTGCCCTCGCTCGCATCCCGCCCTTTCTGCGTACCTTGCGCCAGCGGGACATCAGCAAATCCGCCCTTCTGGCGCTGGGCGGCGCGGTTCCGTGCAGGGTGGCTGGGCTCGGGCATCGTCTGCATCGAATTCAGATCAAAGCTCTTGTTCGCCAGCACATCCAGCGCAGTCCCCTCCGTCGCGTCCCGCGCGCCGACTGCGGCGGTTGTCGCGGGCGTTGTGCCAAGCGGACGAACCTCGCTCCGGTTACCGGGCGCGGTCGGCACAGATGGCACGACCGGCACGGCCTGCGGCGAGGCTGCGGGCGGCAACGGCTGCTGGGCAGCCGAATCGCGCTGTTCCTCAATCTGCCGCCAGCGCGCCACGTTGCGGTTATGCTGTTCCAGTGTCTCGGCGAAAGCGTGACCGCCCGTGCCATCGGCAACGAAAAACAGATCCCGGGTCCGCGACGGATTGGCAGCGGCCTCCAGCGAGGCGCGGCCAGGGTTAGCAATCGGTGTCGGCGGCAGGCCGGTGATCACATAGGTGTTGTAGGGCGTGTTCGAGTTGATATCGGCGCGTGTAATGCCACGGCCCAGCGTGCCCTTGCCGCCCACAAGCCCGTACACAATCGTCGGGTCCGACTGCAACTTCATGTTCTTGTTGAGGCGATTGACGAAGACGCCGGCAACGCGGCTGCGCTCGTCGGCACGTCCGGTTTCCTTCTCGATCACGGACGCCAGAATCACGAGATCGTTCGCATTCTTGACCGGATGATCCTTGGCGCGCTTGTTCCACACTTCGTTGAGCACACGCTTCTGGTCGCGCTGCATCCGGGCGACCAGTGCATCGCGCGAGGTGCCGCGCTGGATCTTGTAGGTGTCGGGCAGCAGCGAGCCTTCAGGCGGAATATCCGCTATGGAGCCAACCAGAAGGTCGCTGTCACGCACACGCGCCACAATCTGCTCGCTGGTCAGGCCTTCCGGAATGGTGATGTTGTGCTCGATGGCGCGGCCGTTGGCGATGGTGTCGATGACATCAGCAAGGCTCGCCTCCCGCTTGAACAGGAACTCACCGGCCTTCAGCTTGCCGTAGATCTGGCTCATCGCCATCGCCTGGAACAGCGTTGGCTGACGGATGATGCCGTCACGTTCCAGCAATTCGGCGATTTCCTCGGCGCCGGCGCCGCGCTCAATCACAACGGCCCGGTCACTCTGAAGCGGACCCGGCTCATTCACAACGCGGCGTACATAGCCGACGCCCATGGCAACGCCCAGGAGAATGATGACGGAAACCGTGAAAAATGCCGAAATCACGGCAAGCACACCGCTCTTGCGCTTGCGGGGCTTTTCCGGCGGCGGCGGCGCCTTCACGGGCTTCAGTTTGTCGCGCGGACTGAACAGCGACCGGCGTCGCGTTTCCTGCGCCGGTCCGGGGGTCTCAGCCATCCGCAAGTCTCCGGTTGTGCATGATTGTCTTATGGTCTGCGAATATGGCGAAAGGGAGAAGCCGCGCCAAGCCCTCGTCAGGCGTCATACCGCCTGAAAATGAGCGACGCGTTTGTGCCGCCAAAACCGAAGGAATTGGACAGGACCGTGTCGATTTTCCGCTTGCGCGCGACATGTGGCACCAGATCGATCGCCGTTTCGACAGAGGGATTGTCGAGGTTGATCGTCGGCGGCGCAATCTGGTCGCGAATCGCCAGCACCGAGAAGATCGCCTCCACCGCACCCGCCGCACCGAGCAGATGCCCGATGGCCGATTTGGTTGAGGACATTGAAATCTCTGCCGCCGCGTTACCGACAAGCCGCGTCACTGCGCCGAGTTCGATCTCGTCTCCCACCGGCGTTGACGTGCCATGCGCATTCACATAATCGAGGTCGCCGGCAGAAATGCCGGCGCGCTTCAGCGCCGCCTGCATACAGCGGAAGGCACCGTCGCCATCCGGCGAAGGCGAGGTGATATGATAGGCATCGCCCGACATGCCATAGCCGATCACCTCGGCGTGGATGTGCGCACCGCGCGCCACGGCATGGTCGAGCGCCTCAAGAACGACAATGCCAGCGCCTTCGCCCATCACGAAACCGTCACGGTCCCGGTCATAGGGGCGCGATGCGCGCTGCGGCTCGTCGTTGAAATTCGTCGAAAGTGCCCGGCAAGCGGCAAAACCAGCGAGGGGCAGCCTGTCGAGCGGGGATTCGGTACCGCCCGCCACCATCACATCGGCATCGCCAAGCGCAATGATGCGTGAGGCATCGCCAATCGCATGGGCGCCCGTGGAGCAGGCCGTGACCACCGCGTGATTCGGACCTTTCAGCCCGTGCTCAATGGAAACGTAACCGCCGGCCAGATTGATCAGCCGACCGGGAATGAAGAAAGGCGACAGGCGCCGCGGCCCCTTGTCGCGCAGGATATTGGCAGCCTGTTCGATGCCGGTCAGCCCACCGATGCCCGAACCGATCAGGACGCCGGTCGCGATCTGATCAGCATAATCCTTCGGGTGCCAACCTGCGTCGTCCAGCGCCTGCTTGGCCGCAGCCATGGCAAAGATGATGAAATCATCAACCTTGCGCTGCTCCTTTGCGTCCATCCAGTCATCCGGATTGAACGCATCGGGTGCGCTGCCGCGTGGAATGGGGCAGCCGATCTTGCAGGCGATGTCGGAGACATCGAACCGGTCGATGCTCCTGGCGGCGCTTTCGCCGGCTAAAATGCGCTTCCAGGTCGGCTCGACCCCGCAACCATGCGGAGTCACCATGCCAAGACCGGTTACGACAACGCGGCGAAGTTCAGACATCAGGACCGGTTCCGTCGTCGCGAGCGATCAGGCCGCGTTCTTCTCGAGGAACTTGACGGCGTCGCCGACGGTCACGATCGTCTCGGCAGCGTCGTCCGGGATCTCGACGCCGAACTCTTCCTCGAACGCCATGACCAGTTCAACGGTGTCGAGGCTGTCCGCGCCCAGATCGTCGATGAAGTTCGCCTTGTCGACAACCTTGTCGGCATCGACGTTCAGGTGCTCGATCACGATCTTCTTCACGCGTTCGGCGATAGTGGCCATGTTAGGAAATCCTCTGTTTGACCTTTGCGTCCCGACCCTGTCCCTCTCCGGGCGTCAGATCGAAATTGTTTTCCGCGAAACTGACGGGACCGCGGTGTGGCGCGCTCCGAACCAGTGCCGGGTTCGCCTCTCTCTCCCGATAACCGTGGCGATTGTCAACCTTTCAGAAAGGATTGACTACTGTCCGATCCCCGGAATTTTTACGCGACAGGGTTAAATGCGCGCCATGCCGCCGTTCACATGCAGCGTCTGGCCGGTGACATAGGCTGCCTCCGACGACGCCAGAAAGACCGCCGCAGCAGCAATTTCCGCAGATGTACCCAGCCGCCCGGCCGGAACATTGCCCAGAATGGCGTCCTTCTGCTTGTCGTTCAGCGCATCGGTCATCGGCGTCTCGATGAAACCGGGCGCGATGCAGTTGACCGTGACATTGCGGCTCGCAACTTCCGCAGCGATGGATTTCGTCATGCCGATCATGCCGGCCTTGGCGGCGGAATAGTTCGCCTGCCCCGGATTTCCGGTGACGCCGACCACCGAGGTGATGCCGATGATGCGGCCATAGCGACGCTTCATCATGCCCTTGATCGCCGCGCGCGCCAGCACGAAGCCCGCCGAGAGATTGACCGCGAGCACGCTGTCCCACTCCTCGTCCTTCATGCGCATGAAGAGGTTGTCGCGCGTGATGCCGGCGTTGTTGATGAGAATGTCCACCTGCCCCATCGCCGCTTCGGCGGCGGGCACAAGCGCTTCCACGGAGGCGCGGTCAGCAAGGTTGCAGGTGACGACATGGGCGCGGGAACCGAGCCGATCCGCCAGCGTCTGGAGCACCTCTGCCCGGGTGCCGGACAGCACCACCGTCGCGCCCTGCGCGTGCAGCGCCTCGGCGATGGCCGCACCGATGCCGCCCGAAGCGCCTGTCACCAATGCGCATTTGCCCGTCAGATCAAACATGGGAAAAGTCCTTGCCGTTGCCTGCCTCTCCATACGCGAGACGACAGTGGTTGAGCAAGGCAGCGAGTTCCTTTGCGGGCATCGTCATTGGTGGAATCGAAAGATAGGTAGAGACCTTTATGAACCCGATGACCCGCGCACGCGGCCCGAACCGAACCTCCCTTTTGAAATAAATCTTGAGCCAAGACTTTGCGAAGGGATCACCGGGGAACATCTCGAATGGCACCGTCATTTCGATGCGGGCAAGATCGCTCCACAAAATACGACGGGACCTAAACTCCGAAAGCTCAAACCCGCCGTCATCAATGCGCATCCGCGCAAACATGTGCAGCCCGGCGGTCATGATGAGTGGGATCAGGGAAATGACAAACAATACGGGCTTGCCATTGATGCCCCCAAGCCCAAAGACGATAAGCAGGAGCGGGATCACAATAGTCAACCCGCAAATCCGCCATAGCAACCACGACGGATCGACTCTGAGGTCCAGAGGAAGCGTGAAAGGTGCGTCAGCCTTGCCGCCTTCCGCGTCACTTGCGCCGTCTGCTGAAGGGGAACCTGCCGGATGGGGCATTCTACTTCATATAGACCCGCCACATGGCGCCGACGATGTTGGAATAGTCGTCGGTCCAGACCGGCGTGGCTGATGGCTGGAACCGGCGCCAGCCGTTGGCCTCGAAGGGTGCGAGAGACGCTGCATCCTGCGAAACCGCCGTGACCAGTGACCCGGCCCGCCCCGATTTCAGGAAATCATCGTTGCTCACCTGATCGAAGCGGACGATCCCCTGAACACCGAGGCTCTGGCTGATCGAGGCGACAACGCTCGAAAGTTCGAGGTGCCGGTTCGAGATGTGCAGGACGAGATTTCCGCCGGGATTGAGCTTCGTCATGTACATCGCGACAGATTCGCGCGTCAGCAGATGGACAGGAATGGCATCGGAAGCGAAGGCATCGATCACGATAAGATCGTAGGTTTTCGCATCCTTTGCCAGCGTCAGGCGCGCATCGCCCACGACGATCCGCGCGTCCGGTGCGCATTCCGAGAGGAAGCGGAACTGCGCCGGATCCTTCGCAATCTGCACCACGGCGGGGTCGATCTCGAAATAGGTCCATTGGTCATTAGGGCGGCCATGGCAGGCCAGCGAGCCTGTGCCGAGGCCGACGATGGCAATCTCCGCACCCCGCTCCGGCAGCCGCCGCGCCAGCCCCTTCACCATCTGGCTCATCGGGCCACCATCGTAATAGTAGCTGAGCGGTTCCGGCCGGCCTGTGATCGGCGCCCCCTGGCTGTCGCGGATGCGCATCGCCCCGTGCAGCGTCGTGCCATGGGTCAGGCGGCGATATTGGCCATCGTTGGAAATCTGCACCTTGTTGACGCCGAAGAACGAGCGGATCGCCAGTTCGTCGCGGGCATTGAAATTCACCTGACCGATGGCGATGAAGGTCATGCCGACTATGGTGAGCGTGATCAGCGGACGGCGGAACAACACCATGCCGATGGCAAGCAGGACAACCAGCGCGCCGACGACCGCCGCACGGAAGCCCGCTGTCTGGTATTCATCGGTCAGCGCTACAAAGCCGAAGGCGATGACAAGGCCGGCAGCCCAGGGCAGTGCCTGCCCCCGCCACTGTTCGCGGCTGGCCCCATGCACCGCGCCGATACAGCAGAGCGCTGCGATGATCAGCAGCGGGTATTCGACGACACGATTGAAGAGGTTCGGCGCCAGAAGGCCGCAGAACAATCCGCCCAGCACGCCGCCAAAGGACATCGCAAGGTAGAATGTAGTCAGATAGGTACTCGCCGGGCGCAGGCGATAAAGCCGCGCGTGACAGATCAGCGTGGCCACCGTCAGGAAGCTGAGATGCAGCACGAGCGAGACAACGAGATACGGCTCGCCAGCGAACATGAACAGCGCCAACGCCGCCGCCAGCAGCGGCAGGACTGTTTCCAGCCTGTCCAGCCGGAAGGGCAGCGGGTCGCGAAACACGATGATGAAAGTGCCGAGGAAGATCGCCAGCGGGATGACCCACAGGAAGGGCGAAGCCGCCACATCAGTGGACAGGTAGGCCGTGGAGGCGACGAGCAGGCCCGACGGGATCATCGACAGCACGATCCAGAGGCCAATGGTTTTCGCAGTCGGAGCCGGCGCCGCAGCGCTTGCCGAAGCAGCCTCCGCCTTGCCGGGATTGCGGATCGCAATGAGGCCCGCCAAGGCAATCAGCGCGCCGAGCAGCACGAAACCGCCCGACCAGGCCGCTGCCTGCTGTTTCAGCGTCAACGTCGGCTCGATCAGCACCGGATAGAGCAGCAACGCGGAAAAACTGCCGAAGTTGGAGGCTCCATAAAGGTAATAGGGATCGGATGCAGTGGGGTGCGAGGTCTTCGCAAACCAGGCCTGAAGCAGCGGTCCGTTGGCGGAGACCGCAAAAAACGGCAGCCCTACCGAGGCCGCGAACACGCCGATCAGCCAAAGCTCCTGCCCGGAAGCGGGCGGATCACCCAGCGTGGCGCTGATGCCGATGGGCAACGCCAGCGCGGTCGCGACAAACAGGCCCACATGCACGAGAATTGCAACCGGAAGCGGCAGAAATCGCGTCGACAGATGGGCGTAACCATAGCCGGCCAGCAGCAGCGTCTGGAAAAACACCATCGCCACCGACCAGACACCGGGCGAACCGCCCAAGAGTGGCAGCACCATCTTGGTGAACATCGGCTGGACCGCAAAGAGCAGGAACGCCGAGGTGAAGATTGCGGATACGAAGGCCGTCAGCAAGAGGCTGGAAGAGGCACTCCGGGTGCCGGGATTCATAGAAACAGATCCCATGGACATCGACGAGAACCTCGAATCACAGCACGCAATATTGCGCGGTGAACGCTATTCTGCAGCCATTAAGCCTTTCCTAACGAAGCTTGGCGATTTCCGCGCAACGGCGCAACGTCGCAACCACCAGTGGTCGACGGTCGAGGTTGTAGATGTCCACCTCGCGTCGCTGCCCTTCGAAGTCTGACCAGAGTTCGGCGACTTCAAAAGCCCCTGCCCCCGGCCCGCCCTCGCGATGCAGCCGCTGGTGCAGCCAGCGCTGGAGCAGCGTGCAGAACTGCTCGAACGCCGCCTCCCCGTCGCGCCCGGCCGTCGCCTCGGCCACCAGATCGAAGGCCCCGCGCTCGGCCCGGTCCATCTCTGCCAGCAGCGCAACCAGCCGGTCGTTGAAGGCAAGCCGCTTTGGGTCCAGCATGGCCAGCGCCTGCCGCACAGAACCATCCGACAGCGCCGCGGCCCGATCGTGCAGATCCCGCGCGGTGTCAACCAGCGCCGGCAGCGCCCTGGTGATCGTCAGAACCTCGTCGCTGGCGAGTTCCCTGACCGGCAGGGTGCGGCAGCGCGAGCGGATTGTTGCCATCACCCGGCGCGGCTGATGCGCAACCAGCAGGAACAGTCCACGCTGTGGTGGTTCTTCCAGCGTTTTCAAAAGCGCATTGGCGCTGTGGCTGTTGAGGTCGTCGCAGGCATCAACAATCGCTATGCGATAGCCCCCGCCAGCCGCAGTCTTGTTGAAGACATCGAGGCCCTTGCGAGCGAAATCCGCCGAAATCTCGGTCGGCACCGACTTGCGCTGCGGATCATAGGCGCGCCGGATCACCGACAGGTCGGGATGGGCGCTGGCGGCAATCTGATGCGAAACCGGATGCCGTTCCGACACATGCAGCGAGCTTGCCCGCTGAACATCCGGGTGGCCAGGGTCGGGATGGGCCAGCAGGAAGCGGGCGATGCGATAGGCCAGCGTCGCCTTGCCGATGCCTTCCGGCCCGCCGATCAGCCAGGCGTGATGCAGCCGCCCGGCGCGGTAGGCATCAAGAAACTCGCGCTCTGCCGCTTCGTGGCCGATGAGGGACAGCATCTCACGCGGATGCGGCGCGTTGGCGAGGCGATCAACCTCCGGCACATCCGAGACCGGTCCTGACAGGATTTCGAGGCTCATCGCCCGCCTCCCGCCGCCAGAATGGCAGCTTCCGCTGCTGCCAGAACGATGTCTGGTGGCTGGGTCGCATCGACCACGCGACAACGTGCCGGCTCGGCGCGCGCGATATCAAGGAATGCGGAGCGGACCTTTTCGTGGAAGGCCAGCGATTTCGCCTCGAACCGGTCGCTGGTCGCCAGCGTCGCTCCATGACGGTCAGCCGCGCGGGCCATGCCGATCTCGGGCGGAAGATCGAGAATAAGGGTGAGATGCGGGCGCAGCCGCCCGATGGCCAGCGTTTCCAGCCGGCGAACGACCGAGGCCGGCAAATCGCCCGCCGCGCCCTGATACGCCCTTGTGGAATCAATGAACCGGTCGCACAGCACCAGCCGGCCCGCTTTCAGCGCCGGACGAATGGTGGCGCGCACATGATCGCGCCGTGCAGCGGCGAACAGCAGCGCCTCGGTGGTTGCGTCAAAATCGCCGGTGGTACCGCCCAGCAAAACCGCACGGATCGCCTCCGCCCCCGGCGAACCGCCCGGTTCGCGCGTCTGCACGACCGTGCGGCCATGCCGGTCGGCGAACAGTGCGGCAAGTCGACGGATCAGCGTGGATTTGCCCGCTCCCTCGCCGCCTTCCAGCGTCACAAACGTCCCCGCGCTCACGGGGCTGCGTCGCTTTTCTTGGTGAGGCGCTGGAAACCGTTGCGGATCAGACTGCGGCCAAGTTCAACCGCACCATCGGTCGCCCGCTGGGTCAAGGTTCCGCGTGGCACATCGGCTGCGGTAACGAGCGGCGCTTCCAGCACCTTTGCGTTACCGCGAAACACCTGAATCCGCGCGACCTCGGCGCCCGTGGCAACCGGCGCCAGGATCGGGCCACGATAGGTAATCCTGGCGCTCATGCGGTCCGCAGCGCCGCGCGGCACCGGCAGGCGGATATCCGCCTTTGTCACGAGGGGTACGCTGTCACGGGCGCCGCCATGGATTTTCGCCTCGCCCACCTCGGCTCCGCCATTGAAAATCGTCTTGATCTCGAAGGAGCGGAAGCCCCAGTCGATGATCTTCTTGGCCTCAATCTGACGATCCCGCGCGGTCTTGAGACCGCTCATCGCGACGATCAGGCGCTGGCCATTCTGAACGGCGGACCCCACCAGAGAATAGCCCGATTCCTCCAGATAACCGGTTTTCAGCCCGTCAGCCCCCATGTCCATGGTGAGCAGTGGATTGCGGTTCTGCTGCCTGACCTTGTTCCACAGCATCTCGCGCTGGGCGAAAATCTTGTAGTGCTCGGGATAGGTGCGGATGATGTGGTCGGCGAGGCGCACCATGTCGCGCATCGTGACCCGCTGTCCCGGATCAGACCATCCCGTTGCATTCCTGAAACTCGACCGCGTGAGGCCGATCGCCTGTGCCCGCTCGTTCATGAGGTTGGCAAATGTCGCCTCGCTGCCGGACATGCCTTCGGCCAGCACGATGGCCGCATCATTGCCGGAAGCCACGATCAGACCCTGCAAAAGATCGCTGATCTTCGGACGGGAATTAGGCGCAAGGAACATGGCCGATCCGCCCGCCGGCGCTCCGCCCCGGCGCCAGGCATTCTCGGACGTGACGAATTCATCGTCCAGCTTCAGCCGGCCTGCGTCGATTTCCCGGAAGATCACTTCGGCCGTCATCAGCTTGACGAGACTGGCGGGCGTTACCGGCACATCGCCGCCGACATCGAACAGGATGCCGCCGGTCTCCGCGTCCATCAGGACGATCTGCGGCGCCGCAGACTGAAAGTTCTGCGCAACAGCAACGCCCGGCGCGAGCCAAAGCAGCGCGGTCATCACCACGCCGGTCAGTGGACTCATCAAACGTTGCATCACCCCGGTCACACTGCCGTTGTGACGCCAATTGACACTGAAATCAACGGATCAATGATGAACCGCCGCCAGCTTCACAGCCTTCTGGCTGTTCTGCGACAGCCGCGCCGGGGCCGGCAGCGCCTTGGTGGCCCGGAGCGGCGACGAGGCGCCGGGAATCGTGCCAAGGTCGAACGGGCGGGATTGCGGCACGGGAACGCCGCGCACGGCTTGCATCGCCGCCGCCGGCACAGCCGCATTCGTTGGCGTCGCATCGTCATCCGCATCCGTTTCCGGCACAGCGGAGGCCTGGGGAGCGGCGCGCGAGGCCGCAACGACCGGCGCGCGAGAGACAGCCGGTCGCATCTGTACCGGATCGGCGGAGGCAACCTGCACCACGCCGCCGCGACCGAAGGAGGCCGGAATGCTGTCGGAATTTGCAGCCGTGCCATCCGTGCGCAGCGACTGGGCAAGGCGGATATCGTCGCTGCCGCCCAGGCCCGCACGTCCGAGATAGTCGATGCGGACGCGGGTTGTGCCCTGCCCCTTGAAATCAAGCGCATTTGCCACGCGCTCGGACACGTCCATCACGCGGCCGCCATGGAACGGCCCGCGATCATTGACGCGCACGATGATCGAATGGGAATTGCGAAGGTTGGTGACGCGCGCATAGCTTGGGATCGGCATGGTCGGATGCGCGGCGGTGTAGGATGACCGGTCGTAGACCTCGCCGTTTGCGGTCTTGCGGCCGTGGAAGGCAGCACCGTACCAGGAGGCAAGACCGGTCTGGCTGTGGCCGACGGGGCGCTCGGACGGGGTATAGGTACGACCCGCGACGCGGTAGGTGTTGCCGACGTGGTAGCGACCGCCGCCCTTCGGCACCGGCTCGCCATCGGCCACCACACGCGGGCTGGCATAGCCGTATTTCTTGGCATCGGCGAAAGCGCCAATTTCGCGGCTGTTGCTCGCGGACCGCTGCTGGGGCTGGCTGGCGCAGTTCGCGACGGTCAAACCGACCACCGTAACCACGGTCAACCGCGCAAGGCGCCCTGCGGGCAAAAGGATGGCAAAACGGCTTTTGAGCGGCACGCCGATCACCAGCGCCCCCGATGTCATGACAGTCATGTCTACTCCGTCGATGCGGCTCTTTACGCGAAACCGCTCGATTTGATCAATCCGGACAATGGACTGATCAGGTTTAACGGCAGTTTAAAATACGCCCCCGCCGCCGACAGTAATCATCTGGCGGCGAGAGGGGAGCCGGAAAATTGCGGCAATTTCGTGTTCGCACGGCCTCGGTCGGCCAAGGAAGGACATGGATCAAACACGTTCGTCGATACTAACCCAGGCCAGAACACGCTGAACTTGCAGCATTTGTCACCGCCGAAGCCTTGCCGGCGCCGCCAATTCCGACACCGGTGGCAACTTGCGTGCCGCACTCCTGCGCAATGGTCTTGCCAGCGCCCCTGCAAGTGCTGTAGCCAACACACACCGGAAGGGTGGCCGAGTGGTTTAAGGCAGCGGTCTTGAAAACCGCCGTGGGTGGAAGCCCACCGTGGGTTCGAATCCCACCCCTTCCGCCATGAACTTCAACTTGTAAGTTATTGTCATATAATGATTGTTTTTGGCTGCCATTCTATAAAATGACAGTCCGGTGGAATTGGTCTGTGGCTGTCGCCATGACCTTGAGGGGCGCCGGTTTCGCGGCTCGCCAGCCTTATGATTCAGCAGACGATGATTGACGGCAGCGAGCCGCCATTCACCTACAACATCCCCAGAATGCGGGGCAGGAACAGCGAGACTTCCGGCACGTAGGTGACGAGGGCAAGGAAGATCAGCATCGTCAGCAGCCACGGCCAAACGGCCACGGTCAGTTCCGTGATACCCATCTTGGTGATGCCTGAAGCGACATAGAGATTGAGGCCTACCGGCGGGTGGCACATGCCAACCTCCATGTTAACTACGATCAGAATGCCGAAATGCACCGGATCGATGCCGAGCTTCACCGCCATCGGGAACAGGATCGGCGCCATGATCAGCACGATGGAGGACGGCTCCATGACATTGCCGGCCAGCAGCAGCAGCAGATTGACCAGGAGCAGGAAGACGATCCAGTTGACGCCCGCACCCGAAATCCAGCTGGCCATGGCCTGCGGAATGTTCTCGTGCGTCATCAGGAAGGAGAACAGCACTGCGTTGGTGATGATGTAGAGCAGCATCGCCGACATGGACGCCGAGGACAAAAGCACCTTCGGCACGTCTTTCAGTGTCATGTCCTTGTAGACGAAGACGGCAATGACGAAGGCATAGGCCGCGCTGATTGCCGCCGCTTCCGTGGGCGTGAAGACGCCCGAGTAGATGCCGCCGATCACAATGACGATGAGCAACAGCCCCCAAAAACTGTCACGCAGGGACGTCCAGCGCGTGCTCCAGCTCGCTTTGGGCATTCGCGGATAGCCGAACTTTCGTGCGCGCCACCAGGTGGTGAAGCCAAGGCTGGCCGCCAGCATCAGGCCCGGGATGACGCCTGCCATGAAGAGTTGCCCGACCGAGGCGGACGATACCTTCTCGCCTGTCGGCCCTTCCACCACCATGCCGGAGGTCGCCACCGCATACATCACCATCACGATGGACGGTGGAATGAGGATGCCGAGCGCGCCGGACGTGGTGATGATGCCGGCGCCGAAGCGGTTGGGAAACCCCTGCTTCACCATCGCCGGCAGGATGATCGAGCCGATAGCGACCACCGTCGCAGGCGATGAGCCCGAGACGGCCGCAAACAGCGCGCAGGCCATGACGCCCGCAAGGCCGAGGCCGCCGTGCCAATGGCCGATCATGGCAGTCGCGAAATTGATCATGCGTCGCGCAACGCCGCCAGACGTCAGGAAGTTGCCGGCGAGGATGAAGAACGGGATCGCCATGATCTCGAACTTTTCGATGCCGGTGAAGAGTTTCAACGCCACCGAATCCATCGGCACTTCGGTCAGGGTGAAGAGGAAGGTCAGCACCGTAAGACCGAGCGCGATCGAGATCGGCATGCCTGTCAGCATCATCGCGACGAGGAGCATGAAGATCATCGTCACGCGCAGGCCGCTCGACATCGGGATGAGGCCGAACTTGCCGGCAAGACACCCCATGAGCAGCGCCAAGGGGATGAGAACGATGATCCAGCCGCGCAGCGCGGAGCCCGAATCTTCCGGCGGATGGGCGCCGGTTGCGGCGGTGCCGGTCGCGGTCGTGCTCATGGTGACACTCCCTTCAGGCGTTCTTCGGAGAGTGTTCCGGGCAAGGCATCCTGCACTTCATCGAGACCATCGACATGTGAATGGTCGTGTTGCGGCAATTCGCCGGTTCTCAGATAGTTCGACGCCACCTGAAGGAAGCGAAAACACATCAGGTATGATCCCAGCGGCACCGCGAGATAGACAAGCCACATCGGCATTTCGAGATCGGGCGAAACTTGATCGGTATGACCGATGTGCCAGACAAAGCGCGCGCCGAGTGACCCGACAATGAAGGTGAACAGCGCGCCCGCTGCCAGTGCAAACAGGATCACGACGCGCTGGGAAGCCAGATTAAGGCTCTTGACGGCCACATCGACGCCGACATGGATGCCCGTGCGTGCGCCATAGGCGGCGCCGAATTTCGCCATCCAGACAAAGAGATAGATGCAGAGTTCCTGCGCCCAGGTGAGGTTGAAGCCGCGCAGGAAATTGAATACCGAGCGCCCACCATCGAACAGCCACTGCTGCCCGTTCGCCTTGCCCCATTTGGCAAGGTCGATCGCCATGGTGATCCCGTATCGGTGCACCACCGCCACGAAAATGACGATGGTCGCCAGCGCGATCAGCGTTGCAATGATAATTTCTTCCAGCCGATCCAGAATCCGCAACATGGCGCGCCCCCATCGACGGGGCGATGCGAGCACCGCCCCTCAAGCTGTTGCGGGCGCTTACTTGCGGGGATCGCCAACGGCCTTGTAGACCGCCTCGATGGTGTCCTTGCCCACCCGGCTTGTCACTTCGGCATGGACTGGCAGCACCGCCTTGACCCACTGCTTGTACTCGGCTTCGGTTGGCGTGTAGATCGCCGTCTTGCCCGAGTTTTTCATGGCCGTCATTGCGTCGTCATTCTCCTTCTTGGAGATCTCGTTGGCATAAGCCGTCGCTTCCGCCATGGCCTTGTCGAGCTGGGTGCGAATATCAGCCGGCAGTCCGTCCCAGAACTTCTTGTTCACGATCACCGCATAGCCGATGTAGCCGTGGTTGGTGACGGTCGTGTTCTTCTGCACCTCGTGCATTTTCTGGGTGTACATGTTGGAGGGCGTGTTTTCCTGCCCGTCCACCACGCCGGTCTGAAGAGCCTGATAGACTTCCGAGAAGGCCATGACCTGAGGGATGGCTCCCAGTGCCTTCATCTGCGCTTCCAGCACCTTCGAGGACTGGATGCGGATTTTCAGGCCCAGCATGTCGTCAGGCGTCTTCAAGGGCTTGTTGGCCGAGAAAATCTTGAAGCCGTTGTCCCAATAGGCCAGGCCGGTGATGCCCTTGTCCGTCAGTTTCTCGAACAGCGCCTTGCCGAGCGGACCGTTCGTCACCTTGGCGAGCGCCGCACGGTCCTTGAACAGGAACGGCAGGTCGAACACCTCGAACTCCTTGGCGCCGAGGGGGCCGAACTTGGCGAGCGAGGGGGCGAGCATCTGCACCGCGCCCAGTTGCAGCGCCTCAAGCTCTTCCTTGTCCTTGTAAAGCTGGGAGTTCGGATAGACCTCCACCTTCACCTTGCCGCCGGTGTATTTCTCCGCCAGTTCCTTGAATTTATCCGAGCCTTTGCCCTTCGGGGTATCGGGCGCCACCACATGGCTGAACTTGATGACGATGGGGGCCTGTGCCTGCACGGGCGCTTGAGTCAGCCAGGCAGAACCTGCGATCGCGATGGCGGAGCAGAGCACGTTGCGCTTGGTGATTTTCATGGTCTTTCCTCCCGATTTTTGTTTGGATTCACATTTTGAGACATGTGCTTGGCAACAAACGTGCACATACTGCCGGTCATCTCAAGAACTTTTCGCCCGCGGGAAACGATCAGGCCCGTTAGCCGGCACAAACAGCGGTGTGATGAAATCCACGAAATGCGCCATCACCAGTGCGCTTCCGCCTGCATCGCCACGGGCCCACCGGTGCGTGCGGTCCAGAGCTTCATGGGGCCGTCGCCGGGCACGGCATGGAGGTGACAGTCATCATCATCGATGAGCGGCGAGAGCCCGCGGAAGGAGAAGCGACTGGGCAGCGCACCTTTGATTTCGGCAGCGAAATTATGCAACAGCGTCGCCTGCATCGGCCCGTGCACGACCAGTCCGCCGTACCCCTCAACCTCAATGGCATAGCGCCGGTCGTAGTGGATACGATGGCCGTTGAAAGTCAGCGCGGAATAGCGGAACAGCGTCGTCGTCGTGGTATCGAAAGGCCGGGTGTGACTGCCCTGCGGCGCGGGCTCTGCGCTTTTGACAGCGCCGGTATCATCGCTGCGATACACGATGTCCTGCCGCTCATCGAGAATGCCACGACCGTCGACAGCGATGTGATGATTGACCGTGACGAAGCAGAGCGGGCCGGTGCGCCCGTCTTTCATCACCACATCTGCGATGCGCGAGGTCTTTGTGACCAAATCACCCACCTTCAGCTCATCGTGGAAGGTGAAGGCACCGCCCGCCCACATGCGACGTGGCAGGCCGACGGGGGGAAGAAAACCGCCACGCGCGGGATGCCCGTCCCGTCCGAGGCCAGCGGGCGGCACCGCTGGCTGGCCGAGACAGAAATGGATGATGCGTGGTGCAGGATCGCCCGCCTTCGGCACCGGGCCGTTCAGGGAGAGCATGGCGTGGAACTTCCGCGCAAGGTCCTCGCTGACGATATCTTCAACCGTTTCCTCGCGCCCGATCCATTGGCGGAGGTGGGCGATATCAAGCGATGCGTCGTTGCTCATGCGATGTCCTCTCCGATACCCGGCACATTGCCATATGTTCGTTCTTCGCCCGCCAGGATCGGCGCCGGCGCGGGATAGGCGACGGGGCCATTCGGTGTGTCGACGGTGATGCGTCTGAGGTGCGGGTGATGCGACAATCCATCCATGTCGTTGACCGAGGCGAAAGCCGTGTCCGCGGCGATCAGCCGCGCTTCGGCTTCGGTCGCGGTCAGCGCGCCGAAGGCCGCCTGCACCATGCTGTCGGTCGCGGGACGGTTGGCGACACGCGCAACGTTGGTGGCAAAACGCGGGTCTTTGGGAATGTCGGCATCCTTGAGGAACGCGGCGCAGAACTTGACCCATTCCCTCTCGGACTGGATCGAGATCAGCACCTGCTTGCCGTCTTTGGTCGTGAACACGCCGTAAGGCGCGATGGAGGTATGCGCGAGGCCGACGCGCCTGGGCGGCTTGCCGCCTTCATGGTTGAGCAGCGGCACAGTCAGCCAGTCCGCCATTACATCGAACATCGAGACCCGGATATCCGCGCCCTCACCAGTGACGGAGCGCCCGATCAGTGCTTCCAGCACAGCGGCGTGGGCGGTGGCACCGGTCGCGACATCGACAATCGATATGCCGACGCGCGCCGGCTCCGATGGCCCGCCGGTGATTGAACACAGCCCGGATTCGGCCTGGATCAGCAAATCATACGCCTTGCGATCCGCCATAGGTCCGGTTTCGCCATAGCCCGAAATCGAGCAAACGATGAGGCGGGGATATTGCTTGCGCAGCGCTTCCGGCCCGAAGCCGAGGCGATCCAGCGCGCCGGGTTTCAGGTTCTGGACAACGACGTCGGCGCCTGAAATCAGCTCGCGCATCTTCGCCTTGCCATCGGGCGAGGCCATGTCCACCACCACCGAGCGTTTGCCCCGGTTGAGCCAGACGAAATAACTCGACTGGCCCTTGGCGACCGCATCATAGCCGCGTGCGAAATCCCCTTCGGGCCGCTCGATCTTGATAACGGTAGCGCCCGCATCCGCCAGCCGCGAGGTACAGAAGGGAGCGGCGACCGCCTGTTCGATGGCAATGACGGTCAGACCGGTCAACGGCAATTGCTTTGTCATCAGAACGACCTCGGCATGCCGAGAATATGTTCGGCGACAAAGGACAAGATCAGGTTGGTCGAGATCGGCGCGACCTGATAGAGCCGCGTCTCGCGGAACTTGCGCTCGACATCGTATTCGCAGGCAAAGCCGAAACCGCCGTGGAATTGCAGGCAGGCGTTGGCGGCTTCCCATGACGCCTTCGCCGCCAGGTATTTCGCCATGTTGGCCTGTGCGCCGCAGGGCAGGTGCGCGTCATAGAGACGGCAGGCCTCGTAGCGCATCAGATTGGCGGCCTCCACCTCGATGAAGCTCTCGGCGATGGGGAACTGCACGCCCTGATTCTGGCCGATGGGGCGGCCAAAGACGACGCGCTCCTTCGTGTAGGCCGTCACCTTGTCGATAAACCAGTAGCCGTCGCCGATGCATTCGGCGGCAATCAGGGTGCGCTCGGCGTTGAGGCCGGTCAGAATGTATTTGAAACCCTGCCCCTCCTCGCCGATCAGGTTCTCGACCGGGATTTCGAGGTTGTCGAAAAACAGTTCGTTCGTCTCGTGATTGACCATGTTGAGGATGGGCCGCACCTCCAGCCCCTTGCCGATGGCGTCCCGCAAATCGACAATGAAGATCGACATGCCTTCGGACTTCTTCTTCACCTGATCGAGCGGTGTGGTGCGCGCCAAGAGGATCATCAGGTCGGAGTGCTGGATGCGGCTGATCCAGACTTTCTGCCCATTGATGACGTAACGGTCACCCTTCTTCACGGCGGTGGTCTTGATCCTGGTCGTATCCGTGCCGGTGGTCGGCTCGGTCACGCCCATCGATTGCAGGCGCAATTCGCCGGTCGCGATCTTGGGCAGGTAGGCCTTGCGCTGCTCCTCCGAGCCGTGCCGGATCAAGGTGCCCATGTTGTACATCTGGCCGTGGCAGGCACCGGAGTTGCCACCCGCGCGGTTGATCTCCTCCATGATCACGCTCGCTTCGGTCAGCCCGAGGCCGGAACCGCCGTATTGTTCGGGGATCAGCGCGGCCATCCAGCCCGCTTTCGTCAGCGCATCGACGAATGCTTCCGGATAGCCCCGCGCCTCATCGATCTTCCGGTGATATTCGGCCGGAAACTCGGCGCAGAGCGCGCGAACCGCATCGCGGATGTCTTCAAAGCGGTCGGAGCCGAGGGTTTTCATGGGCGTTTCCTGTGGTCAAATCGTTGCCGGTCCGGCAGTTCAGCGCAGCACGCCTGGGTTGGGTACGTCTGCGGCCGAACTGATCCAGGTGCATTGGGTCTGGAGGTATTCCCAAGCTGCATTTTGCCCGCTCCTGCGCTCGACGCCACTCTTTTTGTCGCTGTCGGGCGGTTTGACGACGCCGGGGGAAAACCGCGAGCGTGAATTGAGCTGCGCATTGTGGTAGCACGGTGCCGCGCGGTTTTGTCTGGCCGCGCAGGCCAACCTTATTCCCTCCGCACGCGAGTCCTGTTCATGATCCCCTGCACCATCGACCATTTTCATCTGCGCAGCGCCGACCCGGTTCAAGCCGCGCAGTTCTACATCGACAATTTCGGGGCATGGGAGATGCGGCGCCTGATGAACGGCGACAAGCTGCGCCTTGTCCTGTCGCTGGGCGGACTGACACTGTTCATCGAGCAGGTGGCGGAGGGAACTCACTTTCCGCCCAAGGCGCCGTTCATGGGCTATGAACACCTCGGGCTGACGGTGCGCGATGTCACGGCCGCTGTTGCCGAATTGCGGATCAAGGGTGTCCGCATCGAGCAGGATGTGACGGAACTGAGCCCGACGCTCCACATTGCCTTCATCGAAGGGCCGGACCGTGTCCGGATCGAATTGTTGCAGCGCGGATGATCCATGTCAGCCGCGCGGCTGAAGCACCATCAACGTTGAACCGCCGTGGGCCAGCAACCGACCTGCGGCGTCTTTCACCGTCGCTTCCGCCGTGATGATTTGCCTGCCGCGCGCCAGCACCCTGGCTTCGCACGTCACGCGCCCGGCATTCTGAAGAATGGGCCGCACCATGTTGGTGTGGGTTTCAACGGTTGTGTAACCCACGCCGGTGGGCAGGCAGGTCAAGGCGGCACAGCCCGTGGCGCTGTCGATCAGCGTCATGCACCAGCCGCCATGAACAGCGCCCATCGGGTTGAGCAGATGCGGCCCCGTGGTGCCCACGAAGACCGCCCTGCCCTCGCTCACCTCAGTCAGCGTAAACGACAAGGTCTCGGCCATGCTTGGCGCCGGGATTTCCCCGCGCAGCATCCGTTCAAGGATCTGGAGTCCGCTCAGCTCACGCATTTGACCTCACAGGCTGAAGGGACACCGCACCTTCCGATTCGTCCAAATCAGCCGCGGATATGATATTCCTTGCGGGAATTTCTCACAGCACAATCATAGGCATGGGCCGCCCACAAATCCTGAAAATGCGCAGCCTGACTGGGGGGCGTCCCAAGCTCCTTCAGGACCTGTTTCGTGCAGGCGGCATAGACCCGATCATCGATCACCACCTTTCCGCCAGATGATGCCGCCTGTGCAACATTGGCGAGAGCCAGCGTGGAAACCAGTGCTAGAACCATCCGAATGTGCATTTCAATACTCCTCTGATTTCGGCGAACAGGCCGCCATTTATTGAGGAACGCACAAGCCGCGTTTTGGTTTCATGATTTCAGGTAAGTCGCCCGCCGTTTGCGACACATTGCTCGACATAGGCGATGCGCAACATGCCGGTGTGGCGGCCTTTGGCAGGGCCAAGGTGCCGACGCACCTTGCGACGGCAGGAGACACGTAAGCGATCGTCATCATAGTTGGCGATGCGCGCTCCTTCCGGCACAGCGACACCGGGCCGCGACGGAGCCTGCCCGCTGGCAGGCAGGCTCAGGCCGATTGTGAAAAGTGCCACCGCCGCGAATTTATGCATCATCCCCCCGACTTTATTTCGCAGTCAAAGTCGGGCAGCGCGGCTGAATCCTGGCTGAATGGCGCGTCACCCCAGCCGGCTCAGCGCTTCTTCCACCTTCGCCTTGCGGTTCACCGCATCGGCGCGCCGCTCCTTCTGCTCGGCAATCACCTCTTCCGGCGCGCGGGCGACGAAATCGGCATTGCCGAGCTTGGCATCGATGCGCTGCACATCCTGCGCAATCTTCTCCAACTCCTTGGCAAGGCGCGCCTTTTCCGCGCCAATATCGATGATGCCGGCAAGCGGCAGCGCCGCTGCTGTACCGCGGACGATCACCTGCACGGACTGGGCAGGCGCACGTTCGTCAAAGCTGATATCGGTGAGGCGCGCGAGGCGCTTCAGCACATCGGCATTGCGCGTGGCGCGGTCCTTCACAGCCGCATCCGCCCCCACCAGAACCAGCGGCACCAGCCCTGCCGCCGGCACGTTCATCTCTGCGCGAGCCGAGCGGATTTCGGTGACGAGATCGACGATCCAGCCGATTTCGGCTTCCGCATCCGGGGCATCAAGCCCGGAGAGATCGGGCCAGGCGGTGAGGCAGAGCAGATCCTGTTTTGCGCCCGCGCGCTCGGCGTAAGCCGCCCAGAGTTCTTCCGTGATGAAGGGCATGAACGGGTGCAGCAGCGTCACGATCTGGTCGAGCGCCCAGGCAGCCGTTGCGCGCGTCTCGTCCTTCTCCGCCCCGTCTGCGCCCTGAAGCGCAGGCTTGGCGAGTTCGAGATACCAGTCACAGAAGGTGTTCCAGACAAAGCGATAGGCCGCCCCAGCCGCATCGTTGAAGCGAAAGGCGAGAATGTTTTCCGTGACGGCGGCGACAGCCTTTGCGGTCTCGCCGGCGATCCAGCGGTTCAGCGTGCCCTTCACCGTCTTGGGATCGAATCCGGCGACGCGCACGCAGCCGTTCATTTCGGCGAAGCGCGAAGCGTTCCACAGCTTGGTGCAGAAATTACGGTAGCCTTCGGCGGTCTTCACACCAAGCTTGGGGTCGCGCCCCTGTGCGGCGAGCGAGGCCAGCGTGAAGCGCAAGGCATCCGCGCCGAGCGTATCGATCACCGTCAACGGATCGATGACATTGCCCTTGGACTTGGACATCTTCTGCCCGCGCTCGTCGCGTACGAGGCCGTGCAGGTAAACGTCGCGGAAGGGCACCTCGCCCTGCGTAAAGAGGCCCGCCATCATCATGCGCGCCACCCAGAAGAACAGGATGTCAAAGCCGGTAATCAGCACGGAGTTGGGGTAATACCGTGCAAGTTCGCCGGTCTCGCCCGGCCAGCCGAGCGTGGAAAACGGCCAGAGCGCGGAGGAAAACCAGGTGTCGAGCACATCGGGATCGCGATAAAGGCCAACCCGACCGCCGCCCGCCTCGAACTCCTTGGCGGCTTGCTCGCTGTCCACGATACGGATGTCGAGCAGCGGGTCGCCGAGAACAGTGTAAACCTCCCGCGCCTTGGCAAGCGCCTCCTCGGCATTGCGCGCAACAAACGGAAGGCGCCTGTCCGAAAGCACCGTTTCGCTGCCGTCATCGCCAAGAACGATCTCCGGCCCATACCATGCCGGAATCTGGTGCCCCCACCAGAGCTGGCGCGAAACGCACCATGGCTCGATGTTTTCCATCCAGCGGAAGAAATCCGCCTCACGGTTGGCGGGCAGCATCCGCGTCTCGCCGGCTTTCACCGCAGCCATCGACTGATCGGCCAGCGGCTTGACGTTCACATACCACTGGTCGGTCAGGAACGGCTCGATCGGCACGCCCGAACGGTCGCCATGCGGCACCTGCTGCACGGTGACTTCGATCTTCTGGAGCCGGCCCGCCTCTTCCATCGCCTTGATCACAGCCTTGCGGGCGGCAAAGCGATCCAGTCCGCGGAAACCTTCCGGCACATCGTTGGTCAGGCGGCCTTCCGGCGTCAGGATATTGATCGTTTCGGCGCCGGCGCGCTTACCCACCTCGAAGTCGTTGAAATCATGCGCTGGAGTGATCTTCACCGCGCCAGTGCCCTTTTCGGGGTCGGAATATTCATCCGCGACGATTGGGATCAGGCGGCCAACCAGCGGCAGGCGAACCTTCTTGCCCACAAGATGGGTGTAGCGTTCGTCGGTGGGATGCACGGCCACCGCCGTGTCGCCCAACATGGTTTCGGGCCGCGTGGTCGCAACGGTAATGACTGCGCCGGTCTCGTTGCCGGCATCGTCCACCACGGGATAATCGAAATAATAGAGGTGTCCGCCGGGCTGCTTGTCGAGCAATTTGCCGAGGGCGGCATGATTGAGGGTAACCGGGTTGCCCTCCTTGTCCTGTTCGCCGCGCTGCCACTTGAAGCTGCCCTTCACCTCGATCTGCTCGACCTCCAGGTCGGAAATCGCAGTCAGAAGTTTGGGATCCCAATTTACAAGGCGCTTGTCCTTGTAGAGCAGCCCCTTCTCGTGCAGGCCGACGAAGAACTCGATCACCGCCGCCGAAAGGCCGGGATCCATGGTGAAGCGCTCGCGGCTCCAGTCACAGGAGGCGCCGAGGCGCTTCAACTGGTTGACGATGGTGCCGCCGGATTCTGCCTTCCAGGCCCAGACCTTTTCAAGGAACTTCTCGCGGCCCAGATCACGCCGGCCCGGCTGCTGACGCTCCATCAGTTGGCGCTCGACCACCATCTGGGTCGCGATGCCGGCATGATCCGTGCCCGGCTGCCACAGCACATCCTTGCCGCGCATCCGCTCGAAACGGATCAGAATGTCCTGCAACGTGTTGTTGAGCGCGTGGCCCATGTGCAGCGAGCCGGTGACATTCGGCGGCGGAATGACGATGCAGAAGGGGTCCGCGCCGGGTTTGGCGCCGCGTCCGGCTGCGAACGCGTTGGCATCCGCCCAGGTTTTGGCGATGCGGGTTTCGATGGCGGCGGGGTCGTAGGTCTTTTCCATCATGGCAGGCAGTCCGTCAGCGCGATGCGCGAGAAAATCGTTTGTCGTTCAATCGGTTCCGGGGCGTCGGATGTCAAGGCGGGTATGGAGGCAGATGCTCCGCCTTCCCGGGGCCATGACAGGCTTCGGCGGACTACTGATCCCCGCGCGCCCAGCCCTCTTTCACGCCCGCCACATAATCGGCATAGCGCCCGGCGCGGATGGCCTGACGCGCGCCGGCCACCAGCGCGCAGTAATAGGCGATGTTGTTCCAGGTCAGCAGCATGTCGCCCAGCATCTCGCCGGATTTGACGAGATGGTGCAGATAGGCCCGGGAATAGTCGCGCGTGGCGGGACACTCCGAGGCCGCATCGAGCGGGCGGCGATCATCAGCGTGGCGGGCGTTCTTGATGTTGATCTTGCCGAAACGGGTGTAGGCGGTGCCGTGGCGCCCGGCACGGGTCGGCATCACGCAGTCAAACATGTCGATGCCGCGCCGGATGCCCTCCAGAATATCATCGGGCGTACCGACGCCCATCAGGTAGCGCGGCTTCTCTTTCGGCAGGAAGGGCTCCGTCGCCTCGATGGTTGCCAGCATCTCGGCCTGCGGTTCACCCACGGCAAGGCCGCCAAGCGCATAGCCCGGCAGATCGAGCGCAGCGAGGCCCTCGGCGCTTTCCCGGCGCAGGCGTTCGCTGGTGCCGCCCTGCACGATACCGAACAGCGCCTTGCCGGCCCGCGTGCCGAACGCCACCTTGCAGCGCTCCGCCCAGCGTAGCGACAGGCGCATGGCGCGCTCAACGTCCCGTTCCTCCGCCGGCAGGCGGATGCACTCGTCGAACTGCATGATGATATCACTGTCGAGCTTCAGCTGGATCTCGACCGAGCGTTCCGGCGTCAGCCGATGGGTCGAACCATCGATATGCGATTTGAAGGTGACGCCATCCTCGTCGAGCTTGCGCAGGGCGGCGAGCGACATCACCTGAAACCCGCCGGAATCGGTCAGAATCGGATGGGGCCAGCGCGCAAATTCATGCAGTCCCCCCAGCGCCTCCATGCGCTCGGCGCCAGGGCGCAGCATCAGATGGTAGGTGTTGCCGAGGATGATATCCGCCCCCGCCGCGCGCACCTGATCGAGATAAAGCCCCTTTACCGTGCCCGCCGTGCCCACCGGCATGAACACCGGCGTGCGAATGGTGCCGCGCGGCATGGTGATTTCACCCGTGCGGGCGGCGCCGTCAGTGGCCTGGAGAGTGAAAGCGAAAGCCGACGTCATGGTCACATTTCGATACGCGCGGGGACGGCAGCCTCCGCATAGAAAAACGACGTGCTGACCAGGAAAACCACGAAGCAGAAGATCAGCCAGTAGACGAACAGGCGGCGCACCGCACTGCCCGCGGCATGGCGGAGTTCGACTTCCCTTTCGTGGTAGTCCGGCCTTACTCCGCCGGTGAAAATATCCCCCCATTTCAGGTGCACGCCACGCATCGCCGCGCGGCCGCGATGATGCATGAAAACGAACGCCGCGCCCGCGATCAGAATGCCGATCAGGATTATGACAACAATAAAATTCATCCGCATGTCTGTTCCGTTGGATCTGGCCACAGCAGACTCGCGTCGCCGTAGGAATAGAAGCGATAGCCCTTCGCCACCGCATGTGCATAGGCCGCTCGCATGGTTTCAAGGCCTGCGAAGGCGGAAACCAGCATGAACAGCGTCGATTTCGGCAGGTGGAAGTTGGTCCACAGCCCATCGACCGCGCGGAAACGGTAGCCGGGCCGGATGAAAATCGCCGTATCGCCGGAAAAGGCATGGATTCCCGCTTCATCCGCCGCGCTTTCGAGAAGCCGGAGCGAGGTCGTGCCCACCGCGATCACCCGCCCGCCGCGTGCCCGCACGGCGTTCAGGGCTGCGGCGGTCTCAGCGGAAACGACGCCCCATTCGGCATGCATCTTGTGATCGTCGAGGTTCTCGGCCTTGACCGGCAGGAACGTCCCTGCCCCGACGTGCAGGGTCACGAAATGGCGCGAAACACCCATGGCGTCGAGCCGCGCGAACAGTTCCGGCGTGAAATGCAGGCCAGCCGTCGGGGCGGCAACGGCCCCCTCCTCGCGCGCATAAATCGTCTGGTAGTCTGCCTTGTCCGCGGCCTCCGCCGCGCGGGCGCTGGCGATGTAAGGCGGCAGTGGCATTTCACCAAAGCGGGCGATCTGCTCGTCGAGCATCGGGCCGTGAAAATCGAAACCGAGCAGGATTTCACCGTCCTCGCGCTTTTCGAGAAGGGTTGCCTGCAAGCCAGACAGCAGGCAGGCCTGCCCTGTTTCGCCGAAATTGATGCGGTCGCCCGCCGCCAGCCTTTTTCCGGGCCGGGCAAAGGCCAGCCACTGGTCGCCGGCGATGCGCTTGTGCAGCATCACCTCGACGCGCACAGTGCTGCCGTTCCGTTCGCGACTGCCCCAGAGACGGGCGGGAATCACCCGCGTATCGTTGAACACCAGGGCATCGCCCGGCTGGAGCAGTGCGGGCAGATCGGAGACGATGCGGTCTGCAAGGCTGCCCTTTCCGGCGCTATTGACCAGCAGCAGCCGGGCGGAATCGCGTGGGCGCGCGGGGTGCAACGCAATGCGTTCCGCCGGCAGGTCGAAATCGAAATCGGAGAGCGTCCCGGTCATGTGGCTTTCATGTCATTGACGAAACGAGGGAGTACGCGCATCTTCAGCACATGAAAAGCGTCGTCGCCCGTCCTGGCTGGTATTTTACCGTGCTCACATAAGCGCGGCGCATTTTCATGTCTGAAAGCAAGCCGCCGTCATGGCGGCTTTTTGTTGGCATGACGGCAAAAGGAGCCTGTCATGCCTCTCTCCGGTGACCTCACCGACATTACGATTCGCCCCGTTGTTTCGGGCGATCTTGCACAGCTTGCGGCCCTGATCCGCGACCTTGCCGCCTATCACGGCGAGGAAGCGGCCACGACGGTCGACAGCCTGAAACGCGATCTCTTCGGCTGGTCGCGCTGCCTTGATGGCTTCGTTGCGACCAAGGAGCGGGAACTCGTGGGCTATGCGCTCTTTTATCCGATCTACAACGTCCAGCGCGCCGAACGGGGTCTCGATCTGACCCATCTGTTCGTCAGCGGTAACGAGCGCGGCCAAGGCATCGGAAGCCGGCTGATCAAGGCTGTCGAGGCGGAAGCGAAAAGCCGCGCCTGCGCGTTTGTCGCCATCGGCACCGCATCGGAAAATTTCGCCGCGCAGCACTTCTACGCGCGGCGCTTCGGCAAGGGCCGGCAGAGCGGTCCGAGATACCGGCTGGCGGTTTGACGCCCGCCGGGGTCTGGCAAAAGCCGGGGCGGTGTTATCCGCCCCGGACTGTCATCGCGACCACTCAGGCGGCGTCGGCAGCGATGCTCGCCTTGTTGATTCGATCAGGATTGCGGACCGGCTCGCCGCGGGCGAACTTGTCGACGTTCTCCATGCCCTCGATCACCTTGCCCCAGACAGTATACTGACCATCAAGGAAGCGGGCGTTGTCGAAGCAGATGAAGAACTGCGAATTGGCCGAATTCGGGTTCTGGGCGCGGGCCATCGAGCAGGTGCCGCGCACATGCGGCGCGCTGTTGAACTCGGCCTTGAGGTCCGGATACTTCGAGCCGCCGGTGCCGGTGCCCTTCGGGCAGCCGCCCTGCGCCATGAAGCCGTCGATAACGCGATGGAAGCTGAGGCCGTCATAGAAGCCTTCGCGCACCAGCTTCTTGATATGCTCGACATGACCCGGCGCGAGATCCGGCCGCAGTTCGATTTTCACGACGCCCTTGGTGGTGTCGAGAATGAGGATGTCTTCGTTGGAGGTCGTCATTGTCAGGTCCTGTTGGGAAGGGATCAACGCACGTCGGAAGCGAGTTGCATCCGGATGATCTTGTCGGGATTGGTGACCTTGCCGTTGGCGTTGCTGTCACCCTTCTTGATCTTGTCGACGGCATCCATGCCGGACACGACCTCGCCGAACACGGTGTACTGGCCGTTCAGGAACGAGCCGTCACCGAACATAATGAAGAACTGCGAATTGGCCGAATTGGGATCAGAGGCGCGGGCCATGCCGAGCGTCCCGCGCCGGAACGGCTCCACAGAGAATTCCGCCGGGATATTCGGCAGGTTGGAACCGCCGGTGCCTGTGCCGGTCGGATCGCCCGTCTGCGCCATGAAGCCGGCGATGACGCGATGGAACACGATGCCATCATAGAAGCCGCGCTTCACCAGCTGCTTGATCTGGGCCACATGCTTGGGGGCAAGATCGGGCCGGAGGCGGATGGTCACACGTCCGTCCTTGAGATCAAGATAGACCGTGTTGTCGGGATCCAGCTTGGCGCCCGGCGCAGTCGAGGGAGCCGGCGCCTGGGCCATGGCCAAAGTGGCGGCGAAGAGGAGCGGCAGGGCAATCAGCGATCTGCGGAACATGGAGGCGTCCTTGGTAAGAAGAGAATCAGCTCAACGCTTGGTCAACTTTAACTGAAGTTTCCCGAGAACTTCAGGCGGAACAAAATTCGTCACATCGCCGCCCATGGCCGCGATCTGCCGCACAAGCGTGGCGGTAATCGGGCGGGCAAGCGGGGAGGCAGGAACGAACACCGTTTGCAGGCCGGGCGCCATGGTCTGGTTCATGCCGGCAAGCTGCATTTCATAGTCGAGATCGGTGCCATCGCGCAGGCCACGGATAAGAATGTTGCATTCGGCCTTCTCGGCGGCGGTCACGGTGAGATTGTCGAAGGTCGTCGCCTCCAGCGCGACACCGGCCGCCTTCGCCAGCGGTCCGCAGCAGTCGAGGATCATCCGTAGCCGCTCCTCGCTCGAAAACAGCGGCGCCTTGCCCGGATGAATGCCAACGGCAACCACCAGCCGGTCCACCAGCGGAAACGCGCTCCGAATGACATCGATATGGCCGTTGGTGAGCGGATCAAACGATCCGGGGTAAAAGCCGCTGCGCATGAAAATCCCCTCTTTCAGCCCTGCCTACAGGAGGGGCACGGAGCGGGCAAGCTCAGGCCCCATGCAATGCGTCCACGCGATCGGGCAACTCCGCCATGTGATGCACGACGCCAAGCGCCCCCGCCGCGATCAACCGTTCGTCCAGCCCCGGTCCGCCATGGTTGGCGCCGGCAAAGCCGAGAACGCGCATTCCGGCGCGGCGGGCGGCTGTCACGCCGGCCACCGTATCCTCGATAACGAGGCAATCGGCGGGGTCAGCCCCCATCTGCGACGCGGCATAGAGAAAGACATCCGGCGCCGGCTTGCCGCGCTTCACCTGGCTTGCCGAGAACACGGCATCGCCAAACAGGTCGATCAGCCCGGCGGTGACGAGGTTCTTCTTCAACTGCGTTATGCCGGTGGACGAGGCGACGCAGCGCATCCCGCCGATGCCCCCCACTGCCTGCCGAACCCCTTCAACCGCCCGCACCTCGGCATCAAGGCGCCGGTGGATCTCGGCATTGAGTGCGCCGTTGAAGCCATCAGGCAAAGCCACGCCATAGACTTGCGTTATGTGCGCCCATGTCTCGCGCGCCGTACGCCCCGCATAGCGAGCCGCAAACATTTCGGTCGTGTAGGGAACGCCGATGCCAGTCAGCGCTTCGGCACAAACGGAACAGGCAATGCCCTCGCTGTCGATCAGCGTTCCATCGCAATCATAGATCATCAACATGCCCCCTACATGGTCGATACAGGGCATCAGATCAAGCGGGCACCATTGAAAGCGCGGTGCCAAACTGCGAGAGTGCCGGCAAAGGGGATGCCGCATGGCCAAGAAATCGAAAATCAGGACCGAAGCTGATGTGCTTGCCATCGACACCGAGGAGCTTGACCGGCTGGTCAAGTCGTTCCGGGTGACGGATGGCGAAGGCTTCGATCCAGATGACTATCCAACGCGCAATCCCATGGGCAAGGCGCTTGACGAGCGCGCGGAAGCGAAAGCGCTCCTGAGCGATGGCATCGCCCAGCTGTCAAAACTCCAGGAAAAGCTCTACGCGCAGGACAAGTGGTCCGTGCTCGTTATCTTTCAGGCCATGGACGCTGCGGGCAAGGATTCGACCATCAAGCACGTCCTCTCGGGCATCAATCCGCAGGGCTGCGAGGTCACTCCGTTCAAACGCCCCTCGGACGAGGAACTCAGCCATGATTTCCTCTGGCGCTGCCTTCGGCGGCTGCCCGAGCGCGGGCGCATCGGCATTTTCAACCGTTCGCATTACGAGGAGGTACTGGTGGTTCGCGTCCATCCGGAAATCCTCGCCGCACAGCATCTGCCGGACGAGATCAAGAAAGACGACGAAATTTTCGACAAGCGGCTGAAGGACATCCGCCATTTCGAGAATTATCTCGCCCGCAACGGCACGAAGATCATCAAGTTCTTCCTTCATGTCTCGAAAGACGAGCAGAAGAAACGCCTGCTCTCCCGGCTGGATGAGCCCGACAAGAACTGGAAATTTGAACTCGGCGACCTCAAGGAACGTGCGCTCTGGGACGACTACCAGAAAGCCTACAAGCACGCGATCCGCGAGACAGCGACGAAAAAGGCGCCATGGTACGTCATTCCGGCAGACGACAAGTGGTTCATGCGCGCCGCCGTGGTGCGCGCGCTGCTGAAAGAACTCAACACGCTGGATCTTGAGTTTCCGGAGGTCTCAAAATCCGAGCGCGCCGCGTTTGCGGAAGCCAGAAAGCAACTCGAAAGCGAGTAAGGGACACACAGAGCCCATGCTTTCCTTTGTCGGTGCGGTTCTTGGAGCAATCGGGCGACGCGGCACGATTGGCTTTGCCCTGTCGATCGTTCTGGGCCTTGCCCTGCCGCAACTGGCCGCCACGGCGCGCCCGCTGTTGCCCATCACGATCTTCTGCTTCACAGTCACAGTCTTTCTTCGGGCGGATCTGACCATCATTGCGGGGCTGGCGCGCCGCCCGGCGCGGCTGGCAGCGTCTGTGCTCTGGCTGGTGATCGTGCCGCCGCTGATCGTGGGCAGCCTTCTGGTGCTGGCAGGGCCTGGCACGCTCGACCCCGGCCTCGTGCTGGGGCTGGCGTTACTAGGCGCCGCGCCGCCGATCATGTCATCGCCGGCCATCGCGATTCTTTACGGTTTCGAACCCTCGCTGATCATTGCCAGCGTGCTCATTGTCACGATGCTCTGCCCGATTCTCGCGCCTGTTCTGGTTGACCTTCTCGCCGGCCAGGCCGTGCCACTCGATCCATCCGTGCTGATGTTCCGCCTGCTGCTGTTCGTGGGCGGAGGGCTGGTGATCGGGCTGATCCTGCGGCACCAGTTGGGGTCGACGCGCATCGCGGCGCTGAAATCGGAGTTCGATGGCTTCGGTGTTGTCATGTATTTCGTCTTCGCCATTGCCGCGATGGATGGTGTGACTGCGGCCGCGCTGCGCGATCCGAAACTCGTGGCGCTCTTTCTGGCGGTGGCCTTCGGCATCGCAGTGGTGGGGATCACGCTCGGCCTGTTATGCCTGCGCTATACTACCCTGCCCGATCGGTTCATCCTCGGTTATGGCACCGGCCAGCGCAACATGGGCCTGCTGGTCGCGGCACTTGGCGCCGGAGTGCCGGAAACGACCTTCCTGTTCTTCGCCATCGCCCAGTTTCCAATCTACCTGATGCCCTGGGTGCTTTCGCCATTGGCCTCGGCAATACGGCGGCGGACCGTTGCGCCAGCGCAATGACATGCCTCGACCATCGTCAGCTATGATCGTGGGTGATTCGACAGGACCTTGCCATGCTCCGCACCGCGTTTGCCGTTGCCCTTCTTGCCACCGCCCTGCCCGCCCATGCGGAGGAACAGCAGCGGCGCCGCGATCATATCATTCAGTGTTTTGCCTGCCACGGCGATGATGGGATCGCCAAGGATCGCGATGTGCCGCATCTGGCCGGCCAGCAGGAGGCTTACCTCCTCAAACAGCTGAGGGATTTCAAGGCCAATCGTCGGCCTCACAAGGAAATGCGTGTGATGAGCCGGGAGATGTCGGACGAGGAAATGCGGGAAATCGCCGCCTATTTTGCATCGCTCCCGCGCGGTGGTTAGGCAGGACGATCGCGATTTATGCCTCAGTTCGCAATCTTGAGATCGGGCTTCTTCGCGGTGCTGCCGGCAGGGTCGAGATTGCGCAGCCGTTCAACTTCCAGCGGAAGCAGGAGTGCCGGCACGGGCCGCGCGTAGTAGTAGCCCTGCACCGCCTTGCAGCCGAGCGAGCGCAGCAGCGCCAATTCCCCTTCGGTTTCCACCCCTTCCGCGACGACCTGAAGGTCCAGTCCGCGGGCCAGAGCGATGATGCCGGCGAGCAGATTGGCGCGCTTCGGGTCAGTGTTGGCATCATGGATGAAACAGCGGTCCACCTTCAGTTGCTGGAACGGCATTTCCCGGAGATAGCCGAGCGAGGAATAGCCGGTGCCGAAATCATCCAGCGACAGGATGACTCCCAGCCGGCTCAGCCGCTGGAGCATGTCGACGACACGCTCGGTTTCGCGGTTGATAAACACGCTTTCCGTCACTTCCAGGCAGAGGCATTCCGCCGGCACTCCGTGTTTGGCCAACATCCGGGCGACCTGACGGTCGAACTTCGGCTGCCAGAGCTGGATCGGGGAAATGTTCACCGAAATGTGCCGGAAGGCGATTCCGCAATCCAGCCACAGCCTGGCGGTACGGCAAGCCTCGTCCAGCACGAAGCGACCGAGCTCGACGATCAGCCCGCTGTCCTCGGCCACGGGGATGAACTCGCCCGGTGAGATCAGCCCCTGCTCCGGATGGTCCCAGCGCACCAGCGCCTCCACGCCGTAGAGCTTCATCGTCTCGGGCACGATCTGCGGCTGAAAATGCAGCAACAACTGCTTCTGACCGATGGCTTGATGCAACTCGCGGTGCAGTTCCATACTCCGCTGCGCTTCGGCACGATGGGTTGCGGAGATCACGACAATTTGCCGCCGCCCCTGCGATTTGGCCCTGTGCAGGGCAAGGCCGGCGTCCCGCAACGCCTCAGCCGCCGATTCAACCTCGCGAGGCACGGTGACGATGCCGGCCGATGCAGAAATGTAGATCTCGCTCTGCGGCAGGACGAAGGCCCGATCGAGCCGGCTGATGCAACGCTGCGCCAGAGCCTGGGCGTCATGGCTGTTATCGATATCCTTGGCGACAATGACGAACTCGTCGGCCGAGACGCGCGCCAGGATATCCCGGGCGCCAAGCTCACCCCCCAACGCCTGCGCAACCTGACGCAGCAACGCATCGCCGATCACGTGACCAAATGTATCGTTGACCGAGCGGAACTGATCGATCCCGATCTGGATCAGGCTGAGCGAGCGTTTGTCCCTGGCCTCGTCCAAGGCGCTTTCGAGCAACATTTCCAGCCGCGTGCGGTTGGGCTTGCCCGTGATCGGATCGAAGAACGCCAGCTTCTCCAATCGGCCGCGCATCTCCACAACCTTGGCCATGCCAGCCGCCAGAGCGCCGATTTCACCCCCGCGCCCGAGATATGGCACAGCGCCTTTCTCGGAATTTCCGGCGACGGCGCGGGCATATCGCGCGAGCTGCCGCAGCGGCCGCATGGCCAGAAACAGCCCGCCTCCTCCCAACAATGTCAGCAGGATCATGATCAGCGCCGTGACAAGGCGCGTCTCGTCCTTGAGATCGTAGGTCGACTTCCACAGGCTATCCACCCAGCCGACATCGACCGCGAGCGCACCTGCTATGGTTGAATCCTCACCCAGCACGGGCACCAGATCGGCCATCCGCAAGCCGCCCGGTTGCGGCACTTCGCCGGTGAAGCGATTGAGATTGACCAAGGACGCGAAAGCGGGATGCTGCTCATCAAACCGCACTTCGCGCACATAGGCACCATCCGGGCCGCGCATCGAGGTTGCAATCCGGACGAACTGCCGGGCCTCCGGATCATAGCGGAACAAATGGACATAACGCTGGTTGACCCGGGCGATATCCTCGACCAGCACATCGAAAACCATCGACGGTTGCAGCTTTTCCGCGGCCCGGCCCTGGACGACCTGATACGCTAGCGGTTGGCCGTTGCCATCGCGCGTGACCGTGAATTCACCCGGCGCCCTGATGCTGACAATGGCAGCGGCCGTGCGTGTTGCCCTGTCGAGGCGCACCGCGATGCTTTCTGCCGCCTGTTTTGTGACTTCCCGTTCGCCAAACCAGGACACGGTCCATGTGCCGAACGCCACCGCAAACACCAGCACAACCGTGCCCTGGACCGTCAGCGAACGCAGCCCCAGATAGAACGCATTGAACAATCGCAACACGGAATTGCCCCATTTCGGCTTGCGCCGTCGTTTTCTTACCGCCGGAGGATAGTCGTTATCCGTTAACCAAACTTTCAACGGCTCAGACAAATTCAAAACAGCTTGCTCACAGACCGGTCGATTTCTGCATCGAGCTTTTTTGGGCGGCCATCGGCATGCTCGGACGTTCAGCTCCGGACAAGGATTGACGCCATGACATTCATCGGAAACAGATGATAAATTATTGCCGGCATGATCGGCGCAGGGGCCGCTGCCGTCGCAACCGCAGCGAACGCACAGACCGACCATGGAACGCTGCCGAATCTGCGTTTCAGCTATGCCGATTCCCATGTTCGGCAGGAAAGTGGCGGCTGGGCGCGGCAGGTCACAGTGCGCGAACTCGGCGTCTCCACAGACATCGCCGGCGTGAACATGCGCCTCAATTCCAATTGCTTGCGCGAAATGCATTGGCACAAGCAGGCCGAGTGGGCCTACATGCTCACTGGCTTGGCGCGCATCAATGCGATCGATGCGAGCGGCAATGTCTTCGTCGATGATGTCGGTGTCGGCGACCTCTGGTACTTCCCGGCCGGCATTCCCCACGCCATTCAAGGCCTAGGGTCCGACGGCTGCGAATTCCTGCTCGTGTTCGATGACGGCAATTTTGACGAGGACTCGACCTTCCTGCTCTCGGACTGGTTCAAACATGTGCCACTGCCGGTGCCGGGCAAGAACTTCGGCGTTGACGGCAACGAGTTCAAGAACACGCCATCGCCGTCCGAGGAATACATGTTCCCCGGCACCAATCCGGGGCCGCTCGGCGCTGATCGCTACATGGGACGGAAACCGGTTCTGAACAGCTTCAGCTACAAGATGATGACGCAGACACCGATCAAGACCAAATCCGGTTCGGTGCGGATTGTCGATTCCAGCCAGTTCAAGGCATCCAAGACAATTGCGGCGGCCATGGTCGAGATCGAGCCCGGCGGCATGCGCGAACTCCATTGGCACCCAAATACCAATGAGTGGCAGTATTACCTCGCAGGCGAGGCCCGGATGGGCGTGTTCGCAGGCTCAGGGCAGGCGATGTCGGGTATGTCCCCTTCGGCATGGAGCATTACATCGAGAACATCGGCACGACTCCGGTGCGCTTTCTCGAAATGTTCAAGTCCGACTACTATGCCGACGTCTCGCTCAACCAGTGGATGGCGCTCACCCCGCGCCAGCAGATCAAGGATCACCTGCATCTGGCCGACGACGTGCTTGATGCGCTGCGCAAGAACAAGGTGCCGGTTGTGCCGGCCTGACCGAAAAAAAATCCCGACACGGTGCTCGTGCCGGGATCCATCTCCATGACCTGACGGGGATGACGGCCTACTCGCCGCCCTCCTCCTCGTCGACCTCATCGGCCTCGCCCTCGCTGACACGCTCGACCGAGACGACCTTTGCATCATCCGCCGTGTTGAACACGATCACCCCCTGGGTGCCCCGTCCGGCGACGCGGATTCCGTCCACCGGGCAACGGATCAACTGGCCGCCATTCGTCACCAGCATGATCTGGTCGGCATCCTCCACCGGGAACGAGGCGACAAGCGTACCATTCCGGTCGTTCACCGCCATCGCGACGATGCCCTTGCCGCCGCGATTCGTGATCCGGTACTCGTAGGACGACGAGCGCTTGCCGTAGCCGTTCTCGGAAACCGTGAGCACAAACTGCTCCAACGCCGACATTTCGGTGTAGCGCTCGGGAGAGATCGTGGCATCGGCGGTTTCCTCGCCATCCGTCTCGGGCGTTTCCTCGCCCTCCCCGGCAATCGCCCGCCGCATCTTGAGATAGGCTGTGCGCTCTTCCGGTGACGCCTCGACATGGCGCAGGATCGACTGCGAAATCACCCGGTCACCCGCAGCCAGCGAAATGCCGCGCACCCCCGTCGAGGTGCCGGTGGAGCCGTTGCCACCAAAGACGCGAATGTCCGCGATCGCAAAGCGGATGCACTGGCCGAGTGCCGTCGTCAGCAACACGTCATCACCTTCGGTCGCCAGCGCGACATCGATGATCGTCTGCCCGTCACCATCGAATTCCATGACGCGCTTGCCCAGGCTGGTGCGCGGCACGCAATCGGACAGCTTGTTGCGCCGGATGCCGCCTGTGGACGTTGCGAACATCACATCCAGTGTTTCCCAGGTCGTCTCGTCCTCGGGCAGCGGCATGATAGTCGTGATGCGCTCACCCCGATCCAGTGGCAGCAGATTGATGAGCGCCTTGCCACGCGATTGCGGATTTGCAACCGGCAGCTTCCAGACCTTCATCTTGTAGACCTGTCCCATCGACGAGAAGAACAGCATCGGCGCATGGGTGGATGCGACGAACAGCCGGGAGACAAAATCCTCTTCCTTTGTCTGCATTCCGGCCCGGCCCTTGCCGCCGCGCCGCTGCGCCCGATAAGTCGAAAGCGGCACGCGCTTGATGTAGCCTTCGTGGCTGACCGTAACCACCATGTCCTCACGGGCGATCAGGTCCTCATCCTCGAAATCGGAATCCGCATCGAGGATTTCGGTCTTGCGCGGCGTGGCATGGGCCGCGCGCACCACGGCAAGCTCGTCCTTCACAATACTGAGAATGCGGGCGCGCGAGGACAGGATATCGAGGAACTCGCGGATCTCCGCAGCGATCTTCTCCAGTTCGTCGGCAATTTCATCGCGCCCGAGCGCCGTGAGCCGCTGAAGCCGGAGATCGAGAATGGCCTGCGCCTGCCGCTCGGACAACCGGTAGGTGCCGGCGGCCGTCAGCCCGTGCCGCGGATCATCGATCAGAGCGATCAGCGGCGCCACATCATGGGCCGGCCAGTCGCGCGTCATCAACGCCTCGCGCGCCGTTGCAGCATCGGCCGAGCCGCGGATCAGCGCGATCACCTCGTCGATATTGGCCACCGCAATGGCAAGGCCAACCAACACATGCGCCCGGTCCCGCGCCTTGTTGAGGCGGAAGCGCGTGCGCCGCCCGATCACATCCTCGCGGAAATCAAGGAAGGCGGTCAGCATGTCCTTCAGCGTCATCGTTTCGGGACGACGACCGCCGTTCAACGCAATCATATTGGCGCCGAACGTCGATTGCAGCGCCGTGTGACGATAAAGCTGGTTCAGCACGATGTCGGCAATCGCATCGCGCTTCAACTCGATGACGATGCGCATACCCTGCCGATCGGATTCGTCGCGCAGGTCAGCGATGCCCTCCACCTTCTTCTCGCGCACCAGTTCGGCAATGCGCTCGATCAGCACGGACTTGTTCACCTGATACGGAATTTCCGTGACGATGATCGCCTCGCGGTCCTTGCGGATCTCCTCAACGCTGGCCCGTGCGCGCATCACGATTGAGCCGCGCCCGGTCGTATAGGCATTGCGGATGCCCGACCGCCCGAGAATCGTCGCGCCGGTCGGGAAATCCGGTCCCGGCACGATCTGCATCAGATCTTCAGCCTCAAGCGCGGGGTTGTCGATCAGCGCAAAGCACGCGTCGATCACCTCGCCGAGGTTATGCGGCGGGATGTTCGTCGCCATGCCGACCGCGATGCCGCCCGCGCCATTGACCAGAAGATTCGGGAAGCGCGCCGGCAGCACGGTCGGCTCGTCGAATTCGCCGGTGTAGTTGGGCTGGAAGTCGACCGTATCTTCTTCCAGATCCTCCAGCAGCGCGAGCGCCGGCCGGGCCAGCCGCACCTCGGTATAGCGTTCCGCCGCCGGCGGATCGCCGTCCACCGAACCGAAGTTCCCCTGACCGTCGATCAGCGGAACGCGCAGCGAGAAATCCTGCGCCATGCGCACCAGCGCGTCATAAATCGCCAGATTGCCGTGCGGATGGTACTTACCCATCGTATCGCCGGTGACACGGGCGGATTTCTTGTAGGGCTTGTCGGGCGTGTAGCTGTTCTCGTGCATCGAGAACAGAATGCGCCGGTGCACCGGCTTCAACCCATCGCGCGCATCAGGCAGCGCGCGACTCACGATCACGCTCATCGCATAATCGAGGTAGCTGCGCTGCATCTCATCCGTGATCGAAACGGGATGGATCTCGGACGGATCGTCCGGTTTCTTGTCGTCGTCTGCCAAGGCCTGGATTCCTGAAAATTTCAGCCCGGTTATAGATGATTCACGGCGCGGTAGCCAATGTTGAAGCTGCCAAGAACAATTTATTTTTCAATCGCTTAAAGACAGCAGCGCAGAAAGCTGTGGATGTTGCGACAATCAGGAAGGCGCGGCAGGGCGGATCGCGGCCTATCCCACTGCCTTGCCTCAACTGGCCATTCCTGCAAACTTTCGGAGCCGAGCCCCCCGCCGCGGGCCGAAGGAACAGCCATGTCTGCCGATTTTCTGTCTTCCGCGCTTGCGACCATGCTGGTCATCATCAATCCGTTCAGTCTGGCCCCTATTTTCCTCGGCCTGACCCAGACCATGGACGCAAAGCAGCGGGCGGCTGTCGCCGTTCGCGCCGTGATGATCGCTGCGGCCATTCTGATCGTCTTTGCATTCTTCGGGGCAAAACTGCTCAAGCTGGTCGGCATCGGCATCCCTGCCTTCCGCATTGCGGGCGGGCTGCTGCTGTTCTCAGTTGCCTTCGAGATGCTGTTCGATCGTCGCAGCCTTCGACAGGGAAAAACGGCCGAGACCGCTGTCTCGCAAGACCAGTATCAGGCCATCGCGGCGTTCCCGCTCGCGATTCCGCTGATGGCTGGCCCGGGCGCGATTACCGCCGCCATCCTCCTTGCCTCGCGTGCGGACGGCGATGCTGTCCGGCTCGGCGGCCTTGTCGGCGTCATCATCCTCGTGCTGTTGACCTGCTATGTCGTTCTGCGCATGGCCACGAGCATCGCCCGATTGCTTGGCGTAACCGGAACCACAGTCCTGAGCCGCTTGCTCGGCGTCCTGCTTTCTGCCCTCGCCGTCCAGTTCATCATCGACGGCATCCGCGCTGCAGCGGCGGCCTGACCATGGCAAAGGCCTTCGGACTTGCAAAAATCCGGGGCGGACAAGTGACAATCCAGGCCCGCCCCTTGCTTTTTTCTGCCCGAAGACCGGGCTGAGCCTTACTTCGCCAGGAACGCGCTGATCCGGGCTTCGTGCGGCTTCAGGGCCAGGACGCCGTTGAGATGGCCGAAATTGCCGGCGATTTCACCCGTCTCGACCGCAACGCCGTTCGCCTTGATGGCTTCGGCCGTGGCCCGAACCCATTCGGCAGCAAAAACCTGATCGGTCGGCGCATAAAGGATCAGGCTCGGCGCCTTGATCTTCTTGATACCTTCCGCCGGGGTCTTGGCGCCACCGGGCACGAAAGTCTGGTTGGCCTTCACAAGGTAGAGGAAGTGATTGGCATCCGACACGGCGGCGCGTGCTGCACCAGCGGCGTCCAGTGTCGCCTCGATCTTGTATTTGTTGTCGTAGGCCGCAAGCGGATCCTTGCCCTCGACGGCCCAGCCGGGACCGACCGACTTTTCCGCCCAGAGCCAGTGGTTCGCCTGGAGCGAGACGACCTTCAGCGCGGCCTTCAGACCTTCGACCGGTTCGGCCTTGCCGTAATAGTCGCCCTTGTTCCAGTTGGCATCGACCGTAATCGGCGCTGCCCAGACATTGAGCCAGGCCACCAGCCAGGGGCCAGGATCCGCAGCTGCAATCACAGGAACGATCCGGTCGACCATCTCGGGATAGCTCGCCGCCCATTCATAGGTCTGCAAGCCGCCCATCGAGGCCCCCATGACCGCGTGGAACTTCTTGATCCCGAGACTGTCGGCCAATGCCTTTTGCACATTCACAAAATCGCGGATCGTGACCAACGGAAACGACATGCCATAGGGCTTGCCGGTATCGGGATTGATGCTGGCCGGCCCGGTTGTGACAACGTTCGGATCCTTCGCATTCAGATTGACGAGCGAATCCACCGACATCACGAAATACTTGTTTGTGTCGAGCGCCTTGCCCGGCCCGATCAGATAGTCCCAGTAGCCCGGCAGCTTGTCATCCGCCTTGTACTTGCCCGCTGCATGGCTGGTGCCGGAGAAGAAATGCGGCACGAGAATCGCGTTCGACTTGTCGGCATTCAGTGTGCCGTAGCTTTCCCAGCCGACCTTGACGTTCTTGAGGGCGCCGCCCGAGACCGTCGTATAAGCCGGCATCGTGAAGGTCTTCTTCTCAACCAGCATCTCCTGCGCGGCGGCGGATGTCGCCACCAGCGCGATCATCGCCATCTCTGCCACGCGTCGTACAAAGCTCCCCAGCATTGCTCTCTCCAAAATTGCCGGCCCGATGCCAGCACAACCTGATATTGCCGTCCGCTCTCCGAAATTCCTAGAACGGAATGTCGTCGTCAAAGTCGCTCGGACGGCCACCGCCTGACGAAGGCGCCGGGCGACGCTCGGTCGGCGACGAACGCCCGAAATCCGAACCGCCGCGATCGCCGCCGCCGAAATCGCGCGAACCGCCACCGCCCTCGCCGCGCCCATCGAGCAGCGTCAGCTGCCCGCCAAAGCCTTGCAGCACAACCTCGGTCGAATACCGGTCCTGCCCTGATTTATCCTGATACTTGCGGGTCTGAAGCTGCCCCTCGACGTAGATCTTCGAGCCCTTCTTCACATACTGCTCGATAACGCGGACGAGATTATCGTTGAAAATCACGACGTTGTGCCACTCGGTCTTTTCGCGACGCTCGCCGGATTGCTTGTCGCGCCAGGTTTCCGACGTCGCGATCCGCAAGTTCGCCACCGATCCCCCGCTCGGCAGCCGCCGGATTTCCGGGTCCGCCCCGAGATTTCCGATTAACATCACCTTGTTAAGACTGCCAGCCATCGCAACTCTCCACCGTACTTCGCTTCAAAGGCGAGGCACCCTAACCGGGAACGACCGGCGGCACCCCATCAAATTCCGCTTGTCCACATCAGTTGTGTTCTATTTATGTTCCCCACAAGAGTCAAATCCCGAATCAATGAGATCAGGCGATTGGAGAGACGCGCCAACCCCGCGTCGGGGAGTGCGTCAGCGATCCTGCCCGAGCCGCTGTTTCGCACTTGTATTCCGGCAGTCCTCGGCGAAATCGTCGTCACTCCACACGGGTGGCCGTCTTGCGGGACGAAATGGTCGCGAATTTTGTTCTTGTCTTGTTCTTTCTTTTGAGTCAGCTTATATCTGTTCCGCAAGATCGAGGTGCGGAAGTCTCGCTGAACCGCTATGAGGACGGCTCAGGCAGGAAAGAGAATGGCAAAGTCAGCATCAGTCCAGACATCGTTGAAGGGCATTTCGACGAAAACCCGTGCGGAACATGCGGTGGATACCTTGTTCGACCGCGCGGCGGGTGGCAGCGTCGACAACCGGGTCATCGCGGTGCGCGGCGCGCGCGAGCACAACCTCAAGAATGTCGATCTTGTCATTCCGCGCGACAAGCTGGTGGTGTTCACCGGCCTTTCCGGCTCCGGCAAGTCCTCGCTCGCCTTCGACACGATCTATGCCGAGGGCCAGCGTCGTTATGTCGAAAGCCTGTCGGCCTATGCGCGGCAGTTTCTGGAGATGATGCAGAAGCCGGATGTCGATCAGATTGACGGCCTGTCGCCGGCCATCTCGATCGAGCAGAAGACGACTTCGAAAAATCCACGCTCCACCGTGGGCACCGTAACGGAAATCCACGATTACATGCGCCTCCTTTGGGCGCGGATCGGCGTGCCCTATTCGCCCGCCACCGGCCTGCCCATCGAGAGCCAGACCGTCAGCCAGATGGTGGACCGCATTCTCGGCCTGCCTGACAAGACGCGCCTGCTGTTGCTGGCCCCCGTCGTGCGCGGACGCAAGGGTGAATACCGGAAAGAGCTGGCCGATTATCTCAAGCGTGGCTTCCAGCGCGTGAAAATCGACGGCGTGATGCATGAACTTGCCGATCCCCCGCTGCTCGACAAGAACCTGAAGCACGATATTGCGGTCGTGGTTGATCGCGTCGTCGTCAAGCCGGACATCGGTCCGCGCCTCGCGGACAGTCTCGAACAGGCGCTTGATCTCGCCGACGGTATCGCGATTGCCGAATATGCTGACAATCCTGACGAGCAGATTGTCTTTTCGTCGAAATTTGCCTGTCCCGTGTCCGGTTTCACCATTCCGGAGATCGAGCCACGGCTGTTTTCGTTCAACAATCCCTTCGGCGCCTGTCCCACCTGTGGCGGCATCGGCTCCGAATTGACCATCGACCCTGATCTGATCGTGCCGGATCATTCGCTGTCGCTCAAAAAGGGGGCGATTGCGCCATGGGCGAAATCGTCGAGCCCCTATTACGGCCAGACGCTGGATGCCCTTGCCCGCCATTTTGGCTTCTCGCTCACCGTGCCCTGGCAGAAGCTGCCCGAGGAAGCCCAACGCGTCATTCTCTACGGGTCCGGCGGCGAGAGCGTGACGATGGCCTATAACGATGGCTTGCGCGCCTATGAGGTGAAAAAGCCATTCGAAGGCGTCATCACCAACCTTGAGCGACGCTACAAGGAAACGGAAAGCGACTGGTCGCGCGAAGAGATCGGCCGCTACATGGGCGAGACACCCTGCGCAGCCTGCAACGGTTTTCGCCTCAAGCCCGAGGCGCTGGCTGTGAAGATCGCCGGCTGCCACATCGGCAACGTCTCGCGCCTTTCGGTGCGCGAGGCGGCACAATGGTTTGGCGATCTGCCGCAGTTCCTCACGCCGAAGCAGGCGGAAATTGCACCGCGCATCCTCAAGGAAATCCGCGACCGGCTGCGCTTTCTCAATGATGTCGGGCTTGAATATCTGTCGCTGTCGCGCGCCTCGGGTACGCTGTCGGGGGGCGAAAGCCAGCGCATCCGTCTTGCCTCACAGATCGGTTCGGGGCTGACCGGCGTTCTTTATGTGCTGGATGAACCCTCCATCGGCCTGCACCAGCGCGATAACGAGCGCCTGCTCGGCACGCTGAAGCGACTCAGGGATCTTGGCAACTCGGTCATTGTGGTCGAGCATGACGAGGATGCGATCCGCGAGGCGGATTATGTGGTCGATGTCGGCCCCGGCGCCGGGATCCACGGCGGCGAAATCGTTGCCAAGGGCACGCCGGCCGAGGTGATGGCCGATCCGAACTCGCTCACCGGCAAGTATCTGACGGGCCAGCTTTCCGTGCCGATGCCGAAGAAGCGCCGCAAGCCGGAAAAGGCGCGGATGCTGCGCGTCATCGGCGCGCGCGGCAACAATCTGAAGGGACAGACGGCGGAGATCCCGCTCGGGCTTTTCACCTGCGTCACCGGTGTGTCCGGCGGCGGCAAGTCCACCCTGATCATCGAAACGCTGTTCCGCGCCGCCGCGCGGCGTCTCAACGGCGCGCAGGAGCACCCTGCCCCGCATGACCGTATCGAGGGGCTGGAGATGCTCGACAAGGTGATCGACATCGACCAGTCGCCGATCGGGCGCACGCCGCGCTCAAACCCGGCCACCTATACCGGCGCCTTCACGCCGATCCGCGAGTGGTTCGCGGGCCTGCCGGAGGCCAAGGCGCGCGGCTATCTGCCGGGGCGCTTTTCCTTCAATGTCAAGGGCGGGCGCTGCGAGGCCTGTCAGGGCGACGGCGTCATCAAGATTGAGATGCACTTCTTGCCCGATGTTTACGTCACCTGCGATGTCTGCAAGGGCAAGCGCTATGACCGCGAGACGCTGGAGGTGAAGTTCCGCGGCAAATCGATCTCGGATGTGCTCGACATGTCGGTGGAGGAAGCGGCGGAACTGTTCAAGGCCGTGCCAGCCATCCGCGACAAGATGGAGACGCTGGCCCGCGTCGGCCTCGATTATGTCGCGGTTGGCCAGCAGGCGACCACGCTTTCAGGCGGCGAGGCACAGCGCGTCAAGCTGTCGAAGGAACTGTCGAAACGCTCGACGGGCCGCACGCTCTACATTCTCGACGAGCCGACCACGGGCCTGCATTTCCACGATGTCGCCAAGTTGATGGAAGTGCTGCATGAACTCGTTGATCAGGGCAACACCGTCGTCGTGATCGAGCACAATCTTGAGGTCATCAAGACCGCCGACTGGGTGATCGATATGGGGCCGGAAGGTGGCGACGGTGGAGGCGAGATCGTGGCGCAGGGCACGCCCGAAGACATCGCGAAGATGCCGGCAAGCCATACGGGCCGCTTCCTTGCCGAGGTTTTGAAGCGCCGTCCGTGACGGGGCGCCTCTGCCTTTCCGGAGAGCCATCGGGCGCATCCTGGGGCCCTCCTGGCCGCAGGTTTTGACGTTCGACAATGAGAGAGCGGCGGGGGCCGGCTTGCCGCCCCGGCGCTGGCTTGTGGGGTTGGCGACAGTTTTTTCTTGCTCTGTATTCCCGCCCCCTCTTAACCAGTATCGTTAATGATTAATGACCAATTGGTTTGCATTATTGTCCCATTTTTGAACACCTGAAGTTCAGACAACAGCTCCACGTTGTCGAGTATTCAGGAGTTTAACAATGCGTGCAGCAAAGTATGCCGCGCGGCCGGTTTTGACTGCCGCAATTCTTGGCGTGAGCCTTCTCGGTGCAACATTCGCCCGGGCAGACGAGCCGCGGGCGCCCATGATCCGACACCACGCCGCCCCCGCTGCAACCGCAGCACCGGTCAAGGCCCCTGCCGTAACCGCAGCGCCCACCACCGCAAAGCCCGCCGCTGTCGTCGCGCCGATCAAGGCCGCCGATGGCTCGACCATGCGCACCGTGGTCGTGGAATGGAAGATCAAGAAGGGCCGCGAGCAGGAGTTCATCGACTACTGGGCGACCCGCTCGACCATTCCGAATCGCGATGGGCTGATTGCCGAGTTTCTGTCCACAGTGGACAGCAAGGACAAGTGGCCCTGGATCAACTGGGCCGGTCCGATCGACAAGCCGGGCGTGACGACGTTCTACAACGTCGGGCTGTGGCGGGACGGCGAGAGCTTCCAGGACCAGATCGGAAAGTTCATCGACAATAACCGTCCGCCGCTGGATTTCGAGGCCGAGCGCCGCACCCGTGTCTTCCTGGCACCGCAGCGTTGGCGTGTTGGCGAAACTGCGTTGCCGCGAAAGGATTCCGACGGCACCAAGTGACAGAAAACAATTCGTCCTGATGACCTTGGCCGGCAGCGATGCCGGCCATTTTTCTGGCCGACGCGACACCCAAAAGAAAACCGGCTGTCTCACGACAGCCGGTCTTTTTATTTTTGATCTGGCCGAAGCGCTTACTTCTTACCGAAGGTGAGGCCCGCAAAGCGCGAGTTGAACTTCGACAGGCGCCCACCGCGGTCGAGCAGCGTCTGCGAGCCGCCGGTCCAGGCCGGATGCGTCTTGGGATCAATGTCAAGGTTCAGCTTGTCACCGGCCTTGCCATAGGTCGAACGGGTCACATACTCGGTCCCGTCCGTCATGACGACCTTGATGAAGTGGTAGTCGGGATGCGTCTCGGCCTTCATGGCTATCTCCGGCAATCGGGCCGGCGCTGCGCCTGATCCGATCAATGCAATGGTTTGAAGCGCCGCCTATAGACGAGAAACGCCAACGGGGCAAGCGGCTCTGGAAAAAGCTGTGGCGGCGGATCGCTCCGCCGCCACTTGCCTTGCGCCCGGCCGGGTCTCGCGTTGGCCGGAAGCAACTCGAAGGAGGTCAATCATTCGAGGAAACGGGTCGGGTCCACCGGATCGGAGCCCTTGCGCAGCTCGAAGTGCAACTGCGGCGAGGTGACATTGCCGCTCTGGCCGGATCTGGCGATGGTCTGGCCGCGCTTCACAGTCTCGCCGCGCTTCACGGCAAGATCACCGTTGTGGGCATAGGCCGAGACGTAACCATTGGCGTGACGGATCAGCACCATCTTGCCATAGCCGCGGATTTCCTCGCCGGCATAGGCAACGACGCCGCCTTCCGAAGCTTTCACAGGCGTGCCTTCCGGCAGCGCAATATTGATGCCTTCGTTGGCGCCGCTCGGGCTCTTGGAACCGTAACCGAGGATCACGCGGCCACGGGCGGGCCAGCGGAATTCAGGGCTGGAGACCGAGCCTGTCGTCTCGGTTTCGTGCGCTTTCGGCGCTTCGACCTTGGCAGTGCGGACGGGCTCGGCGGCCTTGGCGGCAGCAGCCTTCACCGGCGCCTTCGGCGCGGCGGGCACATCATCCTCGTCGTCATCATCGGCGGGCTTGGCGGCCTTGGTCTTCAGCGCCGCGACGGGCTTTGCCTTTTCCACGGGCTTGAACCCGCCGGTGGCCGGTGCCTTGCTGCTGCGCGGCATCGGCTGCGCTTCATCCTCGTCATCGTCAACGGCCGTCTTTTTCGGCGCCTTGGCCTTCATGGCCTTCACGGCGGCAGTGGTGGTCGCGTCTGGCTGCATCTTGGCCGGGTGGGCCGATCGCTTCGCTGTGCTCGCCTTGGTGGAAGCCTTCTTCAGGACCTTCGCCGGCTTGGAATCGTCTTCCTCGTCGTCGTTGCTCGTTTCGCTGGGCAGCGGCAGATAGCGCGGCTTGGAAGCGGCCTCGGCCTTGGCCTTCACCGGCTGGGCCAGTGCTTCATAACGGGGCGACTGCTCAGCCACCTTCTGCGTCGCGAGCGTGCTGGCCTTTTTGGCGGTGGACGTGGGGTTGTAGGCCGGAATAATCAGTTGCTGGCCGCTGGCGGGCTGAGCCTTGCCTGACAGGCCGTTGATCTGGCGCAGCGCCGAGGTCGGCACACCATAACGGGTCGAAAGCGCCTCGATCGTATCGCCAGAGCGCATCATTACCGGCGTACCGCCGGCAGCAGTCCAACCGGCCACCGAGCCGGTGACGGGCGAGGCCGCCGCGACCTGACTGACGGAACTGACAACAGGGGTTTCATTGCCGGGGAACGGCTGCCAACTGGACGCCGTCGCCTTGGGCATTCCCAACGCAGAGGCGCGCACGCTCTGGGACGGCGCGTTGATGGAGCCGGTGGTAGTGGTATCGGCCCGCCCCGCGAACGGATTGGCAAAGGGGGTATCCGAAAACCGCATGACATCGGAACTGCATGCTCCGGTAAGGCCCGCAATCAACGCCGCACCGACGAACTTGAGAACCGGGAGGGACCGAAGGTCTTTCTGACGCTGACGCATTACTCGCACTCTTTTCGACTTGAGCCAAAAAGAGTAAGACCACGTTGGGGTTACGAAACGGTTGATGCCCGGCTTGCCGGATTCACCACGATCACAATATCGACCATTTCCGCCATGCCTTCGCCTTCATGGTTGATGAAGGGTTAAACGGCGCGCCCCGGTTCAGCACTGGCACCAGAACAACTGTTTCCCGACCGTTGCCGCTCGCGGCCTGACGCTATAGCACCAGCGCCCGCCCGGGCATGATCATCTGGAAGGTGGAGCGGCCAAGATCGCGCTGGCGGAAAGTATCGCCGGTGTCGTCGAAGGCGTAGAGGCGCTGCTCACGCCCGCTTTGCACCGGCACCACCAGCGTACCGCCGGGCGAAAGCTGCTCGATCAGCGCATCGGGCACGTCCTTCACCCCGGCGTTGATGAGGATGCGGTCGTAGGGCGCGGCATCGGCAAATCCTTCGCGCCCATCGCCGTGTTCCAGCCGCACGTTCACGATGTTCAGCCGGCGCATCGCCCGCGCCGCGTTGACATGCAACGTGTGGAACCGCTCGATGGTCACGACCTGGCAGCCGTATCGCGCCATGACGGCGGCCTGATAGCCCGAGCCGGTGCCGATTTCGAGCACACGCAACCCCGGTTTCAGGTTCGCGGCGGCGAGCACCGTTGCCACCACCTGAGGCGCCGTCGCCTCGGCGCCGCACTCGATCGGTAACGGATAGGACGCATAAAGCAGCGAGGGATTGGTGCGGGGGAGAAAGGTGCCGCGCGTCGCCTTTTCAAACGACACCAGCAGATCCTTGTCGCGCACACCGCTGGCGCGCAGACCGAGAATGAACTGGGCGAGCGCCATATCGGGCGCCGGAGCGTCGGCGCCTTCACGCACCGGATCGGGCAGATAGGCCCCCCGGAAAGCGCCGCCGGTCGCGCTCATGGGTCCAGCGCTTCCGTCAGCCGGGTGACAGACGGCATGTCGGTCAGGTCGAGCCGGAGCGGCGTCACAGAGATATAGCCTGCCATCATCGCGGCAAGGTCAGTGCCTTCCGCAGGGTTCTGCCGCGCGGGATTGAACCCGATCCAGAAGTAGGGATGGCCGCGCCCGTCGTGCCGGGCATCGATCCGCAGGATCTGCGTGTCGCGCCGGCCCTGCACCGTCACCTTCACCCCCTTCACCTCATGCGGCTCGACGGAGGGGAAGTTGATGTTGATCAGTACGCCATCCTGCATCCCCACAGCGAGGATGCGGCGGATCAGGTCCGGCCCGAAGCGCTCGGCGATGTCATAACGGATGCCGGCGCGGTTGCCGAAGGGATAGGCCTGCGACACGGCGATGGATGGAATGCCCAGCAGCGTGCCTTCCATTGCGCCAGCGATGGTGCCGGAATAGGTCACGTCCTCGGCAACGTTCTGGCCCTTGTTGACACCGGAAAGCACGAGATCAGGCCGCTTCTCCGCCAGAATGTGGCGCACGCCCATGATCACGCAATCGGTGGGCGTGCCTTTGACGGCATAGCGCTTTTCGCCTGCCTGCCGAAGCCGCAGGGGATCGTTGAGCGACAGCGAATGGGCAACGCCGCTCTGGTCCGATTCGGGCGCGAAGACCCAAACGTCGTCGCTGAGGCTGCGGGCGATTCGTTCGAGGCTATCGAGCCCCTCGGCATGAATGCCGTCGTCATTGGTGATGAGGATGCGCATCAGCCCTTATCGCGTGATTCGCGTCACTCCGCCCATATATGGTTGCAACACCTCCGGCACGGAAATCGAACCGTCAGCGTTCTGATAGTTCTCCATCACGGCGATCAGCGCCCGGCCCACCGCTACACCCGAGCCGTTGAGCGTATGCACGAAGCGCGTGCCCTTGGCATCCTTCGCCTTCGAGCGGGCATTCATGCGCCGGGCCTGGAAATCGCCGCAGACCGAACAGGATGAAATCTCGCGATAGGTGCCCTGCCCCGGCAGCCAGGCTTCGATGTCATAGGTGCGCTGGCTGGCAAAGCCCATGTCGCCCGTGCAGAGTTCGACGGTGCGATAAGGAACGCCCAGACGCTCCAGCACCGTTTCGGCGCAGCGCGTCATGCGGGCGTGCTCGTCCAGCGACTGTTCGGGCGTGGTGATCGAGACCATCTCCACCTTGTTGAACTGATGCTGGCGCAACATGCCGCGCGTATCGCGGCCCGCGCTGCCCGCCTCCGAGCGGAAGCACGGCGTGAGCCCGGTGAAGCGATAGGGCAACTCCGCCTCGTCGACGATCTGTCCCATCACGAGGTTGGTCATCGACACTTCCGAGGTGGGGATAAGCCAGAAGCCATTTTCCGTGCGGAACATGTCCTCGGAAAACTTCGGCAACTGTCCAACGCCATAGGTCGCCTCGTCCTTCACCAGAAGCGGCGCCTGGATTTCAGTATAGCCATGTTCGCCGGTGTGGAGGTTCAGCATGAACTGGCCAAGCGCGCGTTCAAGTCGCGCCAGCGCGCCCTTCAGCACCACAAAACGCGCACCGGACATGCGGCCCGCGGCGTCGAAATCCATCATGCCGAGGGCTTCGCCAAGTTCGAAATGCTGTTTCGGTGCGAAATCCAATGCGCGCGGCGTGCCCCAGCGGCGCACCTCCACATTGTCCGTCTCATCCTTGCCGCGCGGAACGGTGGTCAGCGGCATGTTGGGGATGATGGCGAGGCGGTCGTCGAGGTCCTTTTGCGACCGGCCCTGCTCGGCCTCGGCGGCGGCGATATTGTCCTTCAGCGCGGCGACCTCGGCCTTCAGCGCCTCGGCGCGAGCCATGTCCTTCTGCCCCATCGCCTGACCGATTTCCTTCGAGGCGGCGTTGCGGCGGGCAAGCGCTGTTTCGGCGGTCGCAATCGCAGCGCGGCGCTTTTCATCGAGCGCGATCAGTTCGGCGGCGAGCGGCGCCAGCCCGCGCGCATCGAGAGCGGCATCAAAGGCGGCGGCGTTGTCTCGGATATAGCGGATGTCGTGCATGGTCGGGCTTTTGGCTCAAAAAACGGATGCGTCCTTAGACCCTTCCCGGCCCCGAAGGGCAAGGGGCATTGTGATGATCGTCCGAAGGCTGCTGCCGCACTGCATGGAATCGAAGGATTCCCGCTGCGAAAAGCCGACATATTCGTCTGTACAGCCCCGGGATTTCTGGAATAACTTTCCACTCACGAAAGAGGCGCCATCGCGCCGGAGGAAATGCCATGTCTCAATTGACGATTGCGGTGATCGGCGCCGGGCTGATCGGCAAGAAGCACATCGCCCACATTCTGAAGAGCCCCGATTTCCGGCTCGTTGCGATCGCCGATGTCAACCGCGATGCCGTGGCGGCGCTGTACCCCGGTGTTCCGGTATTCGCCGACAGCCGCGAGATGATGGACGAGGCCAAGCCTCAGGCGGTCATCATCGCCTCGCCAAACCAACTTCATGCCGAAAACGCGACTGATTGCGCCCGACGCGGCATTCACTGCATCATCGAAAAGCCAGTGACCGACTCGGTGGAAAGCGCGCAGGCGCTGCTGGCGGAGATCGAGAAAAGCGGCATCAAGACGCTGGTCGGCCATCATCGCCGCCACCATCAGCAAGTGCAGTTGTTTCGTGAGGCGCTGGCAGCCGGACTGCTCGGCGCCATCGTCGGTGTCAGCGGCATCTGGGCCACCTACAAGCCTGCGAGCTATTATGAGGCTGGCCCCTGGCGCAAGCTGAAAGGCGGCGGCGTACTGCTGATCAACCTCATTCACGAGATCGACTTCCTGCGCTTCACGCTTGGCGAGATCGTGACCGTTTCGGGCATGTCCGCCCATCGCCAGCGCGGCTTTGAGGTGCCGGATGCTGCCTGCGCCAGCCTTGAGTTTGCCAATGGCGCGCTCGGCACCTTCTTCATCACCGACAGCGGCGTTTCCCCCTGGACGATGGAGCAAGGCCTCGGCGAAGCGCCGGAGTTTCCTTATTCAGGCCAGTCGAGCTACCGTTTCATCGGCGCGAAGGGCGCGATGGAATGGCCGGAAATGCGGCTTTGGACCCATGCCGGGGAGCCGAATTGGAACACGCCGGTGCTTGCACGCGAACTCCACCCGGCGACCATCAACCCCTATGATGCGCAGCTTGCTCATTTCGCCGATGTCATTCGCGGCCATGCGCACTCGCTCCAAACCGCTGCTGACGGGCTGAAAACCCTCATTGCCACTGCGGCGGTCAGCGAGGCTGCCGTCAGCGGCGCGCGGATTGACGTTGCACAGCGCATCGCCTCGGCCTTGTGACGGGGTGAATTCACGCTTCAGCGCCGCCCCGAAAAGGGGCGGCGAAGGGCGCGATCAGACCACCGGCACGGTCTTTGCCATCGCCGGGCGCTGGGAATAGGCTTTGTGCCAGACGGCAATCGCCGGGCGAGCACTGCGCCAGTCCTCGTCCGGGAAGCGGAGATCGAGATAGCCCAGAAGGCTGCACGCCGTGATCGTGCCAATGTTCACATTGCTGTTCAGATAGGGCACCCAGTCGTTTTCAAGCGTATCGAGCGCCTGGCGCACCTTGCCCATATGGCCGTTGATCCAATCCTGCCAGCGCAGGTTTTCGGGACGCAGCATGGTTTCATAACGGGCGGCCAGGCACGAATCGAGTGCCTCATCGCAGAGCGATTGCAGCACCAGCGCCTTCCAGCGCCCCTCGCCCGTGGGGAACATGCGCCCGCCACCGGCCAGCACATCAAGATATTCGCAGATAACGCGGCTGTCATAGATCGCCTCGCCCGCTTCCGTCACCAGCGTCGGAATTTTCCCGGCCGGGTTATAGGGGGCAATCAGCTTGTCCTTCGCCACCGGGGTGACTGTGGTGGGGACGAGCGTCAAGCGATTTGCCACCCCCGTTTCATAGGCGACCGCCATCACCTTGCGCGCAAATGGCGAGGCACCAGCAAAAAACAACTTCATTCCGACACTCCTGTGATCTTGCGTCATCTTATTCAACGTAACCGGCGCGGAAAGCCCAAACTGACTTCATCGCGTCGTCGGGCCGAAAATCTCCTCGAAGGCCGAACGCAGGGCGACATCCGCATCCGGCATCGTCACCGGCAGGCCGAGATCGACGAGGCTGGTGACACCATAGCGCGGATCGGCAATGCCGCAGGGCACAATGCCACCGAAATGGGTCAGATCCGGCTCCACATTCAAAGAAATGCCGTGGAATGTCACCCAGCGCCGCACGCGAATGCCGATGGCAGCGATCTTGTCCTCGGCATCCGCCGCCTTTTCCGGGCGTCGCACCCAGACACCGACCCGCCCTTCGCGCACCTCGCCGCGTACATTGAAGCGATCGAGCGCTCCAATCACCCAAGCCTCCAGCGCTGCCACGAAGGCCCGCACATCACGACGACGCGCGTTAAGATCCAGCATCAGATAGGCAACCCGCTGGCCGGGGCCATGATAGGTGTGTTCGCCCCCCCTGCCCGTTTCAAACACGGGGAAACGGTTGCTCAGAAGGTCCGAAGCGCGCGCGCTGGTGCCTGCCGTATAAAGCGGCGGATGCTCCACCAGCCAGACGAGTTCCGGCGCCTCGCCCTTATGAATGGCTTCGGCGCGCGCCTCCATGGTCGCGACCGCCTCGACATAGGGGCTCAGACCAGTGCTGATTCGCCACTCAACCGGCGCACCGTCGCCCCGGAAAAACAATTTCTGATTGTCTGTCGCAGTCATTTTAACCGAACGTTGAGCTAGCCCGTGGCACTTCTGATCCAGTGTTGAGGAGAACCATGGATGTCCGGCGTGGACAAGGTTTCAGTGTCTGTTTCCGTTGTGCTGGGCAGCGCGCGTTTCCCACTGGATGTCTTTCTGGGCTTTGGCCGAGGCGCGCGTCTACCGCTCGGTGACGCGGATGGCGAGCGTGTGATTGTCTGTGTCGGTACCCTGCCGATAGCGCGCGGGCGGCTGATCTCGGTTCCAGAAGGGCGGTTGACCGTCAAGATTGAGGCGATTTTGACCGATGAATCGGTCGCCCCGCCCCTCGCTGCATAAATCCCAGATATTCCGTGATCCGGGGCTTGTCAGCGCGCAAAGCGTTTGTTAGTCAGCTGCCCTCGGTTCGGGGCTGTCTTCACAGGTCCTGCCGCGCGGCCATGGCGGAATTGGTAGACGCGCTAGCTTGAGGTGCTAGTGGGGAGACCCGTGGAGGTTCGAGTCCTCTTGGCCGCACCAATCATCGGTACGATGACGTGAAGAGGCGACCCCCGGGGGGTCGCTTTTTTCGTTTCAGGCACCGACGACATGGACGATGCGATAGCCCCGGCGCTTCAACTCGCGCAGGAAGGCGGGAAGCATCGCCGCCGTCTGTTCGCGCGTATCGTGGAAGAGAACGATTCCCCGCCGCGCTTTCTCGACACGGGCCAGCACTTGTCGGAGTTGCACGTCCGGCGTCATGGGGTCCCAATCGCTGGCCCAGAGATCGGCGCCGAAGGTCGCGACATTGCGCCGTGCCAGTTCCGACAAGAGCGCCGGCGTTTCGACAAACCCTGGAAAGCGCACGAACGGCGCCAGCCGCCCCGCCCCACCCAGCGCCGCCCGGATCGAGGCCGCGCCGGTGTCAATTTCACCAAGTCCGCGCTCGTAGCTGAGCTTGTCGATGGTCCAGGGGTGATTTTGCGTGTGATTGGCGATGGAATGCCCCTCGCGCGCCGTGCGGGCGACGAGCTGCGGCAGGCCAGCAGCATTGCGGCCGATCAGAAAGAAGGTTGCCTTCACGCATTCGCGCGCCAGCGCTTCGAGCACGCGCGGCGTCGTGCCGCTGGCCGGACCATCATCGAAGGTCAGCACAAGTTCGCGGTCGGCAAGGTCGAGCGTGGCGGGATAATGTTTGGTGCCAAACTTCGGTCCGCCGGCCGTATTCACCGTCAGCGTTCGGGACGTGCCAAGCGCATCAGGGCCACACTGGGCGGCAACGGCTGACGAAAACCCAAGGACAGCAGCAAAAAAAACAAGGCCACGTAAGCGTTTCATCGTTCTGTCCGGTTGCCATGCCAACGGGCGGAAACTAGAGCTAGCCCGATCTCGCTGCAACGCGGAAATTGCCATGAACGCCACCACAGCTACCAGCTCGGCTGCCGCCGGTGACGACCTCCGCGACGAGGACGGCAACCTGCGCGCGAGTTTTGTCGCAGAGGTCCATGCTGCGATTGCCAATGACAATCGCGCAGAACTCATGGCGCTGGCCGGCGATCTGCACGAATCCGACCTTGGTGAACTGATCGAGGCGCTCGAAAGCGAGGATCGCCCGCGCCTCATCGCGCTGATGGGCCGCGACTTCGACTTTACCGCGCTTACCGAAGTGGATGACGCGGTTCGCGAGGAAATCCTCGAAGAAGTGCCGAACGAGGCGATCGCCGAGGGTGTGCGCGACCTCGAATCGGACGATGCGGTCTACATCCTCGAAGACCTCGATCAGGCCGATCAGGAAGAGGTTCTCGCCAAGCTGCCCGCCGAAGAGCGCGATACACTCGAACGCAGCCTTGATTATCCGCAGGAATCCGCCGGCCGCCTGATGCAGGCCGATTTCATCGCGGTGCCGCCGTTCTGGACTGTGGGCCAGACCATCGACTTCATGCGCGACACGGCGGACCTGCCTGAGCGCTTCTACCAGGTCTTCGTCGTCGATGCCGATCAAAAGGTGGTGGGCGGCGTCGGCCTTGACGCGATGCTGCGCGCCAAACGCCCGACCAAGATCAGCGACCTGATGGAGCCTGAAGAACATCAGGTTTCAGTCAATGACGATCAGGAAGATGTGGCTGACATCTTCAAGCGCTATAACCTCGTCACGATCCCTGTCGTCGATGCGGACGAGCGGATCGTCGGCGTTCTGACCTTCGACGATATCGTGGACGTGATCGAGCGGGAAGCGGATGAGGACATCCGCGCGATGGCCGGCGTCAAGGCGGACGAAGAGGCCTCCGACCCCGTATTCTCGATCATGCGCGGCCGCTTCACCTGGCTGTTCGCCAATATGCTCACGGCGTTTCTGGCATCTTCGGTGATCAAGGGGTTCGAGGGCGAAATCTCGAAAATGGTCGCGCTGGCCGTCCTGGCCCCCATTGTCGCCAGCATGGGTGGCAACGCCGGTACGCAGGCCATGACCGTGACCGTTCGCGCCATCGCCACGCGCGAACTGACGACTGTGAACGCCTTCAGGGCAATCTGGCGTGAAATACGCGTCGGTTTTCTCAATGGCGCGGCGTTTGCGGTGGTGGTGGGTTGCCTCGCGGCGCTCTGGTTCAAGAGCCCGGATCTCGGAATTGTGATCGGCATTGCCATGCAGGTGGTGCTGATTGCCGCTGCGCTTGCCGGGGTCGTGATTCCGATCATTCTGGACCGGTTCGGCGCCGACCCCGCCGTATCTTCCGGCCCTTTTGTCACCACAGTCACGGATATCGTGGGGTTTCTCGCGTTTCTGGGCACGGCAACCCTGTGGTTTGGCCTCGCTTAACCCTGTGCCTTACCGGTTGATTAACAGATTTGGTGGCATTTTCGGCATCATGACCAAACGAAAGACCAAGCGGACCGGGCTGCGTTTCCGACTGGCCGCCGCCATTCTTGCCGCCGCCGCCCTGTCCTCCTGCTCCTTGCAGGACCAGTTCACGCGTTATCCGGCGAAGGGTGATGTGAAGCCCCATCCGCTGGTGGAGCGCGCGACGCGGATGCCGATTCAGGGAATCGACATCTCCCGCTGGCAGGGCAACATCGACTGGCAGGCCGTGCGCGGCGCGGGCACCCGCTTCGTCTATATCAAGGCGACCGAGGGCGGCGACCATATCGACCCGAAGTTTCTCGATAACTGGAACGGCGCCAGGGCCGCCGGCGTGCCGCGCGGCGCCTACCATTTCGTTTACTGGTGCCGACCCGCCCATGAACAGGTCGTCTGGTTCACCCAGCACATTCCCAATGAGCCGGATGCGCTGCCGCCGGTGCTCGATGTCGAATGGAACAGCCATTCCAAGACCTGCCCGAAGCGCATTTCCAAGGATCAGGCGCTGGAAAAAATCCGCCTGATGCTGACCGAACTTGAGCGCCACACCGGCAAGCGCCCGGTGATCTACACGGATATCCCCTTCCACGAGGAAGTTCTGGAAGGCGAGCTTAACGATTATGTCTACTGGATCCGCTCGACCGCAAACGAACCTTCGGCGCGGTATCGCGGGCGGGACTGGGGCTTCTGGCAGTTCACCACCACGGGCCGCGTCCCGGGCATTTCCGGCAATGTCGACCGCAACGCCTTCTATGGCGGCGAGCGCGAGTGGCAGCAGTTCATCTCCGGTCGGGCGATGAGCATTTCCAACAGGTAGTGGATTGAGTGTTCAGTCCAGGCGGCTGTTCACCGCCGCCTCGGATCCCCCGCAACGCCGATGCCGGTCGCGACCTTTCGCGGCGAGGCTTGCGGGGTGGGCCGCGCCGCCTGCCCCGTCTGCGCGATTTTTGCGATGTAGGGCGCCGGAAGGTGCGCCGCCCGCGCAGCCTTCAGAACCTCGTCGAGATAACCGGGCTTTGGCTGGCCCGGCAGCGCGCTGCGCCCGATGTAGATCAGCGCCTTGCGCGGCCCTTCCGCCGTCAGCACCGGCTGGATCACTTTCCTGTAGAGCCCGCGGGCCAGCCCCTCATAACGATCGAGGGCCGGCACATCGCTGAAGGCGAGATCAAACAGAAGCCCGTGCACTGTCTCTTTCGGGTCGCGCACCAAAGTCGCATAGCCGTCCTGATTGATCACGAAGCGATGCCGTGCCAGCCGCGCCGTTCCGATGACCGCGCTAGCCGGGCAGCGGGCCTTCATGGCTTCGATGTTCATGTTCGAGCCGTAGGCGAAATAAAGAGGCATGGCGTTCGCTCGCTTGCTTTGGCAGAGTGAGTGCCATGAACGCTCCTGCCTCCGCAATCCCCGCCGCATGGCTGGATGAGATCCGCGCCGCGCTGGCGCAAAGCCCCCGCGTCCTCCTCGGTCTGGCTGGCACACCCGGCGCCGGCAAATCTTCACTGGCAACGGCGCTGGCCGACGCCTTCGGCACAGATGCCGTGGTGGTGCCGATGGATGGGTTCCATCTCGCCAATATAGAACTTGCACGCCTTGGTCGCGCGGATCGCAAAGGCGCGCCAGACACCTTCGATGCGGCAGGGTTCACCGCCCTCCTCGCTCGGATCCGCGCTGCCGGCGCGGCGGAAACGGTCTATGCGCCGCTGTTCCGCCGAGAGATCGAGGAGCCGATCGCCAATGCGATTCCCGTGCTGCCCGGCCATCGGCTGATCATCACCGAGGGCAATTACCTTCTGGCAGATGGCGCCTGGGCCGGTGTGCGCCCCTTGCTCAACCTGTGCTGGTTTATCGACATCGCGGCGGAGGTGCGGGTGCGCCGCCTGATTGACCGCCACCGGCATTTCGGCCGCAGCGAGGACGCCGCCCGCAATTGGGTGCTGCATTCGGACGAGAAGAATGCGTATTTTATTGATAAAACCCGCATTCACGCCGACCGGCTGGTGCGCTGGCCAGCCGAGGTGCTTAGTCCAGTCATTTAATGACGCGATAATCTGGACAGAGTGAGCGCTGTAGCGACCGAAAAACGCCATTGAATATCAGAACCATAGGCAGAATGGCGGGGATTAGGGCAAATAAAGATCGAAGAATGAACTTTCGTGGCGAGACGAAAGTTTGGAAGCGGCATTAATGTTTCATATTTCGCCGTAAAAACAAGACGTTGCAAAACTCCTGCTGCGGCCGGCGTCACCTTCCCCGTGGTGCTCGGCCCTGATCGCCCGCCACTACATTCCCCAACGCGGGCTGGTCTATGATATCGGCGCCTCCACCGGCAATGTCGGCCGCGCGATTGCCGCCACGCTGGAGGAGCGCGAGGCCCGGCTCATGGCCATCGAATGCGCGCCGAACATGATCGAGGCCTATCAGGCGCCCGGCGAGGTCCACGAGGGCGATGCGCTCGATTTTGCCTATGAACCCTTCGATGTCGCGATCCTGTTCCTGACGCTGATGTTCATGCCTGTGGCGGCGCGCGGCGTGTTCGTCAGCAGGTTGCGCCAGCTGATGCGACCAGGCGGGGCGCTGATCATCGTCGACAAATGTGTGCCGCCCGCCGGATACGAAGGCGTCGTCAATGCCCGCCTGACGCTCGCCGGCAAGCTGCAGGCCGCCGTGCCGGGCGATGACATCGTGACCAAGGAAATCGCCCTTGCCGGCATCCAGCGCCCGCTCGCCATCACCGAACTGGGCGACGGCGCAATCGAGATGTCTCGCTATGGAGACTTTGCAGGCTGGATCGTGCCGGCAGGGTAGCGGGCGCTAAACCGCCGTCAGCAGATCGACGCCGTTCAAGAGCCGCACACAGCCCAATCGCAGCCCAAAGCCGCGATATTCATGTCCGAAGCCATGCGCGAACACACGCTGCAATCCGATACAGGATGTGGGGCAAAAATGGCGGTTAATGGCCAGTGATGGTCGTGGTAAGTCAACAAATACAACGACTTACTTAAAATAAATGGCGAAGCAAACGGAACTGGGGTCGAACGTTCTCCGCTTCGTAACTTGTTGATTTATATAAAGGCGCATTGAATTGGAATCCCGGATGGCACCACCTGACCATCTGGACAACAGGTTGCAGTAGGTCCTCGACGTTCCGGAGCAACAGCGAAAATCGGATGTACGTCATCTCCCCCAGCCGGATGACCTCGGGGCTGCTGCGGAAGCCCTTGAACGGGTTGGGGTTGGTCATGGCCGGACGCAAACGAGCGCCGTGGCACGCCTCAAACCGAGATTGTCTGACATAGCACCGGATGGCTATCGGACCAGCCACAGGCTCAGGACCGGGAACATGACGACGACCGCGAGAATCACGAGACCGACGAAAGCAAATGGCAGGACGCCCTGCAGGACCCTGGAGATCGGAAGCCTCGATATCCCGCTCATGATGAACAGGTGGAGACCCAGGGGGGGCGTGATCAACGCCAGCTCCATGTTGATCACGAAGATCACCGCAAAATAGATCGGATCGATCCCGAGATGGACCAAGATCGGAATGAAAATTGGCGAGGTGATCAGCAGGATCGAAATGATGTCGAGGAACATCCCCATCACCAGCAGCACGATATTCACCAAAAACAGGAACAGGATCTGGGAGGTTACCCCGGTCAGGATGTTTTCCGTAATGCCCTGGGGAATGCGGAGAATGGTCAACCCGTAGGAGAAGACATGCGCCCCAGCGATGATCATCATGATCATGGCGCTTGACCCGGCCGACTTGGCGAGGACGTCCAGGACCTGCCGCGGCCGCAGCCCGCGGTACACGACGACCGCGAGAAATAACGCGTAGATGACCGCGACCCCGGCGGTTTCGGTCGGCGTCGCGATGCCGCCATAGATGAGCCCCGCGATGATGATCGGCAAGAAAAGCACCCAGACAGATTTCCTGAGCGCTTCCCGCCGCTCGTCCCAGGAGGCGGCCTCGACGGTCTTGTGTCCGCGCCCCAGAACGATGATCGCGGCCAGTACAAGGGCGATCGTGTACAGGATCCCCGGTGTCAGCCCCGCGATGAACAGTTTCCCGACGGACTGTTCGGCAACGCTGCCGTAGACGATCATCGGGATCGAGGGTGGGATGAGAATGCCAAGCCCCCCCGCGACGGCGATCAGACCAGCGGAATACTTGGGATCGTACCCCTGGCGGACCATTTCCGGCAGCAGGACCGAGCCGACGGCAATCGCCGTGGCGGCAGACGACCCGGAGATTGATGCGAAAAAGGCGCAAGCCACGACCGCCACGGTCGCGAGCCCTCCGCGATAGTGGCCGATGAGCTTTTCGACCGCGATGACCATATGTCTGGCGATCCCCGCGGCAATCAGGATATCTGCCGCCAGGATGAAGAACGGAATGGACAAAAGGGTGAAACTGTCCAGCGCTCCGAACATGGTTTGGGGCACGGAAAAGACCGCCGTCGGGCCGAACACCGTGTAGAGCATCGCCAATCCGACAAGCGGCAGGGCAAAGGCGATCGGTAGCCCAGCCAGTAGCAGAAGCAACAGTCCCAGAACCGGGTACCAGGCGGACATCATTCGCCCCCCTCCGGCTCGCCGGTCACCGCCAGGCGCAGGTCGCACAGCTGTCTCGCCAGCTCCTGCAGGAACCGGACCAGCAGCGTTGCCCCGCCGAGGGGGACCGCCAGTTGAGGCAGCCACATCGGCACGCGCAGCGACGACTGGGACGTCGCGCCCAGAGTGTAGGACTGAAGGACGAGTTGCGCGCCGTAGACCACCAGCAGACCGCAGAAGAACGTTCCGGCCAGCATCGCCATCGTGCGCAAGGCGGCTTGCCAGGCCCTTGGAAGGCGCACGAGAAGGACGTCGATGGTGATATGTCCGTTGTGCCGCATCAGCCGGCTGGACGCTGCGAACATGCCCCAAATGATGGCGTATCGCGTGATCTCTTCAAACACCGGATTGGAAAACCCGATCGAGTATCTCAAGACGACGCCGAGCACGACGAGGACAACCGCCAGACCGAGAGCGAAGACCGAAATCGCGATTTCCATGACCTCGAGAACATCGACCTTCTTCCCGGACATGTCCGGGCTGTGATCCGGAGCGTTCGGAGGTGGGGACCCGCGGTCCCGGGTCTGCGTGTGGGCTGCGCTCCTGGACTTCATTCTTGTCCTCCGCGGAATAGCGATCGCTGTGCGGCGCCCCGGGTCAGGGGCACCGGCAACTTCAGGGGTGCCTTATTGAAGCGCCGTGATCTTACCCAGAAGCGTCTCGGACACGCGTTTGCCGAAGTCCGTGTAGATCGGCGCCAGCTTCTCTTTCCAGGCGCTGCGCTGAGCGTCGTCAAGCTGCAGGACGGTAACGCCGCGCGACTTCAGCGACGCCACCGCATCGTTCGCGGCTTTGTCGAGTTCGGCGCGGTTCTTCTGGGTCGCCACGGCCACGGCGTCTACGATCGCCTTGCGGTCCACATCGTTCAGCCCCTTCCAGAAGTCTAAGTTCACCACAACCGGATAAGCGATCGAACTGACGGCGGCGCGCAGCAGGTAGCCGGTGACTTCGTTGTAGTTGTTTGGTCCCGCGTAGGTGACGGTCGTGAAGGCGCCGTCCACGACGCCCTGCTGCAGGGCGAGGTAGAGCTCGCTCGCCGGCATAGTGACCGGGTTCCCGCCAAGGGCCTTCACTGTTTCCTCCAGCACGGCTGAGTGGGCCCGGATCTTCTTGCCAGAGAAATCGGCGGGATTGACGATGCGCTGCTTGCTGAAGAGGTCAAGCGAGACGTTCGAGGCGAAGCCGAGGCCCTTCATGCGTTTCGCTTCGAGTTCGGACAGCATGTCCGCCGCCACTGAAGAGTCCTCGAATTTGTAGAGCGCCTCCTGGCTGCCGAACAGCATCGGAAGGTCGATCGCTTCGAAGGAGGGCACGATGGTCGACAGGTAGCCCGTCGACGGGATCGCGACCTGGATCTGGCCCGCGACGAGGCCCTCGATGGCGGTGCGCGGCGAATTGTAGAGCTGGCCCTGGGGGAACAACTGCACGTCGATCCGGCCGTTGGATTTCTTCTTGACGGCCCCGGCGAAGGTGTCCGCCCAGACGCCCTTGGGGCTGGTGGCCGGCGCCTCATGCGCGAGGCGGATGGTGATATCCGCAGCCAAAGCGAAACTGGCCGAAATCGCCGTGATCAGGACGCCTGCGGCGAACGATGCTAGTCTCTTCATCTGTCTTCCTCCTTAGACGAGAATGTACCTTGGTGATCGGTTGCCCTGTCGTGCCGACTAGGGCTTAGGAGCGGTGGCCGCGCGCATCAGCGCCTGGCGGACGGTCTCGCCCAGCAGCGCGACGAAGGCGGAATGGAATCTGGCCTCCAGCCCGTCGGCGCCGGGGCAGACCCAGCCGCTGATGCCGTCGATGAACCCTGCATCGCCTGACACCCGCAGCACCCGGTCCTCGACCTCCGGGGTATGGAAGACCTCGGGCGCGCCGAGGCAGGCGGCGAGGGCCGCCGAAATCCCGTAGGCACCCCAATTCGAAATAGCCGCCGCCACCAGCACATCGGTGACGAAGACGGGCGCGATGCCGCCCCGGCCGCTGCGGGCGACCCGGCCCCAGGGCAGTTCCTCCCGGATGCCCTCGGCGATCACGCCCATGCCAAGCTCGTTACCGCCGTCGCCGATGCCGATGGTGGCGATGCCCGCGGCCTGGGCCGCCCGGAACAGGTGGTCGGCCTGGGCCATGGTGTCGGTGGTGTCGTCGCCGCGGCTGGTGTGAATCCGGCCCGCCTCGTTCAGCCCGCCCTTCTCAACGGCCACGACCGCCTTCGGGGCCAATTCGGCGACCAGCGCACGCGCCTGGCGTTTCGCCTCGTCCGCGTCGAGCGGCATCGGCAGGACACAGGCGCCGTGGATCTTCGCCCGCGATCCCACGGCCTTGACGGCCTGCTCCGAGCTCATGATGCGAAAATCGCCAGCCTGCAGTACGGCCTTCATCGGGCCGACCAGCGCGGGCTCCACCAGCACGACCGGCACGGCCCGCAATCCCCTGTGCAGAGCGCGGGCTAGCGCCACGGCACCCGGAGGGCCATCGGTCTCGGCAATCTCGGGGTCGATCTCGGGCCGGTCGGGCCAGCCGGTCGCGATGAGGACGATGTCGCCCGGGCCGACCCGCTCCAGCAGCAGTTGCGCGGCTTTCAGGCAGGTTGGGCCGGTCTGGACCTCCCGCGACAGCTTGTTGAGCGTTCCGATCACCCCGCGCGCGGCCGCGTCGATCGTGACCATCTGGTCGATGCGCTCACCAAGCGCGACCAGCGCTTCGCCGGTCAGCCCGGGGGCGGCTCCCTCCATTCCCGCAGCCTCAGTCATTCAGGATGACCTCGACATCGAGCAGAGGGGCGTATTGCTGCGCGCCGAAAATGTCCGGATCGCCCGGGCTGCCGCTCGGGCGGTCGCGCAGGATGGTAAACTTGATGGCGTTCGCCGGATCGTATTCGACGAAGTCGGTGATCCGGTTGCCCGAGATGTTGAAGAGCTTGGCGACGGTATCGCGGGTCACGGCCCCCGACGCCTTGACGGCCTCGTAGACGTCCGCCTCGCGGAAAATGATGTCGAAGGTGATCTTGTCGGTCCCCGCGTTCTTCGAACGCACAGTCTTGGCAAGCTCGGCCAGTGTTTTCGTGCGCATCACGCGATCTCCTTTTCGTCGGTGCCAACCGTCTCGCTGTGCGTCGGGAACAGTTCCAGCGGATCGCCGACGGCCATCGTGTGGTTGATTGTCCAGCGGTAGGCGGGACTCGCCTGCATCACTTCGTCGAAGATGAAGGACACGCCGCCCGCGGTGCCCTTCACTTCGGGCAGGCGGGCATAGAACAGCTGGCGCGTGCCGGTGATGGTCAGTTCTTCGGCCATTTCCCGGGTCGGTGCGACGCCCTGCACGACGATGCAAAGCTCGTGGCCGGGCTGGTCCTTGAGCGGCTCCATGTCGCCCATGACGCCGTTCCGTCCGAAGACGTTGTAGTGCAGCTCCCAGCCGGTCTCGCCGAAGCGTTCGATCACCTGGCTGCGGGCCCATTCGATCACCTCGTCGACATGGGCGATGGTGTAGGGGTCGCGGATGCCCGCCATTCCGACGAACCGCTCGCCGAGTTTCCCCGAGCCTTCCAGCTTCACCCGGAAGTCATCAGCGGGAACGAAGGTCATGCCCGTCACCCGCGTGGTCTTCTCGGCCACCTGCTCGTACCGGCAGTCGGTCATGTCGAGCATGCCCCCGGCCACGAACTCGTGGAAGGGGTTGGAACGCTCGTACATCGCGTGCCCCGCGACCGAGGCGATGGTGCAGCGCTGCTCCGGGCTCATCGCGGTGACCTCGACGGCATGCTGCGTGATCTCGCCCATGACCGTCTCTTTCGCGCCATAGGGCTCGGCGCAGAAGGACGCGCATTCGAGGACCTTGCCGAGGAAATAGGACTCGGCCTCCGGGTAGCCGTCGTGCAGCGCCGCCGAGGCGAAGACCGCGCTGTCGGACGAGCGGCCGCCGATGATGACGTCGCAGCCCTCTTCCAACAGCTTGCGGAAGGGATGCACGCCGGCCATCGCCACGACGCGGTCGGTGGCGTCCAGTTCGTCCTCGCTGAGGTTCTGGCGCCCGTCGAGGCCGAGGATCACCGAGCCGTCGCGGATCTTCGCGCGCACCTTGTCCTTCGAGACCTCGGAATAGAACCACCCGAGCTTGAACGCGGGCAGGTCGTGCTTTTTCGCAAGGTCGCGGATGATCTGCACGTACATGTCGACGCGGCTGTTAGTGCCGGTGTCGCCGGCCGAGCCGATGATCATCGGCTTTCCGGTGCGCCGGGAGGCCAGCAGCATCTGTTCGAGGTCGTGCTCCTGCCAGGCGCGCGGGCTTGCGCAGACATCGTTGCCGAGAGGGCCCGGGCCGATGTCATCGCTGCCCGAGTCGGCCGCGATGTAATCCGGACCGCTGTCCACACCGATGGCAAAGCTTCCGGTCTTCAGGGGGGCAAACCCCAGATGGCCGTTCGGACAAATTATCTTCATGGACGTCATCGCCTTACCTCATTTCATGCTCGACTGCACCGGGGCGCATATCGCTTGCGGGGCGGGTGTGGCAGCTGCGTTTGCACGCAATCGAGCACCACCTCCTTGCCTCTCGGCCAACACCCGGATAGTCTCACAAAAGACAATCTGGACTGGTCTGGTCTGGTCTATTTCATAGCACAACCGAGAGCATTTGCAACACATGACTGACTGGACAAAAGCGCGGTATGAAAATGTCTTTGACTACATACAGGATGGCGTCCTCTCGGGTGCCCTGGTTTCCGGCAAGCGCCTCGCGGGGGAACGCAAGCTCGCCGAAGAACTGGGGGTAAGCCGCGAGACGATTCGCCAGGGTCTCGACCTGGCCGAGCAGGCGGGGCTCATCGTCCGTGTTCCGCAACGCGGAACCTACGTGGCCTCGCCCCGAGTCGATCAGGACCTAGGCGCGATGCGCACCTTTGACCAGACGGTCCGGGGCCTGTCTATGTCGCCCGCGTATCAGCTGCTTAGGGCCGAGAGCATCCGCCTCGACGCGGAAGCGGCCGTGCGCCTTGAGGTCGCGCCGGAGAGCGATGGGCTCGCGATCGAGGTGATCGGCCTGGCGAACGGCCTGCCGATGGCCCTGTACCGCGCGATCTTGCCGGTCTGGATCGTCGACCGCGTCGGGCGGGACACGAACTGGGGCGAACGGGCGAGCTACGAACTGGCCGGCGAGGCCATGTCGGCGCCCTCCCTCGACGTGCGGCAGGAGTTCGAGGCGATCGAACTGCGCGGAGACGTCGCGCAAAGGCTGCGGGTCCGAAGCGGGATGCCGGGTTTCATGTCGACCAGCATCTTCCTTCTGCCGGGCGGCAAGCCGGTCGAGGTCCGCAAGGCTTGGTATCCCGGCAACCGCTATCGCTTCAGCACGACCCGCCGGATCGAGATCAAGCCCGCCTCAGACCCTGCAACCGGCCCCGCCGCCGACCAGGGCGCATGACCTAGCACTACTTTGGCAGAAGCCCGGTGGGAGGGTAATCCCCCCGCAAATTGAAGGGATTCATTTGTAGAATTTTCTCGGCAAGATCGGCGAGGAGATTACGCATGAAGAAGCGCCGATTCAGCGAACCGCAGATCATGTCGATCCTTCGCCAGGCGGAAGGCGGCATGTCCGTTCCCGATCTCTGCCGGGTTCACGGGATGAGCACGGCGCTGTTTTATCGGTGGCGATCGAAGTATGGCGGTATGGACGTGTCTGAGGCCAAGCGTCTGAAGGCACTGGAGGATGAGAACGCGAAGCTCAAGCGCATGCTCACGGACGCCATGCTCGATAACGTCGCCTTGAAGGATCTCCTGGGAAAGAAATGGTGACGCCCGCTGCCGAGCGGAAAGCTGTTGCCCAACTACCCCCAAAAAGGCTGGTCCGACGTTCTGGGAACCAGCAGAGGGTCGCGCCATTGGCCCGGCGTCGCCGAATAGGCGATCGCGGGCGGCAGACGGCTCAAGATGCCCATCGGCGTGTTGCGCACCAGCGGTTTGGGAAAGCGCAGGCCCGGCACCGGCGCCACCATCGCGGCGGCGACCTTATTCATCACCTCCTGCGTCAGGCAGCCATTCGCGGTCGGAACGGCGACATCGAACAACGGATTTGCGCCAAGCCGCTCGGCGCCCGGCTTGCGGTCCAGCGACAGGGCGAACATGGCGCTGCCGGTGAGGTTGACCGACACATGATAGCTGCCGCCCTCTCGCGAGCGGCGAAGCAGCGCGGCGACCGCACCGGCTGCGCCCAGATATCCGGTGATGTAGTCATTGAGCATGCCCGTCGGCGGCAGGGCCGGACGACCGTCCGTGCTGTCGACCATGGTGAGCCCGCTCGCCGCACTGCCGAGCATGTCGAAGCCACCGCGGTCGGACCATGGGCCATCGTAGCCGTAGCAGCGCACGTTGACGACGATGATGCCGGGACGGCGCTCGGCCAGTTCCTCGGGCGAAAAGCCGAAACCGGCCATCTTGCGCGAACGGAAGCTGTCGACGAACACATCGGCGTCACGCGAAAGCTCACGGCAGCGCTTGTTGTGTTCGGGATTGTTCAGATCGAGGTAGCAGGAACGCTGGCCGACATTGGCGTCGTCATAAACAAGGTCGAGTTCATAATCCTGATCGTTGACGCAAAGCACGTTGGCGCCCTGTTCGGCCAAAGTGCGCCCGACCACCGGCCCGGCGACGGCATGGGTCAGGCTCAACACGTTCACCCCCGACAGCGGCCGCGCCGCCTTGTGGAACGGCTCAGGCTCGCTGTCGCCGATCTTCGTCACCGAAATGAACGGCTGGGCGGAGAGGTATTGCCCGGCCGGATGCGCCGCCCATTCCTCCACGGTCCGCGCGATGCAAAGCGTATGGCCCGCCGCATTCGCCGCATCTTCCAGTTCAAGCGCGTCGCGCTTGGCAATGGCCGCTGCGATGTTCTTGAAATCGGTCGCGCAGTTGAAATAGTCGCCCCATTTCGTCTGCATCTTCGGGTAAACGCCTGACGGATAGACCCAGCGCCCGTCGCGGGTCTGGAAGGGAACGATGCCGAACGGATGGAAATTGCCAATCCAGTTCGGATAGGGATGGCCGTTCAGCGTGGGATTGAAGGTGAAATCCGGATTGACCCCATGGCCCGCGCAACCGACGTCGATGGATAGATCCTGCCCCTCGCCCGAACGCTCGCGCCAGATCGCGGCAGGGCCAATGGCCGCCGCCATGGCCGCCACAGCAAACGCCCCGCCCAGCCGCACACTGGTCTTGAAATCGGGTTCGTTGCCGAAGATGCGGACTTTTCCTCCGGTGTCGGACAGTGAAAGTCCGATCGGCGCGATCAGTTTTACAAGCGCGTCAAGCGCGTGCTGATTGTTTTCCGGTGTGTCAGTCATGATGCCGATCTAGTTGTGATGGGACAAAAATAAGTTCTGGCTCAGCAGAACGCGCTGAATCTGCAGCACGCTACGGATGGCAGTCCTTCCCAGCGCGTGGACATTTTTGCGCAAAAAGTGACGTTGAACAAGATTGGACATGGACCGCCGTTGCGCGCTAGCGAGATGGAGGTCAGGCTTGCGCGTTGCGCAGAGCGGAAACAATTTCCGCAGTGTCTCCCGCTTCGCAAAGCATCGGCAGAGTGAACTTCAAGGCCGCTTCAGCGCGCCCCGGCATCGGATCGATCGTGGCATCGATCGCGACTGTCATCGAGTAGCCGGCATCAAAGCCGTCCCTTACCGTCGATTCGACACCGATCGCCAGGGCAATTCCGGCCACAATCACATTGGTGGTGCCGTGGTCCTTCAGATGAGCGCGAAGATCTTGCGAGACGAACGCGCTCGTCGCGCGCTTCGAGATTTTCAAGTCTCCGTCCCTAACTGGCAAGTCTTCGTGAAATTCGGCAAAATCGGACGGTGGTGTGGTCGCCGGCAGACTGAACTCTACGCGGCCCTTCGGCAATCCGAGAGAGCAAACCCATATGACCGGCAGCTTCAATTCGCGGAACGTGTTGGCCAGTTCCGCAGTTTTGCCGACTGCGCCCGCCACTTCGGCGGACGGCGCCATTGCAAGTATGCCCTTTTGCATGTCGACGACAACCAAGGCACTGTCCCGATCGATCTTGGTGATACTCACAATGAACCCTTCCTGGGGTTTGAAGTTGCCCCGCTTCGGTGGACGGTTTGCGGGTCAGGACGGCCTGATCAGACCATCGTGTCTCCTTTCGTATTCGATCGGCGAGAGATAGCCCAGCGCCGAGTGGCGGCGTATCGCATTGTCATACGCCTCGCCCACCGAACCGGTCGACGGCCGCACGCCAGCTTTCCTGCAGCGATTGCCGAAGGCGACGGATGTATATTGGGACCCGCGATCGGAATGATGGATCACGTTGTCGGGCCGGCGCGCGGCGAGCGCCGTGTCGAGGGCGTCGAGCACGACCCGGATCTTCTCTTCCGCCGAATGGTGTTTCCGTGTCGCCCGCCGGATGTTCTTCACAACCTGTTCCGACGTCGTCGCTGGAGACTCGGATTTCTGCCTCATCTGCGTTCTCCTAAGAGCTACGATGAGCCAGAGTTTCCTCTCTTCCTCAAGTCAGCCTGTTTGTCTCACGAGGGCTGCACCCGGACAGGCGGCGTTCTGTTGATTACCGCTGAGATTTGACCCGGCGTTTTCGTTGAGAAGTGACCCGGGTTGAATGTGTTTCCCGCGTTGTTTGCGGGTGGTCAAGCGATAGCTTTTTCCTTTCGGGTTTTCGGGGTTGCGGC
>Ga0209571_1000265_pt1 | contig 84197 bp, 74 predicted proteins | sample EBPBio102011_DNA_FD_185866 | JGI IMG/M metagenome (GOLD analysis project Ga0209571, IMG submission 185866) | Wastewater treatment Type I Accumulibacter community from EBPR Bioreactor in Madison, WI, USA - Reactor 1_1/10/2011_ DNA (SPAdes)... | ecosystem: Engineered > Bioreactor > EBPR >... | reverse complement strand
CCAAGTCTCCCCAGACCAGCAGTCCTACTTCCGTGCGAGTTACTCCATCTTTTGACAGCCCGCCTAAACAGACCGTCCCAGATCAAGAACCCACACCTATCGGTTGTCTCATTTTTAAAGAGCTGGTGGAACGACCGTTTGGCCGAACCGCCGTGCTGCCGTTGTTCCCGAGCAGCGAGAGGGGCGCATTATACAGTCGTTTCCTGCGGCGTCAACACTTGTTTCGTCAAACCCGCCAAGACCTTCTGCCACTTCCTGCGCGACCCCGAAAGGCCACCTCCAACCGCACGGCTTCGACATAACAACTTGATTTTAAAAAGTTTTCTTGTCGTGTTCGGCAGCGAAGGTGCGAATTATACAGGCTCAAAACTGGGCGTCAACCCTTTCGCCAAACAATTCGCCGATCATTGATCAAATCAGCAGCGGAAGCCCCCATTGCCCCGTGCCGGGCTCAGGCAATACTTACCCGCGCGAACTTCCGCTTGCCCACCTGCAGCACGTAGCTGTGCCCTCGGAGCAGAACGAGCTGCTTGTCGTCGACCCGACAGCCATCGACCTTGACGCCGCCCTGGTCAATCATGCGCAGGGCCTCGGAGGTACTCGCGGTGAGTCCCGACTGCTTGAGGACCTGCGCGACACCCAGCGACAAGCCACTAGCCGGCAGGCACAGCTCGGCAATGTCATCGGGAATCGCACCATGGCGGAAGCGCGCGTCGAAATCAGCGAGCGCCTGCCCGGCAGCGGCTCGGCCATGAAAGCGCTCGACGATTTCCTGCGCCAGGAGAACTTTGGCGTCGCGCGGGTTGCCGCCACCAGCCACCCTCCCCTTGAGCGCCTCGATCGCGTCGCTGGCGCGGAACGACAAGAGCTCGAAGTAGCGCCACATCAGCGCATCCGAAATCGACATCAGCTTGCCGAACATCTCGCTCGCTGGCTCGTTGATTCCGACGTAGTTACCGAGCGACTTGGACATCTTGTTGACGCCGTCCAGCCCTTCGAGCAGCGGCATGGTCAAAATGCACTGTGGCGCCTGGCCGAAATGCTTCTGCAACTCGCGGCCAACCAGCAGGTTGAATTTCTGGTCGGTGCCACCGAGTTCGACGTCGGCCTTCATGGCCACCGAATCATAGCCCTGGCAAAGCGGGTAGAGCAGTTCGTGAATGGCAATCGGCTGGCCGCTGCGATAGCGCTTGGCGAAGTCGTCGCGCTCGAGCATCCGTGCAACCGTGTGCAGCGCCGCCAGGCGGATCATTCCGGAGGCGCCAAAGGGGTCGAACCAGGTCGAGTTGAAACATACCTCGGTCTTTTCGGGATCGAGAATCTTGAACACCTGCTCCTGATAGGTCTTGGCGTTTTCAAGGATCTGCTCGCGCGACAACGGCGGTCGAGTGACGTTCTTGCCGGTCGGATCGCCGATCATGCCGGTGAAGTCGCCGATAAGGAACAGCACGTGGTGACCCAGGTCCTGAAAATGTCTGAGTTTGTTGATCAGCACCGTGTGCCCGAGGTGAAGATCGGGAGCGGTGGGGTCGAAGCCGGCCTTGATGCGCAGTGGACGGCCGCTTTTCAGCTTCTCGATCAGCTCGGCTTCAATCAACAATTCTTCGCACCCACGCTTGATTTGCGTGAGGTCGTGTTCAACAGCGCGCATGCAAACCTCTATGGTTTCTGCCCAGAGAGCTTCTGGGAAGCAGGGTTTTTTGCTAGACTGCAGCGGTTTTGTCGCCGACAACCCATGGATATCAAGGAGAGCCGGATTCTAACGCATTCACACCCAACGAACGACCGACGGCGTCGTCACCGCTGGGCAGCAGCCGCCATCGGTGGCTTTTCACTGCTCGGCATGGTCGCCGCATTCGCCATCGCCCCGTCGGCCAAGGACGCTACCGTCAAGCTGACCGCAGTTCTCGAAAAACTGCCGGCGCCATCCATCACGCTGCTTGATACCGGCAGCACGGTATTTCTGCGCGAGGAGCGTGTCCGCCGCAGCGACACGATCGCCAGCCTGATGCACCGCCTGGGCATCTATGATGGGGAAGCGCTAAATTTCATTCGCAGCGACCCGCAAGCACGGGATATGGCTCGGCACTTGCAGCCAGGCAGTACCGTCAGCGCCAGGGCCGGCGCCTGGGGTGAGCTGCACAGCCTCTACGTCGAGCTACCCGGCAAGGACGCGCTGCTGGTCGTCGAACGCAGCGGTGACGGCTTCGTCGCTCATGAACAAGCGCTGCAACTGGAGAGCCGGACGGTCGTCAAGTCCGGTGAAATCCACCACTCGCTGTTCGGCGCCACCGACGACGCCGACATTCCCGACGCCATCGCCATGCAAATGGTGGCGATTTTTGGCAGCGAGGTCGATTTCCATCGCGACCTGCGCAAGGGAGACCGCTTCTCGCTGGTTTACGAGGCTCTCACCTACCGCGGCCAGGCCGTACGCAGCGGGCGCATCCTGGCTGCCGAGCTGGTCAATGACCAGAAGGTCCTGCAGGCCTACTGGTTTCAGCCCGAGCAGGGCGAGGGCGCTTACCACGCGGCCGACGGCAGCAGCCTGCGCAAGGCGTTTCTACGCTCACCGATAGAATTCTCCCGCATCTCGTCGGGCTTTTCCGGCGCGCGTTTCCATCCCATACTGCGCACCTGGCGAGCTCACAAAGGCGTGGACTATGCAGCGCGCGCAGGGACCGGCATTCTTGCGGTTGCCGACGGTGTCGTCGAAACGGCGGCGCGCGAGAGGGGTTACGGAAACCTGATCGTGCTCAAGCATCAAGGCAGCTACTCGACGGCTTACGGCCACCTCAAGAACTTCGCCCCGGGAATTCGCAAAGGGGCGCGCGTACGCCAGGGCGACACCATTGGCTACGTCGGCCAAACGGGCTTGGCGACCGGCCCACATCTGCACTACGAGTTCCGGGTCAAGGACAAGCCGGTCGATCCACTGGCCATTGCCTTGCCAACTGCGGTTCCGCTCGACAAGGCGCATCTGGCCAGCTTCAGGGCGTCGAGCGAGAAGCAGCGGCGACAACTGGCGATGGCCCGGGAAATATCCCTGGCCTCCGCCGAATAGCCGTCAGCAGCGACGAGCGCGGCGCGGGCGAAAAAAAGCCGTCCCTGCCACCGGGGACGGCTCGCCGGAAAGCATACGACGCCGGCGTTCGACTTTCGGCGGTCAGGGCCGGCCGGGATTGCCGGTCAGCTTCGCGTATTTGACCCACAACTGGTCTTCGCTTTCCTGATTGCCGGGGTCCTTGGGAATGCAATCGACCGGGCACACTTCGACGCACTGCGGTGTATCGTAGTGCCCGACACATTCAGTGCACTTGTTGGGGTCGATCTCGTAGATCTCCTCCCCCTGCGTAATTGCCTCGTTCGGGCATTCGGGCTCGCACACGTCGCAGTTGATGCATTCGTCGGTAATAATCAGAGACATTCTTGCTGTTCCTTCAGATCGTTGAAATTTCTCGTACTCGTTTGGCCAGCCGCTCACAGATGGCCGGGTGTACGAACTTGCTGACATCGCCACCGAGCACGGCGACTTCCCGCACCATGGTCGCCGAAATGAACATGTACTGCTCACCGGGGGTCAGAAACAGTGTTTCGACCTCCGGGAACAGGTTTCTGTTCATCCCCGCCATCTGGAACTCATAGTCGAAATCGGACACCGCGCGCAGGCCGCGGATGATCACCTTGGCACCCTTGTCGTGCAAAAAATCCATCAGCAGGCCGTTGAAACCGCAGACTTCGGCGTTCGGGTAGGGCACCAACAACTCGCGAGCCATCTCGACCCTCTCTTCAAGAGAGAAAAACGGCCGCTTCGGCTGGCTCTCGGCGATCCCCACGATTACCCGGTCGAAAAGGCAGCTCGCGCGCCGCACGAGATCCTCGTGACCCCGGGTCATCGGGTCGAAGGTACCTGCATAGATTGCCATCCGCCTATTCAGCGCCATCCGCTTCGCCTCGCCTCATCAAGTGATAGTAAACCTGGCCTGCCCGCCCACGACGCACCGTGCGCCGGTCGCCGCAACCGTCCAGAGCCCTTTCAGCCTCCACGTAAATCACGCCATCCGCGGCTAGAATGGCCGGCACGTTCGTCGCCAGACGCTCGATCCAGCCCTCATTGAAAGGCGGATCGAGAAACAGCACGTCAAAGCGCGAGCGTGCGGAAGCTGCGAATCTTACCGCATCCGAGCGCACAATCTCCAGGCGCCCAGCCATGCCCAGCGTTCTCGCGTTGAGCTCAAGCGCGGCCACCACCTTCGGCGAGCTGTCGACCAGCGTCACTCTGGCCGCGCCGCGCGACGCCGCCTCGAAGCCGAGCGCGCCGCTGCCAGCGAACAGATCGAGGCAGGAAAGGCCGCTCAGGTCGTTGCCCAGCCAGTTGAACAGGGTCTCGCGCACACGATCCGGCGTCGGCCGCAGACCTGGGGAATCGGGAAAGCGCAAGACACGCCGCCGCCACTCCCCGCCGATGATGCGCACCGTATTCAGCGCCTCACTCCCCGGCGACGATCACCGTCACCAGGTGTTGCGGGCGCACACGACGCGCGAACGCAGCCTTGATGTCGGCGAGAGTCACTTTTTCGATGTTGTCCGGGTAGCGGTCGAGGTAATCAAGCGGCAGCTCATAGAAACCGATGACCGCGACGCTGTTCAGAATCCCGCGATTGCTGTCGAGGCGCAGCGGAAAACTGCCCATCAGATTCTGCTTCGCCGCCAGCAACTCCTCTTCGCTCGGGCCTTGCGCCAGGAAGCCGGCGAGTACTTCGCGAGTCAACTTCAGCGCCTCCTGGGCCTGCTCCTTCTTGGTCTGCAGACCGATCTCGAAGGGCCCCAACTGCGCCAGCGGCTGAAAATAACTATGCACGCTGTACGCCAGACCTCGCTGATCGCGCACCGCCTTCATCAGGCGGGAGACAAAGCCTCCGCCGCCAAGCGAGTAATTGCCAACCAGCAGGGGGAAGAAATCAGGATCACCGCGTTTGAGCGCCGGCAATCCGAGCAGCAGGTGCGCCTGCAGAGCCGGATGCGCAATCCGCTGCTCGCCGGAGCGCGGCAATTCCGGAACGGCAATCGCGGTCATGCCTGGCGTTGCCGGCAATGCCGCAGTCAGCTTCTCGGCCGCTGCCTCGGCTTGCGCACGCGACAGATCGCCAACGATGGTCAGCGTCGCTCGCGGCGCGGTGTAATTGGCGGCATGGAAAGCGAGCACCTGCGGCCGTTCCAGCGCCGCCACCGACTCCGCCGTCGCCTGTCGTCCGTACGGATGCGACGGATACATGGCGGTCCACAACGCCCTCTCGGCGAGCGTCTCTGGACGGGTGAGCGCTTCCTTGAGGGAAGCCACGGAGCGCGCCTTCTCACGCTCGAAAACGGCGGCGGGAAACTGGGGCGTGCTCAGGACGGCGCGGAGCAGATCAAGCGCAACGGCGCGCTTGTCGGCCATCGACAGCGTACGCAGAGCAATCGAAGCGCGATCCCGGTCGACGCCACCGGCCAGCTCGGCGCCGACATCCGCCATCCGGTCGGCTAGCTGCGCCTCGTCCATTCCGGCGACGCCGAGCTCGACGAGTTCGCGGGTCAGGGAAGCGACGCCCGCCTGCCCGGCGCCTTCATAGGCCGTGCCGGCGGCGAAATCGACCTGAATGTCGACAATCGGCAGCGCATGGGTCTCGACGAACAGCACGCGCGCGCCGGCTGTCGTCTGCCAGCGCTCGATTTGGGGCGCGGCGTGCGTCGTTTGCATGCCCAGAGCAAGCAACAGCAGGAACAGAAGCTGGCAGGGATTCATCGCCGGGCACTCATCGCTGAGCAGCTGCGGCCGGCGCGCGCACCGCCGATGGCAAGGGCTGCGGATCGAGCTCGCCAACCGTCAGCTGCTGGTCGTCGAAGTACTTGCGGGCGACCGCCTGAACCTGCTCGGCGGTCACCTCCTGCAATTTTTCGATCAGGCGCCGGTTCTGCGTGTAAGGAATACCCACCGCTTCCAGCTGGCCGATCTCCATGGCCTGCTCAAACATCGAATCAAGCTTGTAGATCTGGCCCGCAATCAGTTGCGCCTTGGCGCGCGCAAGCTCATCCACCGTGACAGCGTTCTGCCGCACGGCAGCGATTTCGGCACGCAACCCGGCCTCGAGTTCGCTGACGGTCCTTCCCTCGCTGGGCGAGCCCTGCAGGTAGAAGAGGCCCGGGCCGCGAGCGGTCGCGTCGTAACTGACCTCGGCCTCGACAGCCAGGCGTTGCCTGCGCACCAGGTTCGTCGACAAGCGCGCGCCGTCGTGGCCGGCGAGTACGGCGGCGAGAATTTCCAGCGCATAGGGATCGACATCCTGGTCGACATTGCGGATGACCGGCACCTTGTAGGCCATCATCAGCAGCGGCAGTTCTGCCGGCGCCTTGACCGTCAGCCGACGCGTGCCGAGCTGAGGGGGTTCGTCCTGAGGCTTTCTGACCGGCAACGGGCGCGCCGGCAGGGGACCGTAGTGCTGCGCGGCAAGCGCGAACACCGCCTGATGATCGATATCGCCGACCACCACCACATAGGCATTGTTCGGCGCATACCAATTGTCATACCAGGCACGCGCATCGGCAGGGGCCAGATTCTCGAGGTCGTTCATCCAGCCGATGATCGGTACGCGATACGGGTGCGCCTGAAAAGCAATGGCAGTCAGCTGCTCGAAGAGCAATGACTGCGGCTGATCATCGGTGCGCAGACGGCGTTCCTCCATGACCACCCTGAGTTCCTGCGCGAACTCGTCGCGGTCGAGGGTGAGATGGCGCATGCGGTCGGCCTCCAGCTGCATCATCTCGGCGAGCTGGTGCCTCGGCACCTGCTGGAAATACGCCGTGTAGTCGCGGCTGGTGAAGGCATTGTCACGGCCGCCGGCAGCGGCGACGCGGCGGTTGAACTCGCCTGGCCCGGCGCTCGGGGTGCCCTTGAACATCATGTGTTCGAGGACATGCGCGACGCCGGTTCGGCCATTCGTTTCGTCCATGCTGCCGGCGCGATACCAGACCATGTGCACGACCGTCGGCGCACGCTTGTCCTCCCTGACGATGACTCGCAGGCCGTTCGGCAGCTGCTGCTCGAAGGTTTCGGCCAGCGCGGGCGGAGGCGCGGCCAGGAGCAGCAATAGAGGAATCAGTCTCGCGTGGCGCATGAGCATGAATCGCTTCTGATAAAATTGCCGGATGTGTCCGGTACTTGCGCCGGCATCTTACCACCGGCCCGCTTCCCGGCCGCCTTGGAGACACGAAAGCACCATGTTTGGTTTCCAGAAGAAGGCTCCCAAGCCTACTCCCGCCAGCAGCACGCCAAGCGTCGGCGAAGACGCGGAGGTGGCGGCAGCCTCGTGGCGCTACCGGCTGAAGAGCGGCCTGTCGCGCACGCGTGCGCAGTTTGGCGGCAGGCTGAAATCGCTGTTCTCCCGCGGCACGGTCGATGAGCAACTGCTGGAAGAGCTGGAAGCCGTGCTGCTGACCAGCGACGTCGGCCTGGACGCCACCCAGCATCTTCTCTACCAGCTGAAGGCGCGCGCCAAACGCGACAAGCTGGCCACCCCGGAGGCGATCCAGAAGGCGCTTTCCGACGCCATGTACGAACTGTTGCAGCCGCTCGAGGAGGCGCTTGATGTGCAATCGCACAAGCCTTTCGTAATCATGATTGCCGGCGTCAACGGTGCCGGCAAGACGACCTCGATCGGCAAACTCGCCAAGCACTTCCAGGCGCAGGGCCTGTCGGTTCTCCTCGCTGCAGGCGACACCTTCCGCGCCGCAGCGCGTGAGCAGTTGCAGACCTGGGGCGAGCGCAACAAGGTGACGGTCATTGCCCAGCAGTCCGGCGACTCGGCGGCGGTGATTTTCGACGCCATCGCTGCCGCCAGGGCGCGCGGCATCGACGTCGTGCTCGCCGACACGGCCGGTCGCCTGCCGACGCAGTTGCATCTGATGGACGAAATCGCCAAAGTGCGGCGAGTGATCCAGAAAGCCGACCCCTCCGCACCGCACGAGACCCTGCTGGTCATCGACGCCAGTTTTGGCCAGAATTCACTGCAGCAGGTCATGGCCTTCGACAAGGCGATCAAGGTCAGTGGCCTGGTGCTGACCAAACTGGATGGCACGGCCAAGGGCGGTGTCGTCGCCGCGATCGCGCGCCAGTGTCCGAAACCCGTTCGCTACATCGGCGTCGGCGAAGGCATCGACGACCTGCGACCCTTCCACGCCCGTGACTTTGTCGATGCGCTATTCGAGTGATTACTGCCAACGCTGTCACCAAACGCTACCCTGAAGGTCACGAAGCGCTCAAGAACGTGAGCTTCGAGATCACCGCCGGGGAAATGGTCTTCCTGACCGGGCACTCGGGCGCCGGGAAATCGACGCTGTTCAAGCTGCTGGCCGCCATCGAGCGGCCAACGTCGGGCAGCATCGTGATCAACGGCCAGAATCTCGCGGCGCTGCGCAAGAGCGCCATTCCCTACCTGCGCCGTAAGCTGGGGCTCATCTTTCAGGACCAGAAACTGCTCTTCGACCGCAGCGTTCTCGACAACGTGCTCCTGCCACTGTCGATCGTCGGCCACCCGGTCAAGGACGCGCCACGTCGCGCGCAGGCCGCGCTCGCCAAGGTCGGCCTGCCGAACCGCGCCAAAGCCTTTCCGATCACCCTCTCCGGGGGCGAGCAGCAGCGCCTGGCGATCGCCCGAGCGGTGGTCAATCGGCCGGCGATCATTCTCGCCGACGAACCGACGGCCAACCTCGACGCCGCTTCGGCGATCGAAATCATCGACATCTTTCGCGCCTTTCAACAGGTCGGGGTAACCGTAGTCATTGCCACTCACGACCCGCTGATCATGGCACGGGTGAATCCCCGGATTCTGCGCCTCGACCAGGGCCAGATGAGTGAGCCGGCAAGTACGCCCTCCGCAGACGGAGTCGCGCCATGACGACCTGGCTGGTACAACACCTCACCGCGCTGCGCGACGCGCTGCGTCGCCTGCTGGGCGCACCACTGAACACGCTGCTGTCATTGCTGGTGATCGGTGTCGCGCTGACCCTGCCGACCGCCGGCTGGCTGGCGATAGAAAACCTGCGAGCGGTCACCGGCGACACCCCTGGCGTCCAGCAGATCAGCATTTTCCTGGCCCTCGAGGCCGGCCCGCCCGAGGTCGCCAGAATCGAGTCGCTGCTGCAGCAGGCGAGCCCGGGAAGCTGGCACTACGTCCCTCGCGACCAGGCGCTGAAGCGCCTGCGGGAGTCCGCGGGAATGGCGGAGATCATAGGCAGCCTGCCCAAGAACCCACTGCCCGACGCCTTTGTCGTCACGCCGGCAGATGCGCAGCCAGAGTCGCTCGAACTGCTCGCGAAAACCTTTGCCAGCTGGCCGAAGGTGGCGCACGTTCAGCTCGACTCGGCATGGGTCAAACGACTCGACGCGCTGCTCCGGCTCGGGAAACTGATCGTCGTTCTGCTCGCCGTGCTCTTTTCCGGTGCGCTGGTGGCCATCACTTTCAACACCATTCGCTTGCAGATCCTGGCCCAGGCGGCGGAGATCGAAGTCGCCAAGCTGATCGGTGCAACGGATAGCTACATTCAGCGCCCGCTGCACTACTTCGGCATGCTGCAAGGGGCCCTCGGCGGCCTCTGCGCAGCGGCCCTGGTCAGCACCGGCAGCCATCTGCTGACCCCTCCGGTCGCGGAACTGGCACGCCTCTATGGCGGCTCCTTCACCCTGCAGGGCTTGGCAGGCAACGACATTGTCGCGCTCACGGCCATCGGCGGTGGCCTGGGCTGGCTGGGGGCCAAGATCTCGGCGCTGATCCATCTGCGTCGCATCAGCTGAGGGCCGCGCCGGCGCCAGGCCGGGAAACGGCAGGCCCCGACGAGCGGCTCAGCCGATCAGCACGCAAGCCCAGACCAAGGGCACGTTGAGCAAGGCCAGCAATACCGCGGCGCTGCCGATATCCTTGGCGCGCTTGGCCAAGGGGTGGCTGTCGAGCGATATCCGGTCTACGGTCGCCTCGATCGCCGAGTTTAGCAGTTCGACGATCAGGACCAGCAATACGCTCGCGATCATCAACGCCCGGCCGACGCCGTCCGGGGCCAAAAAAAACGCCAGCGGTACGAGCAGCACGGCGAGCAGCACCTCCTGGCGAAAAGCGTCTTCGGCAAGGTAGGCAGCGCGCAGCCCCGCCAGCGAATAGTGAAACGCATTCCAGACCCTTTGCCAACCGGTCTTCCCCTTGAACGGGCTTTCGTCAGTCACGGTACTCCCCTGCTAAGGCGATGAGCGGCAAGTATACCGGCGTCGCCGGCGATCCCTGGCGGTGACGCTGCGACGCTTGCTGCGGCCAGCCAGCGGCCGAGACTGTCGTCACTTGCCGGGCTTCGCTACAATGCCGCCCTATTCAATCGGTCAGCAACGATTCCGCTGGTCACACCCCAACAAACAGAGCGCCGCAATGACCCAGGACGAACAGAAGAAAGCCGTAGCCCGTGCAGCCCTTGCCTACCTGGTCGACGGGGAAATCGTCGGCGTCGGAACGGGATCGACCGCCAACTGCTTCATTGACGAGCTGGCCGGAATTCGCCACCGGATCCGCGGAGCCGTGGCCAGTTCCGAAACCACCCGCAAGCGACTCGAAGGCCACGGCATCACGGTCTTCGATCTCGACACGGTGGACGTCATCCCGGTATACGTCGACGGTGCCGACGAGATCAACGCCACGCTGCAGATGATCAAGGGCGGCGGCGGCGCCCTGACCCGTGAAAAGATCGTCGCCGCGGTGGCCGCGAAGTTCGTCTGCATCGCCGACGGCAGCAAACTGGTCACGGTACTGGGTCACTTCCCGCTGCCCGTCGAAGTCATTCCCATGGCCATCGGCCACGTCTGCCGCCAACTGGCGGCAATTGGCGGCACGCCGAGGCTGCGCGAGGGTTTCGTGACCGATAACGGCAATCTGATCGTGGACGTCAGCGGACTCGCCATCCTCGACGCCAGCGCCCTGGAAACGCGGATCAACCAGATCGTCGGCGTGGTGACCAATGGCCTGTTCGCCCACCGGCCGGCCGATGTCTGTCTGCTCGCCACGCAGGGTGGCGTGCAGACGCTGAGCGCGAAATGAACCATCGCGCCGGGTCGCTCAAGGCGGACGCCGGCCCTTGCGCCAGCGTCCGGCACTGGCCAGCATCACGGCAAGCGAGCAAGCCACGCCCTGGATCACCAACCGCGCGCTGAGCGGAATCCAGCGGCGGCTACGGCTTGGGGGGTACGTAACCCTGCACGGCGTCGGCGCCGCTCCCAAAGAAATGCCTCTCCAGCTGCTCGGCCAGGTACTTGCGGTGTGCGGCATCGGCAAGGTTGAGGCGATTCTCGTTGATGATCATGGTCTGCATGCGAACCCATTGCTGCCACGCCTCCTTGGAGACTTCTTCATAAATGCGCTTGCCCAACTCACCCGGATAGGGGGGAAAATCAAGACCTTCAGCCTCACGCCCCAGCTTGATGCAGTTAACCATTCTTGCCATGCAACCCACTCCTTGAAACGCTGCGGACAGCCCGCAGAGCCAAACGTTATGCGTCCCCGCCGGCCGCACGGACCGAGCGGAAAACACGGGAAAAACCTAGAGATACTTGATCAGCACCTTGGAACGACGCTGCAGGTTATAGACCAGCCGCTTTTCGGCCGGCAGCTGATCGACCTGGCGCACGACGAAGCCGCGCTCCCTGAACCACTGCGAGGTCACGGTCGTCAGCACGAACAGGCGCTTGACTCCCGAAGCACGCGCCTTGGCCTCGATGCGCTTCATCAGCAATGCGCCATAACCCCAACGACGATAATGCGGGTGCACGGCCACACAAGCCAGCTCGGCCTCCTCGGCGCCATAAGGGTAAAGTGCCGCGCAGGCGACGATCACCCGATCGTGTTCAACGACCGAGAAGCGCGATATCTCGCGCTCCAGCAACTCTCGTGACCGGCGAACCAGGGAACCTTCTGCTTCGAGCGGTTCGATCAGCGCCACCAGGCCGCCGATATCGTCGGGGCGAGCGTCGCGCAGGATTTCAAGCGACTCGCGGCTGATGACCGTGCCCACGCCGTCACGCGTAAACAGCTCGCGCAATAGCGTACCGTCCTCGTCGTAACCGATCATGTGCACTCGTCCGACACCGGCACGGCCGGCGCGCACCGCGCAGGGGAGATAACGCTTCAGATCGCTCGACAGCCAGTCACCCAGGCTGACCAGCCGCTCGGCCGCGTCCACCGTCAACTCGTCGAGCAGCGCGCCATCGATGTCGGTGGCGCCGCGGCTGTCGGTCAGGAAGATGAGCTTGTCTACCGGCAGCGACGAGGCGACCGCCTCGGCCACCTCCTCCACGGCGAGATTGAAGATCTCTCCGGTCGGGCTCGACCCCAGGCAGGACAGCAGAACGATGTTGCCGAGGCCCAGCTGCGCGCGAATCCCCTCGCTGTCGACCTTGCGCACCTGACCCGAATACTGCAGGTCGACGCCATCGACGACACCGAGCGGCCGCGCGGTCACGAAATTGCCGCCGACGACCCTGATCGTGCTATTGGCCATTGGCGTATCGGCGAGACCCTGTGACAACAGGGCCTCGATCCTGACGTAGATGCTGCCCACCGCGTCGATCGCACAATCGAGGGCGCTGGCATCGGTGACACGATAGTTGCCGTGATAGACCGACTCCAGCCCCTTCTGGCGCAGCAACTCCTCGATCTGCGGCCGCGCGCCGTGAACCAGGATCAGGCGAACGCCAAGCGCCGCCAGAAGGTTAACGTCGTAGGCCAGCGTACGCGCCAGCGGCCCGGCAATTGCCTTGCCGCCAAAAGCGATCAGAAAAGTCTTGCCACGAAACAGATTGACGTACGGCGCAACCGAACGGAACCAGGTAACGAAGTGGGCAGAGCTGAAGTCGTCCGACATGTCACTCGGCAGCTTCGGCCTTTGCGTCGAGCGCCTCGGATTCGCCGCCCTTGCTGGCCTCCTTGGCCTCCTTGACCTCCTTGGCCTCTTTGACGTCTTTCGCCTTCTCGGCTTTTGCGGCCTTGGCTGCTTTTGCCGCCTTCGGGACCTTGGGTTCCTTCATCGGCGCGAGCTTCAGCTCCTTCTCGATCCGCTCGCAGATGGTCTGCAGGACCTTGACGCGCGCGAAATACTTGTCGTTGGCCTCGACGATGGTCCACGGAGCGGTTCCGGAACTGGTGCGATCCATCATGTCGCAGACAGCCTCATGGTAGGGCCCGGCCTTGTCGCGGTTACGCCAGTCTTCCTCGGTTATCTTGAAACGCTTGTGCTCAACCTCCGCGCGCTGCTCGAAGCGCTGCAACTGTTCCTCGTCAGTGATCTGCAGCCAGAACTTGATGACGATACCGCCAGCGTGGAAGATATCGTGTTCGAAATCGTTGATTTCGGCGTAAGCGCGCTGCCAGTCGGCTTCGCTGCAGAAGCCTTCGACTCGCTCGACCAGCACTCGGCCGTACCAGGTGCGGTCGAAGATCACCACCCGTCCGAGACGCGGCATATGCCGCCAGAAGCGCCAGAGATACGGCTGCGCGCGCTCCTCCTCGGTCGGTGCAGCGATCGGAACGATCTGATACTGGCGGGCGTCCATGGCCGAAATGATGCGCCGGATGGCGCCCCCCTTGCCGGCCGCATCGGAGCCCTCGAAAGCGAGAATCAAGGCGCGTTTCTTGAACTCCGGGTGACGCGTCAGCTCCGCCAGGCGCCCCTGCCACTTCGCCAGCTCGGGTGAGTAAACGCTCTTCGGCAGGCTTTGCGACATGTCCAGCGCACTGAGCACGTCAAGACCGTCGATGCGTGGCGACAAGGCTGGCGCGACCGGCGTGCTCTGCGGCGGCCGCTTGTCCGCCAAACGCTGCTGGACGGCGTCGAGAATCGTCTTGCCAACGGTCAGCGAACGATAGCGGTCGTCGGTCCCTTCGACGATAATCCACGGCGCCCCGGGCGTACTGGTGGTACGCAGCAGATGACCGGCCACTTCCTGCAGTTTGTCGTAGGTCTTCAGACGATCCCAACTGGCCTTGGTGACTCGCCACTTGGTCAAGGGGTTGGCTTCGATGTCGGTCAAGCGCTGCCGTTGTGCGTCCTTGGACAGGTGAATCCAGAACTTGAGCACCAGCGCGCCCTCATTGACCAGCATCGCCTCGAAGCGGTTGAGTTCGTCCATGCGCTGATCGAAAGCGGAGCGCGGCATTTCGCCGCTGATGCGTTCGGCGATCGGCGCCGAATACCAGGAGCCGGAGAAAATTCCGACCCGACCTTTCGGCGGCAGTGCCCGCCAGTAACGCCACATCGACGGGCGCGCCTTCTCTTCGGCGGTGGGAGCGTAGAAGGCATGGGTCGACAGGAAGCGCGGGTCCATCCACTCGTACAGGACATTGATGGTTTCGCCCTTGCCCGATCCATCGACACCGCTGATCAGAACGATCACCGGAAAGCTGCCGTTCTCGCTCAACTGTCCTTGCACCTCAAGCAGCGCCGCGCGCAACTTGGGGACCTCTTCACGGTAGGTTGCCTTGTCGATCTTGTGTCCCAGCTCGGCCGATTCAAACATTCCTTACTCCTCTTTCAGGTCACCCCACAAAAACTGGATCGCCGCGAGCGCAGCCAGACCGGCGGTCTCGGTGCGCAGGATACGCGGGCCGAGACGCACCGACAAAAAACCGCACTGCGACGCCAGTTGCATTTCCTCTGGCGCCAGTCCACCCTCGGCGCCGATCAGCAGTTCTACACGCGTGCCGGGGACAGGCGCCGGCACGCCCATCAACGAGCATCCGGCAGTCGGCGCGAGCAGCAAGCGCAGGACATCCGACCCGGGCCGGCGCGCCAACCAGTCGCCAATGCTCTCCGGTGCGGCGACCTCCGGCAGACGGTTTCTGCCGCACTGTTCGCCGGCGGCGGCGACGACACCTCGCCAGTGCTCGAGCCGACGCAGGGCGCGCTCGTCGGCGAGACGCACCACACTGCGCCGCGAAACCACCGGCACGATACGCTGGACGCCAAGTTCGACCGCCTTCTGCACCGTCAAGTCCATTTTTTCACCCGCCTGCAGCGCCTGCACCAGGGTGATCGCAAGCGGCGATTCACGCTCGATGGGCGACCAGCCGAGGACCTCGACGCTGACTCGCGAACGCTCGACAAGTGCTATTCGCGCGGAATATTCCCCCCCGCTGCCGGTGAACAGCGTCAAGGCAGCGCCGCTGCGCAGGCGCAAGACCTTCAGCGCATGATGCGCAACGCGTTCGGGCAATTCGACGCGCGCGCCGACCAGCAGCGGGATCGGGCAATGAAAACGGGGATCATTCACCATGTTATTATAAAAGCTTAGCTACTGGATGGTCGTTCTTTGGAGGCAGCCCTGTCATGGCGCTCAATACACCGGTGTGTGACTTCGGCTGGCAAGCCGTAGACTTCGAACTCGAGGACACCACGGGCTCACGACATACGCTGGATTCGCTCCGTGGCCCGAACGGGCTGCTGCTGATGTTCATTTGCAACCACTGCCCGTACGTCAAGGCAATCATCGACCGCATCTGTCGCGACGCACGCGAAGTGCAGGCACTGGGCATCGGCGTCGCCGCGATCATGAGCAACGACCCCAGCGAATATCCCGAGGATTCTCTTGAAAACATGCAGCAACTGGCCCGCCAGCGCAACTTTTCCTTCCCCTACCTCTGCGACACGACACAGAACGTCGCGCGCAGCTACGCGGCCGTTTGCACACCCGACTTCTTCGGGTTCAACGGCCGACTGGAGCTGCAGTACCGCGGCCGTCTCGACGCCAGCGGCCGCCTGCCCGCGGCGACGGACGCTCGTCGCGAGTTGCTGGAAGCCATGCGCATGGTCGCCGAGACCGGACAGGGTCCTCGCGAACAGGTCGCCAGCATCGGTTGTTCGATCAAATGGCGCGCCTGATTCACGATGAACGGTATCGATAGTGCGGCCAGACTGGCGGCCGCTGACAGCGAACTCAAACGCATGCTCGACGGCGTTGTCGCGCTGGTCCGCGAGGTGGCGCAGCGCGAGATAATGCCGCGCTTCCTGCGCGTCATTCACGATCAGCGCAAGGACGACGGGTCCTTCTGCTCGGAAGCGGATGTGGCTGCCGAAAATTTCCTGCATGGACGTCTGCTGAAGATCCGCAAGTGCCCGATCATCGGCGAAGAGATGACGCCGGAGACGCAACGTGCTGCCTGGCATGGCGGCAGCAACGACAACGACGGGCTGTGGTGCATCGACCCGATCGACGGCACGACCAACTTCATCAACGGCCTCCCCTTCTTCGCCGTTTCGGTGGCCTGGATACGCGCGCGGCGGACGCGGCTGGCGGTGACCTACAACCCGATCACCGACGAAATGTTCTATGCTCGCGAAGGCAACGGCGCCTACCTCAATGGCCGCCGCCTGCCGCTGCGCGCGGTAACGGCCGACATCGGGCGCGCCGTCGGCGGCGTGGACTTCAAGCGCATCCCCAAGCAACTCGCTGATCGCATTGCCGTCAGCCCGCCGTTCTATTCACAGCGCAACTTCGGCAGCTCGACACTCGACTGGTGTAACCTCGCCGCCGGCCGTCTCGACCTCTACCTGCACGGCGGCCAGAAACTCTGGGACTACGCCGCTGGCAGCCTCATCCTGCGCGAAACCGGCGGACAGGTGTGCACCCTGAGCAACGATGACTATGACGCCGAAGACGTCTGGCGTCGCTCCGTGATCGCCGCACTCAACCCAACGGTCTTTGCCACCTGGCGCAACTGGGTGCGACAGAACAGCCTGCCGGCAACGACCCAAAGCTGAGCGGCAGCGGCGCCTAGCGGCCGGGATCGCTGGGCAGTTCCCCCGCGGTCTGCCAACTGGCAGCCAGCGACGTGGCAATCTCACCGGAATCGAGCGAGGCCGCCACCGCGACTCGCTCGCTGGCGCAATGGAGGCCGGCGCGCTGCAACCAGTCGTGGCTGAAGTAGGTATCCGCGTAGCGCTGCCCGGCGTCACAAAGCAGGGTCACCACCGAGCCGCTTTCGCCACTCGCGCGCATCTCGTCCATGCACGCCAGCGCGGCGATCAGATTGGTGCCCGTCGACGGGCCGACGCTGCGTCCCAGACGCGTGGAGAGCTCGTACATCGCCGCCACCGACCAGACGTCCGGCACCTTGACCATGGCGTCGATCACCTCGGGCAGGAACGACGCCTCGACGCGTGGCCGGCCAATACCCTCGATGCGTGAGCCTTTGTGCACACGTAGCTCCGGGTCCCGGTGGCGATAGTGGTCGAAAAAGACCGAGTACTCGGCGTCCGCGGCGCAGACGCGCGTTGGCCGCGCACGGTAGCGCACGTAACGGCCGAGGGTAGCGACGGTACCGCCGGTACCGGCACTCGAGACCAACCAGCTCGGAACGGGGTACTTTTCGAGCCGCATCTGGTCGAAAATCGACTCGGCGATGTTGTTGTTGGAACGTCAGTCGGTTGCTCGCTCGGCGTAGGTGAACTGATCCATGTAGTAACCACCGAACTTGTCGGCCAGGCGCTGTGCTTCGCTGTAGATGCTCATCGGGTCGTCAATGAAGTGGCAGCGGCCGCCCTGGAATTCGATCGCCGCAACCTTCTCCTGCGACGTCGACTCCGGCATCACGGCGAGAAAAGGCAGGCCGACGAGGCGGGCAAAATAGGCCTCGGAGATGGCCGTCGAACCGCTCGACGCCTCGACCACCGTACTCCCCTCGCGTAACCAGCCGTTGCACAGCGCATAGAGAAACAGCGAGCGCGCCAGACGGTGTTTGAGACTGCCCGTGGGGTGACTCGATTCGTCCTTCAGATAGAGATCGACGCCCGGGAAACCGGGTAGCGGCAAAGGGATGAGGTGGGTATCGCTGGAGCGCTGGAAGTCGGCTTCGATGCGGCGAATGGCAGCCAGCACCCAGCTCTTGTCGGCGCCGCGAGAGAGTCCGGAAGTCGTCTTCATGCAGCGAGCTTAACAGGGCAGCCGGCGGGAGACAAAGGCATCCCTCACGGCGCCACGGCGCGTGGCTTATGCGCCGCTGCACGTGTGCTGCAGCGCTTTTTCGGGTAAACTTTACTAAATCACTCAGGTATACATCAAAGGAGTTTTGGCAACCATGGCTGTAACGATTGAAGCCGTACAGGCGGCGCTGAAGGATCTGATCGATCCGAACACCGAAAAAGATTACCTGTCGACGCGTTCGGCGAAGAACATCAAGGTCGAGGGGGCCGACGTCTCGCTGGAGATCGAACTCGGTTACCCGGCGAAAACACAGCTCGACGAAATCCGGCGGGCGGTGATCGAGAAACTGAGAACAATCGCCGGAATTGGCAATGTCAGCGTCAACGTCAGCGTCAAGATCGTCGCCCATACCGTACAGCGCGGACTGAAGCCACTCCCCGGCGTCAAGAACATCATCGCCGTGGCCTCCGGCAAGGGCGGCGTCGGCAAGAGCACGACGGCCGTGAACCTGGCCCTGGCGCTGGCGCAGGAAGGCGCCACAGTGGGTTTGCTCGACGCCGACATCTACGGCCCTTCGCAGCCGCAGATGCTCGGTCTGGCGGGCCAGAAGCCGGAGTCCGAGGATGGCAAGACGATGGATCCGCTGCGTGCGCACGGCCTGCAGGCGATGTCGATCGGCTTCATGATCGATATCGATTCGCCGATGGTCTGGCGCGGACCCATGGTCACACAAGCCCTCGAACAGCTGCTCAAGCAGACCAGCTGGGACGACGTCGATTACCTCATTGTCGACATGCCGCCGGGAACCGGCGACACGCAGCTGACGCTGGCGCAGAAGGTTCCCGTGACGGGCGCGGTGATCGTCACCACGCCGCAGGACATCGCGCTGATCGACGCCCGCAAGGGCCTCAAGATGTTCGAGAAGGTGGGCATCCCGATTCTCGGACTGGTCGAGAACATGAGCATCCACATCTGCTCGCAGTGCGGCCACGAAGAACACATCTTCGGCCACGGCGGCGGTCAGCAGATGTGCCAGGACTACGGCACCGAGTTCCTCGGCGCCCTGCCACTGGAGCTTTCGATCCGCGAGTTGACCGATGCGGGCACGCCAACCGTGGTCGGCGCGCCGGACTCGCGGGCGGCCGAGATCTACCGCACGATTGCTCGTCGGCTCGCGCTCAAGGTGGCCGAGCGCAGCCGCGACATGAGCGCCAAGTTTCCGAGCATCGTCGTCCAGAACACCTGAGCGCTGGAGAAAGAGGCGTGCCGGCGCCATTGGCGCTGCCACATTGCACCCGGCCGTGCGCCGGGTCGCCTGGCAGCCCGACGAGAAGCGGTTCCTTCTCCCGGCTGGACGCCGTAGAATGGGCACCTTTCCAGGGTTAGCACGGTAGGGTGAGCAGCGATGTCGATCAAGTCGGACAGGTGGATCCGCCGCATGGCGGTAGAGCACGGCATGATCGAACCTTTCGAGCCGAACCAGGTGCGCGAGATCGACGGTCGCCGGATCGTCTCCTACGGCACTTCGAGCTACGGTTATGACATTCGCTGCTCGAACGAATTCAAGCTCTTCACCAACCTCAACTCGACGATCGTAGACCCGAAGAACTTCGATCCGAATTCATTCGTCGAGGTCAAGAACGACTTCTGCATCATCCCTCCGAACTCGTTTGCCCTGGCCCGCACGGTCGAATACTTCCGCATCCCACGCAGCGTGCTCACCGTCTGTCTCGGCAAGAGCACCTACGCGCGCTGCGGGATCATCGTCAATGTGACGCCGTTCGAACCCGAGTGGGAAGGCCACGTGACGCTGGAGTTTTCGAATACGACACCGCTGCCGGCAAAGATTTACGCCAACGAGGGCATCGCTCAGGTCCTGTTCTTCGAATCCGACGAGGAATGCGAAACCTCGTACAAGGATCGGGCCGGGAAATACCAGGGCCAGACCGGCGTGACACTGCCGAAAATGTGACCCCTGCATGAACGCCAGCCGTATCGTCGCCGGGCAACAAGCGTCGCCAACGCAGCCTGGCTCGCCGGACCCGGGTCGTACCACTCTTGATTTCGTACTGGACTGGCCATGCACCTCGATTTCCCGGTAATCATCATCGACAAGGACTACCGTTCGGAAAGCACCGGCGGTCTGAGCATCCGGGCGCTGGCCAAGGCCATCGAGAAGAAGGGCTTTGAGGCGCTTGGCGTCACCAGCTATGGCGACCTGACCTCGTTTGCCCAGCAGCAAAGTCGCGCCTCGGCGTTCATCCTGACCATCGACGACGAAGACTTCAGGGAAGGCAGGGCCGAACCGACCGTCGCCAGCCTGCGCGCCTTCGTCAAGGAAATCCGCTGCCGCAACGAGGACATCCCGATCTTCCTGTATGGCGAAACACGCACCTCGGTGCACATTCCCAACGACGTCCTGCGCGAACTGCACGGCTTCATCCACATGTTCGAAGATACGGCCGAATTCATCGGCCGTTACGTCATACGCGAGGCCAAGGCCTACCTTGATAGCCTGGCGCCGCCGTTCTTCCGCGCACTGACGCACTATGCGGAGGACGGTTCATATTCGTGGCATTGCCCGGGCCACTCGGGCGGCGTAGCCTTCCTGAAGAGCCCGGTTGGGCGCATGTTCCATCAGTTCTTCGGCGAGAACATGCTGCGCGCCGATGTCTGCAACGCGGTCGAGGAACTCGGCCAATTGCTCGACCATACCGGCCCGGTCGCCGCCTCGGAGCGCAATGCGGCGCGCATCTTCTGTTCCGATCACCTTTTTTTCGTGACCAATGGCACTTCGACGTCGAACAAGATCGTCTGGCACTCGACCGTCGCGCCAGGCGACGTGGTCATCGTCGATCGCAACTGCCACAAATCGGTGCTTCACTCGATCATCATGACCGGCGCGATACCGGTATTCCTGATGCCGACCAGGAACCACTACGGAATCATCGGACCGATTCCCAAGGAACAGTTCCGCTGGGAAAACATCCGCAAGAAGATCGAGTCGCATCCCTTCGCCCGCGACGTCAAGGCCAAGCCGCGCGTGCTGACCATTACCCAGAGCACTTACGACGGCATCCTCTACAACGTCGAGGAAATCAAGGAGATGCTCGACGGCGCGATCGACACGCTGCACTTCGACGAGGCCTGGCTGCCGCATGCCGCGTTCCATGATTTTTATGGCGACTACCATGCGATCGGGGCTGACCGGCCGCGCTGCAAGGACACCATGATCTTCTCGACGCAATCGACGCACAAGTTGCTCGCCGGCCTGTCGCAGGCGTCACAAATCCTGGTACAGGATTCGCAAGAGCGCAAACTCGACCGCGACATCTTCAACGAGGCCTATCTGATGCACACCTCGACGTCGCCGCAGTACGCAATCATCGCTTCCTGCGACGTCGCCGCGGCGATGATGGAGGCACCGGGCGGAACGGCGCTGGTCGAAGAATCGATTGCCGAAGCGCTCAACTTCCGGCGCGCGATGCGCAAGGTCGAACAGGAGTGGGGCGCCGACTGGTGGTTCAAGGTCTGGGGACCGGACGATCTTTCCGAAGAAGGCATCGAAGAACGCGCCGCATGGATCCTCAAGCCCGGCGAACGCTGGCATGGCTTTGGCATGCTCGCCGAAGGCTTCAACATGCTCGATCCGATCAAGGCGACGATCATCACGCCGGGACTGGATGTCGATGGCGACTTCGCCGACTGGGGAATTCCGGCGGCAATCGTCACCAAGTATCTGGCCGAACACGGCATCATCGTCGAGAAGTGCGGCCTGTATTCCTTCTTCATCATGTTCACCATCGGCATTACCAAGGGCCGTTGGAACACGATGGTCACCGAACTGCAGCAGTTCAAGGACGGCTACGATCAGAACCTGCCACTGTGGAAAGTGATGCCCGAGTTCCTGGCCAAGAACGCCCGTTATGCCGGCTACGGGCTGAAGGACCTGTGCAAGCAGATTCACGGCATCTACGCGGCCAACGACGTCGCCCACCTGACCACCGAGATGTACCTCTCGGACATGGAGCCGGCGATGAAACCGACCGACGCTTTCGCGCGCATGGCGCACCGCGAGATCGACCGTGTGCCGATCGACCAACTCGAAGGGCGGATCACCAGCACCTTGCTGACGCCCTACCCACCGGGAATTCCGCTACTCATTCCCGGCGAGCGCTTCAACGCCACCATCGTCCGTTACCTTCGCTTCGCGCGCGATTTCAATGAGCGCTTCCCGGGCTTCGAAACCGACGTCCACGGCCTGGTCAAGGCAGTGGTCAATGGCAAGCCGGTCTACTCGGTGGATTGCGTTCGCTGAGAACGTGCTGCCGCCCCTTCCGCCCACTCTTTTGTCAGGATGCCGAACTGATGGTAGCGGCATCTGCCGCTGAAGAGTCTTCAACGAGGCGCACGACTCCGTCAGCGCCGACGGCAGTATCTTCGAACTTCAAGAGCGTGATCCGGTGGTTGTCCATTTCCAGCACCGTCAGACGGCCACCTTCGAGCTCGACGGAGTCGCCAATTTTCGGCACGTTGCCCAGCTTCTTGTAAAACAGCCCGGCGAGAGTAACGTAGTCATCGTCCAGCGGGAACGGGAAATCGAGCAGGTTTTCCAGATCGGTTACCCGCATCGATGCGTCGATCTCGTACTGACTGCCGACCAGCTTCTTCAGCCGCCTCCCCTGACGCGTGAATTCGTCCTCGTACTCGCCGACGATTTCTTCGAGAATATCTTCGAGGGTGATGATCCCTTCGGTGCCACCGTATTCGTCGATCACGATCGCCATCTGCTGACGGGTGCGCTTGAACTCCTTGAGCAGGTCGCTCAGCGACTTGCTGTTCGGAACGATAAACGGCGCCTGCGCAAAATCGCCGACCGGTCGCCTGCTGACCTCTTCGAGTGTCTGGCCGCTGCTTTCCGCCATCACCGTCAGCAACTCCTTGATCGCCACGACGCCCGTAATCCGGTCGAGGCTCTTGTCGCAGATCGGAAAGCGCGCGTGCGGCACGTCACGGAAGACCCGCAAGGCATCGGCAAGCGTGTCATCCTGCGTCAAGGCGCGAATGGCCGTACGCGGAATCATTGCCTCGCGTACCGTGTGTTCGTCGAGCTTGAAAACCCCGCGGATCATCTGCGTCTCCTCGGGGGCGAGCGTGCCGTCCTTCTCGCTGGCCGAGAGAATCATGCGAATCTCCTCGACTGACATCGTGAAGTGACTTTCCCCATGGCCTTCCAGATTCCGCTGCCCGAAGAGCCTGAGTAGAGCGTTCGAGGACATCTTCATGACGTGTATCAGTGGTTTGAAAGTCAGATACAGGACGTTGATCGTCCCGCCGACGGCCATGCTCAGTTGTTCGGCCTTGTGGAAAGCGAGGACCTTGGGCGCCAGTTCGCCAGCGACCACGTGCAGAAAGGAAATGGCGATGAAGGCGAAAACGTAGGACATGGTATGCGCAGCCTTGGTCAGAGCTGCGCTGTCGCCGAAGAGCATGAAAAGGGCGACGAAGGTCGAATCGGTCAGCGTGCTTATCGTCTCCATACCGACCGCGCCCAGGCCCAGGGAAACCAGGGTGATACCCACCTGGGTCACCGAGTAGAAGCGCTCCGGTTCATTGTGCAGCATCTCGACCCTTGCCGCGCGCTTGTCACCCATCTCGGACAACTGCTTGATCCGGCTACGACGGGCCGACGAGATGGCGATCTCCGAGCCCACGAAAAAGGCGTTGCCGGCGATGAAGACCAGAATAAGTACGAGATTGATATAGATAGTCATTTGTTCCATGCCATCACTCCTCCGATATCTGCAGTAACCGAAAGACCCATTGGGGGTCCTGGTGCGACCGATGGCACCGATTTGGCGGCTCGCCAGCGTGCGGCCTGGTCATGCATGTTTTTTGCGTTTTTCGTCCGCTTCCGGCTGTCATTTGCAATTGCGCGCGAATAATACGCTATTTGTGCGCGCAGACAGCTATCTTGGCGTGCCGTCAGCCGCGCCAAAACCTCGCGCCACGCGCACCAACCCCGCCGCTCTCCCGGGCGAAAGCATGGCACCCGGTTCAGGGCAGGCAGCCCAGCAGCATTGCGGTAGAATGCGCGCTTCGTTGTCGAGCAGGAAACGCGCCGTGAATGGCATCACCATCGCCCTCTCGAAGGGCAGAATTTTTGAAGAGACGCTGCCGCTGTTGGCCGCCGCCGGCATCGAGCCGCTCGAGGATCCCGAGACCTCGCGCAAGCTGATCATCCCGACCAGCCGGGCTGACGTGCGCCTGGTCATCGTCCGCGCCACCGACGCGCCGACGTACGTGCAGTACGGAGCCGCCGACCTCGGCGTCGCGGGCAAGGATGTCCTGCTCGAACACGGCAGCGAGGGGCTGTACCAACCGATCGACCTGAGAATCGCCAAGTGTCGAATGATGGTCGCCATTCCTGCCGGCTTCGATTACGGCAACGCCGTCCGCCAGGGTGCGCGACTCAAGGTCGCCAGCAAGTACGTGAACATCGCTCGCCAGCACTTCGCCGCCAAGGGAGTGCATGTTGACCTGATCAAGCTCTACGGCTCGATGGAGTTGGCGCCGCTGGCCGGTCTCGCCGACGCCATCGTTGATCTGGTATCCACCGGCAGCACGCTGAAAGCGAACAATCTCATCGCCGTCGAGCACGTCATGGATATCTCGTCGAGCCTGATCGTCAATCAGGCGGCGCTCAAACTGAAGCGCGAGGCACTGGAGCCGATTCTCGACGCCATCGCCGCGGTCGTCGACCGATGATCGCGATCAAGCGCCTGAACAGCGCCGACGCCGATTTCGCGACCAGACTCGACGCCCTGCTCGCTTTCGAGGCGACACAGGACGAGGGCATAGAGAGAACGGTCGCCGACATTCTGGCCGATGTCAGAGCCCGCGGCGACGCAGCGGTGATCGAGTACACGCAGCGTTTCGACGGCCTGCAGGCGAGCTCGATGACGGCACTGGAGATTCCTCAGAAAGCGCTGCAGGAAGCGCTGCACGGCCTTCCGGTTGCGCAGCGCCAGGCGCTCGAAGCAGCGGCGAGCCGTGTACGCAGCTACCATCAACGGCAGACCCTGCAGAGCTGGCAATACGAAGATGACGGCGCAGGAACACGCGGCACCATGCTTGGCCAGAAGATCACGCCGCTCGACCGCGTCGGTCTCTATGTGCCTGGCGGCAAGGCGTCGTACCCGTCATCGGTACTGATGAACGCCATTCCGGCGCGCGTCGCCGGTGTCGGCGAGTTGATCATGGTCGTACCGACACCTGCCGGCGAGCAGAACCCGCTGGTCCTCGCTGCCGCGGCGCTGGTCGGCGTCGATCGCGTGTTCACCATCGGCGGCGCGCAGGCGGTTGCGGCGCTGGCCTATGGCACGCAAACGGTTCCGCCGGTAGACAAGATCGTCGGCCCTGGCAACGCCTACGTCGCCGCGGCCAAGCGCCGCGTCTTCGGCGTCGTCGGCATCGACATGGTCGCCGGCCCATCGGAGATCCTGGTGATCTGCGATGGCCATACCGACCCCGACTGGGTGGCGATGGATCTGTTTTCGCAAGCCGAGCACGACGAACTGGCGCAATCGCTGCTGCTCTGTCCGGACGCCGCGTATATCGAGCGCGTCGCGGCGGCACTGGAAAGACTCCTGCCGACCATGCCACGCCGGCAGGTCATCCGTGCCGCGCTGGAAAATCGCGGCGCACTGATCGAGGTGCGCGATCTGGACGAGGCTTGCCGGATCGCCAACCGCATCGCTCCCGAACACCTCGAACTGTCGCTCGAGGACGCGGAAGCCTGGGTGGCGAAAATCGACCACGCCGGTGCGATTTTCATCGGCCGCTACAGCTCCGAGTCGCTGGGCGACTACTGCGCGGGTCCGAACCACGTTCTGCCGACCTCGGGCAGCGCGCGCTTCTCGTCGCCGCTGGGGGTCTATGACTTTCAGAAGCGGACCAGCCTGATCCGCGTATCGCAGGCGGCGTCGAAAACGCTGGGGCGCATTGCGGCGACGCTGGCCTACGGCGAAGGCCTGCCGGCACACGCCAGATCAGCCGAGTATCGCATCGAAAGCTGAGCGCGACGCCTGGCGACGCTCAGCGCCGCGGCGCAGCGCTCAAGCGAGGATTTCGCGCAAGGCCTCGACCAGGAGTTCGCCCTGCACGTCGGTACCAATCGTGATGCGCAGGTGCTGGTCGATACGCGGCAACTTGAAGTGGCGGACGATGACCCCGCGCTGCCGCAGTGCGGCGGCGAGTTCGCCCGCATCGTGCAGCCGGTGGCGGACAAAGACAAAGTTGGCCGCCGACGGCAAGACCTCGAAACCCAGCCCCCGCAAGTCGCTGCACAGCGCCTCGCGGCTGCGCATGACGGCTTGCCGCGTCGCTTCGAGATACGCCTGATCGCTGATCGCGGCAACGGCGCCGGCAATCGCCAGACGATCGAGCGGATACGAGTTGAAACTGTTCTTGACACGATCCAGCGCCTCGATCAGCGCGCACTGGCCGACCGCGTAGCCGACGCGCAGGCCGGCCAGCGAATGCGCCTTGGACAGCGTGCGCACGACCAGCAGGTTCGGGTGTTCACTGACCAGCGCCATCGCCGACTCGCCGCCGAAGTCCACGTAGGCTTCGTCGACGACGACCACCGATTGCCGATGCCGGGCCAGCAGCGAGGCGATCGCTGGTAGCGGCAGCAGGCAGCCGGTTGGCGCATTCGGGTTCGGAAAAATGATGCCGCCATTGGGCGCAACATAGTCGTCGATACGGATCGCGAAATCCTCATCCAGCGGCACGGTCGCATAGGCGACGTCGTGCAAGCCGCAATAGACCGGATAGAAGCTGTAGGTGATGTCGGGGAAAAGGATCGGCAACTCGTGCTTTAGCAGCGCCATGAACACATGCGCCAGCACTTCGTCCGAGCCGTTACCGACGAAGACCTGCTGGGCGGTGATAGCGAAATCTGCAAAGCGGGCGGCGACGGCTTCCTTGAGGCGATCCGCAGCCGGATCCGGGTACAGTCGCAACAACTCGCCGCCGTTGCGCAGCTCTTCGCTGATCGCCTCGACAACACGTGGCGATGGCGGGTAGGGATTCTCGTTGGTGTTCAGCTTGACCAGCCTGGCCAGCTTCGGCTGCTCGCCGGGAACGTAGGGCGTCAGGCGATGAACGAGGGAACTCCAGTAGCGGCTCATGAAAGGCGGCTCGGGTCGGATGCAAGGGAAGCATGAAATGGTATCATGCGCCTCTGTCGGTCAAGCTGCGTTTGCCGATCACAGGCACCGTTTCAGTGCCGACACACGAAGCACGAAGATTTTTCTTCAGACCCGACGTTTTTTGCCACCCTGCGATGGTCTCCCGATGCGGCAAGCAGAAGTTTCCAGGAATACACTCGAAACCCGGATCACCGTTCGACTGAATCTCGATGGCAGCGGCCAGAGCAGCTTCGCCACCGGCGTCCCCTTTCTCGATCACATGCTCGAGCAGATTGCGCGGCACGGCCTGATCGACCTCGAAGTGAAAGCCGAAGGCGACCTGCACATCGACGCGCACCACACCGTCGAGGATATCGGTATCACCTTCGGCCAGGCGCTGGCCAGGGCGCTGGGCGACAAGAAAGGGCTGCGCCGCTACGGACACGCCTATGTGCCTCTCGACGAAGCACTTTCGCGCGTGGTGATCGACCTCTCCGGCCGGCCAGGCCTCGAGTTTCATGTCGATTTCAAGCGCGCGATGATTGGCGCCTTTGACGTCGATCTGATACATGAGTTCTTCCAGGGCCTGGTCAATCATGCCTTGCTCAGCCTGCATATCGACAATTTGCGTGGCGACAATGCGCACCACCAGGCGGAAACGGTATTCAAGGCCTTCGGTCGTGCGCTGCGCGCAGCCGTCGAGAGCGATCCTCGCGCCGGCGCCAGCATCCCGTCGACCAAGGGCACGCTCTGATGATCGCGGTCGGCGCAGCCAAGGAAAAGATCGTCGTTGTCGATTACGGAATGGGCAACCTGCGTTCGGTCTGGCAGGCGCTGGCCCACGTCGCCGATGGCCGCCAGGTGCTGGTTTCGTCGGATCCGGCCGAAGTCACTGCCGCCGAACGCGTGGTTTTCCCCGGCCAAGGCGCGATGCCGGACTGCATGCGCGAGATTGAGACCCGCGGCTTGCGCGCAGCGGTGCTCGAAGCCGCCCGCAACAAGCCTTTCCTGGGCATCTGCATCGGCCAGCAAATGCTCTTCGACCATAGCGACGAAGGCGATGTGCCAGGCCTGGGCCTGATCGCCGGCGGCGTGCACCATTTTCCCGCCGAAAAAATGTTCGACGCGACGGGCAGCAAGCTCAAGGTGCCGCACATGGGCTGGAACGAGGTCAGGCAGGCCAGACAGCACGCGTTGTGGAAAGGAATCGACGACGGCGCACGCTTCTATTTTGTGCACAGCTACTTCGTCGAACCCCTCGACGAGGACTATGTCGTCGGCACCACCACCTACGGCATACCCTTTACCAGTGCGGTGGCTCGGGATAATATCTTTGCCATTCAGTGCCACCCGGAAAAGAGCGCCGTTGACGGGCTCACCCTGCTGGCCAACTTCGTCGCCTGGAAGCCTTGACCGAGGCTCGCTCTCCCTCCTTCCGGCGCCCTGCCCACCCTCCTCTCAACTCACTTCACAGATTCTTTCGACATGTTGATTATCCCCGCGATTGACCTCAAAGGCGGACAGTGCGTCCGGCTCAAACAGGGCCTTATGGACCAGGTGACTGTCTTCTCCAGTTCGCCCGGCGAGCAGGCTCGGGAGTGGCTGGCACAAGGCGCCCGACGCCTGCACGTGGTCGACCTCGACGGCGCGTTTGCCGGCAAGCCAAAAAACGAGAGTGCGATCAAGGAAATCGTTCAGGCCGTCGGCGACGATATTCCCATCCAGCTTGGCGGCGGCATTCGCGATCTCGACACCATCGAGCGCTGCCTCGACGATGGCGTCAGCTACGTGATCATTGGTACCGCGGCGGTCAAGAATCCGGGCTTCCTGCATGACGCCTGTGGCGCTTTCCCCGGTCATATCATCGTCGGTATCGACGCCCGCGAGGGCAAGGTGGCCGTTGAGGGCTGGTCCAAGATGACCGGGCACGACGTCATCGACCTGGCCAAGAAGTACGAGGATTACGGCGTCGAGGCGATCATCTACACCGATATCGGTCGCGATGGCATGCTCTCCGGAATCAATATCGAGGCCACGGTAAAGCTTGCCCAGGCGCTCCTGATCCCGGTCATCGCCAGCGGCGGCCTGTCGAACATCGACGACATCCGGCGGCTTTGCGCGGTCGAGCAGGAAGGGATCAGCGCCGCTATCGCCGGCCGCGCCATCTACGACGGCTCGCTCGATTTTGCCGTGGCGCAGGCGGAAGCAGATCGGGCGGCGAATGCCTGAGCTTGCCGCCGCCATCTGGCAAGCTCAAGGCGCTGACTGACCGTGGGCCTGGCCAAACGCATCATTCCCTGCCTTGACGTGACCGCCGGCCGCGTCGTCAAGGGCACCAATTTCGTCGAACTGCGCGATGCCGGTGACCCGGTCGAAATTGCTCGCCGCTACGACCAGCAGGGTGCCGACGAAATCACTTTCCTCGACATCACGGCCTCATCGGATCAACGCGACATCATCCTGCACGTCGTCGAGGCCTGCGCAGCGGAGGTCTTCATTCCGCTGACCGTCGGAGGAGGCGTACGCTCGGTGGCCGACGTCCGCCGCTTGCTGAATGCGGGCGCAGACAAGGTGAGCATGAATACCGCGGCCGTCGAAAACCCGGACCTGGTCGCCGACGCTTCGGCGAAAGTCGGAAATCAGTGCATCGTCGTGGCCATCGACGCCAAACAGGTGGCACCGGGAGAATGGCAGGTGTTCACCCATGGCGGGCGCAGGAACACCGGTATCGACGCCATCGCCTGGGCGCGCCGCGTTCAGCAACTCGGCGCCGGCGAAATCCTGCTCACCAGCATGGATCGTGATGGCACGCGCAACGGTTTCGACCTGCCCTTGACGCGCGCCGTCTCCGACGCCGTCGACATCCCGGTAATCGCCAGTGGCGGTGTCGGCAATCTGCAGCATCTCGCAGACGGCGTCACCGACGGTCGTGCCGATGCCGTTCTGGCAGCGAGCATCTTCCACTTTGGCGAGTTCACCGTTCATGAGGCCAAGACGTACATGCGCGAGCGGGGGATCGAGGTCCGCCTGTGAGTGATCTGAACCCCGCTCAAGACTGGCTGGACGCCCTCAAGTGGGACGAGCAGGGAATGCTTCCGGTGATCGCCCAGGACGCTGGCAGTGGTCGGGTGCTGATGTTCGCCTTCATGAATCGGCAATCGCTGCAGGAGACGGTAAACAGCGGTAGCGCTGTATACTGGTCGCGTTCTCGGAAGCGGCTGTGGCGCAAGGGCGAAGAATCCGGTCATGCGCAACGCGTACGCTCGATTCGTACCGACTGCGACGGCGACGTGCTGCTGCTGGCGATCGACCAGACGGGGGGAATCGCCTGCCACACCGGTCGCGAGAGCTGTTTTTTCTATCAACTGCAGGGGGAAATGTGGGCGGCGGTCGACCCGGTGCTCAAGGATCCCAGGGAAATCTACGGTAAATGAACATGGACATGCTGCACCGGATCTCAGAGACGCTGCTTGCACGCCGCAAGGCAGACCCGGAAACCTCTTACACGGCACAATTGATGGCCAAGGGACCGGATGCGATCCTCAAGAAGATCGGCGAAGAAACCGCCGAGTTGATCATGGCCGGCAAGGAAGGCAACCGCTTGCACGTGGTCTGGGAGTCGACCGACGTGCTCTACCACACGATGGTGTTGCTCGCCTTCTACGGTCTGTCGATCGAAGATGTGCTGCAGGAAATGCGGCGCCGCGAAGGCGTCTCGGGAATCGACGAGAAGAAGTCGAGGAAGAGCTGAGCCATGGAAGACTGCCTGTTCTGCAAGATCGTCGCCGGCAAGATCCCGGCGCGCAAGGTCTACGAAGACGACGAGGTCCTTGCCTTCCACGACATCAAGCCGGCTCGTCCGGTGCATGTTCTGGTGATTCCGAAGCGGCACATCACGTCGCTGGCGAGCACCACCGAGACCGATCTGCCCGTCCTCGGCAGAATTCTGGCCATCGCCAACCGCCTGGCCTGCGAACAGGGTAGCCCGGATGGTTTCCGGCTGATCATCAACACCGGACCTATCGGTCACCAGGAAGTCCAGCACCTGCACGCACATATCGTTGGCGGGCCGGAACCGGTCGGGCCGATGCTCAAGCGAGCCTGACGGCGAGCCGCGAACGCCGCTTCCGCGTCGGCGGCAGTGGACGACTCCCCGCCGTATTTCATCTTAATGGAGACCTGACATGGGTTCTTTCAGCATCTGGCACTGGTTGATCGTTCTGGTCATCGTCCTGCTGGTTTTCGGGACCAAGAAGCTACGCGGACTGGGCTCCGATCTCGGCGGTGCGGTCAAGGGTTTCAAGGAAGGCATCAAGGAAGCGACCGGCGAGGATCAGGCCACTGCCGATAGCGCAGCACCACCCCAGCAGCAAGCCACTCAACAGGTCAACGACGCGCAAACCATCGAGGGCGAGGTGCGCGAAAAAACCAAGAGCTAGCCGAGGCCGGCGGCGTGAGCGCGTCAGCCAAGGGTCACCTGACGGCCACCTGCACGGGGCATTTCTCATCGCTTACTCAATCACCGGCGGCCAATGTTTGATATCAGCTTTACCGAGATGATCGTCATAGGGGTTGTCGCCCTGGTGGTGATCGGTCCAGAGCGGCTCCCGAAAGTGGCGCGTACGGCCGGGCACCTGCTCGGACGCGCACAGCGTTACGTCAGTGACGTGAAATCGGACATCAATCGCGAAATCCAGCTCGACGAACTGAAAAAACTGCGCACCGAGATCCAGGATTCCGCGCGCAGCGTCGAGCAGTCGCTGAGCGGCGAAATGCAGGCCGCGCGCCAGGCCATGACCCATACCGCGCAGGCGGTCAGCGGCGACGCGAGCCCCCCAGCCGCGAGCCCCCCTCAGCCGAGCCTGGCCCCGTCGCCCGAGCCGACGCAGCCGGCCATGGCCGGCACCGCGACCCCGGCGACGAACGCAGCCGGCGGCCCCGACAAGCCGGCGGCAACGGTCTGATCAAACGATGAACGAAGAAACCGGAGACTCGTTCCTCTCGCATCTGGTCGAGCTGCGTGGCCGCCTGATCCGCGCGCTGATCGCCATCGGCATCGTCTTCGTAGGTCTCTTCCCCTGGGCCAAGGAACTCTATTCGCTGCTCGCACAACCCTTGCTGGCGAAACTGCCACTGGGTGGGCAGATGATTGCCACCGACGTGATCGGCGTCTTCCTGGTGCCCATGAAAGTGGCGCTGATGGTCGCTTTCCTGATCGCCCTGCCCTACGTCCTCTATCAGATCTGGGCCTTCATCGCCCCGGGTCTCTACGCCCACGAGAAGAAGCTGGCCCTGCCACTGGTCGGGGTGAGCGTCTTCCTGTTCTTCGTCGGCATGGCCTTCGCCTATTTCCTGGTTTTTCCGACCGTTTTCGGCTTCATGGCCAAGGTGGCGCCGGAGGGCGTCGCCTGGATGACCGACATCGAGAAGTACCTGTCCTTCGTCATGACCACCTTCATCGCCTTTGGCGTCACCTTCGAGGTCCCGGTGCTGGTTGTCGTCCTCGTTTATGCCGGCATCGTCGACCTCGCCAAACTGAAGGAATGGCGTCCCTACGTGATTGTCGGCTCGTTCGTCGTCGCCGCAGTCTTTACGCCGCCGGATGTCATTTCGCAGTTGATGATGGCCATCCCGATGTGCCTGCTGTTCGAACTCGGGCTGATGCTGGCACGCTTCGTCACCCGACGAGCAGCGCGTCAGGAGGCGCCGGACGAGCAGGAAGCTGACCCCACAAGCAGCGCCGAATGGACAGCACTGAACCGCGACGAGATGAACAAGGCTGTCGCCGACCTCGGAGCGCGACCGCAAGACCAGAAACCCGACGCCTGAAACGCAACGCCGCCACGGCCACCTGCATCACCAACGCCTGAGCATCGGCGATTCAGGCGTCCGGCGGCTGCGGCCCGGCGACGGTCAAGCGATGGGTGACCGGAGCGCCCTCCTCGAACAGCCAAAGACTGCCGCTGGGCATCGTCGTCCACGATTCATTGTCGGTCAGCGGCACGGTGGCGATCACGGCCACGCGGTCATCGGGCGTCGTGACGTCGCTGAAGTCGATGCTCAAATCCTGGTCGCTCAGGTGCGCGACGGCAAACGGTGCCTGGCGAATGATGTAGGTCAGCCTGGTCGAGCAGTGCGCAAACAGGCAGTCGCCGTTCGACAGCAGGAAGTTGAACGCGCCCAGCGCGCCGACTTCCAGGGTCAGCTGATGCAGGGTCTCGAACAACTGCGCCTGACTCGGCGGACGACTGGCAAAACGCCGCCGCAGATTCTGCAGCAACCAGCAGAAGGCGCGCTCGCTGTCGGTATCGCCAACCGGCGTGAAACTCCCGTCGAGTTCGGGAGCGAAGTCGGGCAGGTGGCCGTTGTGCGCAAAAATCCAGTAGCGACCCCAGAGTTCACGCATGAAGGGATGCGTGTTTTCGAGCGCGACGACGCCCTGCGTCGCCTTGCGGATGTGCGCGATGACGTTTTCCGAATGAATCGGATAGCTGCGCACCACGCCGGCCAGCGGCGAGGAACACGACGCCAGCGGCTCGAGGAAGACCCGCGTGCCGCGACCTTCAAAGAAAGCGATCCCCCAGCCGTCCGAATGCACGTCGGTGGCACCACCACGCGCCTGGAATCCGGCAAACGAAAAGCAGATGTCGGTCGGCACATTGCAGTTCATGCCCAGCAATTGGCACATTTTGCATTCTCATCGTTACGCGACAGCAGGAACGCCATGCCTGCCAGCGCTTGTTCGTCTGTACGCTTTCCCACCCCTCAGCAACGCAAGGGTGATTCACTTCGAAGGCAGCTGGCCGCCTCACCGCGTCATGTTACTGAAAACGGGTGGGTCCGGGATGGAACGTTGACCTTCTCGATCTCGGTATCCGGGGGTCCAGAACAAGATCGTGATCGGCATCGCTCTGAGCCGCACTTTGCCACCACGCGAACTCACCCTCTTGACCCGAAGCGCTCATCCAACCTTCCACGACGTCAGCGGCAGGTTTCCGGATCCAGCGGCCGTTGGCGCCACCCTGCGCGGACGACCGGCATGGCCCGTTTACCGGACGCAAAGCGAAAATTACGCCGAACTGCTGATTTGCCCTTACCACTACGACAGGATTCGACCTCCCAGAATCAGTCGCAACCTTGGTGCCAATGTCAGTTCTATTGGCGTGCGCAAGCCAGCGCAATGGCCGTCAAATGGCGCGGCCATACTCATCACGGGCGACTTGTTGCAAGCCGGTTCAGCCCGTAAGGCAACGGCGTTGGATCACGTGATGGCGGCATGATTCGGGCAGCAAACTGTCGGAATTTTTTACACTCGCGTGCTTTCTCTTTCTCTGCGATCGCAATTCGTTGAATAAACAGCATAAAAACAATTGGTGTGGGGTTTTGGCATGGTAATTGCAGGCTTGGCTTATCCTGGGATGTCCCCAGTACAACCACGGTGCTACTGGACTGAGAATATGAAAAAGCTGCTGACCCTGGCCTTGCTGGCGGGGCTTGGAATCTCCGGCGCGGCGCAGGCCACGCTGACCGACTGCGGCGGCGGCCTGATTTACGACGACGTGCTGAACATTACCTGGCTGCAGGATGCCAATTACGCCCAGACCAGCGGCTACGACGCCAACGGCCGGATGGAGTGGAGTGCGGCCAACGCCTGGGCAGCCGGCCTCAGTTACTTCGACAGCGTACGCAACGTCACCTGGAGCGACTGGCGCTTGCCGACGGTAGCCCCGGTGGGCGCCGCTTTCAATTACGCCTTCAGCAATAACGGGACAACGGATGTCGGCTATGGCAATACCAGCCCGAATTCCGAGATGGCGTACATGTACTACGTTAACCTCGGCAATCTGGGGTCCTGCACGCCGGATAGCGGCGACCCGACGTCCTGCCACAGGCCGCCTGGCTTTCGCGTCACTAACATCGGTCCCTTTGACAATTGGCAGTCCTACCCTTTCTGGTCCGGTACGGTGTACGCGCCTGATCCGGCCATCTACGCCTGGGTCTTCGACACCGGCATTGGCCTCCAGCGCAGCTTCAGCCGGGGCAATGAGTTCGTTGCCTGGGCGGTTCGCCCCGGCGATGTCGCCGCCGCTGGGGCGGTGCCAGAGCCGATGTCGCTTGCCCTCCTCGGGGCGGGATTGGCTGGCTCGGCGCTCGGACGGCGGCGTCGGCCCTTGGGCGCTTCGTAGGCTTTCCGGCAGGTTTCAGAGCCAAGCGGCCGTTCAGATGGCTGCTTTGGGGGATAGGCGACCGGCCGCAATTGGCCGACTCCCGCCTGATGACAAACGGCATCCGCCAAGCCGTTCATGTAAATGTTGTCGGATGCCAGGCGGCGGTCGACGTGGCAATTCGGAGATCTTGGTCCTGCGGTTGGCGACGCCGCGGCCAGGAACAAATCAGAGGGTGGCGCTGGATTGCCGCGTCGGCTTCGCCTCCTCGCAATGACCGACGGCGTGGGTGCATGACGCGGGCCAGCAGCGCGTCCCCCGCTACTCGCGCTCGCGGCTCTGCGGCGCGCGCTTGCCGATCTTGACCATGGTATCGAACAGCTTGTTCTGGCGACGCAACTGGAAGCGGACCGTTTCGCCAGGCTTCTGGCCGGCGATCAGGTCGAGCATCCCATGCGGGTCCTCGACCGCTCGACCGGCTACGGCGAGCAGGATATCTCCCGGCTTTATCCCCCCGGCATCGGCTGGCCCACCCCGCAGGACGCCGGCGATCAGTGCGCCGCGAGTATCGGGCAGGCCGAAGGACTCGGCGAGATCGACGGTGATTTCCTGCGCCTCGACGCCGATCCAGCCCCGCGTGACGGTACCCGTCTCGATGATCTGCTCCATGACGCTGCGCGCAATCGAGATCGGAATCGCAAAGCCGATCCCGAGCGAGCCACCGGAGCGCGAGTAGATGGCCGTGTTGATTCCGATCAGGTTGCCCCGACTGTCCACCAGCGCGCCACCCGAATTGCCGGGATTGATTGCGGCATCGGTCTGAATGAAATTCTCGAAGGTATTGATCCCCAGGTGCGAGCGTCCGAGGGCCGAGATGATGCCCATGGTCACGGTCTGGCCGACGCCGAAGGGGTTGCCGATGGCCAGGGTCACGTCGCCGACCACGACATCGTCCATCTGCCCGAAGGTGATCGCCGGCAAGACCAGCGCCTGTCCGTTCGCCGGCGTGATCTGCAACACCGCAAGGTCGGACTCGGGATCGCTGCCGACGATGCGCGCGCTAAGGTTGCGGCCGTCGCTGAGCGCGATCTCGATCTGGTCGGCCGCTTCGACGACGTGGTAGTTGGTGAGAACATAGCCGTTGGCGCTGACAATCACTCCCGAGCCCAGGCCCGAACTGCTCGGTCCATCCCCTTCCGGGGCTTCACCAAAGAAGTGCCGGAACGCCGGGTCGTCGAACAGCGGATGACGGCGTGCCGTGATCTTCTGCGAGGTAAAGATATGCACCACCGACGGCAGTGCCTTCTTCGCCGCCTGACGATACGAAGGCGCCACCAGCGGCGGCGCATCCCCCGCCGTGGCCGACTCCCGCAGGGCAACGATACTGGTACCGAAAACCGGCGCCTTGCCCAGCCATTCCGGCTTCAAGGTACTGACCACGAAGAGAACGGCGACACCAAAGGTCACCGTTTGTGCAAAAATCAGCCAGAGCCTGCGCATGGGCGAAACCGGAGCCAGTGAATGAAACGCGAGGAATTGACACGCTACCTGGACGAGATCCTGGACGCAGGGCGCTTCAGGGATTATTGCCCAAACGGACTGCAAGTGGAAGGACGGCCTGAGATCCGGACCCTGGTCGCCGGCGTCACCGCCAGCCAGGCGCTGCTCGACGTCGCCGTCGCGCGTGCCGCCGACGCCATCCTGGTCCATCACGGCTGGTTCTGGCGCGGCGAAGACGGTCGCGTCACCGGCCTGCGCAGAACCCGCCTGCGCACCCTGCTTCACAATGACATCAACCTGATCGCCTATCACCTGCCGCTCGACAGCCATCCGCAGTTCGGCAACAACGCGCAGCTTGGCCGGCGCTTCGGTTGGTTGCCCGAAGGCCGCTTCGGCGAGCAGGACATCGGCTGGCACGGACGCCTCGAAAAGCCGGACAGCGTTGCCGCGATCGCCCAGCGAATCGGCAACGAGCTGCAGCGCACGCCCTTGCTCATCGGCGACGGCGAGCGCCTGGTCAGACGCGTCGCCTGGTGTTCCGGCGGCGCGCAGGGGCTCTTCGAAGAAGCCATCGCGCTCGGCGTCGACCTCTACCTGAGCGGCGAAATCTCCGAGCAGACGGTGCATCTGGCGCGCGAGTCCGGCGTTGCCTACCTGGCTGCCGGTCACCATGCCAGCGAACGCTACGGCGTACAGGCGCTGGCCGCACACCTGGCCGAACGTTTCGGCCTCGACTGCCATTTCGTCGACCTCGACAACCCGGTCTGAAACCCTCAACCACAAGGAGCAAACATGGCTTACGTTTTTCCGCCCGCCGCACAGGTGAGCGTCCCCGTCACGGGGAGTGACGCCCTCTTCCCGGTTCGCCGCATCTACTGCGTCGGGCAGAATTACGCCGCTCACGCCGCCGAAATGGGCGCCGACGGTCGCCAGCCGCCTTTCTTCTTCAGCAAGCCCGCCGACGCGCTGGTGTCCGGCGGCAGCGAGGTCCGCGAGGTCCACTATCCACCGGCAACCAGCGATCTCCAGCACGAGGTCGAACTGGTGGTCGCGCTGTCCGGTGGCGGTGCAGCGATCTCGCCGGCAAAGGCCCTCGAGTGGGTCTTCGGCTACGCTGTCGGTCTCGATCTGACCCGCCGCGACCTGCAGCGCGCAGCCAAGGAGAAAGGGCATCCGTGGGATATGGCCAAGGGTTTCGATCAAAGCGCACCGATTGGGGCGATCCAGCCACTGGCCAGCATTGGCCATCCGGAACGCGGCGCGATCTGGCTCACGGTCAATGGACAGTTGCGGCAAAGCGGCGACCTCGAACAGATGTCGTGGAAGGTCGCCGAAGTGATCGCCAATCTGTCGACCTATGTCGCGCTGGCGCCAGGCGACCTGATCTTCACCGGCACACCGGCCGGCGTATCGAAGGTGCAACGCGGCGATTTTCTCGAGGCGGGAATAGCCGGTGTCGGCGAGCTCTCGGTGAAGCTCGTCTGAAAGCCACAGTGAGCTTGCCGGGCGCGCCGGCATGGCCGCCGCTTTGCCGCCGCAGCGGTGCGAGGAGCGGCAGCTGATACGCCTGATCGCCACGCCGGAGGATCACCGCATCGCACAACTGGCGGCGGCGGCGATCGGGCTGTCGCTAATCGACGCGGCGATCCCGCTGCCCCTGCCGGGGGTCAAGCCCGGGCTGGCGAACATCGTCACGCTGATTGTCCTGGCACGTTACGGCTGGACGGCTGCCGCCTGGGTCACCGGCCTGCGCGTCTTTGCCGGCGGCCTGCTGCTCGGCTACTTTCTTTCTCCCGGCTTCTTCATGAGCCTCACCGGCGCGCTCTTCAGCCTGCTCACGCTGGCCGCGGCCCATCGCCTGCCGAGCCGCTGGTTCGGCCCGGTCAGCTGGAGCATCCTGGCGGCATTCGCGCACATCGGCGGCCAGCTCGTGCTCGCTCGACTGTGGCTGATTCCGCACAATGGCCTGTTTCTGATGGTCCCGTTTTTCGCCGTCGCCGCGCTCGTCTTCGGTATCATCAACGGCCTGCTTGCGACGCGCCTGCTCGCCGAACTGTCGGCGAATGAAACCGAGGTCGAAAATGCCTGAAACCATCTGCCTGGCCTTTACCGGCGCCTCCGGAATGCCCTACGGCGTGCGTTTGCTCGAATGCCTGCTGGCCGCCGATTGCCGCGTCCAGCTGCTCTACTCGCAGGTCGCGCAGATCGTCGCCAGGCAGGAAATGGCGCTGGACCTGCCAGCCCGTGCCAGCGATGCCCAGGCCGCATTGCGCGAACGCTATCGGGCCCTCCCCGGCAGGCTCGAAGTGTATGGGCGCGAAGAATGGTTTGCGCCGGTCGCCAGCGGTTCCAACCCGCCCGACGCGATGGTCGTCTGCCCGTGCTCGATGGGCACCCTGGCGGCGATTGCCCAGGGACTGGCCAGCAAGCTGATCGAGCGGGCGGCCGACGTGGTCCTCAAGGAAAACCGCAAGCTGATTCTGGTCCCGCGTGAAACGCCGCTCTCCGCCATCCATCTCGAGAACATGCTGCGCCTGGTGCGGGCGGGAGCGGTCGTCCTGCCGCCCAACCCCGGCTTCTATCACCACCCGCAGCGGGTCGAGGACATGGTGGACTTCGTCGTTGCCCGCATCCTCGATCAACTGCGCGTCCCGCATGCGCTGCTCGAGCGCTGGGGAAACGTCGCCGGCGGGTGATCGCTGACGATTCTCGCAAGCCAGGGCGACGGCCGTCTGCGGCTTTGCCTGCTCGCGCCGGTAATGGTTGTGGCGGAAATCTGCACTCCTGCTGGCTCGCCGCCAGCGGCGTGAAGCGCGCCCGCTCGGCCACCCGGCCGGCCCCGGGTGAGTTTGCCTGCAAGAGGTTCAGAAACTTTCGCTTTCAGCGGCGGCCAGCAGGCGCTCCAGCGCCGGTTTTCCCCACCGCCAGAACATCAGCGGCGTCAGCAGCGTATCGAGCAGTGTCGAACTGATCAGCCCGCCGAAGATCACCACCGCCACCGGGTGCAGCACTTCCTTGCCCGGTGCATCGGCCGAGAGCAACAGCGGCAGCAGCGCGAACGCCGCCACCAGCGCGGTCATCAGCACCGGCGTCAGACGCTCCAGAGAACCGCGGACGATCATGTGCTGGCCGAAGGTCTCGCCTTCGAAGACGCACAGGTTGATGTAGTGGCTGATCTTCAGAATGCCGTTGCGGGTGGCGATTCCGGTCAGCGTGATGAAGCCCACCAGTGCGGCGACCGACAGCGGCTGCCCGGAAATCCACAGCGCGACGACACTGCCGATCAGCGCCAGGGGGATGTTGCCCATGATGATCAGGGTCAGCGCGGCTGAGCGATAGCGGCTGTAGAGAACCATGAAAATCATCGTCAGCGAGATCGTGGCCAGCAGAGCGATCAGTCGTGCGGCCTGCTCCTGCGCCTGGAATTGCCCTTCGAGCGCGGTGAAATAGCCCTCCGGCAGGGGTCTGGCGGCAAGCTCGCTGCGGATGTCGGCGATGACCTGCGACATGTCGCGGCCGTCGGTGTTGGCCGAAAGCACGATGCGGCGCCGCGAATTCTCGCGGCTGACCTGATTCGGGCCATCGCTTTCCTCGACGCTGGCGACTTTCGACAACGGCACGTGGCCAGTCGGCGTTTCGATCAACAGATTGGCCAGCGCCTGCGGCCCGCGCGCGCTTTCCGGCAGGCGAACCAGCAGGTCGAAGCGACGGTTGCCCTCGATTATCTCGGTGATCCGCTCGCCTTCGATCATCTGTTGGAGACTGCGCAGGAGATTGCCGGGCGCGACGCCGTAGCGCGCCGCCTGCTCGTAGTCGAGGTGGATTTTCACTTGCGGGATGAGCACCTGTTTCTCGATCTGCAGGTCGGTCACTCCGGCAATCTGCGCCAGCCGCCCGCGCAAGTCGGCGGCCAGGGCGCGCAAGGTGTCGAGGTCGTCGCCGTAGATCTTCAGCGCGATCTGGGCACGCACACCCGAGAGCAGGTGATCGAGCCGGTGCGAGATCGGCTGCCCGACGTTGGAGACCGCGGGCAGCGCGGCGAGACGTTGGCGAATGTCGGCAATGATCTCTGCCCGGCCACGATCGGACGCCTTGAGGTCGACGTCCATCTCGGTGTAGTGCACGCCCTCGGCGTGTTCGTCGAGTTCGGCCCGCCCGGTCCGTCGGCCGACCTTGGTCACCTCGGGAACCTCGGCGACCACCTGCTCGGCGAGAGTGCCGATGCGGTTCGATTCGCTGAGCGCGGTACCCGGGTTGAGCAGCACATTGACGGTCAGCGTACCTTCGTTGAAAGGCGGCAGAAAGGAGCGCGGGAAAAACGGTACGCTGGCAGCGACGACCAGCACCAGCAGCAGCGTGCCGATCAACAGGCCGCGCACACGCGGGAAGGACCAGTGCAGCAGGCGCGCGTCGACACGCTTGAGCCAGATCACCAGTGGACTGTCACCGGCGTGCAGCTGCTTCATGCGCGGCAGCAGGTAGTAGGCCATCACCGGCGTCAGCGTCACCGAGACGATCATGCTGGCCAGAATGGAAACGATGTAGGCGACGCCGAGCGGCGTGAACAGGCGCCCCTCGATACCGGGCAGGACGAACAGGGGCACGAAGACCAGGACGATGATCACGGTTGCGTAGACGATTGCCGAGCGCACTTCCAGGGTGGCCGCGGCGATCACCTCGATCACCGGGCGCGGCGTGCCGGCCACGCGGTTGAGCCTCAGGCGACGCAGGACGTTCTCGACGCCGACCACGGCGTCGTCGACCAGTTCGCCGATGGCAATCGCCAGGCCACCAAGGGTCATGGTGTTGATCGACAGGCCGAAGTAGCGAAAGACCAGCGCCGTGGCGAGCAGCGACACCGGGATGGCCATCAGCGAAATGATCGTCGTGCGCACGTTGAGCAGGAACAGGAAGAGGATGACGGCGACGAGGATCGCGCCATCGCGCAGCGCCTCCTCGACGTTATTCACCGAGTGCTCGATGAAATCGGCCTGCTTGAACAGGAACGACGGCGCTTCGAACCCTTCGGGCAGGCTCCTGGCGAGTTCGGCGACGGCGCTCTCGACCTCGCGAGTGAGCAGCACGCTGTCCGCGGCCGGCTGCTTCTGCACCGACAGAATCACCGCCGGCTTGCCCTGGAAGCTGCCGTCACCGCGTTTGATCGCCGGCGCCACCTTGACGTCGGCCAACTGTTTGAGGACGATCGGCTGGCCGTTCCTGACGGTGACCACCAGGTTCTGCAGATCCTCGATGCGCGAGCTGCGACCGATCTGGCGGATCAGGTATTCGCGGCCGTGCACGTCCAGGAAGCCGCCGCTGGTGTTGGCCCCGAAATCACGCAGCGCGGCTTCCAGTTTCTCGCGCTCGACGCCCAGCGCCTGCAGCTGTGCGGGGCGCAGCTCGACTCGGTACTGACGCACTTCGCCGCCGATCGGAATCACCTGCGCGACGCCCGGGATGGTCAGCAGGCGTGGCCGCATCACCCAGTCGGCGTATTCGCGAACGAGCATCGGACTGATCCTGGCGGGGTCGGCGGGGATGGCGATCAGCAGGATCTCGCCCATGATCGACGAGATCGGTCCGAGCTGCGGGACGATCCCCGGCGGCAACTGATCGCGCACCAGATTGAGGCGTTCGGCGATCTGCTGCCGGTTGCGGTAGATGTCGGAACCCCACTCGAACTCGACGTAGATGATCGACAGGCCGATTCCCGAGACCGAGCGCACGCGCGTCACGCCCGGCATGCCGTTCATCCCGGATTCGATCGGAAAGGTCACCAGCTGCTCGACTTCTTCCGGCGCCATACCGCCGGCTTCGGTCATCAGCGTCACCGTTGGCTTGTTGAGGTCGGGAAAGACATCGACCGGCATCTGGCGCAGCGTGATCGCGCCATAGATGACCAGCAGCAGCGAGACGCCGACGACGATCAGCCGCTGCCTGAGGCTGGCGCGGATAATCAGTTCGAACATCTCAGCGTACCTGCGACAGCAGGCCGGCGCCCTCGATGACCACGCGATCACCGTGGTGCAGGCCGTCGCTGATCGCGACGTGGTTCGCGTCGAGCGCTTGCGGGTGCACCCGGCGGGCTACAAAGCGTTCGGCGTCGGTGCGCACCCAGACCGCCGTCTCGCCGGCACCGACGCGGGTCAGCGCCGAACGCGGCACGGCCGCGCCCTCGATCTCGTGCGCCGTGCGAACGATCACCTTGACGGGTTGCCCGACGGCGACCATGGCATTCGGCGTGACGATGCGGAACAGAAGCGGCAGCGCCTGTTCGCGCATCTGCCGTCCGCCGCCGACGAAGAGAAGCTCCAGCGCGCCTTGCTCGGAGACGGCACTGGCAGAAATCAGCGTTGCGCCGATGCCCGCCCGATAGGCCAGCGCCTCCACCGCCAGGCGCGCCGGGTCGATGATCTCGAAGAGGACTTCCTTGCCATCGACGACCTGGCCGGCGACCAGGCGGCTGGCGCTGATCACGCCCGCTACCGGCGCGCGCAGCGGCTCGGCGCTGTCGATGCTGGCGCTGGTGGCGGCCAGACGCTTGCGCAGCGCGCCGCGTTCAATGCGCGCCGCTTCGATTTCCTTGTGTGCCACCGCCCCTTCAAGCGCTTCCAGCCGCCGCACGCGGGCGTCGGCAATGGCCAACTGGCCCGCCAATTCGGCCTGCTGCGCTTTCTGGTTGGCGCGCTCGATGGCACTACCGACCGGGCGCAGGTAGGCCAGGACCTCGCCCCTGGCGACCACCCGCCCAGGTACCGGCATGCCCTTGGGCCCCGGTTCGACGCTCCCGGCGAACGTCGCCTGCACGCGGCCGCCGGTCTCCGGGTCGGCGATCACCTGACCATTGAGTTCGATCGTCGCGGAGAGCGGTCCGATCTCGACTCGTTGGCTGCGCAGGCCGATCTGCCGCTGCAACGGCTTGGGCACGAACAGGCTGCCATCGGGCAGGCGCTGTGGCGACGCGGCAGGGCGCATGCTCGTCGTGGCGCCGTCGCGTGGCGCGCTGACCGGCACCGGTGTGACCGCTTTGCTGTCCTGGCCATGATCCTCGTCGCCATGCGCCAGCACCGCACTGGCAGAACAAGCCAGCGCGGCGGCAGCGAGAATTCTGTGCAAGGGCATCGTTTTCCTCTTCGCAATCATCTGCGTTGCCGGCGGCGGCGCAGGAGCAAGGCGGCGCCGGCAAGCAGCAGCACGGCGGCCAGGACCCACACCGCCCACTCGCTCCACTCATGGCTGTGTGCCGCAACGGTGCTCGCCGGCCGTGACGTGTCGAGCAGCAACGACAACAGATCCGCACTGTCGCCGGTCTCGATGCTGATGGTCAGCGGATGCCTGGCCGCGGGAAGGCCAGCGGCGAGCTCGATGACGTAGGTGCCGGGCGAAGTCTCGCTGGCCAGACCCTGCACGCTGCTCGCCTCGACCTCGACCCTGGCGTCCGCCACCGGCTCGTTGCTGGCGAAGCGATCGACATAGATCACCAGTTTCCGGTCTTCGAGAGCGGCAACGACTTCGAACTCCTCGCTGGCGGCACTCGCCCGTGGCGCGACGCTCTGGCTGAGCGCTGGCGGCGGCGCGCCATGATCTTCGCCGCCGTGGCCGAAGGCCGAAAAGGCGACCGCCAGCAGGGCGGTGGCCAGAAGCTGTTTCATGACAGCACTCTCACGGCAACACTCCCAGGGTCTGGTTCAGGCGTGAAATGGCCGCCGCACGGGCAATCCGCTGGCGGGCAAGAAACGTGTCGGCGTCGTAAGCGGCAGCACGGATGCGCAGCAGCGTCGCCAGGTCGGATTCGCCCAGGGCAAAGCTCTTTTCAGCCAGGCGCAGACTGTCTGTGCTCAGCGCCCGCCGTTGCTCGGCGAGCACGTACTGGCGCTCGGCGGCCTGCAGGGCTTGGCGGGCGCGGGCGACATCAAGCTCGACGCGGTTTTCGACACGCTGCATTTCAGCGTCGCTCTGGTCGGCCTCCGCCTGCGCCGCGGAGCTTTCGCGGCGTACCAGCGCACTCGAAGAAAAGGGAATCTTCAGGCGGATGCCGACGCTGTCGGTATAGGCTTCGCTGAAGTCGGCGCGCTCGCGAAGCGCGAGCAGGCTCAGTTCGGGCGCCGTGCGGCGCGACTCCTCGGCGACCTTCACCTTGGCGCGGGCACTTCGCGAGGCGGCGGCAGCAGCGCCCAGCTGCGGGTGCGTCTGCGGCGCCGACGGATTCGCGTTGCCACGCTCCGCGGTGGCCACTTGTTCGGCAGCAACCGAGGATGGAGCAGGTGCGCCGGTAAGGGCGCGAAAGGCGTGTTCGGCCTGCAGCAGCGCTCCGTCGGCGTCGATCCACTCGGCTTCCGCGGCCTGTGTTTCCATTTCTGCCAGATTGGCGTCGATGCGCGACAGATCGCCGGCCCGGTGGCGGCGCTGGACTTCGCCTGCCAGGGTGCGCGCGGTCTCCAGGCGACGCGCCGCCAGGCTGGCCGTATTGCGCGCCGCGGCCAGCGTCCACCACGCTTCGCGCAGTTCGCCGGCAAGCGCCAGGCGCAGGGCAGCGCGCCTGGCGCCCACTTCAGCGAAGCGGCTCTCGGCCTCGGCCTCGCGCGCGGCTTTCTGTCCCGGCAGCCACAGGTAGGCGTTCAGCTCGACGGCGATCTCGCGTTTGCCGCGGTTGCTGTTCAGCTGGTCGTTGAGCGTGCCGACGCTGACCGACCCCGGCTCCGGCGTCAGTCCGGACGCCAGTTCCTGCGCCGCACGCGCTTCGCCCTCGCGGGCGTCCAGCGCTTTGGCTTGGGGATTCCGCAGCCATGCCTGTTCCAGCCAGAAGCCAAGCCCCCCTTCCCGCGTCGGCGGGGGAGAAGGCGGCAGAGCGGCCAGTCCGGGCAAGCCCAGCATCACGCCGGCGAGGAACGTGACCAGGCGCAGCGACCAGCGCGCAGCGCTCATCGGAGGGCACCGCGAGAGCGGCGGCTCAGCGACGGCCATGACTCAGAGGCTGGGACCCTTGCCGGGGACGACCAGCGCCAGCGCTCGCAGCGACGACGGACGCTGCCCCTCCCCGGCGAGTCTCGGGGCCCGCGGTGCTTGCTTGAGCAAGCGCAAGGAAGGGTCGAAATGGCTTCATGAGCGGTTTCAGTTCCGGGAAATGGATCGAGCTGGCAAGTAGCGTCTGGTGGCGCATTCTGCAGCGATCCGCCGCACAGCAGGCTGACGCCCGCATTACATTCCTGTCATTGTTGGCGAGCGGCAGTTCCTGTCGGGAAAGCGGGCGCTCCTGGCGCCAATGGCCCTGCCTGTTACAATGCCCGATCTCAGCAGGACCGGCCGCCCCAGGACCTTGGCCGCGCGCCTGCGCTCCTGACCAGCGTGCTCCGCTTTCGTCGCGCATCCAGGGAACAGACCCAGCGCGCAGCCGGCGGGACGCGGCACGACAGCCTCCCTGTCCATCAGCCCCCCCTTTTTCTCGGAGAAACCCTTTTGAACAACTTTGCAGTCGCCGGTATTCAGATGAACGTGTCGGCAGTCGACTCGAACGTCGAAGAAATGAAGCTCAAGCTCGACATCACCATGAACCTCTATCCGTGGGTGCAGATGGTGGTCTTCAGCGAGCTGTGCGCCTACGGCCCCCTGACGTACTCAGCACAGGAGTTCCCCTGCGATTTCGAAGTGCAAATGCAGGAGATGGCGCACAAGTACGGGATCTGGCTGCTGCCGGGATCGATCTTTGAAAAAGCAGACGACAAGATCTACAACACCGCCTCGGTGATCAACCCGCAGGGCGAGGTGGTGACCCGCTATCGCAAGATGTTCCCTTTTTATCCCTACGAAGAAGGCGTCACACCGGGCCTGGAATACTGCGTCTTCGACGTCCCGGACGTCGGCCGCTTTGGCGTCTCGATCTGCTACGACATGTGGTTTCCGGAAACCATTCGCACGCTGGCGTGCATGGGCGCCGAGGTGATTCTCCACCCGACGCTCACCGGCACCATCGACCGCGACAACGAATTGGCCATCGCCCGCGCCATGGCGACGATCAACCAATGCTTCCTGTTTGACGTCAATGGACTGGATACCGGCGGCAGCGGTCGCTCGATCATCTGCGGACCGGACGGTCGTGTGCTCTACCAGGCGCAGAACAACGAGGAGATCATCCCCATCGAACTCGACATACATCGCGTTCGTCGCAGCCGCGAACTCGGTGTCCTGCGCCTCGGCCAGCCGCTGAAGAGCTTTCGCGACCACCTCGGTGATTTCAGCATCTACTGGCGCGACACTGAGCATCCCTATCTCGATTCGCTCGGCCCCCTGATCAAGCCGGGACGCATGGAACGCATCGCCGAGCTCAAGAAGATCGAGAGCGCCTTGCACCAGCGGCACGATAGCGGTCACTCCTGAGAGGGTAGCCGCTGGCAAACGGCGGCGATCCAGCCCTGGACTGCCGACGGCGGCCTACGCTTGTCTCACGTAGCTGAACCGTGCTCTGTCCCCGGTCACCCCCACGCGACTGGCGCGAAGCGCGGCAGGTATCACGCCGACGACCAGATCCCCCATCCCTGCGCTGGCAACTCGGTCGCCTTAAGCTTGGCCACTGCGTGCCCGGCGACCAGAACAAGACCGGGTGGAAGGGAACACGAAACAGAGCGGTCATCGGTGTTCAACACCGTGACCAGCAGATTTGTCTGTGAGCGCACCTCGAAGGCCATCGAGCGGTTACTCAGCTGCGTAACTTTTAACGCGCCATCGGCAAGCCAAGGCCGAGCGCGACGGACGGCGATCAATTCACGGTGGAGTTGCCAGATGAGCAGACTGTCGCCGGCCAACTCGCCGGGCCGATACGGTAACGGCTTGCGAATCTCCGCGTCGCCTCCCTCTCGATCGTACTTGCGACCTTCTGCTCCCTGCTCGTCTCCAGCGTAGACGGCAGGGAGGCCAGGTAGCGTAAACAGAATCGCCAGCGCATGTGGCAGATGGCGCCGGTCGCTGAGCGTGCTGGCAATACGCGTCGTGTCGTGGTTGCCGACGAAATTCCACGGCACAAAATGACGGCAGAAATCGATGTGGCGCTCCAGCGCATGGGCCAACTCGTAGAAGTTGCGTTCGTTGAGCGAACTCCAGATGGCTTTCCATAGTTCGTATTGTGTTACCGAGGTCAGCCGTGACGCCTTGGCGATGGCCACGTAGTCGCCATGGATCACTTCGCCGATGCGCAGGAGATCGGGCCGCAGGGCACGCACGCGACTCTCGAAAGTCGCCAGAAAACCTGCCGGGATCGCGTAGGCCGCGTCCAGTCGCAGGGCATCGACACCACGATCCAGCCAGTAACGAGCGACCTCCACGGCCCAGTCGAGAACCTGGTCATTGCCATGATTGAGTTTCACCAGTTGGCCGTGTCCCTCGAATTTGGCGTAACGGAATCCGTCGTCTCCCGGTCGATCGAAATCTATGTGGAACCAGTCCGCGCGGGAAGACCCACGACCATGCGCCAGGACGTCGACAAAGAAAGGATGGTCGCGTCCGACGTGGTGAAAGACGACATCGAGCCCCACGCGAAGGGAACGTTGACGGCACTCGTCGATGAGACCCACGAGATCCGCTTCGTTGCCCAGTCGGCGGTCGATGCGAAAAGGATCAACGACATCGTAGCCGTGCGATCCCGATTCGAAGACCGGACCCAACAGCAATCCTGTCACCCCGAGTTCCACGAGATGGTCCAGCCAGCCCACCAGGTCCGCCAGGCGATGGGAAATGGGGCCATCCACCGCACCCGGGGCCGGATTCCGCTCCTCCGCGCCGAGAAAGCCGAGTGGATAAAGGTGATACCAGATTTCACTGCGTTTCATGAGCTGCCGTTCCATGGTTGATCCTGCATTTCGCAAACTTGCTCATCCGTCTCGTCCTCGCCCAGCCCCCGCTTGCGGCTGCCAGATGGGCAAGTGCTACCGCCACAGTCGCGTCCGCGACTCACGAACCTCCCCTCTCCCCTGGCGCGAGAAGGGCCGAGGCCGAGACCGGGAATTCAGGGAGCATGCTCGCTGCCCGTCGAACGATTCCGGCGTGCAACCCGGAATGCGCACTGCCAGTAGAGGGGAACGATCATGACATTCATCGTCAGGTGTGTCATCGACACGTGACGACCATTAGCGCCCGCGTTTGCACAGTGGCCGCGGCCTGCCGAGCGCCTAAGGTCGCACTGATCGGCTTTCGCTCAATGGCAGTGCCGGTGCCTTGGCCAGGTCGCGGCGCAACTGCCACTGTTTGACCGGCGCATCCCGCGCCGCGATGACGCACAGCGTCGACACCGTCGGCTTGTACGTATGGGGTGCCACCTCTGCACCTCACCATCGCCCCGGGTTTCAGAGCCTGTCGAAGCGACCACTACTCAAGGCGCACGCTGCGCAGCCGCAAGGCGTTGCTGATCACCGAGATCGACGACAGACTCATCGCCGCGGCGGCAAGCATTGGCGACACCAGGATGCCCAGGAAGGGATACAGAATGCCCGCAGCCACCGGCACGCCAGCGGCGTTGTAGACCAGGGCGAAGAACAGGTTCTGTTTGATGTTGCGCATGGTCGCCCGGGCCAGCCGGCGTGCACGCACGATACCGTTGAGGTCACCCTTGACCAGCGTGAAGCCGGCACTCTCGATGGCCACGTCGGCGCCGGTGCCCATGGCAATGCCGACGTCGGCCTGCGCCAGTGCCGGCGCATCGTTGACGCCGTCACCGGCCATCGCCACCTTGTGGCCTTTGGCCTGCAATTCCTTGATGATCCGCGCCTTATCCGCGGGCAGTACGTCGGCACGGATTTCGTCGATCCCCAGACGCCCGGCAACGGCACGCGCCGTACGTTCGTTGTCGCCGGTGGCCATGATGATCTTCAGGCCTTCTGCGTGCAGCGCCTTGAGCGCTTCGAGCGTCGTCTCCTTGAGCGGATCGGCGACGCTCACCAGGCCGGCGATTTCGCTGCCGATGAGGACGAACATCACCGTTTCGCCCTCGTCGCGGCGAGCGTTTGCTGCCTCGACCAACGCACCGGAGGCACCGCCATCCAGCCCCAGTTCGGTGAGCAGCGCCGCATTGCCCAGGGCAACAGCCTGGCCATCGACCACACCCTTGACGCCCTTGCCGGTGATCGCCTCGAACTCGTCGGCCTTGGCCAGTTCCACGCCACGTTCTTCGGCGCCGCTGACGATCGCCTCGGCCAGTGGATGTTCCGAGCCGCGTTCGAGGCTGGCGGCCAGGCGCAATACCTCGTCTTCCTCGTGTCCGGCAGCGGGCAGCACCGCCACCAGCTTCGGCTTGCCGACGGTCAGCGTTCCGGTCTTGTCGACGATCAGCGTATCGACCTTGGCAAAGCGCTCCAGCGCTTCGGCGTTCTTGATCAGCACGCCGGCCTGTGCGCCGCGTCCGGTGGCGGTCATGATCGACATCGGCGTCGCCAGGCCGAGCGCGCAGGGGCAGGCGATGATCAGCACGGCCACCGCCGCGACCAGTCCATAGGAAAGCGCCGGCGCCGGTCCCCAGGCCGCCCAGGCGATGAACGCCAGAATGGCGACGCCGATCACCGCCGGAACGAACATGCCGGCGACCGAATCGGCGAGCTTCTGGATCGGCGCGCGCGAGCGTTGCGCGTTGGCGACCATGGCGACGATCTGGCTGAGCACGGTGTCGCCGCCGACCCGCTTGACCTCGACGATCAGTGAACCAGTGCCGTTGATCGTCGCCCCGGTGACCGGGTCACCGGCGACCTTTTCCACCGCTACCGCTTCGCCCGAGAGCATCGACTCGTCGATCGAAGATCGGCCATCGATCACCACGCCGTCCACCGGCACCTTGTCGCCCGGCCGCACGCGTACATGGTCGCCGACGACGACTTCCTCGAGCGGGATTTCCTCCTCGCGTCCATCGGCACGGATCACGTGCGCCGTCTTGGCGGCAAGGTCGAGGAGCGCGCGGATCGCCGAGCCGGTGCGCTCGCGCGCACCGAGCTCCATCACCTGACCGAGCAGGACCAGGACGACGATGACTGCGCCGGCTTCGAAATAGACGCCCACGTGCCCCTGCGCGTCGCGGAAGCCGTCCGGGAACAAGCCCGGGAAGAGGACCGCGACGATGCTGAAGAGATACGCCGAGCCAACACCCAGGCCGATCAGCGTGAACATGTTGAGGCTGCGATTGACGACCGATTTCACGCCGCGAACGAAGAACGGCCAGCCGGCCCAAAGGACCACCGGCGTGCTCAGGGCCAGTTCGACCCATTGCGCCGCGCGCTCACCGAGCAAATCGCGTGCGAAGCCCAGACCGAGAAAGGGCCCCATGCTCAGCAGCAGCAGGGGAACGGCCAACACGGCACCGATCCAGAAACGGCGCCGGAAGTCGACCAGCTCGGGGTTGGGACCTTCGTCTCCGCTAGGGACGCCCATCGGTTCGAGCGCCATGCCGCATTTCGGGCAATCGCCCGGGGCATCGCGGACGATTTCGGGGTGCATCGGACAGGTGTATTGCGTGCCGGCGGGTACCGGGGGCGCTTGCCTCTTGTGCGCGCCGCTCAGGTAGTGCGCCGGGTCCGCCGCAAACCTGTCGTGGCACTTCTGCGAGCAGAAATGCCAGGTCCTCCCGTCGTGCGCGAAGCTCGGCTTTCCCGCGCCAAGCGTGACCGACATGCCGCAGACCGGGTCCTTCACCGTCGCGGACTCCGCCACCGTGTGATCGCCGTTTGAGCTGTGTGAGCCGTGCTGGCTGTGTGCCGCATGCGAACGCTCGGGCTGGTGATGATGATGGTCGTGCCCGCCCGACCGTGTTTTCGTGTCCATGGCAATCCTTTCCAGGGTACCCCTGTTGGCTGACGCACGGCTTCTCTCGCTTGGCGGCAGCCTTCGACGTCGCCCATGGTGCCGGTCGCCACCCCACGAGGAGATGACCGCAGGATTACGGTTCAGTCACCTGCGCTGGCCGGTGCCACCGGCGCTTGGTGGCGGGCAGCCAGTCCTGACGAAACAAGCGACCGCGCAAGCATTGGCGGGGCTGGCGGAAGCAGCATGACAAGAATGTCATTCCGACACCAGCGCCTACAGCGCCGGAATGACGCACAGCGTCAACACCGTCGGACCATGCCGGCGAAGAATCGTGACGATCCTCGCCAGCACAGCCTCCTCCCGCCGCCGGCTGCTATTGCGACGGAAATGCGGTATTTTGCGGGTAAGCTTGGCGTCGAACGGAAGCCTGGTCGTTGCGTAGCAATTGCCGCGTGACTGATCGCTTCAGATCCCGCGGATCAGTGGCGGGAAACGACAGGGCATTTCCACTGTGGAGGGTTTCTTGGCGGGTTGGCGCACGACAACAACGAACCAGGCGATTGCCTTCGAGGAGGTCCAGGCGGTCACCCGACGCCGGCGCCTTCGCATCTGGCTGCCGGTCGCCGTGGTCGCCATTCTGCTGGCCGCACTGATCGGCAACGCGATCCACGAGTTCAGGGTCATGCGTGCCGATGCCCTGGCTCTGTCCGAGGGCGTCATCGGCAACCTGCAAAGCCGCATCGAAACAGAGGTTGGCGCCTACCTGGGACCCATCCCGGGGGTCGTCCGTTTTACCCGCGACCTGCTCGCCGACGAGGACCTCTTGAGCGTGCGGCGCGAACTCGCCGAGAAGGTGGCGAGCGGGATCCTTGACAACACGCCGCAGCTCACCAGCGTCTTCATCGGTAGCCCGGCTGGCGAGTTCTTCATGGTGCGGCGCTATCAGGATGGTGAACAGCGCGGACTGGAAACCAAGACCATCCGCCGCCCGCATGGAGCGCAGGACGCCCCCGTGATGCAACTGACGCGCCATGGCGCCAAAGGCGAGGTGTTGTCCGACGAGCAAGCCCCCTGGGATGGCTACGATCCGCGCGCGCGGCCCTGGTTCGTCGGTGCCGCGAAAAGCAAGGACCTGTTCTGGACCGATGTCTACCTCTTCTTCACCACCAGTGCCGCGGGCATCACGGCGTCGCTGCCCTATCTGAATACGGACGGGGATCTGGTTGCGGTGGTAGGTACCGACGTCGAACTGGCAAGCCTCAGTCGCTTTCTCGCCACACTCGCCATCGGCAAGAGCGGCCTCGCGCTGATCGTCGACGACCAGGGGCGGGTGATGGCGCACCCGCGCAAGCCGCTGGTGAGCAAGGATGGCGGCGGCGAATTGCGACTGCTGCGGGTCGATGACATCGGCGACCCGGTGGTGAGCCGCGCCTTTGACCGCTACCGCGTCGAAGGGCACGGCCGCCACGATTTCGAGATGGCCGGCCGCCGCTACATCAGCTCGACGTCGTCGCTCAACCAATTGCTGCCGCACGACTGGTCGATCCTGATGATCGTCCCCGAGGACGATTTCGTCGGCTTCGTTGCAGAGAATGTACGCGACACGCTGGGCATGGGCCTGGCGGTCATCGCCCTGGCAGGCGGTCTCGCCGGGCTCGTGGTCCGCCAGGGGCTGCGCGCCGACCAGGAGGCAATTTCCATCCTCGAGCGTCAGGCGCAGCTCGACGCGCAGGGTGAGGCCTTCGGCATGCTGGCGGCGCAGTCGACGCTGTTCGAGGACAATGGGAGCAATGGCCTCGCACTGGTGACCGAGGCTGTCGCGCGTTCGTCTCGCGTGCGCCGCGCCAGCCTGTGGCAGCTCGCACCGGCTGGCGATGCGCTGGTCTGTCTCGACAGCTTTGACCAGCAGACCGAGGGCCATACGGATGGCGCAACGCTGGATCGATCGGAACATCCCGGTCTCTTCGAATGGCTGCAGAGCGAAAACGCGGTCGGCGACGTCGCCAGCAGCGACGACGCACGCCTCGTATCGCTGTACCGAAGCTACCTCGCCCCGCTCGGCTGCCAGGCCCTGCTGTCGGTACCCGTCAAGATAGACGGCCAGGTGACCGGCGTCCTTTGGCTCGAGGACGGCCGTCGCAGCGAGTGGCCAAACCAGGTGCAGCGGTTTGCCCGGGCGATCGGCAATCTGATGGCCATCCGCCAGGCAGCCAGCGCTACGGCTGGCGCGGTGGTGGCCATGCCGCCGGCCGGCAAGGCGAAGGCACATGACAGCGAAGCGGCGCCGCACGCCGAAGCGCCCGTTCAGGAATTGAACATCGATGCGAGGCTGGGCGCACGCCGTACTGCCGCCTTTGCCGCGAAGCTCCCGGACGGTGCGCACCCCGTGCGAGCTGACGATGTGCAGCGCATTGATCAGCTGGCTTTCGTATCGCTGCGCTTCAGCGACGCGCTGGCCCTGGCCCGATCGGCCGACGACCGCTCCGGCGAATCGACGATAGCCCGCCTGCTCGCGCAAATCGACGCGGCAGCCTCGCAACACGGCGTGGCCTACCTCAAATTTCTCACTGATCGGGTGGTCGCTGCCGCCGATCCTTCCGCGGACGTCCAGCACGCAACCGTCTGCCTGGCCGAATTTGCGTTGGCCGCGCAGGCCGCCTGCGAGCGCCTGTTCGCTGAACAGCATGCCCCCTCGGCCTTTCATTTGGGCATGGACCTGGGACCGGCGATCGGCAGCCTGATCGACCGCAAGGAAAGCTCGTTCAACCTCTGGGGTGAGGCCGCACGCATGGCCTACGCGATGGCCGATTCCGCCCCACCGGGAACGATCCATACGACGGAGTCGGTCTACGAGGCGCTGCACGACCGCTATCTGTTTCAACTGCGCGGTCATCATTATCTCGAAGACGTCGGGGAATTCTCCACCTACCTCCTGGGGGGGCGCCTGTGAAGCCGCCGGCCAATGGCTTGCCCACGCTCGCAGCGCCCACGGCAGAGCGGCCAAATCTGCTCGGCCGCTTCGGGCAGGGAATCATCGACACGACGACGGACGTCTTTCTGTTCACCGGGGACCTGACCGCGACCCTGACACGTGGCCTGGCACCGGGCAACTGGCGCCGGACGATGTGGACGGAGTTCGAGCGTTTCTTCTACTTCACGGGGGTGTGCGCCATACCCGCAGTCATGATCACCGCCCTGCTGGTAGGTCTGGGTCTGGTATTGCAGATCATCTATTGGCTGCGGGTGACGGGACAGCAGGGGTCGATCGGCGACTTTCTGGTGCTGGTGCTGATCCGCGAGCTCTCACCCATCGTCACGGCGTTGATCGTGATCGGCCGCAGTGGTTCGGTGATGCTCGACGAGGTGGGCCATCTCAAGGTCAACGGGCAGATCCGCATGCTCGAGTCCTTCGGCATTGACGCCACCGACTTTCTCGCCATTCCGCGCTGCTTCGCCTCGGCACTCGCGTTGTTCGCGCTGACCACGATCTTCCTCCATACCGCACTTTGGTCCGGCTATCTCGCCGCTTCCTTGGCCGGTCTCACCGCGCTATCCCTGGTCGAGTTTGCCGATGCGGTCTTGTCGAGGATGACTCTGGGCGATCATCTGCTGCTGGTCGTCAAACCGACCCTCACCGGTTTCGTGATCGGCTACGTGGCCATCTGGCATGGACTGAGGGTCGAAGCGAGTGCCCTCGGCGTGCGCCGGGCCTTGCCGAAGGCCTTCATGTACTCTCTGCTGGCGACGCTGCTGATCGGGATAGCCGTGTCGACGGTATTGTAGATGCGCGCGTCCGACGACCTGGCCGCAGCCCCCCCGATCCTGGAGACCGCCGGTCTGTCCGTCGTGTCGCCCCGGGGTGGTTCGATACTGGCCGACGACCTGTGCCTGCAAGCCGGCGAACTGCACCTGGTGCATTCGCCGACGACGGGGCAGAGCGCGGCGCTGGCCGATGCCTTGCTCGGCTTGGCCGGTGCCGGCGAGGTGCGCTTCCTGGGCGTCGCGTGGGCCGACCTCGATGCAGCCGAAGCCTGCCGCTTGCGCAGCCGTATCGGCAGGGTGATGAGCGGTGGGAACTGGCTGGAGAACCGATCGGTGATGGAAAACCTGCTTCTTCCGCTGCGCCATCAGACCGTGCTGGCCGAAGAAATCATCCGCCAGCGGGCCAGCGAGCTCGCCCTGAGCTTTGGCCTGCCGGGGATCCCGACCCTGCTGCCGCATCAGTGCTCGGAGTCCGATCTCGAACGCGCAGCGTGCGTTCGGGCCTTCCTGGGACGCCCGAAGCTGGTCGTTCTCGAGCAGCCAATCGAAGCCACCGAAAGCAGAACCTTCGCGCCGCTGATCAATGCCGTGCAGCAGGTGCGCCGCCGCCGCGGCGCCATCATCTGGTTCACCCACCAGCGCAGCCTGCTCGAAGAGCCCGGGATTTCTGCCGACCGACGCTACCGGATCGCCGGCAGCCGGCTGCTTCTGCTGGAGGCTGCCCCGTGAACAAATCGAACGACAACCGCCGTTACCGCAGCCTGCTCGGCGCGACCGTGCTGGCAGTGCTCGTGCTCTTCCTGTTGACTCTGATCAAGGCCGAGGCCCTGCGCGAGCTGTTCGATCCCGGCAAGACGGTACGCCTGGTGCTGCCCGACGAGGGTCTTTTTGGCCTCGCCGAAGGCGCCAAGATCGAGGTGCTCGGCACGCCGTCCGGCAAGATCCTGAAGATCGTCATCGACCCGGACCAGAAGATCCATGCGCTGGCGCGCCTGAATGGCTCGATGGCGCCCTTCGTGCGCCGAGATTCGCAGGCGGTCATCCGCAAGACCTTCGGCGTCGCGGGCGAGAGCTACGTCGAGATCACCAGGGGCCGCGGCGAAGAGATGGATTGGGACTATGCCGTGCTGCAGGCGGCTCCGGACCGGGCGCAGACGGAAAGCATCGGCGAGATCCTGGAGGACGTGCGCGGCCGGGTCATACCGATCCTCGAGCAGACCGAACGGACGATGACCGCGCTGGGCGATATCACCGCAGGCTTCGCCAACCCGGAGGGCGACCTGCAGAAGACGCTGGCAGATTTCAGGACCATGACCGGGCGCATCGAGCGCGGCAAGGGAGCGGTGGGCCGCCTGCTCAGTGACGAGCGTACCGCCATCGAACTCGATCAGTTGATCAAGGGAGCCAACGCCGCCGTCGCACGTCTGGCACCGATCCTCGACGAACTGCAGGCGACGGCCGCACAGGCGAAGCTGCTGTCCGGATCAATCAACGCCCAGAGCAAGGAGCTGCCGGAGATCACGGGCCGCGTGAAGTCGGTCCTGACATCGCTCGACGCGGTCATGCTGGACCTGCGCAAGACCTCACCTCAGCTGCCGGCGATCAGCCGCGACATCGGCGAAACGACAGCCAACATCCCGGTCCTGCTCGGCATGACCCAGCAGACGCTGGCGGAATTGGAGGCGCTGCTGCGCCAGCTGCGCAACAGCTGGTTGCTCGGCGGCGGCGCGCCGCCCGAGACGGGCGGTCGGCTGCCACCGGGCGAGGTTCGCCCATGAGCCGGTTTTCAATTCTGCTCGGCCTGCTGGCCGTCGGCCTGGCGCTCGGCGGCTGCGCGGGTACGGCGGAGCCGCAACAGGCAGCGACCAGCAAGCGCGAAACGCTCGATCGCTCGGCCCGTCTGGCCTTCGATCAGGCTCAGTACAGCCAGGCCGTGACGCTCTACGCAGCGGTCGTGCAGGCAGCCCTGGCGGAAGATTCGCCAGCCAGCATCATCGATGCGCGCTTCAATCTGGCGCTCTGCCAGACCTATCTCGGCGATTACGACGCGGCGCTGACGCAGACCGAGTGGGCGGACGCCGAGCGCAGGCGACGCGGACTGCCTGTCGACCCGGAACTGCAATTGCTTGCCGGCACGATTCACTACCGGGCAGGCCGTCTCGATAGGGCACAGGCCACGCTATCCGCCGTGCTGCAGGCGGGCGACACAAGCCCGGCCACCCGCGCCAGGGCGCACTTCATCGCCGGCCTGATCGCCGCCGACCTCGCGGCACTGCCGGCACTTCGCGACCACATCGCGGCCTTGCGGGAGGGTACGGCCGTCGCTTCCCGTGCCGACTACCTGGAACTGCAGGCCAGCCTGCTCCGCCTCGAGAGCGACATCGACGGCGCCCTGCGCCTGCTCGATCAAGTGGCCGATCTGCGTCGCGTCGAGCGCGACTATCGCGGCATGACCCGCGCCCTGGCCAGCGCCGGTGGCATCGCCGAGCAGGCCGGCCGCCTGCAGGCCGCGGGCAACTACCTGTATCGCGCCGGTCGCAGCGCAGCACAGCGCAACGACCCGCAGGCCCGGGACTGGCTGCGCCGCGCGATCAACGCCGGAGCGCGCAGCGGCGACACGGCGCTGGTGCGCGAGGCGGAGGCCGTCCTGCCCCCTGCCGAGGCGCCCCGCTGATCAGGAGCGGTGAATGGCTCGCATGGCTTTTGCGTGCACGGGTATTCGACGCACCATCGAGACGACGCATGAACGGATACGGTGCTCAAACCAACCGTTGACGGCCAGGCTCGCGACCAGCCGTAAGCGGCCTTTCGCCTGGGGACGTCTGGCACTCCTTGGGGTCTCACTCCTTCGGGCCAGGTCTTTCCCCGTGCCTTGGGCAAAAGTCAAGACCTGACCCCGTCGTCGCTGTGACCCAGGCGACGCGGACTGCCTGTCGACCCGGAACTGCAATTGCTTGCCGGCACGATTCACTACCGGGCAGGCCGTCTCGATAGGGCACAGGCCACGCTGTCCGCCGTGCTGCAGGCGGGCGACACAAGCCCGGCCACCCGCGCCAGGGCGCACTTCATCGCCGGCCTGATCGCCGCCGACCTCGCGGCACTGCCGGCACTTCGCGACCACATCGCGGCCTTGCGGGAGGGTACGGCCGTCGCTTCCCGTGCCGACTACCTGGAACTGCAGGCCAGCCTGCTCCGCCTCGAGAGCGACATCGACGGCGCCCTGCGCCTGCTCGATCAAGTGGCCGATCTGCGTCGCGTCGAGCGCGACTATCGCGGCATGACCCGCGCCCTGGCCAGCGCCGGTGGCATCGCCGAGCAGGCCGGCCGCCTGCAGGCCGCGGGCAACTACCTGTATCGCGCCGGTCGCAGCGCAGCACAGCGCAACGACCCGCAGGCCCGGGACTGGCTGCGCCGCGCGATCAACGCCGGAGCGCGCAGCGGCGACACGGCGCTGGTGCGCGAGGCGGAGGCCGTCCTGCCCCCTGCCGAGGCGCCCCGCTGATCAGGAGCGGTGAATGGCTCGCATGGCTTTTGCGTGCACGGGTATTCGACGCACCATCGAGACGACGCATGAACGGATACGGTGCTCAAACCAACCGTTGACGGCCAGGCTCGCGACCAGCCGTAAGCGGCCTTTCGCCTGGGGACGTCTGGCACTCCTTGGGGTCTCACTCCTTCGGGTCAGGTCTTTCCCCGTGCCTTGGGCAAAAGTCAAGACCTCACCCCGTCGGCGCTGCCGTCGGCGCTGTGACCCCGTCGGCGCTGCCGTCGTCGCCCCGTCGTCGGGACCCCGTCGTCGGGTCGCTGGGAGGCGCTCGAGCGGGCGCTGGCTGCGCAGCCGCAGTGGGCCGCGCATGACCGGCCCCAGCCGCTGTTGATCTGGGACGTCATTGGCGACATCGGCCTGGACATGGCGAAGGCGAGAGCGGATGCCGATGGGCCGGCCGTCGACCAGGTGCTGCGGCAGGACATCGCCGACATGAGGGCGCTGCGGGTGAATCGCACGCCGGGCTTCTTCGTCAATGGCACGCCCTTGCGTGACTTCGGCGAGGCGCCATTGAAGGCGCTCGTCGAGCAAGAGCTCAAGAAGGGGTCGTCTCAGAAAACGGAAAATAAAGCACGGTAAGCAATCTGGCAGAGGCCTCTCTATTGAGGTCGTCATGTGACTGGGGTTGTAAGCCGGAACCGCCGAAAATTCCATCATCCCCACGCTGGCCCTGCCACGAGCGCATCCAGCTCCAGGTCGATCACCTTGGCGTCGCTTTGGAACGTGTAGTGCTCGTTCCACATCGGTGATTCCGCTCGCCGTATCCTTGATTTCCTTGCCCCGGAGCCCGGCTGCTCACAGGCCAAGTTCGCTGTGCGAACCGAGACGAACGAGCTGGAGTACGTTGTCGTCCGGTTTTCTGTAGATCAAGACCAAGTCGGGCTTGACGTGACAATCCCGGTGGTCCTTCCAATCCCCACTGAGCGAATGATCATGGTGCTTGTCGGCCAGAACCTGATCATGGGCCAAGGCCGTGACGATGGCGACGAAGTCACTTTGCAGCGTTTGCCGGTGCGGTCCCTTGGTTTCGCGCTTGTAGTCACGCTTGAACTGGCCAGTGTGCTCAATCTTCCGCATTCAGGTCCGCCATCAGGTCCTCGACGGTGGCGAACGACTTCAGGCCACCATTGCGCGCCTCCTTCATCGCTTCGATAGTATCGACGTTGGGAACCAGTGGCTCGAACGGCAGTGCCTTCTCGCGTGCGACGCGGGTCAGCATGATGCGGAAGGCGTCCGACACGGTCAGCCCCATCGCCGCAAGCACGGCGGTCGCCTCTTCCTTAATGTGCTCGTTGATCCTGGCACGGACAACAGCGTTTTCGGACATGTTCTGATCCTCCAGTTTGGTGAGCTACATTGTAGCCCACGAGACGCCATGACACATCCCTTGCGTGTTGGCCGGATGTCGGAAAACATCTGTTTGCCACACGAACGGCAAAGCGTCGCAAACAATGGTCTCGACAGGGCGAAGCGACGGCCGTGAGTCAGTCCGCGCTCAGCACTTGCGCCGCCGGCCGCGCCAGACTCCGCCGCAACTGCCACTGCTTGACCAGCGCATACAGCGCCGGAATCACGCATAGCGTCAGCACCGTCGACGAAACCATGCCGCCGACCATCGGCGCGGCGATGCGGCTCATCACTTCCGAGCCGGTGCCGGTCGACCACATGATCGGCAGCAGGCCGGCCATGATCGCAACGACGGTCATCATCTTCGGCCGCACGCGTTCGACGGCGCCTTCCATGATCGCGTGGTAGAGGTCGGCGGCGCTCGGATCGACGCCTTCGGCGCGGCGCCTGGCGGTGATTTCCTGCCACGACTGATCGAGATAGATCAGCATCACCACGCCGGTTTCGGCGGCGACGCCGGCCAGGGCGATGAATCCGACAGCCACTGCGACGCTCATGTTGTAGCCCAACCACCACATCAGCCAGATACCGCCGACCAGCGCGAACGGGACCGACAGCATGACGATCAGCGTCTCGGTCAGACGCCGGAAGTTGAGGTAGAGCAGCACGAAGATGATCGCCAGCGTCAGCGGCACGACGAGGGCCAGCTTGGCCTTGGCGCGCTCCATGTACTCGAACTGGCCCGACCAGGTGGCGTAGTAGCCGGGCGGAAAAGTGACCTTGTCGGCGACGGCTTTCTGAGCATCCTTGACGTAGGAACCGACGTCGCGATCGCGGATGTCGACGAAAACGTAGGCGGCGAGCAGCGCGTTCTCGGTCTTGATGCCCGGCGGGCCGTTGCGCAGCTCGATGCTCGCCAGTTGGCCGAGCGGGATCATCCCCGCCTGGCTCGGCACGAAGACCTCGTTGGCGATGCGCTGCGGATCGTCGCGCAGCGCGCGTGGGTAGCGCACGGTGACGTTGTAGCGCTCGAGACCTTCGACGGCGGTGGTCACCGTCGCGCCGCCGAGCGCGCTGGCGATCACCTGCTGGAAGTCGCCGACGGTGATCCCGTAGCGCGCCAGTTGCTCGCGCTTCGGCGTGATGTCCAGGTAATAACCGCCGGTGACCCGCTCGGCGTAGGCGCTCGACGTGCCGGGAACGTCCTTCACCGCCTGCTCGATCTCGCGGGCGACCTTCTCGATTACCGCCAGCTCCTTGCCGAAGACCTTGACGCCGACCGGCGTGCGGATGCCGGTAGACAGCATGTCGATACGCGCCTTGATCGGCATCGTCCAGGAATTGGCCAGGCCGGGAAACTTGAGCGCGGCGTCCATCTCGGCGATCAGCTTGTCGACGTTCATGCCCGCGCGCCACTCCTTCTCCGGCTTGAGGTTGATCACCGTCTCGAACATCTCGATCGGCGCCGGGTCGGTGGCGCTGGCAGCACGACCGGCCTTGCCATAGACCGACTCGACCTCGGGGAAGGTCTTGATCACCCGGTTGGTCGTTTGCAGCAGGCGCGCCGCCTCGGTCACCGACATACCCGGCAGCGAGGCCGGCATGTAGAACAGCGAGCCTTCGTTGAGCGTCGGCATGAACTCCGAACCGATGCGGCTGGCCGGCACGACGGTGACCGCCATCACGACGCCCGCGAGCAGCAGGGTGACGATCTTGTGGCGCATCACGGCCTGGATGATCGGCCGGTAGACCCAGATCAGGAAGCGGTTCACCGGGTTCTTCTGCTCGGGCATGATCCGCCCGCGAATGAAGAACATCATCAGCACCGGCACCAGCGTCACCGACAGTACCGCTGCGCCGGCCATGGCGAAGGTCTTGGTGAAGGCCAGCGGGCTGAACAACCGCCCTTCCTGGCCCTCGAGGGTGAACACCGGCAGGAAGGAAACGGTGATGATCAGCAGCGAGTAGAAGAGTGCCGGCCCGACCTCCTTGCAGGCGCGGATCATCGTCGCCGCGCGGTCGTGTCTGGTCGCGTTCGGCGGCAGGTGTTCGAGTCGCTTGTGGGCGTTCTCGATCATCACGATCGCCGCATCGACCATCGCCCCGATGGCAATCGCGATACCCCCCAGGCTCATGATGTTCGAACCCATGCCCATCGTGCGCATGGCGATGAAGGCAATCAGGATGCCGATCGGCAGCGTCAGGATGGCGACCAGTGCGCTGCGCACGTGCATCAGGAAGATCACGCAGACGGCGCCGACGATCAGGCTCTCTTCGAGCAAGGTCCATTTCAGGTTGTCAATGGCGCGCTCGATCAGCTGCGAACGGTCATAGACGGGAACGATTTCGGTCCCTTCGGGCAGCCCCGGCAGCAACTCCTCGATCTTGGCCTTGACGTTGGCGATCACGTCGAGTGCGTTCTGGCCGAAGCGCGCCATGACGATCCCCGAAACGACCTCGCCCTCGCCGTTGAGTTCGGTGATCCCGCGCCGCCCGGCGGGGACGATCTCGACGCGTGCGACGTCACGCACCAGCACCGGCGTTCCGCCTTCGCTCTTCAGCACCAGCGTCTCGATGTCGCCGACGCCCTTGAGGTAGCCGAGCCCGCGCACCATGTATTCCTTCTCGGCGAGCTCGACGACGCGCCCGCCGACGTCGCGGTTCGATTCGCGAATCACCTGCGCCAGACGCGCCAGCGAAACGCCATAGCTGGCCAGCCGGTGCGGGTCGACGATGACCTGATACTCCTTGACGAAGCCACCGACGCTGGCCACTTCGGCGACGCCACCGGCCTTGGTCAGCTGGTAACGGACGTACCAGTCCTGCACGCTGCGCAGGTCGGCCAGCGACTGATCCTTGCCGGTCAGCGCGTACTGGAAGACCCAGCCGACGCCGGTGGCGTCGGGCCCGATCTGCGGTGAAACGCCTTGCGGCAGATTGCCCTGCACCGAGCTCAGGTACTCCAGGACCCGCGAACGCGCCCAGTAGATGTCGGTGCCATCCTCGAAGATCACATAGACGTAGGAGGCGCCGAACATCGAGAAGCCCCGCACCACCTTGGCTTTCGGCACCGCCAGCATGGCCGTGGTCAGCGGATAGGTGACCTGATCCTCGACGACCTTCGGCGCCTGCCCGGCGTAAGGGGTGAACACGATCACCTGCACGTCGGAAAGATCCGGCAAGGCGTCGAGCGGCGTTTTCTTGACCGCGTAGATTCCACCGGCGACGACCGCCAGGGTGGCCAGCAGGACCAGGAAGACGTTGCGCGCCGACCATTCGATCAGCCGATCGAGCATCTCAGTGACCCTCGTGCCTGGCGGCGGCCTTCTCGATGCGGGTGATCACGAACTCGCCATCGCCGCGGTCCTCGAACTCGAAACGGATCGGTGCGCCGGGCGGGATGCCCTTGGCCACCGCGGGACTCGCCAGCCCGAACTCCATGGTCATCGCCGGCCACTGCAGCGCCGGAATCGGCTCGTGCGTAACCGACGCGGTGTTCGCCGCAATGTCCAGTGAGTCGATCGAACCCTGCGCCTGGTACCGCTTCGCCGCCGCTTTCGCCGTCGTTGCCGCCGTGGGCGCAGTGAAGGTCGACAACGCCGCCTTGAGGTTGCTTTCCGCGTCGATCAGAAAGTTGGCCGCGGTAACCACTTCGTCGCCGACCTGAATTCCTGCGAGAATTTCGACCGCGTCACGCCCGCGCAAACCGATCTTGACGGCTTGCGGTTTGTACCTGCCCTCGCCCAGCACGAGCAGGACCACCTGGCGGTCGCCGGTGTCGATCACCGCTGACGGCGGCACGGTCAGGCGCGCGGCCTTGCCCGCGGTGGCGATCTCGACGTGCGCGAACATTCCCGGACGCAGCATGCCGTCGTGATTCTTCAGTTCGAGCCTGACCGGCGTCGTGCGTGTCGCGGTGTTGAGGGTCGGATAGAGGTAGGTGACCCTGGCTTCGAAGAGGTGTCCGGGAAAGGCGTCGATGATCACCCGCGCGGCGTCTCCAGGCCTAACCTGGGCCAGATCACGTTCGTAGACGTCGGCGATCACCCAGACGGTGGACAGGTCGGCGATGCGGTAGATGACCGCTCCGGCCATGAAACGCATTCCCTCGACGGCCTTCTTCTCAAGCACCACGCCGGTGGCCGGCGACGAAAAGGTGACCAGCGCATTCTGCGAGCCGGCCGCGCCGGCAACCTTCCAGTTGCGCAAGCGTTCGCGAGCGGCCTGCGCAAGACGGCGGGCGCCGTCGCGGGCCGCCGGATCGGCATTGCCGGCACTCTCCTCAAGTCTCTCGGCAATGCGCAACTCCTTCTGCGCGGAGACCAGCTCGGGGCTGTAGACGGAGAACAGCGGCTGTCCCTTGCTCACCGGGTCACCGGTGGCGCTCACCTGCAGCCGTTCGATCCAGCCTTCGAAACGCGGCGCGACATCGTGAATCCGGCGCTCGTCGACCTCCACCCGGCCAACCGTGCGCAACGCCGAGTCCAGCGTCCGTTCTTCGGCGCGCGCCGTCTTGACGCCGAGCGTCTGGACGCGCGCCGGGCTGACCTTGACGACGCCGCTGCCGTCGGGTTCGTCGTCCGCGTAAACGGCGATGTAATCCATGCCCATCGAATCCTTCTTCGGCTCCGGCGAGGTGTCCGGCAAACCCATCGGGTTGCGGTAGTAGAGGACCTTGCGCTCGTTCTTGCCGGCGGACTCGCCGGGCGCGGCGCCTTGCGCACCGGCACTGGCGACGGTTTCGCCGCGGGTTGCCGGCTGCCGACTGCCGGCCCAGTAGCCGGCCGCCAGCGCCGCGCCGACGGCGACCAGCGCCAGGACGAGCGTCAGAGTGCGGTTCACAGCGGTGCTCCCACGAGAAGTTCGAGTTCGGCCAGGCGAACGGCGGTGTCCACATCGGCGTCGAGCAAGGCCAGACGAGCGCGCAGAATCTGCCGCTCGGCGTCGATCAGGGTGTTGAAGTTGACCCGGCCGCTTTCGTAACCGGACTGGGCGGCTTCAAAAGTGGCGCTGGCCTGCGGCAACAAGGTGTGCTTCAGCAGGCGCGCCTTGTCGCGGCTGGCCTCGAAAGCGGCGAGCGTTTCGCCAAGCCGGCCGGCGAGACGGGTTTCAGCGGCCAGCACGCGCGTCTGTGCGGCATCCAGGCGGCGCTCGGCCTCTCGCTCCTGGGCGCGCCGGGACGATTGCTGCAGCGGAATGGTCACCCCGACCATCACTTCCCAGTTGTCGGGCGCGTTGTAGGGGCGGTTGTTGGTCAGGCCGACGGCGAAGTCCGGATAACGGTTCAGCCAGGTCAGTTCGCGACTCTTTTGCGCGGCAACAACGCCGAAACGTTCGCGTGAGACCTCTGGTGAGCGCGTGCGGATCTGTTCGAGCAAGCTCTGGTAGGAAATTCTGGCGGGGGCTGGCGGCAGTTGCGCGGGCTCGGCCAGCGGCGCATCGCCGTCACGTGCCAGAAGGGCGTTGAGCTTGGCAGCGTTGTCGCGTCTGCGCCGTTCGGCTTCCACGAGATCGATCTTGACGCTGGTCAGTTCGCTCTGGGCCCGCAGGGCGTCCTGCTGCGGCACCAGACCGACGCCGTAGCGGGTCAGCACCAGCTGCTCGATGGCGTCGAGCAGCGACAGGGTCTCACGGAGGATGCGGATCTGGCCGGAGGCCTGGAACTGCCGGGCGTAGGCGGTCTTGATGCGGTTCTCGACCTCAAGCACGGTGCCATCCTGCAGGGTCTCGACCTGCTCGGCGAGCGCCTCGGCGACTTCACCGCGCAACTCGCGCTTGCCCCAGAATGGCAGCGGCTGGACGACCCGGTAACGGGTATTGCCGACCTGCCCGGGCAGCAGCGAAGGCGCGCGTCCGGAGTTCACGGTGTTGGTGAAGTCCATCAGTTCGAGTTCGAAGCGCGGATCGGGCAGCGCCGCAGCCGGCTCCACCCGTTCCCGTGCCGCTTGCGCCTCGAACTTGCGGACCCCCAGCTCGGGGTTGTGCTCGCGAGCGTAGCTCAGCAGGCCACTGAGCGAAGCACCCAGCGGGGCAGCGGCCGGGCCTTGCGCGTAGGCCGGCACAGTGGGCAAGACGAGCGCCAGCAGCACACTGCCGGCGACGGCAAGGCGTAAGGTCGCGGCGCGCGACGTGAAAAGCATCATCGGTCGGGAATCCGGCAAGCAGGACAAGGTGCGTCCGAAACGCACGGACGCGGCGTGATGGCGCTAGACGGCGCGGAAAGCTACTTCAGCGCTTCGAGTGCGGTGACCGTCAAGGCGTCGCCGACGTTCTCCGCGGTGAAGCTCACTTTCTCGCCCGCCTTGACCTGATCGAGCATCGCCGGGTCGCTGACACGGAAGGCCATGGTCATCGGCGGCATCCCGAGATTGGCCAGCGGACCATGCTTGATGGTGATCTTGCCAGCGGCCTTGTCAACTTTCTTCACCGTGCCTTCGGACGCTGCTGCCTTGACGCTGGCGGCGCTGCTGCCCGCCGGATGGTGGGAGTCGTGCTCGCCGGCGGCAAGCACCGGATTGGCAACGAGCAGGGCAAGCAGGGAAACGGCGGGGAACAAGGATTTCATGGCGGATCCTGGTGGTAGATGGGGGGTCGATGGGCTCCGGGTTTGCGTCTCGCAACGAAGGCTTCTTCTTGCACAAACACGTCACGAGCGCCGCACCAACGGTGACCAAGGTCGCAGATGATGCCTGCTCCACCCGCTCAGCAAGCTGACGTAAAGATTACATTCACGTAATCTTGTTCGGCCACCGAGCGGCGGTCCGGCCGCGACACTCGATGATCCACGGTCGGCGACCCTCGCCCGACACGCGAAGCTGCCCCGAACAGGCCCAGGATGCGGTGGCGAACATCTCACGCCGCACATCCGGTTACAGTTCGTGCCTATCGGTCGCCCGACAAAGTCACTAATATTGCGCGCACTCAACAAGGGTTGTGGTTAGCCGGGAAGGTTCCGGAAAACGAAAACAGAGATACCGATTTTGCACCGGGTCGCAGGGCTCGGCGGCTCGACGAGGCTGGACATCGATGAAAAAAATACTGTTGTGGATAGTGCTTCTGGCAGCCATTGGCGTGCAGGCCGCCTCGCCGGACCTGGCGACGACGGTCGTCCCGCCCTTGAAGCCCCTCGCCGAACAACCGAAAGCGGCACGCCTGGCGGCAGAATTGCTCACCCGGCACCACTACAAGCCAGTCCCCCTGGATGACGCGCTGTCGGCGAAGATCTTCGATCGTTACCTGGAATTGCTCGACGGGGAGAAGCGCTTCTTTGTGCAACACGACATCGACCGGCTCGAGGCTGCACGCACCGGTTTCGATGACGCAATCTACGGCGAATACCTCGGCCTTCCCTTTGCCATTTTCAACCTCTACACGCAACGCGTCGTCGAACGTTTCACCTACGCACGCAGCCTGCTCAAGGCCGGTTTCGATTTTCGCCAGCAGGACCGTTATCAATACAATCGAGAAAAGGCAGCCTGGGCAAAATCCGAATCGGAAATTCGCGAGCTGTGGCGTACACGGGTCAAGAACGACTGGTTGCGACTCAAGCTCGCCGGCAAGGACGACAAGACCATTGTCGAAACGCTCGACAACCGCTACGAAAATTCCGTGCAGCGAGTTGCCCGGACCAAGAGTGAGGACGCCTTCCAGCTGTTCATGAATGCCTACGCCACGGCCATCGAGCCGCATACCAACTACATGGGGTCTAGGGCAGCGGAGGAGTTCGAGATTTCAATGCGCCTGTCGCTCGTCGGGATCGGAGCCGTGCTGACCCAGAAAGACGATTACACGCTCATTCGCGAACTGGTGCCCGGCGGCCCCGCCCAGCTCTCCGAGCAATTGAAGCCCGGCGATCGCATCATGGGCGTTGGTCAGGGTAAGAACGGAGCCATAGCCGATATCCTGGGCTGGCGCCTGGACGACACCGTGGCGATAATTCGCGGCGAACCGGACACTATTGTGCTGCTCGACATACTGCCCGTCGATGCCGGCCCTGACGGCAAGCACAAGCGCGTCTCGCTGACGCGGAAGAAGATAACGCTGGACCGGCAGGCGGCGAAGAAGTCGCTCATTTCCGTGGCCGAGGGCAAGACGACACGCCGCATCGGGGTGATATCCCTCCCCGCGTTCTATGCCGATTTTGAGGCGCAAGGCAGAGGTGACCCCGCCTTCAAGAGCGCGAGCCGCGATGTCTCCCGGCTGCTGGATGAATTGAAGGCCGACAAGGTCGACGGTGTGGTGATGGATGTGCGCAATAACGGCGGCGGCTCCCTGTCCGAAGCGATCCAGCTCACCGGCCTGTTCATCGGCGCGGGACCGGTGGTACAACAGCGCGACGCTCAGGGCAACGTCACCGTGGCCAAGTCTGCCAACGCCACCGCTGCATGGGACGGACCGCTGGCCGTACTCATCAACCGGAGTTCGGCATCCGCTTCGGAGATCTTTGCCGCGGCAATTCAGGACTATGGCCGTGGCCTGGTGATCGGCGAGCGCAGTTTCGGAAAAGGCACGGTGCAGACGATGATCAATCTCGATCAGCTCGTCAAAAACGAGACCCCGTCCCTTGGCGACCTGAAAATGACCATTGCCCAGTTCTTCCGTGTCAATGGAGGCACCACGCAACTCAGGGGCGTAGAGCCGGACATCAACTTCCCCTCGTTTGCCGACGAGGAGAACTCCGGGGAGTCGAGCTTTGACAACGCGCTCCCCTGGGCAGGCGTCCAGGCTGCGGACTATTCGCCCCAAGGCAATACAAAAGCGCTCCTGCCCACCCTGCAAAAGCGTCACGAAGCCCGGGTCAAGTCGGTTCAGGAGTTCCAGTTCCTGAAGGAGGATGTGGCCGAAGTGAACCGCTTGCGCAAGAAAACTTCAATCTCCCTGAACGAAGTGGAAAGGCGTCGGGAACGTGCGGACCAGGAGGCCAAACTTGCCGCGCGGAAAAAATTGCGGGACGCCGGCGAGAAAGTCGATACGAAGAATACGCCGCCAGCGCAGGACGATGGCCTGCAGGCGGACGAACGTGATCTCAGCAATGAACTGGCGGCCGAAACGGCGCGGAAAAACGCGAAAGATATCTTGCTCGAAGAGGCCGCCCATATTCTCAGCGATCAGGTCGGCTTGCTCAAGCGCGAAACCAGAGTGGCTGCGCGCACCAAGCCGGCTGCGCCGACGATTCCCGGCCAACCAGCGCCGGGCCGGTCTGAGCACGCACCGGCGAAGCAACCCGGTGCGTAGGCAAGCCTATTTCACCGCAAACTGCGCCCTATCCTCCGACCAGGGCATTTCCGGTGCGCGCGAACCTCATGCGTAGTAACTCGCCACGTAGTCCTCAAACCGCCCCTGCGGCAGCGCCTCCAATCGCTGTTGCTCGGCCAGCGAGGCTTGCACGCTGGCCTCGAACTTTGCCAGAGTAGCCGCGTCGAGTGGCTGGGCGAGCAAGCCCTCGTGGTGCTTTTGGGACTGCTGCATGGCGTATTTGAAGTAGCCCTTGTGCTCCCTCGCGGCCGCCAGCACCTGCGCCGACGGCGTGCTCTCCGGGTGATCAATGCGCGTGCGCAGGCTGGCCAGCGTCGTGCTGTAGTGATTGCCAGCGTAGGCCGCATCCAGCATCTGGGCAAAAGGCTGCATGTCGTCGAACAGGGCGTGGGCGATCGGTCGGAACGCTTGTTTGCGGTTGTGCACCAGCAGGTTCAGGCCCGGCTGGCGGCCCCGGTTGACGATACGCGCCAGGTTTTCATCGTTCTCGCCCTGCTCGCGGGCCGTAATCGGCGGACTCTGACGAAAGAGGCACATCAGCAACAGGATGTCGGCAAAGGTCGCTTGCTCGGGGGCAATACCGACGTCCACAAACGGGTTCAGGTCAAACAGGCGCACCTCCAGATATTCGACGCCGTACTTCTTCAAGGCCAGCGCCGGACGCTCGCCCGCCTTGCCGACACGCTTGGGCCGGATGCCGGCATAGAATTCGTTCTCGATTTGCAGCAGGTTCGCATTGAGCTGTCTCCAGTGGTCGCCGTCGCGCACGCCCAGTTCCTGGTAGAACGGATCAGGGGTGCGAATCGCAATCTCCAGTGCCTGGGTGTACTCGGCGAGTGAATTGAAACTGACGTGCAGCTGATCCTGCGCCCGGTTCTGATAGCCCAGGTCGCTCATGCGCAGGCTGGTCGCGTAGGGGCGGAACAGGGTCCCTGGAACGAGTTCCTGGAGGTCTGAACTGCGGCCTTGCAGGAATGATTGACAGATCGCTGGCGAGGCACCGAACAGGTAGGGGATCAACCAGCCAAAGCGCAGAAAATTGCGAATCAATCCGAAATAGCGCTCGCTGACAAAGTCCTGCCTGCTGCCGCTTACCGAGCAGCAGCCTTCCAGGATCGCCCAGAACTCGTCGGGCAGCGACCAGTTGTAGTGGGCCCCGGCAATCGCCTGCATGTGGCGCCCATAGCGAAGGCCCAGGCCTTCGCGGTAGGCAGCCTTCATCCTGGCGGAGTTGGACGTGCCGTAGTTGGCAATGGCAATGGTCTTGTCGTCACCGACGACGCAGGGCATCGAGCCGGCCCACATGGTTTCCTCCTGCAGTTGCCGGGCCGCGAAACGGTGGATGTCGCGCAGGAAGTCCAACGGAAACGCCGGGTCCTGTGACGGAGGGGTGATGAACTCCAGCAGCGCCTCGCCGTAGTCGGTGGTAATCCAGGGGTGGGTGAGTTTGGAGCCGAGCGTCAGGGGATGAGGCGTCTGGGCCAGATGGCCGCTGGCATCCACGCGCAAGCATTCGCGCTCGTAGCCGCGCGTGATACCGCGCAGGGCCTGCGCGCAACCGGCAGAGAAAAAGTGCCGGATTTCATCGCAACATGTGAACGTCAGCATGGGGCAAGATAGAGCACGATGGCGTTACTGTCCAATGCACCGCTGCCGCCAGCGTCGGCCGCTTCGCCGAACAGGGCAAGCTGCATCAGGTTTGAGTTCGGGTGGTCGTGCAAGCGCGGCATGGTTTCCTCCCCTTTTGGACAAGCGGACAAGCGTCTCACACGGCGCCTTCACGCGCCAGTTTGCCATACCAGGGCCAGGCGTCGAAGGCCGCACGGGTCAGCCGACACCAGGCAGCGCCAGCAGCAGCTTCTTGATCGGCGCCGGCAGAGCGGCGGCGGCGACCGCATCGACCGGCAGCCATTCCAGCGAGGCTTGATTCGCCTGCTGGCCGAGAACCTCGACCTGGCACCGCAGCACCTGCATGGTCAAGCGGAAATGGGTGAAGCTGTGTTCGATTGGCGCCAGTGCGCGACTGGTCAGCAGCCGACAGCCGTGACGCTCGGCAAAAACCTCGGCGCCGTCGGCGCTGGCTTCAGGCAGGCTCAGCAAGCCCCCCCAGAGTCCGACAGGCGGCCGCCGCTCGAGCAACACGCGCCGACCGTCTGTGAGCAGCAACATGCTGGTCAACCGCTGCGCTGGCGGGCGCTTCGTACGCCGCCGCGGTAGCTCGGCCTGGCGGCCGTCGCGGCAAGCGATACAGATCTCGTGCAGTGGGCAGACAGCGCAACGCGGCTGGTGGCGGGTGCACACGGTCGCCCCGAGGTCCATCATGCCCTGGCTGTAGCTTTCGATGCCGCTGCCCGGCAAGAGCGCTTCAGCGAGCGCCCACATCCGGCGTTCCTCCTGCGTGGCGGTGGCCGCCGATTCGGCAGCAAAACAGCGCGCCAGCACGCGTTTCACATTGCCGTCGAGGATCGCCGCCCGGCGGCCAAAGGCAAAAACGCTGATCGCCGCGGCCGTCGAGCGGCCAACCCCCGGCAAGCGTGCGTTTTCTTCGGGATCTGCCGACAGCTTGCCTGCGCCAGCGGCGACGGCTTGTGCGCATCGATGGAGATGACGCGCGCGCGCGTAGTAGCCGAGCCCCGACCACAGTTCGAGGACGCGCTCAAGCGGCGCGCCGGCGAGGGCTTCGAGTGTCGGAAAACAGGCCAGGAAACGCGCGTAGTAGGGAAGCACCGTCTGCACCTGCGTTTGCTGCAGCATGATTTCAGAGATCCAGATGCGGTACGGGTCGCGCGTTTTCTGCCAGGGCAGATCGTGGCGGCCGTTCGCTGCCTGCCAGGCGATGACGCGGCTGGCAAATCCATGCGCGCAATCGCCGGCGTCAGCCATGTGCCACCTGTGGCAGAACGCGCAAGAATTTGACAGCCGCGCGCGTGGCTGGCAGCGCCAGGCCGCGTTCCCGGCTGACGCGAAGATGAGCGGCAGCGATCAACATGAAACTCCGCACGGAAAGCAGGCAATTCTCCCCCTTTTCGCGGTCGCTTGCCGCGTGCAGCGAGTCCGGGCTGGCGAACACCGCCCCACGGTTAACAATGACAAGCTATTAAGTTCGGCGCGCACGATGCCGTAGACCTTTCTTATGCGCCAACGCCAGAATAATGTCGACACAGAAACGCCACACGAGGATAATCCCGCCTTTGGTATTATTGCCGGCGCCCGACGAGTGGGCGAGTTCAACAACCATAATCGCGAGAGTGTCAAATCTAGCGATGCCATTACCGCCAATGCCAAGTGTTTATTGGCCATAGAGGACCTCACGAATCTTCCTGCCGACTCAATATATCAGCATGCCTCGAGCACGCATCAGGAGCGCCTGATGTCCCGGCGCCTCCCCTCACAGGCATGTCCCACGTCCGCTGCAGCGCTTGCCGAGCCGCCGTGCGAGACTTGTGACACGGGCCACGCACTGGCTTCCCGAGATCTTGTCTGCCGTGACTTCCGCGACGCACTGGGCAGCTTTGCGACCGGGGTTACCGTACTTACGGCCGTGGACCAGGACGGACAGCCAATGGGCGTGACCATCAGCTCGTTCAACTCGGTTTCGCTGGACCCCCCACTGATTATCTGGAGCCTGTCGGCTCACTCGCCACGGCTTGAGGCGTTCCGCCGCGCAAGCTTCTACGCGGTAAACGTGCTGACCGCCAGTCAGCAGGGTATCTCGGACTGCTTCGCGGCGACAGACAATAGCGATCGTTTCGAAGGGGTGGCGACGAGCCGCGGAATCGGCGGCATACCGCTCATCGAAGGTTGCTCGGCGTGGTTCGAATGCGCCAACGAGGTGCAATACCCGGGCGGCGACCATCTCGTCTTCCTTGGCCGCGTACAGCGATTTGCCCGCGGCGAGGCCAACGAGCCACTGATCTTTCATGGCGGCTGCTATCGCCAGCTGCGCGCCACTGCACGGGAATCACGGTGAACAACGGACGGCAATCCCCGGCCGCGCAGGTCGGCGCGCAACGCGGCTGCCGGCGCCGGCGTCCCTGGCAGGACAACGCGGCGGGCAGATTATTCGCCTGCGCGATTTCCTCTATTGCCGGTCCACCGACCGACAAAGAGAAACCTCGGGTTCGTGAGATTCTCCCTTGACGGGTGGCTTACTGACTGTTTCAATTGGTTTTTTATTTTCATAAGACATTTTACCCCAGGAGATTAGTATGGCGACTTACAGAGAGTTATTGGAGCAACGCGATTCCTTGGAACAGCAGATCGCCGAGGCGCGGCGCTCGGAAGTGGCGGCGGCTATCGTCCAGGCCAAGCAGCTGATTGCCGAATATGGTTTGACGGCGGCCGATTGTGGCTTCAGGGGCCTCGGCGCCCTGGCCGGCAAAACGCGGACAACCGTCGCCGTAAAGTATCGCGGTCCGAACGGCGAAGGTTGGTCCGGGCGCGGCAAGGCGCCGAACTGGCTGACCAGCCTTGAAGCCCAGGGTCGGCACCGCGACGAGTTCCTCGTTTCCCGCTAGAGGCGCGCGCTCAGCGTCGCCTGGCTGCGGCGCTACGCCCCCGCTTGGGGAAGGAGTTGCCAACCGGCAGGCTGCGCCGCCCCGCTCGCGAATTTGCGCGGCAAGCGAGCCAGACGGAGTCTGATCGCGCCGGAAGAACGCCAATAGCGCTGCCGGAGAATCTGCGGCGATGGCGGTCCGGCGTGATTGGGAAAGCCCGCCGCAAGCGGCACGATGATCCTGGCACAGTGCGATGCTGCTCGCTCGAAGCGCGCAGCAGCGCGCATCCATGAGAGAACGAGAATGAATATCCTGGTAACGGGAGGTAGCGGCTATATCGGCTCGCACGCCTGCGTCGCACTGCTGGCCGCCGGCCACGCCGTGACCGTGGTCGACGACCTCTCGAACAGTCGACCCGAGGTCCTCGACCGCGTGGCCCGGATCGCTGGCCGGCGGCCGGTCTTTTTCGAAGGCGACGTCCGCGATCGTGCGCTCTTGCGGCGGGTCTTTGCCGCGTCGCCGATCGATGCGGTCATCCATTTCGCTGGGCTGAAAGCGGTCGGCGAATCGGTCGCGCAACCCTTGCGTTACTACGACTGCAACGTCGGCGGCGCGATCGTCCTCTGCGAAGTGATGTCCGAGTGCGCCGTAAAGACGTTGATCTTCAGTTCGTCGGCGACCGTCTATGGCGACCCGGCTTCGGTCCCCATCCGGGAAGATTTCCCGCGCTCGGCGACCAATCCCTACGGCGCCAGCAAGCTGATGATCGAAGACATCCTGGCCGACCTGGCGCAGGCCGACCGGGAATGGCGAATCGCCCGCCTGCGTTACTTCAATCCCGTCGGCGCGCACGCCAGCGGCCTGATCGGTGAGGAGCCGAATGGCATCCCGAACAACCTGTTACCTTACGTGGCGCAGGTGGCGGCAGGAAAACGCCAGCAGCTGAGCGTTTTCGGCAACGACTATCCGACGCCCGACGGCACCGGCGTCCGCGACTATATCCACGTCATGGATCTCGTCGAAGGCCATCTCGCGGCACTCGACTACCTGCTCGACAAGGGCGGACTGCTGACGGTCAATCTGGGTACCGGTTGCGGCTATTCGGTACTGGACATGGTGCGTGCCTTCGAAACCGCCAGTGGTTGCCCGGTACCCTACGCACTGGTGCCGCGGCGGCCTGGCGACATCGCCGCCTGCTACGCCGACCCGGCGCTCGCCGAAGCGCTGCTCGGATGGCAGGCACGGCGCGGCATCGAAGAGATGTGCAGCGATGCCTGGCGCTGGCAGCAGCAGTGCGCAAGCACCTGAGCGGCAATCATGGCGACTTACGCGATCGGCGACATTCAGGGCTGCTTCGACTCCTTGCAGCAGCTGCTGGAAAAGTGCCGCTTCGACCCTGCCAGCGACCGCGTCTGGTTCGTCGGCGACCTGGTCAACCGTGGCCCGCACTCGTTGGAAACCCTGCGCTTCGTGCGTGACCTTGGCGCGTCCGCGATCACCGTTCTCGGCAATCACGACCTCTACCTGTTGATGGCCGCGGCGGGCTTCGACCGGCGCAGCAAGGGCGATACGCTCGACGACATCCTCGACGCGCCCGACTGCGAGGAATTGATGGGCTGGCTGCGTCATCGCCCGCTGTGCCACCGCGAGCGCGAGTTTTGCCTGGTGCATGCCGGACTGCTTCCACAGTGGACGGTGGACCGCGCTCGCGAGCTCGCCGCCGAGGTCGAGGCGGTGCTGACCGGCCCCACCTATCTCGACTTCATGGCCAACATGTGGGGCAGCGAACCGGCAGCGTGGAGTGATGACCTTGAAGGCTGGCCACGCTTGCGGGTAATCGTCAATGCCATGACCCGCATGCGCTTTTGCACACCCGACGGCGCCATGGACTTCAAGACCAAGGGCGAGCTCAACAGCGCCCCGCCCGACCTGGTGCCGTGGTTCGAACTTCCCAACCGGCGCAGCGCCGCGGACGTGCTGGTCACCGGCCATTGGTCGGCGCTGGGGCTGAAAATCGAGCCCAATCTGCTGGCCCTCGATTCGGGTTGCCTCTGGGGCCGCCATCTGACCGCCATTCGTCTCGAGGACCGCGAGATCTTCCAGATCAACTGCGCGCTTTGCGAGGATCCCGGCTGAGCCGAGCCAATCCGCGCCGCGTTCGGGGAAAACGGACCCGCGCTCTCACCGCTCTCCCCTGACCATCGCCGCCGGCCAGCCACTGCCTGCTAGAATTCCGCGAGAACTTGCTTCGGGAGGGAGCCATGCAGATCGCGGAACGAGCGCGAGACCCGCGCGGAGAGGGCGGGAAACAAGGCGGACAAGCGTCGCTGCTGGCCATTGTCGCAGCCGTGATTCTGGCCCTTGCCGGTCTGCTGGCCATCGGCCACTTGCCCGGCAACGATGAGCATGCGGCGGCGACGGCGGGAGTCGCCTTCGAGGTGGTCGACGGCGCGCATCGGGAATTCGACGGCTCACCGGCGCTGGCGCTCTCGTTCAGCCTGCCCCTCGACAGCCGGAGCAACTACGACAGGTTCGTCCAGGTCGTGGAAATGCCGGCCGCGGCCAAGGCCACCCGCGCGAGCAAGGACGGCAGCCCCGACGACAGCGCCGCCCACGCCGAGGACGACAACCCGACTGCAGCGACGCGCAGCAGCCGTTCGCCGCAGGACACCGTGCTCGAAGGCGGCAAGCCGGTTGCCGGCGCCTGGGTCGTCGGCGAGAATCCACACCTGCTGTTCTTCCCGCGCATCAAGCCCCAGGTGCGCTACGTGGTGCGCGTCCAGCCCGGCCTGACGGCCAGGAACGGCAGCCAGCTGGCGCAGGAATCCCGCTTCTCGATCACCAGCGCGGCCGTTCCGCCTGCTTTCTACTTCGCCAGCCGCGGCATGGTTCTGCCGGCGACGCAGAACGGCGGCCTGCCGGTGACGACGGTCAATGTGCCGGAGGTGGACATCCAGTTCCTCAGGGTCAAGCCCGATCAGCTGACCCGCTTTCTCGAAAAGGTCGTCGCCCGCGGCCCGACAACGAGCAAGCAACCGAATGGCGACGATGGCTATGGCGACGGCGACGATGGCGGCGACCCCTATTACAACCGCGGCACACGTCTCAAGGGAGCGGTCAGCGACTGGGATCTCGATCAGCTGCACGAGCTGACGACCAGCGCCTTCATCGGCCGCTTTCTGACCGAACAGCAGGCCGATCGGCGCCGGGTAACCTTCATCCCGGTCGAGACCATCCCGGCGTTACGCGAACCCGGCGTCTACGTAGCGGTGATGTCGCAGCCGAATCGTTTCCGCGGCGACTACCAGACGACCTACTTCTACGTCAGCGATCTTGGCCTGCACCTGCGCCAGTACGCCGCTGGCGGCGCGGACGCCTACGTCAGCTCGCTGACCGACGGCAAGGCGCGCTCGGGCGTCGAGGTCAGCTGGGTCGATAAACACGGCAAGACCCTGGCGCGCAGTGAGAGCAACGGCGACGGTCGCGTCAGCTTTGCCGAGAAACCGGCGGGCGCGCGCGTGCTGATGGCCAGGAAGGGCGAGCAGATGTCGCTGATCACGCTGCGCGAAGCGGCGCTCGACCTCGCCGAGTTCGATATCGCCGGCATGCCCTACGTGCCGCTGCGCCTCTTTGCCTACAGCGGTCGCAACCTCTACCGGCCGGGCGAGCACTTTGCCGTCTCGGTGCTGGCCCGCGATGCCGACGGCCACCCCGTACCGCCACAGCCGATCCAGGCGATTCTTCGCCGTCCCGACGGCAGGGCGCAGTGGACGGCAAGCTGGCAACCCGATCCGGCCTTCGCCGGCTACTACCAGCGGGCCATCGAACTTCCGGTCGACGCCGCCACCGGCTCCTGGCAACTCGAACTGCGCGCCGACCCGGCGGCCAGAATGGCCAGCACGAGCATGGCTTTCGCCGTCGAGGAGTTCCTGCCTGAACGAATGAAGCTCGAACTGAGCACCGCCAGCGAGCGCCTGAGCAGGACCTCGTCAACCTGGCAGGTCGACGTCAGCGGGCGTTACCTGTACGGCGCGGCGGCAGCCGGCAACAGCCTGATCGGGGTGGTGACCAGCGAACGCAACCGCAACCCGCTGGCGCAGAAGCTTCCCGGCTTCGTCTTCGGTGACGCCGACGAGGAGAGCGTCAAGGCACGCCGCGAACTGCCGGCAACGACCCTCGACGACCAGGGCCAGGCAGCCGTCGACGTCGCCCTGGAGACGGTCGTCGAGCGGCGCTCACCGTTCACCGTGCGCGCGACGCTGAGCCTGCTCGAAAGCGGCGGCCGGCCGGTCGTACGCAGCATCGAACGCGTCTTCTGGCCGGCGCCGGTCCTCGTCGGCCTGCGCCCGATGTTCGTCGGCGCCTATGCACGCGAAAATACGCCGGCCGAGTTCGAGGTCGTTCGCGCCACTGCCGACGCCGCCCTGCACGCCGGAACGGCGCTGCCGGTACGCCTTTTCCGCGAGGATCGCCAGTACTACTGGCGCTTCGACGACCAGCGTGGCTGGCATTCGGGATTCACCGAGGGTAACGAACTGGTCGCGACGACGCAGGTCTCGGTGCCTGCGGGCGGGCGTGGCAGGCTCAGCCTGCCGGTGACCTACGGCCGCTACCGGGTCGAAGTCTTCGACCCGGAAACCGGCCAGACGACACGCTTCCGCTTCTACGCCGGCTGGTCGGCCAAGGACGACGAAACGCAGGGCGTACGCCCCGACCGGGTGGCGCTCAAGCTCGACAAGCCGGCCTACAAGGCCGGCGACACGGCGCGCCTGACGATCACCCCGCCGCACGCCGGCGAAGCACTGGTCACGGTCGAGGGCGAACGCGGACTGTGGGCGCGCCGGCTGTCCATCGGCGCCGACGGAACGAGCATCGACATCCCCATCGACAAGTCCTGGCAAAGGCACGATCTCTACGTCGCGGTGATGGTCCTGCGTCCCGGCGGCAAGGACGAAAAGGTGACCCCTGCGCGGGCGCTGGGCCTGGTCCACCTGCCCCTCGAACGCAGCAATCGCAAGCTGGCGGTGAGCCTGGAAGCGGCGCAGAAAATCGAACCCGAGCAGCCACTGAAGGTGAAGGTCAGCGTCCCCGAGGCCAAGGGGCAGAAGACCCTGCTGACGCTTTCGGCGGTCGATACCGGCATCCTCAACATCACCCGTTTCGCGAGCCCCGATCCCTTCGCCTTCTTCTTTGCCAAGCTGCGCTACGGCGCCGACGCCTACGACATCTACGGCCGGGTGATCGAGAAGATGGCCGGCGACCAGGGCAAGCTCAAGTTCGGCGGCGACGCCGGCCCCCAGCCGACGCGCAGCATGCCGAAGAAAGTGCGCCTGGTCGACCTCTTCAGTGGCCCGGTGATGCTCGACGAAAACGGCCAGGCCGAGGTCTCGCTGGCTGTCCCCGACTTCAACGGCAGCCTGCGCCTGATGGCCGTCGCTGCCAGCGGCGAGCGCTTCGGCTGGCAGGAAGCCGAGGTCACCGTCGCCGCACCCCTGATCGTCGAACTGGCGACGCCACGCTTTCTCGCCGTCGGCGACCGCGCCGTGCTGGCGCTCGACGTGCAGAATCTGGCCGGCAGCGCACAGCAGATCAGCGTCGCGGTCAGCAACGCCGACGGCCTGCAGATCCAGGATGGCGAACAACGGTTCCGGCTGCAGGATCAGCAGAAGCGTACCCTGCGCATCCCGATCGACGCCGGCAGCGCGCTCGGCCTGACCGAGATACGGGTGCGCGTCGACAGCCCGCGCGTCAGGATCGATCGCCGCTTCGCGCTGCAGGTGCAGGCGCCGACGCCGCGCCAGTCGGTGCTCGAGCGACTGGCGATCGCTCCCGGCGCAAGCGTCGAAGTCCGCGCTGCCGAGCTGGGCGGCTTCCTGCGCGGCAGCGTCGCGGCAACGCTGGCGCTCTCGAACCAGACACCGATCGACGTGCGCAGTGCCGTGCAGGGTTTGTTACGCTACCCCTACGGCTGCGCCGAGCAGACGACCAGCAGCGCCTATCCGCACGTCTTCATCGACCAGACGTCCGCACAGAAATTCGGGCTCAAGCCCTTCACCCAGGCAGAGCGTGCGGAGATGCTCGACAAGGCGATCGCCCGGCTGGCGGGCATGCAGGCGCCCAACGGCGGCTTCAGCCTGTGGGGAAACCTCTCCGAATACCAGTACTGGCTGTCGGCCTACGTCAGCAATTTCCTCCTTGATGCGCGCGAACAGGGTTTCAACGTCCCGCCCGCGGTCGAGAAACGCGCCTTCGAATTCCTGCTCAAGGGGCTGCAGGAGGGCGTCGCCGGCTTGCCGACAGGGGAAGTCAAGTACAACGAGAACTCGGTCTGGAACGACCACCGTTATGCCGGATCGGGGCGTTTCGCGGTGCTCGCCTACGGCGCCTACGTCCTCGCGCGCCAGGGCAAGGCACCGCTGTCGACGCTGCGCCAGCTGGCGGAGTCGCAGGCTGCCGCACCGTCCGGGCTGGCGCTGGTCCATCTTGGCCTGGCGCTCAAGCTGATGGGCGACGAAGCGCGCGCCAATGAGGCCATCGCAGCCGGGCTCATCAAGCGGCGTGCAGGCCCGCTCTACGCCTGGTGGGGTGACTATGGCAGCAACCTGCGCGACTGGGCGCTGATCGAGGTGCTGCTCGACAGGCACCAGCTGACGCCGGCCGGACGCGCGAACCTGGTCAATCAGGTGGCGGCGGAAATGGTCGGCAGACGCTACTTCAGCACGCAGGAGAAACTGGCACTGTTCCTCCTCGGACGAAGTTTCGCCACCGAAACGGCCAGGGAATGGCGAGGCGAATGGCTGTCGGCGGGAAAAACGCAGGCCATCGGCGGCCAGGGAACGCAGTACCTGCCCCTGTCGGCAGAGCAGCTGGCGGCGGGAGTGACGATCAGGAACGCCGGCAGCGAACGCCTCTTTGCCGAGCTCAACCTTGCCGGCAACCCGGCGAGCACGCCTGCCGAGCGCCGCGATGACTTCGATCTGAAACGCGACTGGTTCACCGCCGAAGGCAAGCCGCTCGGCGATCGGCCGCTGCGCGTCGGAGAAACGGCGATCGTTCGCCTGCGGGTGAAAAGCGCCGGCCGTTACGCCAACGGTCTGGTCGTCGACTACATCCCGGCGGGCGTCGAAATCGAAAACACCCACCTCGTCCAGGGCGAGCAGTCGGTGGTCACCATCGACGGCGTCGATCCACGGCAGGCGATGCAGAACAGCAACATCGAGCACGTAGAGTTCCGCGACGACCGTTTCGTCGTTGCCGCCAGGCTCGCCGGCGAGATGCAATTCTTCTACCGCGTGCGCGTGGTTACTCCGGGGCGCTTCGTCGTCCCGCCAAGCTACGCCGAAGACATGTACCAGCCGCAGGTCTACGGGCTGTCGGGCGCTCAGCAGACCATGCTGATCGCCGACGGCAGCGAAGAAAAGGCTGCCCCCGGCAAATGACGCGCTGGCTGGAGCTGGCGCTGGGCGCGGCCCTGAGTCTCCTGCTGTTGGCCGACCAGCTCTGGCCGCCGCCCCTGCCGGGGCGGTCGGCGCCACAGGCGCAGCTGGTCGTCGCCCGTGACGGTACACCCTTGCGCGCCTTTCCCGACGGCGAACACATCTGGCGCCACCCGATAGGCATCGAAGACGTCTCGCCGCGCTACATCGAAGCGCTGGTCGCCTACGAGGACCGCAGCTTCTGGTGGCATCCCGGCGTCAATCCGTGGGCGCTGCTGCGCGCGGGCTGGCAATGGCTGCGCCATGGCGACGTCGTCTCGGGCGGGTCGACGCTGAGCATGCAGGTCGCGCGCCTGCTCGAACCGACGCCGCGCAGTGTGGGCGGCAAACTGCAGCAGATCGTGCGCGCGCTGCAGCTCGAACTACACCTGTCGAAACGCGAGATTCTCGAGATCTACCTGAGCTTCGCACCGATGGGCGGCGTCGTCGAAGGCGTCGAGGCAGCCAGCCGCGCCTACCTCGGCAAAACCGCGCAACGGCTGAGCGAATCCGAGGCGGCGTTGCTCACCGTGCTGCCGCAGGCGCCGTCGCGGCTGCGCCCCGACCGCTACCCGGAACGTGCCCGGCAGGCGCGCGACAAGGTCCTCGATCGCCTGCAGTCGCGCTGGGGCGCGGCGGCGATCGCCGACGCCCGCCAGGAACCGGTGATCGCCCAGAGCATTCGCGAGCCACTGCTCGCGCCGCTGCTCGCCGAGCGCCTGCGGCGGCTGCGGCCGCACGCCGCGCGCATCGACAGCACCATCGACGCGAGCATGCAGCAGTCGCTCGAATACCTGCTCGCGGCACGGCTGCCGTCGCTGCCGCCACGCGTCTCGATGGCCGCTCTGGTCGTCGACAACCGCACCCTCGAAGTGCTCGCCTACGCCGGATCGGCCGATTTCACCGACAACGCCCGCTTTGCGCACGTAGACATGGTGCAGGCGGCACGCTCGCCGGGTTCGACGTTGAAACCCTTCCTCTACGGGTTGGCGCTCGACGAAGGCCTGATCCATTCCGAGTCGCTGCTCGCCGACGTGCCGCAGTCTTTTTCCGGTTACCAGCCGGGCAACTTCCAGGCCAATTTCAGCGGCCCGGTCAGCGTCTCCGAAGCGCTGCACAGGTCGCTCAACGTTCCGGCGGTCGAAGTACTCGAGCGGCTCGGCGCGCAGCGTTTCGTTTCGCTGCTGCGCCGCGGCGGCCTGAAGCTCGAACTGCCGCGTGGCGCCGAGGCCAATCTCAGCGTCATCCTCGGTGGCACGGCGGTGAACCTGGAAGGCCTGGTCGGCGCCTACACGGCGCTGGCGCGCGCCGGCGTCAGCGGCCGGCCGCGCTATTTCCCCGATGCGCCGATCGAGGAAGCGCGCATGCTCAGCGAAGGTGCCGCCTTCATCATCCGCGACGTCCTCGAAGCAGGCGGCCCGGTCGCCCGCCAGGTCAACGACGGCGTCGGCATACGCCGCGGCATCGCCTGGAAGACCGGCACCAGCTTCGGTTTTCGCGACGCCTGGGCCGTCGGCGTCAGCGACCGCTTCACCGTCGGCGTCTGGATCGGCCGGCCCGACGGCACGCCGAACCCCGGCTTCTTCGGCGCCAACATCGCCGCACCACTGCTGGTCGACGCCTTTGCCGTCATCGACGACTCGCCGCCGGCAGCGCGGACACCGCCAGCGAGCGTCTCCGCCACCCGCATCTGCTGGCCGCTCGGAACGCGCAGCGAGACCACGCCGCCCGAGCTCTGCCATCAGGAACGAACGGCCTGGATTCTCAGCGACGCCGCGCCGCCGACCTTCGCAGACCGACTGCGCGCTGGCGGCGCACGCTATACCGACTACCGCGACAGCGTCAGCGGACTGCGCGTGCGTGCCGCCTGTGCCGCTGGCGAGATGACCGCCGTGGACATGGCGCGCTGGCCCGCCGCCCTCGAACCCTGGCTCGACGTGACGACGCGGGAACGCGCGCTGCCGCCAGACTGGGCGCCGGCCTGCGTCGGCGCGCGTTCGCCGGAAGGCGGCCTGCACATCGTCGGCATCAGCGACGGAGCGACGATCCGCCGCGCCGGCAACGGCCCGGCCCCCGAGCTGCGTCTTGAAGCACGCGGCGGCCAGGACGAGCTGATCTGGCTATTGAACGGCCGCCAGATCGGCCGCGTGCCAGCGGGTCGCGCCCTGCAGCAGCGCTTCAGCGATGCCGGGCGCTACCAGATCACGGTTCTGGACGACGCCGGTCGCTACGACCGCGTCGAGATCAGCGTGCGCTGAGCGACTGAACACAGCTTCTCAGCGCGTGGCGATCTGGACGAAACCGCTGCGCGTGCCGAGTTCTCCGGCGTTGCCTTCGGCGCACAAGACGCTGTCGACGCGGGCCATCGACGGTCCACGGTGAGCCCACACGACCAGCGCGTCGATCGCCTCGATCGAGCCGCTGACCAGCGCTTCGACGCTGCCATCGCGTCGGTTGCGCACCCAGCCGGCCAGCCCGAGTTTCGCGGCTTCGGCGGCTAGCGACCAGCGATAGCCAACCCCCTGGACGCGGCCATGGATACGCAGGTTTCGGCAAACTGTTTCACCCATCAGGCTAGCAGCCTGTCGGACTTTCGCGGTGCCGTAAGCCGTACATGATAAAATCATACTTTGTTCGAGCTACCGAGTCGTCACATGGCCCACTTCATTATCGCTGACCGCAAGACCGACTATCTACTCCC
>Ga0209571_1000264_pt1 | contig 84212 bp, 64 predicted proteins | sample EBPBio102011_DNA_FD_185866 | JGI IMG/M metagenome (GOLD analysis project Ga0209571, IMG submission 185866) | Wastewater treatment Type I Accumulibacter community from EBPR Bioreactor in Madison, WI, USA - Reactor 1_1/10/2011_ DNA (SPAdes)... | ecosystem: Engineered > Bioreactor > EBPR >... | reverse complement strand
TGGCCGAGGCCGCGCGCGTGCTGCGCCCGGGTGGTCGGCTGCTGCTCTCGAGCCTCGCGCGCCACGAACACCAGAACGTGGTCCAGGCCTACGGCCACGCCAACCTCGGTTTCGCCGACAAGGACCTGCGCCGCTTCGCCGCGCGCGCCGGGCTGGAACTGGTGAACGCCGAAACCGTCACCCGCGAGAAGCGCCCGCCGCATTTCGAGGTGATCTCGCTGATCGCGCGCAAGCCGTGAGCCACGCGCCGGCAAGGAGCAGGACATGAAGACACTTCCCTGGTTGCATCCGGCACGCGTGGCGCTGCTCGAAGCCGCACTGCGCGAACGCATCCTCGTCATCGACGGCGCCATGGGCACGATGATCCAGCGCCACGACCTGCAGGAGGGCGATTACCGCGGCGAGCGTTTCGCCGAAGGCTACGACCACGCGCACCACCCGGCGCACGAGGGGCACGGCCCCGCCTGCGGGCACGACCTCAAGGGCAACAACGACCTGCTGCTGCTGACCCGGCCGGAGATCATCGCCGCGATCCACACCGCCTACCTCGAGGCCGGCGCCGACCTGGTCGAGACCAACACCTTCAACGCGACCTCGGTCAGCCAGGCCGACTACCACCTCGAGCACCTGGTGTACGAGCTCAACAAGGCCGGCGCCCGCATCGCGCGCGAATGCTGCGACGCCGTGGAGGCGCGCGATCCCGCCAGGCCGCGCTTCGTCATCGGCGTGCTCGGCCCGACCAGCCGAACCGCGTCGATCAGCCCTGACGTCAACGATCCCGGCTTCCGCAACACCAGCTTCGACGAACTGCGCGCGACCTACCGGGAGGCGATCGACGGCCTGATCGACGGCGGCGCCGACACGCTGATGGTCGAGACCATCTTCGACACCCTCAACGCCAAGGCCGCGCTGTACGCGATCGAGGAAGCCTTCGACGACCGCGGCGGCCGCCTGCCGGTGATGATCTCCGGCACGATCACCGATGCCTCCGGGCGCACCCTGTCCGGGCAGACGGCCGAAGCCTTCTACGCCTCGGTCGCGCACGGCCGCCCGCTGTCGGTGGGCCTGAACTGCGCGCTGGGCGCGCAGGAACTGCGCCCGCACGTGGAAACGCTGGCGACGGTCGCCGACGCGTACGTCAGCGCGCACCCGAACGCCGGCCTGCCCAACGCCTTCGGCGGCTACGACGAAACCCCCGAGGACATGGCCGCGGTCCTGCGCGAGTTCGCCGAAGCCGGCCTGCTCAACCTCGTCGGCGGCTGCTGCGGCACCTCGCCCGACCACATCCGTGCAATCGCCGAAGCGGTCGCGGGCGTGCCCCCGCGCCGCCTAGCTGCCGACGCCATGAAGAACGCCGCATGAGCGAACCCGCCCGCCATACCCGACTCAGCGGCCTCGAGCCGCTGCTGATCACGCCCGACCTGCTGTTCATCAACGTCGGCGAGCGCACCAACGTCACCGGCAGCGCGCAGTTCCGCAAGCTGGTGAAGGAAGAGCGCTACGAGGAAGCGGTGGATGTGGCGCGCCAGCAGGTCGCCAACGGCGCCCAGATCCTCGACGTCAACATGGACGAGGGCCTGATCGATTCCGAGAAGGCGATGACCCGCTTCCTCAACCTGATCATGTCCGAGCCCGACATCGCCCGCATCCCGGTGATGGTGGACTCCTCCAAATGGAGCGTGATCGAGGCCGGCCTGAAGTGCCTGCAGGGCAAGAGCGTGGTCAACTCGATCTCGCTCAAGGAGGGCGAGGCCGCGTTCATCGACCACGCGCGCAAGGTACTGCGCTATGGCGCCGCCGCGGTGGTGATGGCGTTCGACGAGGTCGGCCAGGCCGACACCTGCGCGCGCAAGGTCGAGATCTGCACGCGCGCCTACAAGATCCTCGTCGATGAAGTGGGTTTCCCGCCCGAGGACATCATCTTCGATCCCAACATCTTCGCCGTGGCCACCGGCATCGAGGAACACGACAACTACGCGGTCGATTTCATCGAGGCGACGCGGATCATCAAGCAGACCCTGCCGCACTGCCACGTATCGGGCGGCGTGTCGAACGTGTCGTTCTCGTTCCGCGGCAACGAGCCGGTGCGCCAGGCGATCCATTCGGTGTTCCTGTACCACGCCATCCAGGCCGGCATGGACATGGGGATCGTCAACGCCGGCGGCATGCCGATCTACGACGACCTGGACCCGGAGCTGCGCGAACGCGTGGAGGACGTGATCCTCAACCGCCGCAAGGACGGCACCGAGCGGTTGCTGGAGATCGCCGAGAAATTCAAGGGCAAGAAGGGCGAGACCAGGAGCGAGGACCTGGCGTGGCGCGAGAAACCGGTGCGCGAGCGCCTGGCGCATGCGCTGGTGCACGGCCTCGACGCCTACGTCGAGCCCGACACCGAGGAAGCGCGCCAGCAGGCCGCGCGCCCGCTCGACGTGATCGAAGGGCCGCTGATGGACGGCATGAACATCGTCGGCGACCTGTTCGGCGCCGGCAAGATGTTCCTGCCGCAGGTGGTGAAGTCGGCGCGCGTGATGAAGAAGGCGGTGGCCTACCTGCTGCCCTTCATCGAGGAGGAAAAGGCGCGCACCGGCGACACCGCGAAGTCGAACGGCCGCATCGTCATGGCGACGGTCAAGGGCGACGTGCACGACATCGGCAAGAACATCGTGGGCGTGGTGCTGGCGTGCAACAACTTCGAGGTCGTCGACCTCGGGGTGATGGTGCCGACCCAGACCATCCTCGACAAGGCACGCGAGGTGGAGGCCGACATCATCGGCCTGTCCGGACTGATCACGCCGTCGCTGGAGGAGATGAGCCACGTGGCGCGCGAAATGGAGCGCCAGGGCTTCCGCATGCCGCTGATGATCGGCGGCGCCACCACCTCGCGCGCGCACACCGCGCTGAAGATCGACCCGCACTACAAGGCGCCCACGGTCTGGGTGAAGGACGCCTCGCGCGCGGTCGGCGTGGCGCAGTCGCTGATCAGCGTCGACCTGCGCGAGAAGTTCGTCGCCGCCAACGACGCCGACTACGCCGAGATCCGCCAGCGCCATCGCAACCGCGGCGACGCCAAGCGGCTGGTGTCGCTGGAGAAGGCGCGCGGGCAGAAGTTCGACGGTGGCTGGGACGCCTACGTACCTCCCGCGCCGAAGCAGCCGGGCCTGCACGTGTTCGACGATTACCCGCTGGACGAGCTGGTCGACTGCATCGACTGGACGCCGTTCTTCCAGGCCTGGGAGCTGGCGGGCAAGTATCCGGCGATCCTCACCGACGAGGTGGTCGGCCGCCAGGCCAGCGAGCTGTATCGCGATGCCCGCGCCATGCTCGACACCATCGTGCGCGAGAAGTGGCTGACCGCGAAGGCGGTGTTCGGGCTGTGGCCGGCGAACAGCGTCGGCGACGATGTGGAACTGTCCCTTCTCCCGCTCGCGGGGGAAAGTGCCCAAAGGGCGGATAGGGGCGACGCAACCGGCTCATTCCCACCCCAACCCGCCCCCGTAGACGGGGGCGGGAGCAAAGCCACCCTGCACTTCCTGCGCCAGCAGGTCGACAAGCCCGCCGACCGACCGGACTTCTGCCTCGCCGATTTCGTCGCGCCCAAGGACTCGGGCAAGCGGGACTGGATCGGCATGTTCGCGGTCACTGCCGGCATCGGCATCGAACCGCACGTGGCGCGCTTCGAGGCGGCGCACGACGACTACAACGCGATCCTGCTCAAGGCGCTCGCCGACCGGCTCGCCGAAGCACTGGCCGAACGGCTGCATCAACGCGTGCGCAAGGAATTCTGGGGCTACGTGGCCGACGAGTCGCTCGACAACGAGGCGCTGATCGCCGAGCAATACCGCGGCATCCGCCCGGCGCCCGGCTATCCTGCCTGCCCCGAGCACAGCGAGAAGGCCACGCTGTTCGCGCTGCTCGACGCCGGTGGCAACGCCGGCATGTCCCTGACCGAAAGCTTCGCGATGCTGCCGACGGCGGCGGTGTCGGGCTATTACTTCAGCCATCCGGGCAGCCAGTACTTCGTGGTCGGCCGGGTGTCGAAGGAGCAGGCCGCGGACTACGCGAAGCGCAAGGGCGTGGAGCTGGCGCAGGTGGAGCGGTGGCTGGCGTCCAACCTCGACTATGACCCGGAATAGGGTTCGACGCGCGGCGGCATGAGCATCGCGCGCGGCGGCGCGCCCGGCACCAGGGCGCCACGGTTCCCACGCAGCGCGGCTGGCGTCCAACCTCGACGATGACCCGGAATAGGGTTCGACGCACGGCGGCGTGAGCATCGCGCGCTGCGGCGCGCCCGGCACCACGACACCACGGTTCCCACGCAGCGCGGCGCCGCGCAACGCCTCGGATGCGGCGCGGCGCGGCTAAGATCAATGGCGAGCCCAGCTGCGACCGACACGGATGACGACCCTGCCCTCCACCGCCAACCGCGCCTTCCTCGAGCGCCATGCCGCCGCCGGCCGCATCGGCCTGTGCGGTACCCGTGACGTCGTCGGCAAGGCGATTCGCAAGGCGCAGGCGCCGCTGACCGCGGACGGCCACCGCAGCCCCTGGTCGCATGCGTTCCTGTTCCTGGACCAGCGCCTGGACGGCCACTGGTGGGTACTGGAGTCCGACCTCGACCTGCGCTATCGGCACGTGCAGGAGAACCGTGCCGCGCGCTACTTCGACGACGAGGCCTTCCCCAACGTGGCCGTGCTCGATTTCGGCCTCGATGCGGCGCAGACACGCCAGGTGCAGGTGGCCGCCCTCGACCTGCTGGCCGGGCTGTCGAGCTATTCGCTCGGCGAGCTGGTCGGCACCCTGTTCGCCATGCACAGCCGTCGCCTGCGCCAGCGCGACAACCTGCTGGCCCAGGAGGGCGCGCTGTACTGCTCGGCGCTGGTGCAGCACTGCTACGCGGCGGCGGGCATCGATGTCATCCCCGGCGTGGCAGGCAAGAACATCGCGCCACACGACCTGTACGATTCGCCGCTGCCGCATCGCACGCATGCGTTGATCCGCGACCTCGGCATCTCGCGCCTGCGCCGGATCGCGCACGATGCCTGCGACCTGCTGGACACGCCGATCGAGGACCTCATCTGAGCGCAGGTTCGCCATGAGCGATCCGCCCGCCGCCACAGCAGGGGCCGCGCCGATCCCCTACGGCCGGCTCGCGGCGTTCTACTTCGCCTACTACGCGGCGATGGGCGCGTTCACGCCGTACTGGAGCCTTTACCTGGCATCGCTGGGCCTGCAGGCCACCGCGATCAGCGTGCTGATGAGCCTGTGGTACGCGACGCGCATCGTCGCGCCGAGCACCTGGACCGCGCTCGCGGCGCGTTCCGCGCACCCGGTGCGCTGGCTGTGGGCAGGCTGCATGCTGACCCTGGCCAGCTTCGCCGCGCTGCTCGCGCCCCACGGCTTCACCGGGCTGTTCCTGGCGATGGCGGCGTTCTGCTTTTTCTACAACGCGGTGATGCCGCAGTTCGAATCGATCACGCTCTCGCACCTGGGCACGCGCAGCGAACGCTACGGCCTGGTCCGCGTCTGGGGATCGATCGGGTTCATCGCGGTCGTGGTGGCCTACGGCTGGCTGATCGACCGCCTCGGGATCGGCGCCCTGCCCTGGCTGATGCTGCCGCTGTTCGCGGCGCTGGTGCCCCTCGCGCTGGGCAACCGCTACGCGGAGCTGCCCGAGGAACCGCGCGCCGCGGTCGGCGACGGCTTCCGCGCGCGCCTGCGCAGGCCGCAGGTGGTCGCGTTCTTCGTCGCCGCGTTCCTCACCCAGGTCTCGTTCGGGCCGTTCTACACCTTCTTCTCGATCTACCTGCAGGAACACGGCTACGCGCCGACCGTGCAGGGCCTGCTGTGGGCGGTCGGCGTGCTGGTGGAGATCGCGGTCTTCTTCGCCTCGGTGGCGATCTTCCGGCGCTGGGACGCCGGCAGGGTGCTGGTGCTGGCGCTGCTCAGCGCCGCGCTGCGCTGGTGGGCCACCGGCCTGTGGCCGGACACGCTGGCGGTGATGCTGTTGGCGCAGGCCTCGCACGCGCTCAACTTCGGCGCGTTCTTCGCCGCGGCAATGCAGTTGCTGGCGCGGTTCTTCCCGGGACGGATGAACGGGCACGGCCAGGGCGTGTTCTATGGCCTGTCCTCGGGCGCTGGCGGCGTGGCCGGTGCCCTGCTCGCGGGCCAGCTGTGGCGCTTCGGCGGCCACGTCGCCTTCATCGCCAGCGGCTTCATCGCGCTCGCCGCGGCGTTGATCGCATGGCGCTGGCTGGTGGCGAACCCTTCCGCCGAGGCGACGCGCTGATGCCTCCGCGGCGCATCAGGCGACGTGCGCGACGCGCATCACCACACGAGGTCGTCGGGCACCTGGTACTTCGGATCCGCGTAGGGATCATCGCCGGCCGGCGCATCGGGATCGACCTTCAGCGCGACCGCGGGCGCGAACAGCGCCTCGGCCTCGGCCAGCACCGCCGCGGTGACCAGCAGGTAGCGGCCATTGAGCTGGACCACGCCGAGTTCGCCGCCATTGAGCGCACGCAACTGCTCGGGCGTGACGTAGACGCGCTTGATCTTGCCGCCGTACTCGAAATGGCGCGCGATCTCGGCGGCTTCGTCGTTGAGCGCCTTGTCCTTCAGCAGGTCCGCCACCTTCGCACGTGCCTCGCGGCGAAGGCGGGCCTCCTCCTGCTTCAGGCGTTCGGCCTCGATGCGCTCGTCCTTGTCCTTCTGCGCGCGGATCGCATAGGCCTTCGCCAGGTCGATGTCGTCGCGGCCGCGACCGGGCCCGCGTGCGGGCCTGTGGGGCGACTTGTGCGGGGGCTTCTGACCGGGCTTGCGCGACGGCGACGGCGCTTGGCCCGACCGCGCCTGCTCACGCGCCGGCTTCGGATCGCGGGCGGGCTTGGGCGCGGGCTTGAAGCCCAGTCCCAGCAACTGGTCGCGCAGCGTATCGCTCATGGCAGGAACACCCGGTCGGTCCCGATCAGTAGTGCGGAGGCAGCGGTTCCTGCGACGGATCGCCGGGCACGTCGCCCCGCGTCAGTTTCAGGTCTTCGAGCACGCGCTTCAACAGTTCGGTCTGGCCGGCGGTCTCCAGCCGCAAGGCGGTGAGCGCTTCGTTCAGCTCCGACAGCAGCTGGTCCTGGAACGCGAGCCGCATTTCCAGTTCCACCACGCGCTGTTCGAGTTCGCCGGACATCGCTCAGTGCACCCGGATCGAGCGCCCGCGCCCGATGCCCCAGTACGCCAGGCCCGCGGCCTCGACCTCGCCGGGGTCGTACAGGTTGCGCCCGTCGAACACCACCGCCTCGCGCAGGAGCGCCTTCACCTGCGCGAAGTCCGGGCTGCGGAACTGCTTCCATTCGGTCACCACCGCCAGCGCGTCGGCACCCTCGAGCGCGCCGGCCGCGCTGTCGCACAGCACGAAGTCGTCGCGCGTGCCGAAGATCCGCCTCGCCTCGTCGCGGGCCTCGGGATCGTAGGCGCGCACCGTCGCGCCCGCGTCCCACAGCTGGCGCAACAGCGTGCGGCTGGAGGCCTCGCGCATGTCGTCGGTGTTGGGCTTGAACGCCAGCCCCCACAGCGCGATGGTGCGCCCGCGCAGCGCGCCGGCATCGCCGAAATGGCGCAGCATCAGCTCGAACAGGTGCGCCTTCTGCCGCGCATTGACCGCTTCCACGGCACCCAGCAGCCGCGGCTCGACGCCGTGCTGCGCGGCCGTGCGCGCCAGCGCCTGCACGTCCTTGGGGAAGCACGAACCGCCGTAGCCCGCGCCTGGATAGATGAAGTGCCAGCCGATGCGCGGGTCGGACCCGATGCCCCTGCGCACCTGCTCGACGTCGGCGCCGACCTGCTCGGCAATGTTCGCGATCTCGTTCATGAAGCTGATCTTGGTCGCGAGCATCGCGTTGGCCGCGTACTTGGTGAGTTCGGCCGAACGCACGTCCATCGCCACGATGCGCTCGTGGTTGCGGTTGAACGGCGCGTACAGGCGGCGCAGTGCCGAGACCGAATCAGGGTTCGAGGTGCCGATGACGATCCGGTCCGGGCGCATGCAGTCCTCGACCGCGGCGCCCTCCTTGAGGAACTCCGGGTTGGAGACCACGTCGAAGGCGATGTCCGCGCCGCGCGCCGCCAGTTCGGCGGCGATCACGTCGCGCACGCGATCCGCGGTGCCGACCGGCACGGTGGACTTGTCGACCACGATCGCCGGCGCCCGCAGTTGCCGGCCGATCGTGCGCGCGACCGCCAGCACGTACTGCAGGTCGGCGCTGCCGTCCTCGTCCGGCGGCGTGCCCACGGCGATGAACACGATCTCCGCCGACGCCAGCGCGGCGGCTGCGTCGGTGGTGAACGACAGCCGGCCGGCGGCGTGGTTGGCCCTGACCATCGGGGTCAGGCCGGGTTCGAAGATCGGCACGACCCCGGCGTTCAGGCCATCGACCTTCGCCGGGTCGATGTCGACGCAGGCGATCTCATGACCCACCTCGGCGAGGCAGGTCCCGGTGACCAGTCCGACGTATCCGGTTCCGAAGATGGCGACACGCATGCCGGAAGTCTGGGCGCAGCTTATTGCGCCTTGTTGACCACGTCGAGCAGCTCGACCTCGAACACCAGCGTGGCATTCGGGCCGATCGGGCCACCCGGCGTGCCCTGCTCGCCGTAGCCGAGCTTGCCGGGGATCCACAGCTTGTACTTGCTGCCGGCGGGCATCAGCTGCAGGCCTTCCTGCCAGCCGGGGACGACCTGGCCCAGTGCGAACTCGACCGGCTCGCCGCGCGCGTAGGAATCATCGAAGGTCTCGCCGTCCAGCAGCGTGCCCTTGTAGTGCACGCGGACGGTGTCGGAGGCCTTCGGCTTCGGGCCGGTGCCTTCGGTCAGCACTTCGTACTGCAGGCCGGATGCGGTGGTCTTCACGCCGGGCTTCTTGGCGTTCTCGGCAAGGAACTTGTCGCCTTCCTCGGCGTTCTTGCGCTTGGTTTCCTCGAATTCAGCCGCCTGCTTGGCCTGCATCCGCGTGCTGAAGGCCTGCATCACCTGCATCGCCTCCTCCTGCGTCAACAGCGGCTCCTTGCCGTCCATCGTGCTGCGGATCGCCTTGACGAGGGTGTCGAAGTCGACTTCGTCCTTGGCGCCCTTGAGGCTGTCGCCGATCTGCATGCCGATCACGTAGCTGACCTGCTGCTTCTCGGTCTTCAGGCCACCCTTGGCCGCGACCGCGGGCGTCGCCGCGGCGTCGCCGCTGCCATCGGCCGGCTTGCCGGTGTCCTTGTCCAGCGGCTTGCAGGCCAGCAGCGCGAAGCTCAGCGCCACGGCCAGCGCGGCCATGGCGGTGGAACGGATCGAAACATTCATTGCGGCGACTCCTGGAAAAGATGCGGGGACTGGCGCGGCCATCGCCGCAAGGAAGGGAAAGCGGTGGGACTCAGGGGATCTCCAGCAGTTCGACCTCGAACACCAGCGTCGAGTTCGGGCCGATCGTGGGCGGGCTGCCGCGCTGGCCATAGGCGAGGTCGCCGGGAATCCAGAAACGGTACTTGGAACCGACCGGCATCAGCGTGAGGCCCTCGGTCCAGCCGGCAATGACCTGGTTGAGGCCGAATTCGGCCGGCTCGCCGCGACCATAGGAACTGTCGAACTCGGTGCCGTCCAGCAGCGTGCCGCGGTAATGCACGCGCACGCGGTCGCCGGGCTTGGGGCGGGCGCCAGCGCCCTGCCGCAACACGCTGTACTGCAGCCCGGAGCCGGTGCTGAACACGCCCTTGGCCTGCTTGTTCCTGGCCAGGAAGTCGGCACCCTCGGCCCGGTTGCGCTCGGCCTGGCGGCTGGCTTCCTGCTGGCGTCGCTGCTGCAGGGCGGCGCGGACTTCGGACGCCTGCTCGGTCGACAGCAGCGGCGTGCCGCCCTCGACCACCGTGCGCACCGCGCGCACCAGGGTGGGCACGTCGATCTCGGCGGCCATCGGCGCCAGCGAGTGGCCCACGTCCAGCCCCATCATCAGCCCGACCTTCACCTTGTCGACCGCCGGCGGCAGCGCGCCGGGGGCCAGCCCCGGCACCTGTTGGCCCTTGCGCGCGGCCGCGCGCTGCATCAGCGCGGGGCTGACCTGCGCGACTTCCGCCTCGGTGATCAGCGGCTCGCGGCCGGCAAGCGCCTGCTCGACGGCACGCTGGAACGCCGCGTAATCCAGGTCCGGCCCGACCGACGCCAGCGACTTGCCCACGTCCATGCCGATCAGGTAGCTGGTGCGCTCGCGCTCGCCGGACAGGGTCCCCGCGCCCGCCGCCCCGCTCGACGCCTGCGCGGCGAGTACGGGGATGGGGACCTGGACGGTCAGCAGCAGCGCGGCCAAGGCCAGCACGGCGGGGCCGCGCGCGAAACGGTTCATCAAGCTTGCAACTCCGGCGCGCCTGCGATCTCGGCGCAAACGCCTATTGTCACGGCCTGCGGGCGGCACGGCAATCCGCCACGGGCCGCGCCGGGCGGCACGTCGCGCTGCGGTTCAGCGGCTGCGCTGGCGTGGCGCCTTCAGCGCCTGCTCGATCGCGGCCACGATCGCCGGATCATCCGGCACCGTGCGGCTGCCCCAGCTGGCGATGACCCGGCCGTCGCGCCCCACCAGGTACTTGTGGAAGTTCCATCCCGGCGCCTCGCCGGTGGCGCGTGCGAGGTCGCGGTACAGCGGCGTCGCCTGCTCCCCCACCACGTGCACGCGCTCGAACATCGGGAAGCGCACGCCATAGGTCAGCGTGCAGAACTCCTGGATCTGCTTCTCGTCCTCGAACTCCTGCTCCCGGAAGTCGCCGGAGGGGAAGCCGAGCACCGAGAACCCCTGCGCGCGGTAGCGCGCATGCAGCGCCTCCAGGGCCTCGAACTGCGGCGTGAAGCCGCACTTGCTCGCGGTGTTGACGATCAGCAGCACCTGGCCGCCATACGTGCGCGCCAGGTCCACCGACTGCTTGCCGGCGAGCGGCCGGTAGCTGCGATCCAGCAGCCCGGAGGCGGCCAAGGCCCCCGCGGACACCGCGAGCGCGGCCAACAATACGACGTATTTGATTGATTTCATTTGAATTTTCCAGTGCCGGGGCGACGTCGGCAGGGACCATGACTTCAGTTGGGTCGGTTTTCGCGCGTCGTCCGTTGACTTCGCCTGTTCTGGTGTTATAGTTGAATACAACACCTATCCACCAGAGCAGGACGTTCATCATGAACCGCAAGCTCCACAACACGATACTGGCTTTCTCGGTGACCGGCGTGATGTTCGCGATGGGGCTGATGGCCGCGCAGCCGCTGCTGCCGCAGGCCGACATCCAGCCGGTCGCGACCGTCGCTGCCGCACCGATCGCCGCGCCGATCGCCGGATCCACCGAGGCAGCCCGGATCGAGGTCGCCCTGGTGGCGGCGTCGGAGGCGCCGGTCCTGGCGGCCGACGCCCTCGCCGCCCGGATCGAGTCGCACGGCCTGCGCTACGAAGCGCAGGTGCAGCGCTCCGAGTCGCTGGAACAGGCGCTCGCCGCCACCGCCGGCTTCATCGCCGCGGTCGCCGCCGAAGCGGCCGTCGCCGGTGCGCTGGGCGAGCCCGGTGCCGAGGCCCCGGAGGCCACGGTCGAGCAGGAACACCGGCCCGCCACCCCGTCGCGACGCGGCAGCGTGCGCAGCGCGATCGCCGTCCCCTACTTTTCGTTCGCACGCGGGATCGGCCGCGGCGACCGGAGCTGAGCCATGACCAACATCCAATGGAGCGATGGCGCTCCGATCTACCGCCAGCTCAAGGAACGCGTGATCGCGATGATGCTGGACGGGGTCCTCAAGCCGGGCGACGCGCTGCCATCGGTGCGCCAGGTCGCCGCCGAATACCAACTCAATCCGATCACCGTCTCGCGCGCTTACCAGGAGCTGGCCGACGAGGCATTGGTCGAAAAACGAAGGGGCCTGGGCATGTATGTCACCGACGAAGCGGCGAAGAAACTTCTGGTCAACGAGCGCGAGCGCTTCCTGCACGAGGAATGGCCGCTGGTGCTGGAACGCATCCAGCGCCTGGGCCTGGCCCTGGAGGACCTGATGCGTCCGCAGGCCACCGGAGGCGCGGCATGAACGCGACCGACAGCCTGCACGTGGTCGACGCCCGCAACCTGCGCAAGGCCTACAAGAACAAGCTCGCGCTCGACGACGCCAGCTTCCGCATCGACGCCGGGCGCATCGTCGGCCTGATCGGCCCCAACGGCGCCGGCAAGACCACCGCGCTCAAGGCCATGCTCGGCCTGATCCCGTTCGACGGCGAGCTGAGCGTGCTCGGGCGCGACCCGCGCACCCAGCGCGACGACCTGATGAAGGACGTGTGCTTCATCGCCGACGTGGCGGTGCTGCCGCGCTGGATCCGGGTCAGCGAGGCGATCGACTTCGTCGCCGGCGTGCACCCGCGCTTCGACCGCGCCAAGTGCGAACGCTTCCTCGCCAACACCCAGCTCAAGCCGCGCCAGCGCGTGCGCGAGATGTCCAAGGGCATGATCGTGCAGCTGCACCTGGCCCTGGTGATGGCGATCGACGCGCGCCTGCTGGTGCTCGACGAGCCCACGCTCGGCCTCGACATCCTCTACCGCAAGCAGTTCTACCAGCGCCTGCTGGAGGACTACTTCGACGAGCAGAAGACCATCGTCATCACCACCCACCAGGTGGAGGAGATCGAGCACATCCTGACCGACGTGATGTTCATCCGCGACGGCAAGGTGGTGCTGGACGCGCCGATGGAGGACGTCGGCGAGCGCTTCACCGAGGTGCTGGTCAACGCCGACCAGGCCGACGCGGCACGCGCGCTCGGCCCGATCGACGAACGCGCCCTGCCCTTCGGCAAGACCGTGATGCTGTTCGACGGCGTGTCGCAGGCCGCGCTCGCCAGCTATGGCGAAACCCGCACCCCGGGCCTCGCCGATCTGTTCGTCGCCACGATGAAAGGAACCTACGCATGAACGCCGTCGTCGATACCCCGACCGCCGCCCCGCGCCCGGCCGGTGCCTCGCACGTCCACCCCACGCACCGCTTCCGCTGGTTGTTGCGCCGCGAGTTCTGGGAACACAAGGGCGGCTTCTTCTGGGCGCCGCTGGTCGCTGGCGGCATCTCGCTGCTGCTGACGCTGATCGGCGGTGGCACCGGGCAAGTGATGTTCAGCCGCCACGGCGCCAAGATCATCAACATCGACGGCCAGCAGGTGCCGCTGTCGGACATGGACTGGGGCGCGATGCTGAGCAAGGCCTCGCCGGACGATCTCCGCCAACTGCACGACGCGCTGAACTGGATGACGCTGATGGCCGGTACCTGGCCGGTCATCGTGTTTGGCTTCGTGGTGTTCTTCTACTTTCTGGGCAGCCTCTACGACGAGCGCAAGGACCGCAGCGTGCTGTTCTGGAAGTCGCTGCCGCTGTCCGACCGCGATACCGTGCTGTCCAAGCTGGTCACCGGCCTGGTCGCCGCGCCGCTCATCGCCACCGCGCTGGGCCTGGCCACCATGTTCGGATTCGGCCTGCTTGCCAGCCTGTTCATGGTGATCAACGGCGCCAATCCGTTCACGCTGTACTGGGCGCAGCTGGACCCGCTGATGCTGCTCGGCGCGACCTTCGGCTGGATCCCGGTGTACGTGCTGTGGGCGCTGCCGACCGCAGGCTGGCTGATGCTGTGCTCGGCCTGGGCGAAGAGCAAGCCGTTCCTCTGGGCCATCGCAATCCCGGTGGTGTCGGGCCTGCTGGTGAGCTGGTTCGACCTCATGGGCGCATTCTCCGAAAGCAGCGCTTGGTTCTGGGAGAACGTGGTCGTCCGTGCACTGGCCAGCGCCTGGCCGGGCAGCCACCTGCTGGGCTACGTCGGCACCGACTACTTCGACCGCCTGGACGATTCGCCGAACGCGCTGCTGGGCCTGGACGGGATGCTGGCCGGCGGCCATCTGCTGGCGACGCCCTCGCTGTGGATCGGTGCCATCGTCGGCGTCGCGATGATCCTCGCCTCGATCCGCCTGCGCCGCTGGCGCGACGAAGGCTGAGCCCGCCCCGCGCGCCGGCCCTCCCCCGCGGCGCGCGGCCGCCGACGCCCGCCGGTCGACCGGCGGGCGTCGCCGCGGAGGTCACACCCTCTCCACCACCCCCGTCACGCCAGGCAAGACCCGCGAAGCCGTCCCAGGAGACACGCATGAAAACGTTCGCCACCGTCGCCTTCCTCGCCGCCCTGCCGCTGCTGGCCGCCTGCCGGCGCGACGCCCCGCCGCCTCCACCGGCCGCCGAACCCGCTGGCGACACCGCGTCCGCCGCACCGGCCACCGCGCTCGGGCGCACCGTCGCCAAGGCGATGGAGGAAGCGCGCAAGGAACTGCGCACCGGCAACCTCGGGCTCAACGGCAACTACGACGTGCGCATCAACGGCAAGCGCCTGAGCCGCAACGCCGGCACACTGCCGCCCGCGCACATCACCCCGGAGGGGCAACTGGTCGTGGACGGCCGCGACGTGGCCATGGACGATGCCTCGCGGGCGCTGGCGCGCGACTACCGCACCCATCTCATTGCCATCGCCGAGACCGGCATGGACCTCGGCGTGCAGGGCGCCGACCTCGGCATGCGGGCCGCGCGCGACGCGATCGGCAGCCTGCTGCGCGGCGACACCGAGGAAATGGAGAAGCGGATCGAGAAGGAGGCCAAGCAGCTGGAAGCCTCGGCCATGCGCATCTGCGACGACCTGCCGGGCCTGCTCGATACGCAGCAGGCGCTGGCGGCGGCGGTCCCCGCGTTCGTCCCCTACGCGAAGATGGAGTCCAGCGACATCGCCGACTGCAGCGAGAGCACGGTCACCGTGCGGTCCGACGAGGAAGCCGAGGCACCGACCGAGGCGCAGCCCGAGGCAGCACCGGCCGACGCGCCGCCGGCGAAGGCGCCGTGACCGCGGGCGCGACATCGGCTTAAACCGTTCGCGTCCCCGGCGCATCCCAGCATTGAACCCTTTCCAGGAACGCCCATGCACCGTCTCGCCGCCATCGCCCTGCTCGCCTTCGCCACCGCCCCGGCGCTGGCCGCGGAACCGTGCGCGCATTCCGCGCCGCGCAACCTCACGCTCGACCTCACCGGCGTGCGCACCGTGGTGTTCGACATCGGCCACAACGAGCTGCGCCTGGATGCGCGCGGCGGCGCGGGTGGCGCCGTGACCGGCCGCGCCTGCGCCTCCGACGCGGCCTACCTCGACCAGCTGAAGCTGACCCAGCAGAAAACCGGCGACACGCTGGTAGTGAAGGCCTGGCGCGAGGGCAACAACCTTTCCGGCCTGCTCGGCAACCGCTACTCGGTGCTGCGCCTGTCGGCGACCCTGCCGGACAGCCTGCCGGTGAAGCTGCAGGTCGGCTCGGGCGATGCCTGGGTGGCCGGCGTGCACAGCCTGGACGCCACCGTGGGCTCCGGCGACCTCGACGTCCGCCGGGTCCGCGGCGCGGTGTCGGCACGGGTCGGCTCGGGCGACATCGAACTCGACGACGTCGGCCCGCTCAACGTGCCGGCGATCGGCTCGGGCGACGTCTCGGCGCGCAACGTGCGCGGCGCGGTGGAGGTGGGCAGCATCGGCTCGGGCGACTTCTCGCTCGATCGCGCCAGCGGCGCGGTCAAGATCGGCTCGATCGGGTCCGGCGACGCCGACCTGGCCTCGGTCGGTGGCGCGATCGACGTCGGTTCGGTCGGTTCGGGCGACCTGACGGTGCGCGGTGCAGCCAGTCTCGCGGTGCGTTCGGTGGGCAGCGGCGATGTCGACCACCGCGACGTGCGCGGCGCCGTGGACCTGCCGCGCCGGCGTTAAGACCCGCGCAGGCGCCGGGGCCGCGGCGTGACGCGCCTCAGCCCCCGCCGCCGCCCCCGGCGTGGATCCCGCCGCGGGTCAGCGCGGCGGGATCCAGCAGTTCCCGCAGTGTTTCCGCCGGCAGTCCGCTGTCCTCCAGCGCCACGTCGAACACCGGCCGCGCCTCCTTGTAGGCGCGCTTGGCGATCGCCGCGGCCTTCTCGTAGCCGATCACCGGGTTGAGCGCCGTCACCAGGATCGGGTTGCGGTCGAGCGCGGCGTTGATGTTGTCCTTGCGCAGCTTGAGCCCGGCGATCGCGCGGTCGGCCAGCAGCACGCTGACGTTCGACAGCAGTTTGATCGAATCCAGCAGGTTGGCCGCGATCAGCGGCAGCGCCACGTTGAGCTGGAAGTTGCCGGTCTGGCCGGCCACCGTGATCGCGGCGTGGTGGCCGATCACCTGCGCGCATACCATCACCGTCGCCTCCGGCATCACCGGATTGACCTTGCCGGGCATGATCGAGCTGCCCGGCTGCAGCGCCGGCAGTTCGATCTCGCCCAGGCCCGCGAGCGGCCCGGAGTTCATCCAGCGCAGGTCGTTGGCGATCTTGATCAGGGCCACCGCCAGCGCGTTGAGCTGGCCGGACAGCTCGACCGCGTCGTCCTGCGCGGCGATGCCCTCGAACTTGTCGCTGGCCGACTCGAAGGTGGTGCGGGTGAGCTTCGACAGCTCCCGCGCCATCTTCCGGCCGAACTGCGGGTGGGCGTTGATGCCGGTGCCGACCGCCGTGCCACCGATCGGCAGCCGGCGCAGGCGCTTGAGCGTGTCGGTGAGCCGCGCCTCGGCCGAGGCCAGCTGCGAGGACCAGGCGCCGAATTCCTGCGCGATGGTCAGCGGCATCGCGTCCATCAGGTGGGTGCGCCCGGTCTTGACCACCTTGCCGTAGGCTTTCGCGCGGCCGTCGATGGCCTTGCGCAGGTGTTTCAACGCCGGCAGCAGGTCCTCGACCACGGCCAACTGCGCGGACACGCGGATCGCGGTCGGGATGACGTCGTTCGAACTCTGGCCGAGGTTGACGTGGTCGTTGGGATGCACCTTGCGCGTCGCGGTGGACGCCAGCGCCGCGACCACCTCGTTGGCATTCATGTTCGACGAGGTGCCCGAGCCGGTCTGGTACACGTCGATCGGGAAGTGCGCATCAAAGCGCCCCTCGGCCACCTCCAGCGCGGCGGCGTGGATGGCCTTCGCCGCGGCTTTCGGGAGCAGGTCCAGCTCGCCGTTGACGATCGCAGCCGCGGCCTTGACCAGTCCGAGCGCACGAATGAAGCCGCGCGGCAGCGGCTGGCCCGACACCGGGAAGTTCTGCAGCGCACGCTGCGTCTGCGCGCCCCACAGCGCATCGGCGGGCACCTGCAGCTCGCCCATGCTGTCGTGCTCGAGCCGGAAGCCCGCGTCGGCCGTGGTGTGCTTCGTGGTCTTGCGCATCGATCCCGTCTCCTGGTCCGTGTCCGCCCGGAAGGCCGTGGACGCGGGCGGGTCGCTGGCCGAGCGCACAGGATACGCGAGCCCGTCCGGGGCTAGAATGCGCGCAGTCTCCGCGTCCCTCGCCCCATGCCCGCCAACAGCCCGCAAGACGCCGCCCTCCTCGCCCTGTCCCCGCTCGACGGCCGCTACGCCGGCAAGGTCGACGCGCTGCGGCCGGTGTTCTCCGAATACGGCCTGATCCACGCCCGCGTCCGGGTCGAGGTGGAATGGCTGGTCGCGCTCGCGGCGGAACCGGCAATTACCGAACTTCCGCCGTTCGACGACGCGCAGGTGGCCACGCTGCAGGCGCTGTGGCGCGACTTCTCCACCGCCGATGCCGCGCGCGTGAAGGAGATCGAGCGCACCACCAACCACGACGTCAAGGCGGTCGAGTACTTCATCAAGGAGCGGCTGAAGGGCGAGGCATCGCTGGCGCAGGCGCTGGAATTCGTGCATTTCGCCTGCACAAGCGAAGACATCAACAACCTCGCCTACGCGCTGATGCTCAGCCGGGCCCGGCAGGAGGTGCTGCTGCCGCGGCTGTCCACCCTGATCGAGACCCTGCGCCAGCTCGCGCACGCGCATGCGGCGCTGCCGATGCTGTCGCGCACCCACGGCCAGAGCGCGTCGCCGACCACCGTCGGCAAGGAGATCGCCAACGTCATCGCGCGCCTGGAGCGGCAGGGCGAGCAACTGGCGGCGGTGTCGATCAGCGGCAAGATCAACGGCGCGGTCGGCAACTACAACGCGCACGTCGCCAGCTATCCCAACGTCGACTGGCCGCGGTTCGCGCAGCGCTTCGTCGAATCGCTGGGCGAGGAATTCAATCCCTACACCACCCAGATCGAGCCGCACGACTACATCGCCGAGATCTGCGACGTGAACAAGCGCATCGGCACGATCGCGATCGACCTGTGCCGCGACATCTGGGGCTACATCGCGCTGGGCTACTTCCGGCAGTCGGTGGTGGCCGGCGAAGTCGGCAGCTCGACCATGCCGCACAAGGTCAACCCGATCGACTTCGAGAACGCCGAGGGCAACTTCGGCATCGCCAATGCGCTGCTGGAGCATTTCGCCGCCAAGCTGCCGATCAGCCGCTGGCAGCGCGACCTCACCGACTCCACCGTGCTGCGCGCGCTGGGCACCGCCTTCGGCCACGCCCTGATCGGCTTCGACGCGCTGCAGCGCGGCCTGGGCAAGCTCAGCCCCAACCAGGAGCGGCTCGCCGCCGACCTCGACGCGGCCTGGGAAGTGCTGGCCGAAGCGGTGCAGACGGTGATGCGCCGCCACGGCCTGCCCAACCCCTACGAACAGCTCAAGGCGCTGACCCGCGGCCAGGGCATCACCGAACAGTCGATGCGCCGCTTCATCGAGTCGCTGGACCTGCCGGCCGACGACAAGCGCCGCCTGCTGGCGATGACCCCCGCCGACTACACCGGCCTCGCGGAGACGCTCGCCCGGCGGATCTGACGCAGGCCGCATCGCCTTCCCACCCACAAGGAGGTTCCCCTGATGCGTCACCCGCGACCGCTCCTCGCCGTTGCCCTGCCCCTGGCGCTCGCTGCCTGCGACGGTGGCGGACCCGCGGCCGGCAACGCGCCCGCCGCCGCGCCACCGGCCGTCGCGCAGGCGCTCGACACCGCCGCGGGCACGCTCACCGATCCGGCCGGCGGCGCGACCTGCGCCGGCAATGACGTGCGCATCACCCGCGACCACTTCGACCTCGTGCTCGAAGGCAACTGCGGCGAGGTGGTGATCACCGCGTCCAACGGCGCGGTCAACGTGTCCAATGCCGCCTCGATCCGCGTCGAGGGCAGCCAGGTCACCGTGCTCAACGCACAGGTGGGCACCGTCGAGGTGAGTGGCAGCGACAACACGCTCAACCTCACCCGTGTCGGCCCGCTGACCGTATCCGGCGACAACAACCTCGTGCTCGCGAGCGAGATCGCCTCGGTTGTTTTCAGCGGCCACGGCAACACCGCCAATCCCGACAACACGCCGCCGCTGCAGGACAGCGGCAGCGGCAACAGGCTGATGTGACGCCGCCCGGCCTCCTTTCCCCGATGCGACTGCTGCTCAACATCGACGTTCCCGACCTGGCCGCCGCCGAAGCGTTCTACGCCGCGGCGTTCGGGCTCGAACCTGCCCGCCGCTTCGGCGACGGCGCGGTCGAACTGCTCGGTGCCCCGGTGCCGCTGTACCTGCTGTGCAACGACGCCGGCAGCATCGGCGCCTCCGCTGCGCGGCGCGACTATGCCCGGTACTGGACACCCCTGCACTGCGACGTGGTGGTCGACGACCTTGCTCCCGCGCTCGCGCGCGCACTGGCCGCCGGCGCGGTGCAGGAAGGCGACGTGCGCGACGCCGCGTGGGGCCGCATCGTGCAGCTGGCGGACCCCTTCGGCCACGGCTGGTGCCTGCTGCAGTTCCTCGGGCGTGGCTACGACGAGATCGCATCATGAAGTCAGGCGTGTTCCAGTCCCTCGTCGCGTCCGGCGCGGCATGGCTCGTTGCCACCGGCGCGGCCGGTGCGGTCGCGGATGTCCCGCCCCCCGCGGCGCCGGCGGTGTGCGCAGCCGATGCCGGCTGGAACGATCCGGCCACGCCGCTGCGCGTCCACGGCAACACCTGGTACGTCGGCACCTGCGGCATCAGCGCGCTGCTGGTGACCTCGGACGAAGGCCACGTGCTGGTCGACGGCGCGACGCCACAGGCCGGTGCGCTGATCCTCGCCAGCATCCGCGCACTGGGCTTCGATCCCATGGACGTGAAGGCGATCGTGCTGTCGCACGAGCATTTCGACCATGCCGGCGGACTGGCCGAGGTGCAGCGCGCCACCGGCGCGCCGGTGTACGCGCGGGCGCCCGCGGTGGAGACCCTGGAACGCGGCGCCAGCGACCGCAGCGACCCGCAGCTCGAGGTCCTCGAAGCGTTCCCGCCGGTCGCCGACGTGCGCACGATCGCCGATGACGAGCTCCTGCGCGTCGGCCCGATCGCGCTGCGCGCGATCCCGACGCCCGGCCATACCGCCGGCGGCACCAGCTGGACCTGGAACGCCTGTGACGGCGCCGACTGCAAGCGCATCGTCTACGCCGACAGCCTGACCGCGATCTCCGACGACGCGTGGCGCTTCGGCGCGCACCCTGACTACGTGGCCGCCTTCCGCGACACGCTGGCGCGGGTGGCGGCGCTCGACTGCGACATCCTGGTGACCCCGCACCCGTCCGCCAGCGCCCTGTGGACGCGCATCGGCCCGGCCGCGAACGCGCCGCTGGTCGACCACGATGCATGCCGTGCCTACGCGCAGGCGGCCACCGCACGCCTCGACAAGCGCCTTGCCGACGAAGCCGCCGCCGATGCGGCCACGCCCTGACCCGGATCCCTCGCCATGCCCGTGCCCCCGATCGAAGTCCACGCCAACGCGCAGCAGTTGCTGGGCATGCCGCCCGCGCGCTTCCTGCGCGACTACTGGCAGAAGACGCCCTTGCTGATCCGTGGCGCGTTCCCGGATTTCGTCTCGCCGATCGAGCCGGAAGACCTCGCCGGCCTCGCGTGCGAGGAGCTGGCGCTGTCGCGCCTGATTCAGCACGACCGCGCGCGCGACGCCTGGCAGGTGCGGCAAGGGCCCTTCCCGGAGGACCTGTTCCCCACGCTTGGCGACCGCGACTGGACGCTGCTGGTGCAGGACGTCGACAAGTGGGACGCGGACATCGCCGCCCTGCTGGCGAAGTTCGACTTCCTGCCGCGCTGGCGCATCGACGACATCATGGTCAGCTTCGCCGCGACCGGTGGTTCGGTCGGCGCGCACGTCGACCAGTACGACGTGTTCCTGCTGCAGGCGCAGGGCCATCGCCGCTGGCTCGTCGATGCCGGCGACCATCCGCCGCTCGGCTTCCGCGACGACGTCGAACTCAAGCTGCTGCGCGAGTTCACCCCGACCCACGACTGGGTGCTCGGCCCGGGCGACATGCTCTACCTGCCGCCGGGCGTCCCCCACCACGGCGTCGCCGAGGATCCGTGCCTGACCTTCTCGGTGGGCATGCGCGCGCCTTCGGCCGCCGAGCTGATGGGCGACTACATCGACACGCTCGCCGCCGAGGCCGACGACGCGATCCGCTACGGCGATCCCGACCTCGCGCCGCCGAAGGATCCCAACGAGATCGACGCCGACGCGATGCGCCGTGCGGTCGAGGCCCTGAACGTGCTGCGCTTCAACGATCCCGACCGGCTGGGCGACTGGTTCGGACGCTTCATCACCGCCTACCGCAATGCCGAAGTCGCCAGTGGCGGCGGCGAGCCACGGTCGCGGATCGAGATCGAGTGGGACCTCGAGCAGGCCGGCGCCGCGCTCCAGCGCCACCCGTTCTCGCGCATGGCCTGGCGCCGCGCGGCCGACGGCGGCCGGCTGTACGTGTCCGGGCAGGACCTGGCGCTGCCGGTGCGCGACGCGCAGCGCATCGCCGGCAGCGAGCGCCTCGACGGCGCCGGCTACGCGCGCCTGTCGCAGGCCGGGCGCGACGCGGTGCACGCGCTGCTGCGCGAGGGCCACTACCAGCTGGTCCTGGCCGACGACGCGTGACCGCGGCCGCCGGTCCGTTCCAGGTGGTCGTCGCGGACTACGCCACCGCCTTCGACGCGCTGCGCGCAGTGCGCGAGGTGGTGTTCGTGCAGGGCCAGGGCGTGCCGGTCGAGCTGGAACTGGACGCGCTCGACCCGCGCTGCCGGCACGTGCTGGCGCGCGACCCCGACGGCCTGCCGATCGGCACCGCGCGGCTGACCCCCGAGGGCCGGATCGGGCGCATGGCGGTGCTGGCCGGCTGGCGCGGCCAGGGCGTGGGCAGCGCGCTGCTGCACGCCCTGATGCGCCTGGCGCGCGAACAGGGCGTCGCGCGCGTGGTCCTGCATGCGCAGGTGGACGCGCTGGGGTTCTACCTGCGGCACGGCTTCGAAGCGGTCGGCGAACGCTTCGCGGAGGCCGGCATCGAGCACCAGGCGATGCAGCTCCGGTTCGACCGCCCGCGCCCGGTGGAAGACCGCGACGCCGCGGTGGCCGCCACCGTGGACGTGGTCGAAGGCGCGCGCGGTCGGCTTTGGATCTACAGCCGCGAACTCGACCCGGGGCTGTACGACCACCCGCGCGTGCTCGATGCGCTGCGCCGTTTCGGCACCGCCGGCGGCGGCCACGAGGTGCGCGTGCTGCTGCACGACGCGGCGGCGGCGCAGCGCGCACTGGCGCCGCTGCTGGCGCTGGCCCAGCGCCTGCCCAGCGTGTTCGCGATCCGCGAGGTCGAGGATCCGGTCGACCGCGGCTACCCCTCGGCCTTCATCGCCGGCGACGGCGGCGACTACTACTTCCGCGCGCTCGGCCATCGACTCGACGGCGAGGCCGAGGCCGGGGCGCGCCCGCGCGTGCGGCAACTGGCATCCACATTCGACGAGGTCTGGCAGCGTGCCCGCCCGTGCAGCGAACTGCGCGCGCTGGGCTGGTGACCACCCTCGGCGGCACGACCCATTGGGCGAAAGCATGATGCATCGCGGCATGGGCAACGGCTATAATGTCGGACTCACCATCCGTTCGATCCCGGACCCCGAAAAATCGTTCCGGATCAGTCGCTTGCCTTCCCACCAGAGCCCGATACGCCAGACGTGGACAGTCTCCTGAAGCAGTTTGCGCAGTCCTCCCAGCTCGGCGCCAATGCCGCCTACATCGAGGACCTGTACGAGCAGTACCTGGTCTCTCCCGACAGCGTGGGCCCGAAGTGGAAGGCCTGGTTCGACGCCTTCCAGGGCCGCGAGGCCGGGGACGTCCCGCATTCGCCGGTGATGGCGGCGGTGGCCGAGGCCGGCCGGCTCGCCTCGCGCGGGATCGCCACGGGCAGCACCGGCGCCGCCGACGAGCGCGAGCGCAACATCGGGCGCCTGATCACCGCGTACCGCTCGCGCGGCCACCTCGGTGCCGACCTCGATCCGCTGGCGCTGACCCCGCCGATGAATCCGCCGGACCTGGGCCTGGGCTTCCACGACCTGTCCGAACGCGACCTCGACAGCGAGTTCAGCACCGGCGGCGTCGCCGGCCAGCCGCGGATGAAGCTGCGCGACCTGCTGGCCCGGCTGAAGGCGGCCTACGCCGGCCGCGTCGGCGCCGAGTTCATGCACATTCCGGAGGTCGATCAACGGCAGTGGCTGTACCAGCGCCTGGAATCCGCCGGCGGCGACTACAACCTCAGCAACGAGGCGCGCACGCGCATCCTCGAGCGCCTGACCGCGGCCGAGGGGCTGGAGCGCTACCTGCACACCAAGTACGTCGGCCAGAAGCGCTTCTCGCTGGAAGGCGGCGATTCGCTGATCCCGCTGCTCGACGTGGTGATCCGCCAGTCCGGCCTGGACAAGGTGAAGGACATCGTGATCGGCATGGCCCACCGCGGCCGCCTCAACGTGCTGGTCAACACCCTCGGCAAGAACCCGCGCAAGCTGTTCGACGAGTTCGAAGGCAAGTTCGAGCACGACGAGCGCGCGCACGCGGGCGACGTGAAGTACCACATGGGCTTCTCCGCCGACATCGCCACCCCCGGCGCGCCGGTGCACCTGGCGCTCGCCTTCAATCCCTCGCACCTCGAGATCGTCGACCCCGTGGTCGCCGGCTCGGTGCGTTCGCGCCAGGAGCGGCGCGGCGACCTCGAGCGTCGCCACGTGCTGCCGGTCCTGATCCACGGCGACGCCGCGTTCGCGGGCCAGGGCGTGGTGATGGAGCTGTTCCAGATGTCGCAGGCGCGCGGCTTCGCCGTCGGCGGCACGCTGCACGTGGTCATCAACAACCAGGTCGGCTTCACCACCAGCAACAAGGAAGACGCGCGCTCCACGCTGTACTGCACCGACGTGGCCAAGATGGTCGGCGCGCCGGTGTTCCACGTGAACGCCGACGACCCGGAGGCGGTGGTGTTCGTGGCGAAGCTGGCGTACGACTTCCGCCAGCAGTTCCGCAAGGACGTGGTGATCGACCTCGTCTGCTACCGCCGCCACGGCCACAACGAGGCCGACGAGCCGGCGGCCACGCAGCCGCTGATGTACCAGACCATCCGCAAGCACCCGACCACGCGCGAGCTGTATGCCGCGCAGCTCGAGCAGGCCGGCGTGGTCACCGCGGGCGAGGCCAAGGCGATGGTGGATGCCTACCGCGACAAGCTCGACGCCGGCGAGGTCACCACCGAGCTGGCCGGTTCCAAGCCCGAGGACTACGAGCTGACCATCGACTGGTCGAAGTACCTGTCGGGCAAGCTGACCGACCCGGTCGACACGCGCGTCAAGAAGGGCACGCTGGTCGAACTGGCGAAGATCATCAACACCATCCCCGCCGGCGTGCACCTGCATCCGCGCGTGGCGAAGATCTACGAGGACCGGCTGAAGATGACCGCCGGCGAGGTCGCGGGCGACTGGGGCTTCGCCGAGAACCTCGCCTACGCCACCCTGCTCGCGGAAGGCTACGGCCTGCGCCTGGTGGGACAGGACGCCGGGCGCGGCACGTTCTTCCACCGCCACGCGATCCTCCACGACCAGAAGACCGACAGCTACTACATGCCGCTGCGGCAGCTGGCCGAGGCGCCGGAGCAGGCGACCATCATCGACTCGCTGCTGAGCGAGGAGGCGGTGATGGCGTTCGAGTACGGCTTCTCCACCACCGACCCGAACACGTTCGACATCTGGGAAGGCCAGTTCGGCGACTTCGCCAATGGCGCGCAGGTGGTGATCGACCAGTTCATCGCGTCCGGCGAGGCCAAGTGGGGCCGCATCTCCGGCCTGACCCTGCTGCTGCCGCACGGCTACGAAGGCCAGGGCCCCGAGCACAGCTCGGCGCGCCTGGAGCGCTTCCTGCAGCTGTGCGCGCTGGAGAACATGCTGGTGTGCGTGCCGACCACGCCCGCGCAGTGCTTCCACATGCTGCGCCGGCAGATGAAGATGGACACGCGCAAGCCGCTGATCGTGATGTCGCCCAAGTCGCTGCTGCGCCACAAGCTGGCGGTATCGACCCTGGACGAACTGGCGAACGGCGAGTTCCAGCACCTGATCCCCGACGCCAGCGCCGACCCGAAGAAGGTCCGGCGCGTCGTGGCGTGTTCGGGCAAGGTCTACTACGACCTGGTGGAAGACCTGCACAAGCGCGGCCAGGACGACGTGGCCATCCTGCGCATCGAGCAGCTGTATCCGTTCCCGCGCGACCAGCTGACCGCCGAACTGAAGAAGTACGGCAAGGCGGCCGACGTGGTGTGGTGCCAGGAAGAGCCGCAGAACCAGGGCGCCTGGTACCAGATCAAGCACCACCTGCAGGCCTGCCTCGGCAAGGGCCAGTCGCTGAGCTACGCCGGCCGCGGCCGCTCGCCCTCGCCCGCCGTCGGCCATTTCGCGGACCACGTCGAGGAACAGCTGTCGCTGGTCGCCGACGCGCTGGTCAACCCGCCCGGCAACCAGTTCGTCGCCGAATAAACCCGCCCCGCATCCAACGCCCCAAGGACGCCATCCCATGGCCACCGAAGTCAAAGTCCCGGTTCTTCCCGAATCCGTTTCCGACGCCACCATCGCCGGCTGGCACAAGAAGGCCGGCGACGCCGTCAAGCGCGACGAGAACCTGGTCGACCTGGAGACCGACAAGGTCGTGCTCGAGGTCCCCTCGCCCGTCGACGGCGTGCTGAAGGAGATCAAGTTCAAGGAAGGCGACACGGTGACCAGTTCGCAGGTCCTGGCGATCATCGAGGAAGGCGCGGTTGCCGCGGCCCCCGCGAAGGACGACAAGCCCGCCGCCGGCGCCGAAGAGGTGCAGGAGAAGAAGGGCGCGGCCAAGGCCGAAGCCGCTGCGCCTGCCTCCACCAAGCCTGCGCCGGTGTCGTCGGGCGGCACCAGCGCACTGCCCCCGGGCGCACGCTTCACCGCCGAGAGCAAGGGCATCGACCCGTCGCAGGTCGAGGGCACCGGTCGCCGCGGCGCGGTGACCAAGGAAGACCTCGTCAACTACGCCAGCGGCCGCACCGCCGGTGTGTCCGGCGGCGCGCGTCCGGAAGAGCGCGTGCCGATGACCCGCATCCGCAAGCGCATCGCCGAGCGCCTGATGCAGTCGAAGAACTCGATCGCCATGCTCACCTCGTTCAACGAGGTCAACCTGGGCAAGGTGATGGCGCTGCGCAAGGAGCTGGGCGAACAGTTCCAGAAGGACACCGGCGTCAAGCTCGGCTTCATGAGCTTCTTCGCCAAGGCCGCCGCCAATGCGCTTCAGCGCCATCCGGTGGTCAACGCCTCGGTCGACGGCGACGACATCATCTACCACGGCTATGCCGACATCTCGGTGGCCGTGTCCACCGACAAGGGCCTGGTGACGCCGGTGCTGCGCAACGTCGAGCGCATGTCGTTCGCCGAGGTCGAGAAGGGCATCGCCGACTTCGCCGTCCAGGCGCGCGAGGGCGGCCTCAAGCTGGAGGACCTGCAGGGCGGCACCTTCACCATCACCAACGGCGGCACCTTCGGCTCGCTGATGTCCACGCCGATCGTCAACCCGCCGCAGAGCGCGATCCTCGGCATGCACGCGATCAAGGACCGCGCCGTCGTCGAGAACGGCCAGGTCGTGGCCGCACCGATGATGTACATCGCGCTCAGCTACGACCACCGCATCATTGACGGCAAGGACGCGGTGCTGTTCCTGGTCGACATCAAGAACCAGCTCGAGAACCCAGGCCGCATGGTGCTGGGGCTGTAACGCTTTTCGCCCCCTCTCCCGCTTGCGGGAGAGGGCTGGGGTGAGGGCCTGTTGCCGCCCTTCCCTCATCCGCCCTTCGGGCACCTTCTCCCGTGAACGGGAGAAGGAACGAGGTTCAAAGGAATATCCAATGGCAGAACAATTCGACGTCGTCGTCATCGGGGCCGGCCCGGCCGGCTACCACGCCGCGATCCGCGCCGCGCAGCTGGGCATGAAGGTCGCCTGCATCGATGCCGCGCTCGGCAAGGACGGCAAGCCCGCACTCGGCGGCACCTGCCTGCGCGTGGGCTGCATCCCGTCGAAGGCGCTGCTGGATTCCTCGCACCAGTACCACAACCTGACCCACCAGTTCGAACAGCACGGCATCAGCGTCAAGGACGCGAAGATCGACGTGGCCAAGATGGTCGGCCGCAAGGATGCCATCGTGAAGCAGTTCACCGGTGGCATCGCGCAGCTGTTCAAGGCCAACAAGGTCACGGCCTACTACGGCTTCGGCCAGCTGCAGCCCGGCAACATCGTGAAGGTCAAGCAGCACGATGGTTCCGAAGTCGAACTCAAGGGCACCAACGTCATCCTCGCCGCCGGTTCGGATTCGATCGAACTGCCGTTCGCGAAGTTCGACGGCGACACCATCGTCGACAACGTCGGCGCGCTGGATTTCACCGAAGTGCCCAGGCGCCTGGCGGTGATCGGGGCCGGCGTGATCGGCCTGGAACTGGGCAGCGTATGGAGCCGCCTGGGCAGCGAAGTCGTCATCCTCGAAGCCCTGCCCGACTTCCTCGCCGTCGCCGATGCGGAAGTGTCGAAGGTCGCCGCGCGCGAGTTCAAGAAGCAGGGCCTCGACATCCGCCTCGGCGCCAAGGTCGGCAAGACCGAAGTCGTCGGCAAGGGCAAGAAGAAGGAAGTCGTCGTCAGCTACGCCGACAAGGACGGCGAGCAGACGCTGACCGTCGACAAGCTGCTGGTCGCCGTGGGCCGCCGTGCCGCGAGCAAGGGCCTGCTGGCCGATGGCACCGGCGTCAAGCTCAACGAACGCGGCCAGATCGAGGTTGACGACCATTGCCACACCGGCGTCGACGGCGTGTGGGCGATCGGCGACTGCGTGCGCGGGCCGATGCTGGCGCACAAGGGCTTCGAGGAAGGCATCGCGGTGGCCGAGCTGATCGCCGGCCTGCCCGGCCACGTCAACTTCGACACCATCCCGTGGGTCATCTACACCTCGCCGGAAATCGCCTGGGTGGGCAAGACCGAGCAGCAGCTCAAGGACGAGGGCGTGCCGTACAAGGCCGGCAGTTTCCCGTTCGCGGCCGTGGGTCGCGCGGTGGCGATGGGCGAACCCGCCGGCTTCGCGAAGGTCATTGCGCACGCCGAGACCGACCGCGTGCTCGGCCTGCACCTGATCGGCGCCAATGCCTCCGAACTGGTGCACGAAGGCGTGCTGACGATGGAGTTCAAGGGCTCCGCCGACGACCTCGCCCGCATCTGCCACGCCCACCCGACCCTGTCCGAGGCGATCCACGACGCGGCGATGGCCGTGGACAAGCGCGCGATCCACAAGGCGAACTGATCTTTTCCTTCTCCCCCGCGGGAGAAGGTGGCGCAACGCGCCGGATGAGGGGACGGAGCACTGGACGCGGCGTGACCTGGCCGTACCCTCACCCCAACCCCTTCCCCGGCGGGAGAGGGGCTTACACCACATGAAATCGATCTGCGTCTACTGCGGCTCCAACGCCGGCAGCAAACCCATCTACGCCAACCGCGCCGCCGCGCTCGGCGACCGCATCGCGAAGGACGGCCTGCGCCTGGTCTATGGCGGCGGCAACGTCGGACTGATGGGGATCGTGGCCGATGCGGTGCTTTCCGCGGGTGGCGAGGTCACCGGCGTGATCCCGAAGCAGCTGGCGGACTGGGAAGTCGCGCATCGTGGCGTGACCTCGCTGGAGATCGTCGGCTCGATGCACGAGCGCAAGTCGCGCATGTTCGAACTCTCCGACGCCTTCGTCGCCCTGCCCGGCGGCTTCGGCACGATGGAGGAGATCTTCGAGATGCTCACCTGGCGCCAGCTTGGCATCGGCAACAAGCCCTGCGCCTTCCTCGACATCGACGGCTTCTACGAACCGCTGATCGGCATGATCGACCGCATGGTCGGCGAACGCTTCCTGCACGCCGACCAGCGCGCCGACCTGTGGCACGGCGACGACATCGACGCGATGCTGGCGTGGATGCGGGATTACACGCCTGCGCGGGCGGAGAAATGGCTGGACGAGAGACGCCGCAACGTGATGCGGTAAGGCCGGCGCGGGTGGCGATGCGGTAGCCCGCCACGTGTGGCGAGGACGCTGGGTCCCGGCTTTCGCCGGGATGACGGGAGTTTCGCGGCTTGCCTGTCTCTCGCAACTCACGGGTCTAAGATTCCGGATCGCCGGAGCTACCCCGATGCCGCAACCGTCATCCCGGCGAAAGCCGGGACCCAGGGTCTTGTCGTTGAATCTTCCATGACAGCCCGCCATGCTCGGAACGTCCACGAAGAAACCACGGCAAGGAAGCGTCGCAGGCGGGAACGGATTCCCGGCGTCTATCTCCTGGCGAGCAAGCGCAACGGCACGCTGTACATCGGCGTCACTTCGGATTTGCCGGCACGGATTGCGCAACACAAGGCCAACCTGGTCCCGGGCTTCACCCGCCAATACAGCGTGCATACCCTGGTCTGGTACGAAGTCCATCCCGACATGCCCTCCGCGATCGTGCGCGAGAAGGCCATGAAAGAATGGAAGCGCGCATGGAAGTTGGCTCTGATCGAGGAAGGCAATCCGCACTGGCACGACCTGTCGACCGAACTCGGTCAGCGGGCGGGCTGCCGGGGAGGCCGGTCGAAAGAATCCCTTCGACGGGCCTCCATGCCTTTCAACTCACGGATAGAGCCGAGCTGAAGGAGGCACTGGGTCCCTGCGTCGTTGATCCGGGGACAGCCTGCAAAGGCTGGTGTACGAATTCGGACTTGCAAAGCCAGGCGCGCGAAGTCAGGAGTCATGAATCTTCCTTCCACCCACCGTAAGAAACCGGGACACTGGATCCCGGCCTGCGCCGGGACGACGGAAACCATTGGATGGGGAGAACCCCATAGTCACAGACATCGCCAGGCACGCTGGCTTTGCCTTTCCCGACCCGAACCGCAAGAATCCCGGGCAATCAATCCCGGCCTGCGCCGGAATGACGGAGCCCGCACATGACGCTACCCGCCGCCTTCAACGCCTTCCGCATCCACAGCGACGACGCCGGCTATCGCAGCGGCATCGAGACGCTGTCGATCGACGACCTGTCGCCCGGCGAAATCGTGGTCCGGGTCGCGCATTCCTCGGTCAACTTCAAGGACGCGCTGGCCGGTACCGGCGAGGGCAAGATCCTGCGCCAGTTCCCGCTGGTCGGCGGCATCGACCTTGCCGGCCACGTGGTGCAGTCGTCCGATCCCGCGTTCAAGGAGGGTGACGCGGTGCTGGTGACCGGCTGCGGCCTCAGCGAAACGCGCGACGGCGGCTATGCCGGGTACGCGCGCATCCAGGCGCAATGGGCGATCCCGCTGCCGGCCGGCCTTACCCTGCGCGAGAGCATGGTCCTCGGTACTGCCGGTTTCACCGCCGCGCTGGCGCTGCTGCGCATGGAGGAGAACCGCCAGTCGCCGGCGCACGGGCCGCTGGCGGTCACCGGCGCGACCGGCGGCGTGGGATCGCTCGCCGTGGACATCTTCAGCAGCGCCGGCTACACCGTACATGCCATCAGCGGCAAAGCCGAGCACGCCGGTTACCTGAAGGCCATCGGCGCCAGCGAGGTGCTCGGCCGCGATGCGCTGGCCACCACGCGCGCGATGGAATCGGTGAAGTTCGGCGGTGGGCTCGACAACGTCGGCGGTCCGATGCTGGCCAGCCTGCTGGCGCAGACGCGACCCTACGGCAACGTCGCCAGCGCGGGCCTGGCCGCCAGCGCCGACCTGCCGACCACGGTGATGCCCTTCATCATCCGCGGGGTGTCGCTGCTGGGCGTGGCGTCGGCGGGCACCGCGCGGGACGTCCGCGACGAGGTCTGGCGCCGGCTGGCATCGGACTGGAAGCCGCGCCACCTGGCACACATCTGCACGCGCGAAGTGGGCCTGGACGGATTGCCCGGCGTGTTCGCCGCGATGCTGGCCGGCGGTTCGCTGGGCCGGACCTTGGTCACACTCCCGGAGGGTGGCCCGTTTGCAGAAACCGCGTGAAGGCTACAATCCCGGCGTCATCCTGGGGAACACAATGGCGCGCATCCTGATCGTCGACGACTCGCCTTCGCAGCTGATGGGCATCCGCCGCATCGTCGAGAAGCTGGGCCACGAGGCCCTCACCGCCGAGGATGGCGCCGCCGGCGTGGAAGCCGCGCGCCAGCACGTGCCCGACCTGATCCTGATGGACGTGGTCATGCCCAACCTCAACGGCTTCCAGGCCACGCGCACGATCAAGCGCGACGCCGGCACCGGGCACATCCCGGTGATCCTGGTCACCACCAAGGACCAGGAAACCGATCGTGTGTGGGGCATGCGCCAGGGCGCGCAGGGCTACCTCACCAAGCCCTTCAGCGAAGCCGAGCTGACCGAGGCCATCGTCTCCACCATCGGCCACGGCAACGAGACCACCTGACCGGGCGATCCGGGCGTCGATGCCGGCCGCGCGCCGCCGTCACTCGCGGCGCCAGTCCCCTGCGAAAGCCTCGCGGATCTTCTCGTAGGCCTCGCGCTGCTTGATGTCGTGCGGCGTGGGTGCCTGTACCTCCAGTTCGACCAGCTGGTCGCCGGCCGGACTGCCCGGCAGCCCGCGTCCGCGCAGGCGCAGCTTGCGCCCGGCCTCGGAATCCTTGGGGATCTTCAGCTCGACGTTGCCGCCCAGGGTGGGCACGCTGACGGTCGCGCCGAGCGCGGCTTCCCACGGCGCCACCGGCAGGGTGTAGACGATGTTGCGGCCATCGACCTCGAAGGTCGGGTGCGCGGCGTACTCGATCTCCAGCAGCAGGTCGCCGCCGTGCGCACCCTGCCGGGCCAGCCGGATCACCTGCCCCGGGCGCACGCCCTTGGGCACGCGCACGTCGAAGGCCTTGCCGTTGACGCCCACGCGCACGCTGTCGCCGCGGTACACGTTCTCCAGCGACACCGCCAGCTTGGCGCGCGTGTCGCCGACGGCCTGCTGCGAGCGACCGGCCGGACGGGCATTGCCGCCCGAGCGCCGGAACAGGCTTTCGAAGAAGTCGCTGAAGCCGCCGCCCGCGCCACCGCCGGCGAACACTTCCTCGAATTCGAAACCGCCCGGCCCGCCCCCGCCGAAGCCGGCGGGTGGCACCTCGTCGCCGGGCCGGTAGCCGCCGGCGCGCAGTTGGTCGTAGGCCTTGCGCTTGGCCGGATCGCGCAGGGCCTCGTAGGCCTCGTTGATGGCCTTGAACCTGTCTTCGGCACCGGCCTCCTTGCTGACGTCGGGATGGTACTTGCGCGCCAGCCGCCGGTAGGCGGACTTGATTTCCGCGTCGCCCGCGTTCGGCTCGACCCCGAGCACGCTGTAGTAATCCTTGAACTGCATGGACGCTCCACGAAAGACGGCCCGCATCGCGCGGGCCGTCGCCAGTTTACCGAGGGAAGGCCGCGGCGGTCAGTGCGCGACTTCCGCCCCCACCTGGATCCGGCGCGGGGTCGTTTCGGGCTTCTTCGGGATCACCACCTCGAGCACGCCGTTGCGGCCGCGGGCGGAGATGCCGTCGGCGTCGGCGCTGTCGGGCAGCGCGAAGCGACGGTGGAAACTGCCCTGGCGGCGTTCGGTGCGCGAGAAGCGCTCGCTCTCGGCGGCCGGTTCGATCGTGCGTTCGCCCTTGATCGACAGGATGCCCTTGTCCATCTGGATCTCGATGGCCTGCGGATCGATGCCCGGCAGGTCGGCGAAGATGACGAAGCGGTCGGCTTCCTCCTTGATGTCCACCGGCGGGACCCACTGCGCGGTGACCACGGCCGAGGCATCGGTGTCCTCCTGGCCGAAGAAGCGGTTGAAGACCTGGGTGATCTCGTCCTGCAGCGCGAGTTGCGGCGCGTGCGGGCGGTAACGGACGATGCTCATGCAATTGCCTCCTGGATGTCTGGATCGACGGCGCCACGGCCGTCCTTGCCGGCGATGTAGGCGCCGCCGCGGGCATTTCAAGCCCCGGGTGCAGCCTCCCGCGCGCGGCGCTAGACTCGGTTCATCCCCCTCAAGGCCCCTGCCATGACCATCCAGATCGGCGACCGCATCCCGGAAGTCGTGCTCAAGTACGTCGCCGATGGCATCCAGGCGATCGACACCCCCACCCTGTTCGAGGACCGCAAGGTGGTGCTGTTCGCGGTCCCCGGCGCGTTCACGCCGACCTGCTCCGAACGGCACCTGCCCGGCTTCGTCGAGCACTTCGACGCATTCCGCAAGCGCGGCATCGAGGTCGCCTGCATGGCGGTCAACGACCCGTTCGTGATGCAGGCCTGGGGCGAGAGCCAGCACGTGCCCAAGGGCCTGCGCATGCTGTCCGACGGCAACGGCGACTTCGCGCGCGCGCTCGGGCTGGAAATGGACGCCAGCGGCTACGGCATGGGCTTGCGCTCGAAGCGTTTCGCGCTCTATGCAGAGGATGCCATCGTCCGCGCGCTGTTCGTGGAGGCCCCCGGCGAGTTCCGGGTGTCCAGCGCGGAGCACGTGCTGGCCCACCTCCCCGACTAGGGCCTGTCGATACCGATCGCCCATGCCCGACCGGTCGCGTGGGCGCGGGCGGCGGCGTCGACGCGGCACAAACATCCCGGCGCGCACGATGGCGGCCCCCTCCCGCCAGCACCGCAGGCCCGCCATGCCCAAGCCCGCCAAGCCCGCCAAGGCCCCTCGCAAGCCCGCCGCCACGCCATCGCCACTGTCCTCGACGCAGACCCTGCGCGCCAACGCCCGCAAGCGCATCGAGGACGGCGCGATCACCCCCGGCTACAGCGCCGACCGCAAGCGGATCATCAGCCTGCTCAACGCCGCGCTCGCCACCGAGTGGGTGTGCGTGCTGCGCTACTACCGCCACTACTTCATGGCCAAGGGCATGCTCGCGGACGCGGTGAAGGGCGAGTTCCTCGAACATGCACAGCAGGAGCTGGCGCACGCCAACCGCATCGCCGAGCGGATCGTGCAGCTGGGCGGCGAACCCGACCTCGACCCCGACACGCTCACCGCGCGCGCCCACGCCGAGTACAAGGAGGGCCGCGACCTGCGCGAGATGGTGAAGGAAGACCTGATCGCCGAACGCATCGCGATCGACAGCTATCGCGAGATGATCGGGTTCATCGGCGACAGCGACACCACCACCAAACGCATGCTCGAGCAGATCCTCGAACAGGAAGAGGAACACGCCGACGAGTTCGCCGACCTGCTCGACGGCTGGATCGGCAAGTAGCCGGCGCGCGCCCGCCGCCGCGCCTCAGCGCAGCACGCGGAACTCGACGCGCGCCCACGCGCCGCTGTCCGACAGCGCGGTCAGCGCATGCGTGCCGGGTGCGTCGAACTCGCGCTGGAACGGCTGCGCGCCGCGCGTCTCCGCGATCCAGCGCCCGTCGAGCAGCCACTGGATGCGCGCGTCCGAACCGATCGCGCGCAACGACACGCGCACGCCACGCACGCTGCCCGGCGCGCGCGCCAGCGTGGCGTTGGCATGGATGCCCTCGATGCGCAGTTCCTCTGCGGCGTCGCGCCCGTCCGGCGCGCAGTCCGGCGACAGCGGCGGCAGGCGCGAGGCACGGCGCGTCGAGCCGGGCAGCCACGGCGACGCCAGCGCCGGCCAGCGCGCAATCTCCATGGCCCTGGGCACGTGCGGCTGGCGGCAGTCGGCGGACAGGCGCAGGCCGCTGCCGGCATCCACGTCGAAACGCTCGAGCCCGGCATTCCACAGCCGCGCGTCGCGCTCGGCGAAGGTGGGCGGGATCGCGCCGTCCAGCACCCAAGCCTCGAAGCGGCGCTGGCACAGCGACGCCGGCTGTGCGTCGGCGGCGGTCCCCAGCGGCCAGCACACCTCGCGCGAGGACACGCTGGCCGGCTGCGGCGGCCGCGTGCCGTCGCCGCGCGTGCGCGGCAGGCTGTCGACCACCTCGAACAGCAGCGGCAGGGCCGTGATCGCACCGTATTGCCCGGGCAGCGGCGTGCCGTCCGGCCGACCCACCCACACGCCGACCGTGTAGCGCCGGGTGCCTCCGATCGCCCAAGCGTCACGGAAGCCGTAGCTGGTGCCGGTCTTCCACGACACGCGCGGGCGTCGGCCGGCGTCGAACATGCCCTCGCGCTCGCCGGGCCGCGGATTGGCCTCGAGGATCTCGCGCACGATCCAGGCCGCGCCCGGCGACAGCAGGCGCCGGTCCTGCACCGGGTCGCCGGCGACGTAGCGCACGCGCCCGGCGATGCCGTCGCGATGCAGCGCGGCATGCGCGCCCACCAGGTCCTCCAGGCGCGCGCCGGTGCCGCCGAGGATCAGCGACAGGTTCGGGGTGGCGCCGCGCGGAAACTTCAGCGCGATGCCGCCGTTGTCCAGCCGCGCCGCGAACCGTGCCGGGCCGACGCGATCGAGCAGGTCCACCGCCGGCACGTTGAGCGACAGCCGCAGCGCGGTCGCCGCGCCGACCGGGCCATTGAACGCGGCGTCGAAGTTGCCGGGGCGGTAGCCGCTGAACGACTGCGGCGCGTCGACCAGCAGGCTCTCGGAGTGGATCAGCCCGTCGTCGAGCGCCATGCCGTACAGGAACGGCTTCAGCGTCGATCCCGGCGAGCGCCACGCGCGCACCATGTCGACGTGGCCCAGCCGCGCCTTGTCGTTGAGGTCGAGCGAGCCAACGTAGGCGCGCGCTTCCATGCTGGCGTTGTCGACCACCAGCAGCGCCGCCGACGTGCGTTCCGGCAGGCCGGAGAAATACGCGGCCACGCGCTCTTCCAGCGTGCGCTGCAGGCCGGCGTCGATCGTGGACGCGATGCGCGGTTCGCGCGGGTGCGCCGCGCGCAGGCGCTGCGCCAGCAGCGCGGCCGACATCGGCGGCCGCAGCCGGCGCGAGACCACCACCTCGATGCGGGCATCGTCGACCTCGGCGCGCGTCCACACGCCCAGCGTCGCCATGCGATCGAGCACCTTGTCGCGCGCGACGCGGGCCGCCTCCGGGTTGCGATCCGGACGCAGGCGGCTGGGCGCCTGCGGCAGCACCGCCAGCAGCGCCGCCTCGGCCTGCGACAGGCGCGACGCCGGCTTGCCAAGATAGGCCCAGCTTGCCGCCTCCACGCCCTCGATGGTGCCACCGAACGGCGCGCGCTCGAGGTACAGCGCCAGGATCTCGTCCTTCGACAGGTGCGCTTCGAGTTGCACCGCGCGCAGCATCTGCACCAACTTGCCCGGCAGCCGGCGCGTGCGCCGCCCGCCGTCGCGTTCGAGGATCCGCGCAACCTGCATGGTCAGCGTCGAACCACCGGACACGATCCGGCCCCCGGCCAGCCATTGCCCGGCCGCGCGCAGCAGCGCGAACGGATTCACGCCCGGATGGCGGCGGAACCAGCGGTCCTCGTAGTTCAGCAGCGCGTCGAGGTAGAGCGGCGACACGCCTTCCGGCGTCGCCGGGTAGCGCCACACCCCGTCGGCATCGGCGAACGCGCGCAGTGGCGTGCCATCGGCGGCCACCACCAGCGTGCTGGCATCGCGCGCCTGCGGCAGCTTCGGCGGGAAGGCCAGGTCGAGCGCCAGCAGCGACAGCAGCAGCGCCACCGTGCCCCAGCGCAGCCACGGCAGCAGCCGCGCGAACAGATGTCGCCCTCCTCCACCTGCTGGAGTTGAGTCGACGGAGGGAACGTCGCCAACCACATGGCGACGCGACGTGACGTGGCGCTTCAGTCCCATTGCAGGCGCCGTACATTGTGTTGTCGGCGCAACCCCGTCCGCTTTCGGCACTTTCCTCCGCAAACGGAGGAAGGGATGGCAGGATCGTCTCCACCTACCCCGGAACGCCGGCACGCAAGACTTCCTGCAGGACGGTCGCCTTGGAGTCCGTAAACCCGGAGGGCGGCGTGCATGGATGCAAGCCGTTTTTCGCCACGGCAAGGATGCCGTGTCGAAGAATCTCGATGCCGTTTCAGGCAGCGGGTTTGCCTTGTCGGGGAAGGTCTTCTTCTTTGGTTCGCTTCTTCTGGGCCGGCAAAAGAAATGAAACCGGCCGCCGCAGGCGGCCGGAATGCCCTTGTCCTTGCCCGCTCGAAACGAGAAAGATCAAGCCAGCTCACAAGCGTGGGATCAGCGACCCGGACCTCCGACGATCACGGCTGCACCACCGTGATCGTCGCCGGCACCGCGCGCCCCACCCCGCGGATGTCGGGGCGGTACATGTCCTCCACCAGCGGCGGCGGCACCGTGTAGGTGCCCGGGGTGACCGCGCGAACCAGGTAGAACACGCGCGCGGTGCTGCCGCGCCCGAGGTCCAGCGCCGCCACGTAGCGGTCGTCGCGGAATTCCTCGTGCTTGACCTGCGCGGCGTCGGACCGGTCGTTGATCTGGATGCCGTCGACGACCACGTCGGCCCATTGCTTGGCGTCGCCGAGGTTGAAGTTCTCGATCTCCAGCCCCGCCGGCAGCAGGTCGGTCAGCAGCGCGTCCGGCATCGCCACGTCGGGGGTGATGGACAGCGCGACGATCAACGCCTCGCCTTCCTTCAATGGCCCCGGCGACCACGGCTTGCCCTCGGTGGTGAACAGCGCGCGCTCGACCTTGATCCGGCTGGCATCGACCTCCGGCGCCGCGTTCGGCACGCCGGCCACGTCGATGTTCACGAACAGCGGGGGCTCGCCCTTCGGATCGAAGCGCACGCCGCGCGCGAGCGCGTCGTAGCCGTAGCTGCGGCCGATCATCCGCGCCTCGGGCAGTGCCTGCTCGACGCCGCCTTCCACCAGCGTGCCGGATACGCGCTTGCCCTGCGCCGAGGACAGCGCCTTGCCCAGCCGTGCCAGCGCGATCTGTTCCTGCGTACTCAGGTACAGGCGGCCATAGGCCTTGCCGCGGCGCAGGTCGAGATCGCGCGCCACGTCCATCGCCGTCGCGTCCCAGGCCGCGCGCGGCGAGCCGCGCTCATGCGTGAGCGCGATCATCAGCGAACGGTCGCGCAACGGGCTGCCGTAATCCCACAGGTAGCCCGGGCGGTCGCCCTTGAACGCGAACGCCTCCTCGACCGCCTTCTCGCCGCGCGCCTTGTCGCCCTGCAGCGACAGCGCCAGCCCGAGGTGCACCAGCGGCAACGCGGTCAGCGTGTTCTTGCGGTCGTTGTCGTACAGCGCGCGCAGCGTCCCCAGCGGCGCGCGGTTGACGCGCGCCAGCACGTAGCCGGCATACGACTGGTAGGCGAAACGCAGGTGCGAGCGGTGGTCGCGGCCGTAGAACTCGTTGCCACCGGACAACAGGTCCTCGCTCAGCCGTTCCAGCGCCTTCTGCAACACGTTCTCGGGGACGTTGAAGCCCGCGTCGCGCGCGTCCAGCAGGAACTCGACGATGTACGGCGTCAGGCCGGGATTGACGTAGCCGTCGTCGCCCCACATCGAGAAATGGCCACTGCCGACCTGCATCGACGCCAGTCGTCCGAACGCGCCCTCGACGTACTGGCGGCGCTTGCCGGCGTCGACGTCCTCGATGCCGAGCATCTTCGCGGTCGCGTCGTCCAGTTGCAGAGCCGCGTAGCCCTTGCTGGTGGTCTGCTCTGCGCACCCGTAGGGGTAGTCGAGCGCGCCGCGGATCGCGCTTGCGAACGGGATCGGCGGCAGCGCGCTGACGCTGAACTGCGCGGTCACCGAGCCTTGCATCAGGCCCGAGGCCAGCCCGGCATCCAGCGACACCGGTGCAGGCGACTCCAGCACGCGCGTGCTGGAGCGCAGGATGGCCGGCCACGCCGCGCGCACCGGCAGGTCGTAGCTGCGGTCCACCTTGACGCCGTTGCCGTCCACGCGCACGCGCACCTTCGCCACGGTGTAGCCGGTGGTCGCCGCCAGCGGGAAGCTCAGCGTGGTCTTGCCGTCCACCGCAAGGCTGGCCTTGCGCGCGTTCTCGCCGACCGACAGCGGGCCCGCGCCATCGACCCGCACGTCGAACTCGCCGGCCTTGCCGGTGAAGTTGGTGAGGTCCAGCGTGACCGTGGCCCGGTCGCCGGGCGCCATCACCCGCGGCATGCTCGCCTCGGCCACGATCGGCGCGCGCGAAACCGTCTCCACCGCTCGGCTGCCGTAGGCGTCGGCCGAGAACACCAGCGCCGACACGCGCAGGGTGCCGTTGAAGTCGGGCACCTGCAGGCGCACGCGGGCGTTGCCCTGCGCATCCAGCTTGACCGGCCCGGAGAACAGGTCGACGGTCTGCACGCGCGCGGTGGGACGGCGCGCCTGCGGCATCGCCAGCAGCGCCATGTCGCCGCCGAAACGCATGCGCGCGGTGCCGCCCTCGTAGCTTTCGATCACGCGGCCGTAGATGTCGTAGGCGTCCACCCCCAGCCGCCGCTGCGCGAAGAAGTGCTTGAGCGCATCCGGCACGGGGTAGCGGGTAATGTTGAGGATGCCAACGTCCACCGCCGACACCGTGGCATACGCCTCCTTGCCGGCCAGCTGCGGCGCGCTCAGCACCACCTGCACCGGGCCCTCCGGACGGATCTTCTCGGGCACCTTCAGGCCCACCGCGACGCGCCGGTCGCGTCGGTCCATCGGCACGTAGGCCACGCCCACCGCGCGCGCCGGCGTCACCTTGCTGGTGGCGCTGCCGCCGCGGAAGACGAGCGCGGTGACGTAGACGTCGTGCCGCTCCCAGTCCTGGGTGACGGGGATCTCGAACGTGCTGCCGGGCTTCGCGTCGATCGCCTGCACGTAGAGCATGCGGTCGCTCTCGACCATCAGCAGGCCCTTGCCCGGGTGCGGCGGCGTCACCGTGACCTTGAGCTTGTCGCCGGCGCGGTAGGCGGTCTTGTCGAGCGAGAGCTTGACCTTGTCCGGACGCGCGTCGAGGCCGCGGTTGTCGTCGCCCCAGCTCCAGCCGGCGCGGAACGGATAGCGCGTGACCAGCTTGGTGGCCGGATCCAGCACGTCGACGCGGTACTCGCCCCACTCCACCGGGAAGTTGAGCCGCGTGGCGGTCTCGCCGACATCGACGCTGCGCGTCTCCACGTTCTCGAAGCGGCTGCTGTACTCGTAGTCCCAGCCGCCGTCGTCGTCATAGCGCCAGTGGTAGTCGCGGTGCTCGCGCACCAGGGTCACCTGCAGGCCCTTCACCGGCCGCGCCTTGCCATCGCTGCCGACGCGCTGCAGCTCGAAGCCGGGATTGCTGTCGGCGTCCGTGCCCTCCTTGTCGTCGAACATCGGGCGCACGCCGACCAGCGCGTCGGCCGGCCACAGCACGCGCTTGAGCGTGCGGTTGACGCTGCGCCCGCCGGTTTCGTACAGGCTGCCCGACACCACCGCGGCCACCGGGGTGGTCGCCTTCACTTCCTCGGGCAACGCGAGGTCCTGGCGCAGGCGGCCCTGGTCGTCGAGGGTGGCGTCGACCACATCCTTCGCCTCCTTCGGCAGCGCCTGGGTCGGATCGCCGAAGAACCAGCCCGGCATGCCCTCCAGCGGATGCTGCTCGACCGCGACCGCGAGCTTGGCGGTGAACCGGTTGCCGGCGGCGGGCGCGCCATAGAGGTACGCACCGATCGCCTCCAGCTTCAGCGGCTGGCCGGGGCGCAGCACCGCGTCGGCGGACTCCAGGTCCAGCTTCATGCGCTCGGGCAGGAACTCCTCGATGCGCAGCACCATGCCCTGCACCGCATCCTTGCTCGACGGATCGGTGCGGAATTCCACCTGCCAGCGCCCGGTGGGGGCATCGACCGGCACCTCCTTCTCGAACCGGAAGTAGCCCAGTGCGCCGGGCTGCAGCCGGGTCTCGAAGAACGTCTTGCCATCGGGCTGCTTGAGGCGCACGAACAGGGCCTGGCTCTTGCCGTCGCGCGCCGCCACCGGCTTGCCGTCGTTGTCGCGCAGCAGCGCCGACACCCGCACCGTCTCGCCGGGGCGGTAGAGGTCGCGCCCGGACCAGGCGAACACGTCGAACCACGCATTCTCGCGCCCGGACACGGCGAACTCGGACAGGTCCAGTGCCGGCTGGTTGAACGGCAGCATCGACAGGTCCTTGCCCTTGCTGCCGACCAGCACCTGCGCGGCGTCCAGCGTGTAGTCGAGCAGCGCGTTGCCGTTGCCGTCGGTGGTGCCCCTGTAGATGGTCTCGCCGCGCGCATCGAGCACGCGCAGGTCGGTGCCGCCAATCGCGCTGCCGTCGCGCAGCGAGGCCGTGTGAACGAACAGCTTGTCCTTGTAGGCGCGCGCGTGCAGGCCGATGTCGCTGACGGTGAAGAACACGGTCTCGAACTGGTCCTGGAACGAGCCAGCGCGCTTCATCACCGCGAAATACAGGCCCGGCTGCTGCAGCTCGGCGATGTCCTGCAGCGGCAGGTAGGTCAGCACGCGCTCGTTGCGCTTGCCGCCCAGCACGAAGCGGTTGACGTACACCGGCTCGGCCAGCCGCGACAGCGGGGTCTTGTCGCTCCAGCGGCTGTCCAGCTCCCAGCTGCCACGGCGACCGCCGCGCTGGTATTCGGCGAAGAAGGTCGGCAGGGAGGATTCCTTCACCCGCAGGAACTCGACGTCCACCTCCTCCACGTTGATCGAGACCACCGGCAGGCCGCGCGACTCCTTCGCCGGCAGCACGCTGCCCTGCGAGGCAAAGCCGACCACCGGGTCGAGCTCGCCGGTATAGACCTTCTGCTCGAGGTCGCTGCCGAGCGTGCTGCCGTCGGCCGCGGCCAGCGCCCCGGAGATGCGCAGGGTGAAGGTCTGGTCGGGCTTGACGTGCGGATAGCGCAAGGTCTTGCCGTCGTCCGACAGGGTCCAGCCGCTGGGCTCGGCGATGGGCTCGGCGAAGGTCACCAGCTTGTCGAAGTCCTGCGTGCCCACCAGCGGGCGCGAGAACTCCAGCGCGATCGCCAGACCCTCGCCGTCCTGGTCCGGCCAGGCGCGTACCAGGCCGAAGCCTTCGATGGTGTCGCGCTGGCCCTGGATCGCCTCGCCGCTGACGGCAGGCAGTTGTCCCGACTCGTTGCGGCCGCAGCCGGCCAGCAGCGCCAGCAGCGCGGCGGTCGCCAGCGCCTTGCCGATCCACGCCGGGATCCGCCGATCATTCCATCGCGTCACGAGCCATCACTCCCCGTCCGTTGTTGCCGCCAGTATAGGGACGGCGCGCGCAGGCGCGACCGCCACTCCCGTCGACAGGCGGGAAACGGCGGCGGATCGGATCAGCGGCCAGTCGCCGGGCGGGCGGAGCCCGCCGCCCGGCGCAGGATCACGCGTCGGGACGCAACTCGGGCGCCGGACGGCCGTCACCGGCCTCCCCCGCCAGCTCGCCATCGTCCAGCGACGCATCGACGCGCTCGATCGCCTGCAGCCGCTCGCCCTCGCCGAGGCGGATCAGGGTGACGCCCTGGGTATTGCGGCCGACCTGGGAAATCTCCGCCGCGCGCGTGCGCACCAGCGTGCCGCCATCGGAGATCAGCAGCACCTCGTGGTGGTCGCTGAGCTGGATCGCACCGACCAGGGCCCCGTTGCGGGCGGTGGTCTGCAGTGCGATCACGCCCTGCGTGCCGCGGCCCTTCTTCGGGTACTCGTCCAGCGGCGTGCGCTTGCCGTAGCCGTGCTCGCTGGCAGTGAGGATGTCGCCGTCGCCGTCGACCACCACCAAGCTGCGCACTTCCTCGCCCGCGGCGAGGCGGATGCCACGCACGCCGGTCGCGGTGCGGCCCATGGCGCGCACCGAGCCTTCGTCGAAGCGCACCGCCTTGCCGTTGCTGGCGAACAGCATCACGTCGCGGCTGCCGTCGGTCAGCCCGGCATTGACCAGCGCGTCGCCCTCGTCGAGGTTGATCGCGATCTTGCCGCGCGCCAGGCGATAGGCGAACTCGGTGAGCGGGGTCTTCTTGACCGTGCCCTGGCGGGTGGCGAAGAACACGAACTTGTCGGCCTCGTACTCGCGCACCGGCACCACCGCCTGCACCTTCTCGCCCTCTTCCAGCGCGATCCAGTTGATGATCGGGCGGCCGCGCGCGTTCGGGCCGGCATCGGGCAGCTGGTGCACCGGCAGCCAGAACACGCGGCCGGCACTGGTGAACGTGAGCAGGGTGTCGTGGGTGTTGACCAGCCACAGCTGGTCGATGAAATCCTCGTCCTTGGTCGCCGCCGCATTGCGTCCGCGTCCGCCGCGGCGCTGCGCGCGATAGGCGGTCACCGGCTGGCGCTTGGCGTAGCCGGCATGCGACAGCGTGACCACCACGTCTTCCGGCGCGATCAGGTCGAGGATGTCGAGGTCTTCCTCGCTGGCGCGGATCTCGCTGCGGCGCGCGTCGCCGAACTCTTCCTTGACGTTGCGCAGCTCGGTGCGGATCACCTCCAGCAGCACGTCCGGGTTCTCGAGGATCTCGATCAGGCCGCGGATGGTGTCCAGCAGCTGCCTGTACTCGTCGGTCAGCTTCTCCTGCTCCAGCCCGGTCAGGCGGTGCAGGCGCATCTCGAGGATCTGCTGCGCCTGGACCTCGGTGAGCTGGTAGCTGCCGTCGACCAGGCCCACGCCCGCCGGCAGGTCTTCCGGACGCGACGCCTCCGCGCCGGCCGCGGCGAGCAGCGCGCCGACCAGGCCGGGCGCCCAGCGCCGGGCGAGCATGCGCTCGCGCGCGACGTTCGGGTTCTCCGACGTCTTGATCAGCTCGATCATCTCGTCGATGTTGGCCAGCGCGACCGTCAGGCCTTCGAGGATGTGGGCGCGGTTGCGCGCCTTGCGCAGCTCGAAGATGGTCCTGCGCGTGACCACCTCGCGGCGGTGGCGGACGAAGGCCTCGAGGATCTGCTTGAGGTTGAGCAGCTGCGGGCGGCCGTCGACCAGCGCCACCATGTTGATGCCGAACACCGACTCCAGCTGCGTCTGCGCGTAGAGGTTGTTGAGCACCACCTCGGCCGAATCGCCGCGCTTGATCTCGATGTAGATGCGCATGCCGTCCTTGTCGGACTCGTCGCGCAGCTCGCTGATGCCGTCGAGCTTCTTTTCCTTCACCAGCTCGGCGATCTTCTCGATCAGCCGCGCCTTGTTCACCTGGTACGGGATCTCGGTGACGATGATCGACTCGCGGCCGTTGTCGGCCACCTCCACGTCGCACTTCGCGCGGATGCGCACGCGGCCGCGGCCGGTGCGGTAGGCGAGATGGATGCCGCCGACGCCGTTGATGATGCCGGCGGTGGGGAAATCCGGCCCCGGGATGTACTCCATCAGCCCGTCGATGTCGATCTCGGGGTTGTCGATGAGCGCGATCAGCGCATCCACCACCTCGCCGAGGTTGTGCGGCGGGATGTTGGTGGCCATGCCCACCGCGATGCCGGCCGAACCGTTCACCAGCAGGTTCGGGAAGCGCGTCGGCATCACCGACGGCTCCAGTTCCTTCTCGTCGTAGTTGGGCACGAAGTCGACGGTTTCCTTGTCGATGTCGGCCATCAGCTCGTGCGTGATGCGCGCCATGCGCGCCTCGGTGTAACGCATCGCCGCCGCGGAGTCGCCGTCGACCGAACCGAAGTTGCCCTGCCCGTCCACCAGCAGGTAGCGCAGCGAGAACGGCTGCGCCATGCGCACCAGGGTGTCGTACACCGACTGGTCGCCGTGCGGGTGGTACTTGCCGATGACGTCGCCGACGATGCGCGCCGACTTGTAGTAAGGCTTGTTGCTGTGCGCGCCCAGCTCGTTCATCGCGTACAGCACGCGGCGATGCACGGGCTTGAGGCCGTCGCGGACGTCCGGCAGCGCACGCCCCACGATCACGCTCATGGCGTAATCCAGGTAGCTGCGACGCATTTCGTCCTCGAGGTTGACCGGGATGATTTCCTGGGCGAGATCGGTCATCGAATTGCTTGCATCCTCGTGGTGCCGGGCCGTCCAGGCGCCTCATGGCGGCCGGGTCCGGAAACAGGGCGGCGGGGCCTTTCGACCCCGCCGGAAACAGTGCTGGAATGGTACCACGCAAGGCGCGTTTCCGCCACCATTTTCAGGCGGAAAAACAAGCACTTGCGGCACGGAACCAAGGCGTCGGGAAGGGCCTTTCCCGATCCGCGCGGAGGGGCGGCGTCAGCCGCCGAACAGGGCCCGCATCGAGCCGGCATCGGGCCGCTCGACGATGCCCCGTTCGGTGACGATCGCGTCGATCAGGCCATGCGGCGTGACGTCGAACACCGGGTTCCAGGCCGGCACGCCTTCGGCGACGGTGCGCGTGCCGCCGATGCCCAGCAACTCGGTTGGATCACGCTCCTCGATCTCGATCATCTCGCCCGAGGCAGTGTCCATGTCGACCGTCGACGATGGCGCGACGACCATGAATTTCGCGCCGTGGTGGCGCGCGGAAATCGCCAGCTGGTAGGTGCCGATCTTGTTGGCGGTGTCGCCGTTGGCGCAGATGCGGTCGGCGCCGACCACGACCCACTGCACGGCGCCGGTCTTCATCAGGTGCGCAGCGGCGGAATCGGCGATGAGCGTGGCCGGGATGCCGTCCTGCAGCAGCTCCCAGGCGGTCAGGCGCGCGCCCTGCTGCCAGGGGCGCGTTTCGCCTGCGAAGACCTTCCCGATGCGGCCCTGCGCCACGCCCGCGCGGATCACGCCCAGCGCGGTACCGAACCCCGCGGTCGCCAGCGAGCCGGTATTGCAATGCGTCAGCACACCGCTGCCGGGCGCGATCAGCGAGGCGCCGAGCGTGCCCATGGCATGGTTGGCGGCGAGGTCCTCGGTTTCGATGGCGCGCGCCTCGGCCTCCAGCGCATCGCGCCAATCGGCGCCCCCGCCCGCCTGCGCGCGCAGCAGCGCGGCACGCATCCGCGCCAGCGCCCAGGCCAGGTTGACCGCGGTGGGACGCGCGGCGTTGAGCCGCTGCAGCGCCGGCTCGAGCTGCACAGATGCTTCGACGGCATCGGCCGCGTCGATCGCGCGCGCGGCCAGCACCACGCCCCATGCTGCGGAAATGCCGATCGCCGGCGCGCCGCGTACGGCCAGCGAATGGATCGCATCGGCGACGGCATCGCTGGTGGTGCAGGCCACGTATTCGACGACGAACGGCAGCTTGCGCTGGTCGAGCAGCTCCAGTGCGGCACCGGTCCAGCGGATCGGCCGGATCCGGTCGTAATGCGCGTAGTCGATGGCTGGCGGCATCGGGCGATTCTACCATTCGCGCCGCAGCGCCCGGCGTTGCGCCGGCTCGTGCACAACGGCGGTCGCCTGTGGCACAGTCCGGGTCGCTCAGCCGAGGGAGCACGCGTGTCGGACGAGATCACGGCGTTGCTGCAACAGGCCGACGGCGCCGATCCGCAAGCGCTGTCGCAGGTGTTCGCGCGCCTCTACGACGAACTGCGTGCCCTCGCCCGCGCCCGCCTTCAGGGCGGCGAACAGACGCTGACCCCGACCGCGCTGGTCAACGAAACCTGGTTGCGCCTGTGCAACGGCGAGCAGCCGGTGACGCTGGAAAGCCGACGCCATTTCTTCGCCTCCGCGGCGCAGGCGATGCGCTGGATCGTGGTCGACCACGCGCGCCGGCACCTGGCCGAACGCCGCGGCGGCGCGATCGTGAAACTGGAACTGGACGAAGGCATCGCCGGCGAAATGCGCTCCGAGGAACTGCTGTCGCTCGACGGCGCGCTGGATGCGCTCGGCAAGCTCGATCCCGCGCGCAGGCAACTGGTGGAACTGCGCTACTTCGCGGGGCTGGAGTTCGAGGAACTGGCCGAACTGACCGGCCGCTCCAGCCGGACCATCAAGCGCGAATGGGCCAGCACCCGCGCGGTGCTCTACTCGCTGATGGAATGAGCGCCATGCATCCGGACGACCCCGACCCGCAGCCACTGTGGTCCGATGCGATCGCGAAGTTCGAGCGCCTGCTCGAGTTGCCCGCAAGCGAACGCGATGCCGCCCTCGCTGCCGAGCCCGACCCGGCGGTGCGCACGCTGCTGGCGCAGTGGCTGCGCAACCACGGGCGTACGTCCGGGGTGCTGGACATCCACGTGCAGCAGGCCGTCGACCCCGCCGCGACCGTGGACGCACGCCGGCTGGGCCGCTGGCAGCTGGAGGCGCGGATCGGCCACGGCGGGATGGCCACGGTCTATCGCGCGCACTCGCTGTCGCCGCCACTGGGGCAGCAGGCGGCGGTCAAGGTCATGTCGCTCGGCGTGCTGGCGCAGCAGGGCAGCGAACGTTTCCTGCAGGAGCAGCAGACCCTGTCGCGCATGCGCCACCCGGGCATCGCCGGCCTGTTCGACGCCGGCGTCGACGGGGACGGCACGCCCTGGTTCGCGATGGCCCTGGTCGAGGGCGAACGCATCGACCGCTGGTGCGACACCCGCGACTCCTCCGTCGACGGGCGCGCGGCGCTGGTGCTGCAGCTGTGCGAGGCGGTCGGCTACGCGCACCGCAACCTGGTGATCCATCGCGACATCAAGCCCTCGAACGTGCTGGTCGATGCCGATGGCCACGCGATCCTGCTGGACTTCGGCATCGCGCGGCTGGCCGAGGACATCGAGAGCGAACAGACCGCGACCGCGCTGCGGATGCTCACCCCCGAGTACGCGGCGCCCGAGCAGTTCACCGCGGCACCCGCCAGTACCGCGATGGACGTGTACGGACTGGGCGCCCTGCTCTATCGCCTGCTCGCCGGGGTGCCGCCGGCGGCCGCCGCGCCCGAGGCGCGCACGCGCACGGCGCCGCCTTCGCGTGCCTGCATGCGCGGCAGCGACGACGATCCCCCCCGGCGCCTGCGCTGGTCGCGGCAACTGCGCGGCGACCTCGACACCATCGTGATGAAGGCGCTGGCGCACGACCCGGAGCAGCGCTACGCCAGCGTCGATGCGCTGGCCGAGGATCTCCGGCGCTGGCGCGCCACCCGGCCGATCCTCGCCCACCCGCCGAGCCTGCGCTACCGCGCGCGCCGCTACCTGCAGCGCCATCGCTGGGGCGTGGCCGCGGGTGTCGCGATCTTCGTGGCGGCGGGCGCCGGCGTCGCCGGCATCGCCTGGCAGGGACAACAGGCGCGGCTGCAGGCCGAACGCGCCGAACTGACGCGCGACTTCCTGCGCGAGGTGTTCGCCGAGGCCAATCCGCTGCAACGCGGCAACCGTGGCGCCGACATCGAGGCGGTGCTGCGCGGCGCGGCGGCGCAGGCGCCCGTGCGCTTCGCGGACCGACCGGACCTGCAGGCCGAAACGCTGCAACTGGTCGGCGAGTTGCAGCGGCTCAACGGCGACAACATCGCCGCGGCCGACACGCTGGCGAAGGCATGGGCGCTGCAGCCGGATCGTGCCCGCTGGGACGACAATCGCCGCCGCGCCGTGCTGTCGCTGGCCGGCAGCCTCGCCGCCATCGGCAAACCCGCCGAGGCACGCACCCTGCTGGCCGACTGGCTGGCGCGCGATACCGGCCCGCAGGCCGCCGGCATCCTGCATTGCCGCGGCCACGGCGAACTGTCGCGGCTGGAAGACAACATCGCGCAGGCACGCGACCGGCTCGAGGGCGTGCGCGCGGCCTGCCTGGCATTGCCCGCCGGCACGCCGGCCCGCACCGGGATCGCGGCCGCGCTGTCGAGCGCGCGTCGACTCGACGGCGACCATGCCGGGGCGATGGCGCTGGTCGAGGCGGAAGATGCCGCGCTGGCGGCGCTGCCGGCGCTGTCCGCCGAAGCCTGGGTCGAACGCCTGCGGCTGGCGACCGAGCGCGCGCAGGGCCTGCGTTTCCTGCGCCGCGACGCGGACGCCGAACGCCTGATCGGCACGCGGGTCGCCCAGGCCGGCGCGGTCATCGGACACGACAGCGTGTTCCTCGCTTCGCCGCTGCAGGTGCGCGCCGGGCTGCTCAACCGCCTGGATCGCGGCGACGAGGCCGAGGCGTCGCTGCGCCGCGCACTTGCGCTGGTCGAGCAGGATGGCCGGGTGCAGAACCGACCACTGAAGGCGCGGGTGCTGATGGATCTCGGCGTCACCGCGCACAACCGGGACCGTCCGGCGGAGGCCGAAGCCTACTGGCGGCAGGCGATCGACGCCTTCGCCGCCGCGGGCCAGGACACCGTGCTGGATGTCGGCATGACGCTGAGCAACCTCGCCTACGCCACCGCCGCGCGCGGCGCGCACGACGAAGCCGAGGGCTTCGGCCGCCGCGCCGTCGCCTTCCTCGATGCGCACGCACCGGAACGGCTCGACAAGATCGCAATGGCCGAGTTCAACCTGTGCATCGCGCTCGCGCAGCAGCGCAAGCCGGAGGCGATCGCGCACTGCCGGCGCGGCGCGACGCTCGACCGCACGTTCACGCCCGACGACATCGCGCTGATCGGCGAAGGCCAGCAGTACCTCGCCGACGCCCACTGCCTGCTGCGCGACTGGCAGCCTGCGCTGGACGCCGCCGATCGCGCCATCGCCCTGCTCGTCCCGCTCGACGCGGCGCCGGACGCCGCGGCGGCGCATGCGCTCTGGCTCGCCCGCCACCATCGCGTGGAGGCGCTGGCCGGCCTGGGGCGGCTGGACCTGGCGCGCCGGGAACTGTCGACGCTGTCGCCCGGCTACGACTGGCCCGCGATGGCACGCGCGCGGCTGGCCGTGGCGCAGGGGGCCGCGAAGGGCTGAACCCGCGTCCGCCGGACGCTGTCACTCCGCGCCCGCATCCTGCGAATGGGGGAACGATGCGGGGCCATTCCGGCCGCGATCGTTCGGAGAGGATGCCATGTCACGTTCCCTGTACCCCAGGCGCCTTCGCACGGGCGCCTGCCTGCTGTGCGCGCTGCCGTTCGCGCTGGCGACACTGCCGCAGGCCGAGGCCCAGGACGGCGCGACGGCGACGCCGCGCATCGTTCCGGCACCGAACGTCACCGACGCCCTGCGCCGCGCGCCGCTGCAGCAGGCCGTCGCGATGGACTGGCGCATCGTGCGCGCCGAAACCACCGGCATGCGCGACGCGGGACGCGCCGCGCCGCAACCCGCGCTCTCCGCCATGCATGGCCTGCGCGGCTTCAAGCTGCAGTTCGAGAACGGCGACCACAAGCTGCGCCGCATCGGCGTGGTCGGAGAGGGTCGCTTCGTCACCTTTGCGCTCGCCGACGGCAATGGCGACGATCCGTTCCTCGCCAGGGCCGAGTTCGTCAACCTCTCCGCCGGGCAGATGGCGGAAGTCGCCGGCATCGGCGGCGGCAAGTTCGAGATCCCGCTGCCGGCGGGCCCGGCCGGCCACGTGCCGGTACTGGCCGGGTTCGAGTTCCGCCGCGCCGATGGCAGCGATGCCAACCTGCGCAACATCGGCCTGTGGCTGGACAGCGAGCGCGGCGTGGCGCGCGTGTCGCTGGTGGACGACCAGGGGCTGGACCTGCGCGGCCTGCAGGAAACCATCGGCGCGACGATTGCCGCGGCGGTCCTGCCCGGTGTCATGGAGTGGGCCGGACCGGTGGCCGGCGGCGTGGCGCCGGTCCTCGGCAGCACCATCGGTGGCCGGGTCGTGCAACAGCATTACGCCGGCCAGCGCGGCTACCAGGTGCGCGTGCGCTACGCCTGGATCCCGCGCACCGCGGTGCAGTCCTTCGGCGCGCTCGCCGGCACCGACCGCGACACCGCCATGCCCGCGAACTGGCAGGGGTCGCCGCGCGTCGACCTGCTGCAGGGCTTCGAGTTCACCTTCATGAACTCCGACCACCACCTGCTGGCACTCGCGGTGAACGACCTGTGGCCAAGCGCGCCGCCCCCCCCGCCGGCGCCGGCGCCGCTTCTGCCACGCACCGGCGGCACGCCGCAGGGCCAGGCGCCCCTGGTCGGTCTGGCGCATCGCCAGCCGGCACCGCAGACCGCGGCCACGCAGGCCAAGGGCGTGGTGTTCCAGGACAACAACAAGGACGACCCGGTGCAGTGGAGCTACACCTACGTCACCCTGCGTGGCAACGCCACGCCCTGACCCGGAGCGCACGACATGAAGACCACGACTGCCTGCGCGCTCGCGCTTGTCCTGCTGGCCTCTGCCGGCATCGCGTCCGCCGACGACGGCCATGACGCCTGCCTGGTGGGCACCTGGGTGCAGACCGGCGGCGGCCCCGGCGAATGGATGCAGCAACGGATGCCGGCGCAGCAGGTGCAGGTTCAGCAGCCACGCGGGGTGATGACGCTCGCAGGCGATGGCCGCTACAGCGCCAGCGCCACCCACATCGGGATCGACGCGATCCAGCGCGATCCGGCGGGCTTCCATGCCAGCCTGCGCGCGGAGGCGCAGGGCGCGGGGCGCTGGTCGACGCGCGACCGGCAACTCATGCTCGACGTCGAATCCGGCCGCTTCACCACCTCGAACGACGCCATCACCCAGGCGGCCGAACGCCTGCGCGCGCGGCACAGCCAGGCATCGCAGCGCGGCCGCGTGTTCTACGGCTGCCGTGGCGACCACCTCACCACCCGCACCGAAGTGCGCCCGGGCGACACCTTCCCCACCCACTTCATCCGGGTCGCGGCCGATGCCAGGTAGCGGCTTCGCCCGCCGGAACCGGGCGCTCGCCGCCGGCGGGCTGTGCGTCGCCCTGCTCGCGGGCGGCTTCGCCTGCAGCCGGCCCGACCCACGGTCTGCGGCGGACACCGCGGCCGTGGCCCACGACGCGAGCGAGGCCGCGTCGGCGCTCGCCAACGCCGATGCGCGGCCCGCGGGCATCGTGCGTTCCCGGGCCGGCGGCGTGCTGCGGATCGAACTGGACGAGCTGGCCTACGCGCCGCTGTCGTCGCAGGCGCTGGTCGATGGCGACGAGCCGGCATGGCGCACGGCCCTGCCGGCCACCGTGCTGCGGAGCGAACGCACCGAGCCGCGCGGCGACATCTGCGACGGCGACGAACGCATCGTGCGCTTCGAGGATGCCGATGCCCGCAACATGGTCGAACTGCGCGCCTGCGCCGGCTCGCGTCCCTTCCTGACCGGCTTCTCGTTCCGCGACGGCATCGTCGACTTCGGCCGAGGCCTCGCCATCGGCGACACGCTCGACGTCGTGCGCGGCAAGCTGGGATTGACCCCGGCCGGCAACGGTCAGGCGGACGACGTCCCGGTGCAGGCACTGGAGATCGTCAACGCCGAAGGCAACACCACACTGCACCTGCAGTTCGACGACCAGCGACGCTTGCGGCAGGTGGATTACGAGCCTTACACCGGATAGGAGCGCACGGCATGGACCTCGTCATCTGGATCGTGTTCCTGCTCGGCGCCCCCGCCGTGCTGTACTGGCTGTGGTCGAGCAACCGCCGGCGCCGCGAGCAGTGGCGCGCGTGGTGCCAGGCCCGCGGCTGGCGGATCGACGTCGACCGCGAAGCCGGCCTCGAAGCCGGGGCATCGGACCGCTTCCCGCGCCTGCCAATCCGGCCCGCGCACCTGGACCATGCCAGCATCGACCTGCGCGCGCTCGGTCCGCACGGCGACGGCGAGGCCGCGACCTGGGAGTGGGCGATGGGTGCGCGCTTCCCGGGCATGGGCGGTCGCAAGCGGCGCGTCGGTACCACCCTGCACGCCGTGGCGTGGCGCCTGCCCGTGCGCGTGCCGGCGCGGATCCTGCTGTTCCCGCGCAGCCTGGCGCTGACGTCGATGTCGGGGTTCATCGGTGTGCCCGACATCGAGACCGGCATTGCACCGCTGGCGGAAGGCTGGCGCTGCCACGCCGACGATGCCCACGCCGGCGTCGCGCGCGCCTGGCTGGACGAACATCGCGCGGCCCTGCAGCGTCCGCATGCGGCCGAGCTTGCGCTGCTGCAGGTGGACGGCGACTGGCTGGTCGCCTGGCACCTGGGTGAGACGACGCCGGCGCGGGTCGATCCCGCGCTCGACTGGCTGTCGCCGTTCCGGCGCTGAACTGCTGGCGCTGGATTGCCGGCGCACGCCACGCGCGCCGGCCGCGGGTCACCAGGCGCGGAACTCGGCGCGGCAACCTTCCGTCACCCACACGCCGCCGCGATCCTGGCCCCAGGTGCGGCCTTCGATGCACGGTGCCCGCGACAGTTGCCGGAGCAGCTGCACGCGGCGCGCGGAAACGGCACAGTGGCGGTTGCGGCCATCGTTGGATTCGCAGCGGAACACGTTGCCCTGCCCGCCGCCCTGCCAGCCGCCGCCACCCTGCCAGCCGCCGCCACGGCCCATGGCGAACTCCGCGCGGCAGCCGCGCGACACCCAGACCGCGTCACGCTGCCGGCCCCAGCTGTAGCCTTCGCGGCAATCGGACTTCGACAGCTGGCGCACCAGGTAGACCTCGCCGCGTCCCGGGGTGCGGCAGGTGCGCGTGCGCCCATCCTGCGATTCGCAGCGGAAGCTGTCGCCACCCGCCCAGCCGCCAGGCGAGCCGCCGTTCCAGCCGCCGCCACCGCCCACGCCGAACTCCGCGCGGCAACCGCGGTCGACCCACACCGCATCGCCGCGCTGGCCCCAGTTCCGACCCTCGATGCAACGCGTCGACGACAGCTGGCGCAGCAGTTCGACCCGTCCACGCGATCCGGTCGCGCATTCGCGGTAACGGTTGTCGTTGGATTCGCAGCGCACCACGCGGTCGCTGCCGCCACCGCCGTAGTACTGCGGCGCGGCGTGCGCGAAATCCGAGGCGGCCGCCAGGCCGAGGAATGCCAGCGCAGCGTGCAAGGGGCGATAGGCCATGGAGGTCTCCCGGGTTGGATGCGGGCCGCGCCGATCGCGACCATGCGACACGGAATCTACCCAACGATCATGAACGCGCGCCCGCGTAAACGTTTGCAACGCGGCGTGGCGTACGTGGCGTTGGGCTGGCTTTCAGGCTCGCGCGAAGTCGAAGGCCAGCACGTCGGCGATCCGCGGCGTGCCGAGCATCGCCATCAGCAGGCGATCGATGCCGAGCGCGACACCCGCGCACGCGGGCAGCCCGTGCGCCATCGCCGCCAGCAGCGCTTCGTCCAGCGGCGGCTGCACGGCGTCCCGGGCGACGCGCACCTGGCGGTCGCGCTCGAAGCGGCGCCGCTGTTCCGGCGCGTCGGTCAGCTCGTGGTAGCCGTTGGCCAGTTCCAGCGGCCCCAGGTAGAGCTCGAAGCGCTCCGCCACTTCGATGCCGTCAAGCCGCGCCAGGCGGGCCAGCGCGCATTGCGAGGCGGGATAGTCGTGCAGCACCAGCAGCTGGTTCGGCGGGAAGCGCGGCTGGAGGCGGTGGGTCATCAGCAGGTCGAGCCAGTCGTCGCGGGTCAGGCCGGCGGGATCGATGGCAATGTCGCCTGCCGCCGCGCGCAGGTCATCGATACCGGCGGTCATCGGATCGATCCCGAGCACGTCGCGGTACAGCGCACGGAACGTGATGCGGGCGACCGAGGCCTCGCGTTCGACCAACGCCAGCGCGGCCTGCACCAGCGCGACCGCTTCGTCGGCGACCTGCAGGTGGTCCATGCCGATGCGATACCACTCGAGCATGGTGAACTCGGGATTGTGGCGCCCGCCGGCCTCGCCATCGCGGAACACGCGGCCAAGTTCGTAGCAGTCGCCGATGCCCGCCGCGAGCAGGCGCTTCATCGGGAACTCGGCCGAGGTGCGCAGCCAGCGCGTGCGCGGCGCGCCCTCGACGCGCCCGGAGAACTCGAGCGAGAACGAGGCGATGTTGGGGTCGGTGTTGCCGGCGACCGACATCGTCGGCGTCTCCACTTCCAGCACGCCGCGCGAGGCGAAGAACCCGCGCACCAGCGCATTGACGCGCGCACGCAGCCGGAGCGCACCGGCCGTGGCGGAGGGTTGCCAGGTCACGTCGAGGCCCCCGGTCGGCATGCGTCGAAGCGACCGTCGCTCCCGCAAAAGCGGGCATCCATGCCGCCGGTTCCATCAGCGCCGGATTCCCGCTTTCGCGGGAATGACGACGGAGAACGCCCGCACGGGTGCCAGCCCGCGATCACGCGTGCTCCGCGAGGAAGGCAAGCAACTGCGCCTCGTCCCAGATCTCGACGCCCAGTTCCTGTGCCTTGGCCAGCTTCGAACCCGCCGCTTCACCGGCGACCACCAGGTGCGTCTTCCTCGACACGCTGCCGGCGACTTTCGCGCCCAGCGCTTCGAGCCGGGCGCCCGCCTCGTCACGGCTCATCGCGGCCAGGCCACCGGTCAGGACCACGGTCTTGCCGTCGAGCGGGCCGGCCGCGGCGGTGTCGGCCGCGGGCGCCAGCGCAAGGATGCGCGTGATCGCCGCGGCGCCGTCGAGCAGCAGTCGCGGATTCCCGGGCATTTCCAGCCAGGCCTGCAGCGCGGCGGCGGATGCCTCCGGCAAACCGGCGGCCGTCAGCTGACGGGGTTCGGCGTCGATGATCGCGGCCGCATCCGGCAACGCCTCGACCAGCGCCCTGGCGCGCAGCGGCGTGATCGTGGGGATCCCGGCGTCAACCAGGAATGCGCCGAGATCCAGCCCCTCGCGCAGTTTCGCCGACGGCGGATGCGGGTCGCGGATGCGCACGCCGGCTTCGAGCAGGTCGTCGATTGCCTGCTGGTTGCCGGGCTGCGCGAAGAAATGGCCGAGCGAGCGCGCCACCTCGCCGCCGATGTCGGGCACGCGCTTGTACAGCGGCCACGGCAGCCGGCGGATCAGCTCCAGGTCGCCGAACCACGCCGCGAGCGCCTTGGCCGTGCTCTCGCCGACGTGCTGGATGCCCAGCGCGAACAGCAGGCGTTCAAGCGTGGCATCGCGCGAGCGGTCGATCGCCTCGACCAGGTTGTCGGCCCATTTGGTCGCGATCTTCTTCGGATTCCAGGCGAAGGCGACGTCCTGCGCGAGCGCCGCCGCGCGCCAGGCGTCGTCGCCCGCGTCGAGGCGCTGGATCGCGGTGAGCACCGCGCCGCTGCCTTCCGGCGGCAGGTGTACCTGCACCGCGGCGGCCAGCGCGTCCGGCGACTCGGCATCGAGCACCAGCTTCAGCTGCAGGAGGGTGTCGCGGGTGAGGCGGTAGAGGTCGGCGACGCCCCGCACGAGGCCGGCATCGACCAGGATCTCGATGTAGCGATCGCCCAGTCCCTCTATGTCCATGGCCCGGCGCGAGGCGAAATGACGCAGGCTCTCCTTCTGCTGCGCCGGACAGCTCAGCTCGCCCGAGCAGCGCCACACCGCCTCGCCTTCCTCGCGCACGATCTCCGCGCCGCAGACCGGGCAACGCGCCGGCATCGCCCACGGCCGCGCGTCCTTCGGCCGCCGTTCGAGGATCACGCCGACCACTTCCGGGATCACGTCGCCGGCGCGGCGCACGACCACGCTGTCGCCCACGCGCACGTCGAGGCGTGCGATCTGGTCGGCGTTGTGCAGCGTGGCGTTGGTGACCACCACGCCCGCCACCTGCACCGGCGCCAGCCGGGCGACCGGCGTGGCCGCGCCGGTGCGGCCGATCTGGATCTCGATCGCCTCGACCGTGGTCGCCTGTTCCTGCGCCGGGAACTTGTGCGCGATCGCCCAGCGCGGCGCGCGCGAGACGAAGCCCATCTCGCGCTGGCCTTCGCCATCGTCGAGCTTGTAGACCACGCCGTCGATGTCGAACGGCAGCCCGTCGCGGCGTTCGCCGATGCGGCGGTAGTAGTCGAGCAGGCCGTCGGCGCCCTCGACCACCTCGCTCAGGCTGCTGACCGGGAATCCCCACTCGCGCAGCCGGCGAAGCGTGGCCGAATGCGAATCCGGCAACGTGCCGCCCTCGACCAGGCCGGTGCCGTAGGCGTAGAACGCCAGCGGTCGTTGCGCGGTGATGCGCGGATCGAGCTGGCGCAGCGAACCGGCCGCGCCGTTGCGCGGGTTGGCGAGCACCTTGCCGCCGTGCAGGCGCGCGTGCTCGTTGTACCGCTCGAAGTCGGTGCGCGGCATGTACACCTCGCCTCGCACCTCCAGCACCTGCGGCCAGCCGCTGCCACGCAGCTTCAACGGGATCGCCTTCACCGTGCGCAGGTTGAGGGTGACCTCCTCGCCGGTGGCGCCATCGCCCCGGGTCGCGCCCTGCACGAACACGCCCTGTTCGTAGCGCAGGCTGATCGCCAGGCCATCGAGTTTCGGTTCGGCCGAGAAGCGCAGCGCGGGCCGCTCCAGCTTCTCGGCGATGCGGCGCACGAAGTCCTGCACCTCCGCATCGCTGAAGGCATTGCCCAGCGACAGCATCGGGATCGCGTGGCGCACTTCCGCGAATTTCGCCGACGGCGCGTTGCCGACGCGCTGCGTCGGCGAGTCCGCGGTGACAAGATCGGGATGCGCGGCCTCCAGCTCGTCCAGTTCGCGCAGCAACCGGTCGTACTCGGCGTCCGGGATGTCCGGTTCGTCGAGCACATGGTAGCGGTAGCTGGCGTCGTCCAGCTGGAGACGCAGGGCGGCGATGCGCTGTTCAGGCTTGCTCATGGCGCGGCGATCACGGTCGGCTGTCTGCCCTCATCCGCCTTCGGCACCTTTTCCCGCAGTCGGGAGAAGGAACGGCGTCACCTGGGTACCTTTCCCCGCAGGTGGAAGAAGGAACGGTGTCACTTCGGCACCTTTTCCCGCAGTTGGAAGACGGAACCGCGTCACCAGCGCGGGCTGCGCGTCACCGGCGGTGCTTCATGCTCGCGGTCCCAGGCCCGCAACTCGTCGCGCAGGCCGGCGATTCGCTGGCGGCCCAGCGCGTTGCGCGATTCGTCCAGCACCACGCCGTCGAGCAGTTCCGACATGCGCTGCGCGGCGGGCAGCATCGCGTCCCATGCATCGAGCGCGCTCACCGGCGCGGGCAGCGTGAGGAAGAACGCGATCGCCGGGGTTTCCAGCGCCTGGATCTCGGACATCTCGAAGCTGCCCGGCTTGCGGATGTTGGCCACGCTGAAGATCGGGCCGCGCTCGGGGTGGCTTTCCACCAGGCGGTGGAACACGTTCATGTGGCCGTAGGTGAGACCGGCCTTCTCGGCAGCGACCACGATGTCCGGGCCGCGCAGCACCTGCCCCGCCTTGGCGGCGATGTAGAGCGTGACGATCTTGTCGAAGTCGTCGTTGACGCGCTTGCCCAGCTCGCTGTTGGGCGACACCGCGCCGACGGTGCCGTCGAGCAGTTCCATCTCGGTCTGCACGGCCGCGTCGCCGGCGCCGTCGGGCGACTCGGCCAGCTCGCGCTCGATCTGCGCGCCGAGCGTCGGCTCCATGCGCCCGCCGTCCGCGCCGCGTTCGTCGCCCGTCCGCTTGCGCCCCTGCCCCTTGCGCGGGCGGGTGCCGAAGTACCAGATCGCGGCCAGCAGGATCAGTCCGGCGACGAGGATGCCAATGCGCAACTCGGTCATGCAGGTTCTCCGTGGCTGTTGCGGATCCTCACGCGGCGCCGGCGAGGCGCGCCGCCTCGGCCAGGTCGACCGACACCAGGCGGCTCACGCCCGGCTCGCGCATGGTAACTCCGCTGAGCTGGGTGGCGGCTTCCATCGTCGCCTTGTTGTGGGTGACGAACAGGAACTGCACGTGCTCGCTCATCTCCGACACCATGTTGGTGAAGCGGCCGACGTTGGCCTCGTCCAGCGGCGCGTCGACCTCGTCGAGCAGGCAGAACGGCGCGGGGTTCAGGCGGAAGATCGCGAACACCAGCGCGACGGCCGTCATCGCCTTCTCTCCGCCGGACAGCAGCGAGATGTTGGACACGCGCTTGCCCGGCGGCCGCGCCATGATCGCCACGCCGGTATCGAGCAGGTCCTCGCCGGTGAGTTCGAGGTAGGCGTGGCCACCGCCGAACAGGCGCGGATAGAGTTCCTGCACGCCCGAATTCACTCGGTCGAAGGTGTCCTTGAAGCGGCCGCGGGTCTCGCGGTCGATCTTGCGGATCGCGTCCTCCAGCGTTTCCAGCGCGGTGTTGAGGTCGGCGTCCTGCGCGTCGAGGTAGTCCTTGCGCTGCGCGGCCTCGGCATGTTCCTGGATCGCGGCCAGGTTGACCGGCTCGAGCCGGCGCAGCTTGGCATCGAAGTCGGTGACCATCTTCTCCCACGCGGAGGTTTCGGCTTCGGCAGCGAGGCCGGCGATCACCTCGTCGAGCACGAAGCCGGCCTCGACCACCGCCGCGGTGAGCTGTCCGGCCCTGATCGCCAGCGCCTGCTGGTCGAGGCGGCGCTGCGAGATCGCCTCGCGCTGGGCGACGGCCTGTTCCTCGCGCTCGTGGCGGGTGCGCTCGAAGCCGCGCAGGTCGTTGTCGATGCCTTCCAGGGTGGACCTCGCGGCGGACAGCTTGCGCTCGGCGTCGACGCGCTGCTCCAGCGCCGCCTGCCGCTGCTGTTCCAGCGCAGCCACGGGCGAATCGCCGTCGGCCAGCTGCGCGGCCAGTTCGCCCAGGCGCGCGTCGAGCTGGCCACGCTGGCCGCCCATGCGCTGCAACGCCTGCGCCAGCGCCACCACCTGCGCCCGCTGCGATTCCAGCGTGAGGGCCAGCGCGTGCGCGGTGTCGCGGGATTCGCGGGCCGCGGCGCGGGCGGCGTCGCGGGCTTCGGCCAGGGCGCGCCGCTCGCCTTCCAGCGCGCTGCGCGTGGCTTCGAGTTCGGCCATGCGGCCAACGGCATCCTCCAGCTTGCCGCGCGCCTCGCGCGCCTGCTGCCCGCTGGCATCGATGGTTTCGATCAGTTGCGCCAGCTCGGCATCGATCTTCTCGATCCGCGTGGTCGCCGAATCGAGCCGACCCTGCTGGCCCTGCAGCTGGCCGGCGAGTTCGGAGACGTTGCGATGCGCCATGTACAACTGGCGCTGCGCGTCCTCGCGCTGCTGTTCGGCCACCAGCAGGCGGTCGCGTCCGGAGGCGATGGCGGCTTCGAGTTCGTGTTCGCGCGCCTGCAGTGCCTCGATCTCGCTGCGCAGCGCCTTGATCTCGCGCTCGCGCAGCAGCGCGCCCTGCTTGGCGGCACCGGAACGCACCACCCGCACCCAGCCGGCGCCGAGGCGCTCGCCGCCGCGGGTGATGACGGATTCGCCTTCGCCCAGGCGCGCCTGCAGGGCACGCGCTTCGGACAGGCTTTCGGCGGCATGCAGCCGCGACAGCAGGCGGCGGATCGCCAGCGGGCCCTGCACCTTCGCCGCCAGCGAGGTCGGCGCGAACGCGGCGTCGCCGGTCTCGGCGGAGACCAGCGCGAGCCGGCCTTCGCCCAGTTCGCCAAGCGCGTCGACCAGCGCCTCGGGCGCCTCCACCAGCACGCCTTCGATCAACTGGCCCAGTGCGCCTTCGACCGCGTTTTCCCAGCCCGGCTCGACGACCAGCTGCTCGCCCACGCGCGCGGCCGAATCCAGCCCGCGCTGGCGCAGCCATTCCACGGCCACGCCCTGTTCCTGGCCGAGCGCGGCGTGCTGCAGCGTCTCCAGCGACGACAGCCGCCCGCGCGATTCCTGGGTGCGCTTGCGCACCTCGGACAGTTCGTTCTGCGCGGTGCGCTGCTGGTCCTGCAGTTCGACCGCGGCGTCCTTGCGCTGCTCGAGTTCGAGTGTCAGGCCGTCCAGCGAGGCCTTGTGCTCGTCGTGCCGCGACTGCAGGCCGGCGAAGGCCTCGGCCAGCGCCGCCAGGTCGAACGCGGCGCGCTCCGCGGCCAACTGTTCGCGGCGACGGTCGGCATCGAGCGACTGCCGGTCGAGGTAGTCCACGCGCGTGCGCTCCACGTCGCCGGCGCGCGAGGCCTCGTTCTGCTCGCGGTTGTGCGTTTCCCAGCGCTGTTGCCAGTCGGCCAGCGCTTCTTCGGCACTGCGCAGCGCTTCCTGGCGGATCCCGTCGTCCTCGCGCAACGCGTCCAGCTGCGGCTCGGCATCGGCGATGGCGGCCTGCAGCACCTCCAGTCGCGCCTCGTCGCCACTGATGTGCGCGCCGATTTCCTCCAGCGCGTGGCGGGTCTCCTCGCGCGCCTTGTGCAGGCGCTCGCCCAGTTCGCGCTGGTGGGCGATCTGCTGTTCGATCCGCGCCAGCGTGCCGCTGACTTCGTAGCTTTCGGCCTGCGCCCTGTTCAGCGCCTCGGACGCCTCCTCGCGGCGCACGCGGCCGGTCTCCAGCTCGCGTTCTGCTTCGCGCTGCTCGGCGATCAGCTGCTGCAGCCGGGTTTCCTCCTGCGACAGCCCCTCGCGCAAACCCTGCAGCTGCGCATCGAGGCCGCGGAACTCCAGCGCCTTCCATTCGGCGTCGCGGATCTTCCGCTCGGCCTGGATCGCGGTGTACTGCTCGGCCTGCTTCGCCTGCCGGGCGAGGTGCTGCAACTGCTTGCCGATCTCCTCGCGCAGGTCGTTGAGGCGGTCGAGGTTCTCGCGGGTGTGGCGGATGCGGGTCTCGGTTTCCTTGCGCCGCTCCTTGTACTTGGAGATGCCGGCGGCCTCTTCCAGGTACACGCGCAGTTCTTCGGGCTTGGCGTCGATGACCTGCGAGATCATGCCCTGCTCGATGATCGAGTAACTGCGCGGGCCCAGGCCGGTGCCGAGGAACAGGTCGGTGATGTCGCGGCGGCGGCACTTGGCGCCGTTGAGGTAGTAGCCGCTCTGGCCGTCGCGGCCCACGGTGCGCTTGACCGAGATCTCGTTGAACGCCGCGTACTCGCCGGCGATGGTGTGGTCGGCGTTGTCGAAGATCAGCTCGACCGTGGCCTGCGACACCGGCTTGCGCGCGGTGGAGCCGGCGAAGATCACGTCGGTCAGCGAGTCGCCGCGCAGGCGGCTGGCCGAACTCTCGCCCATCACCCAGCGCACCGCGTCGATGATGTTCGACTTGCCGCAGCCGTTCGGCCCGACCACGCCGGTCATGTTGGTCGGCAGGTGCAGCGTGGTGGGGTCGACGAAGGACTTGAATCCGGACAGCTTGATGGTGGACAGGCGCATGCGGCGTTCAGGGGCCTTGGGGCGCGCATCGCGGCGCGGCCGTGTTGTTCGAGTAAAAGAACGAAAATGACTTGCAAGTCATTGAATGGAATTGGATCGAGGCGATCCGGAATCCATCCGAATCCGGAAGTATAGCGGCGGCTCCGGGCGCCGTCCCGGGAGGTGCGGGCGACGCCCTCTGGCGCTCGCGTGGACGGGGTCCGGAGTCCGCCGGTCGCGACCGGGACGCGCTCGCCCCCATCCGCCTTCGGTCCCTTCCCCGCAAGCGGGGGAAGGAACAGCAGGACACGGCGCCACAAGTTTTCATTTCGCGGCTTCAGCCTGCCGCCGCACCGGGATCGCCGCCTGCCACCGGGAACGGGCGCCACGCAGCCCTTCTCCCGCTTGCGGGAGAAGGGGGCACGGCGTGCCGGATGAGGGCGCTTCAAGCGACCGGAAGCCTCCTGCCCCTGAGCGCCCGGTATTCCCCCATCCGCCTCCGGCACCTTCCCCCGCAAGCGGGGGAAGGAACCGCGCGTCGATTCGCCCCCATCCGCCTTCCGCACCTTCCCCCCAGGCCGGGGGGGAGGAACAGAGCGCCGGTTCGAGCGCGGCCTCAGGCGGCCAGACCGGCCAGCCTGTCGAGGAAATCCCGGCACCAGGCATGGATGTCCTGCCGCTTCACCGGCTGCATCATCGCGTGCCAGCGCTCCCGGCGTTCGGCCAACGGCATGGCCGAGGCCCGGGCGATGGCGTCGGCCACGCCATCCAGGTCATACGGGTTCACCAGCAGCGCGCCCGCATCCAGCTCGGCCGCGGCACCGGCCAGCATCGACAGCACCAGCACCCCCGGGTCTTCCGGGTCCTGCGCGGCCACGTACTCCTTGGCGACGAGGTTCATGCCGTCGCGCAGCGGCGTCACCAGCCCCACCCGTGCGGCGCGGTAGAAACCGGTAAGCGTGGCGTGCGCGAAGTTGCGGTTGACGTAGCGCAGCGGCGTCCAGTCCGGCTCGGCGTGGGTGCCGTTGATGTGGCCTGCGATGCCTTCGAGCTGGTCGCGCAGGTGACGGTACTCGGCCACGTCGCCGCGCGAGACCGGCGCGATCTGCAGCAGGGTCAGGCGTCCACGCTCGCCGGGGTGGCGCTCGATGTAGCGGCCGAAGGCGCGGAAACGTTCCGGCAGGCCCTTGGAATAGTCCAGGCGGTCGACGCCGATCGCCAGCTGCCGCTCGCTGAGGCTGTCGCGCAGCGCGCGCACCGCCGGCTTGGACACGGCGGCCGCGGCCTGGCCGACGATGCGCGCCACGTCGATGCCGATCGGGAACGCCCCCACCTGCACCACCCGGCTGTTGGGCAGCACCACCGCGCCGTTGTCGGCGAGCGAGGCCTGCCCGTAGATGCGCGCATAGGTGCGGAAACGGTCGGCATCGCGGGTGGTCTGGAAGCCGAGCAGGTCGTAGGCATAGAAGGTGCCGAACAGGCGCGCGTGGTCCGGCAGCGCCGAGACCAGGTCGGCCGAAGGCATCGGCACGTGCAGGAAGAAGCCGATGCGGCACGCGACGCCGCGCTCGCGCAGCAGCGCCGCCAGCGGGATCAGGTGGTAGTCGTGGATCCACACCAGGTCGTCGTCGCGCAGCAGGGGCGCCAGCCGGTCGGCGAACAGCGCGTTGACGCGGCGGTAGCCCTCGCGCGTCTCGCGCGCGTAGTCCACCAGGTCCAGCCGGGAATGCAGCAGCGGCCACAGCGTGCGGTTGGCGAAGCCGTTGTAGTAGTCGTCGTGGTCGCGGCGGTCGAGGTCCACGGTGACGTAGCGCACGTCGCCCTCGACCTGCTCGTGCAGGCGACCGCCGTCCTCGCGCACCACCTTCCCGCTCCACCCGAACCACACGCCGCCGTGCGCGCCCAGCGCCGCGCCCAGTCCCACCGCCAGCCCGCCGGCGCGGTCCTCGCCGGGCAGCGCCACGCGGTTGGACACCACGACCAGGCGACTCACGAGGCCTCCTGCCAGCTCCGCGAGAGCCGCATCGCGGCCATGATCAGGCCCACGTGCGAGTACGTCTGCGGGAAGTTGCCCCAGGGCTCGCCGTCGCCGAAGGCCAGGTCCTCTGAGAGCAGGCCGAGCGGGTTGCGCCGCGCCAGCAGGCGCTCGAACATCGCCCGCGCCTCGTCTGCGCGGCCGGTCGCGGCCAGCGCCTCGATGTACCAGAACGTGCAGATGGTGAAGCTGGTCTCGGGCTCGCCGAAGTCGTCGGCCGCGACGTAGCGGAACAGCGCGTCGCCGCGGCGCAGGTCGCGGCCGATCGCATCGACCGTCGCCACGTAGCGCGGATCGTCCGCCGCCAGGAAGCCGATGTCGGCCAGCAGCAGCAACGAGGCGTCGAGGTAGTCGCTCTGGAACGAGGCGCTGAAATGGTTGGCTTCCGGCCGCCACGCGCGTTCGATCACGGTGGCGTGGATGGTGTCGGCGCGCGTGCGCCAGTAGGCCGCGCGCTCGTCCAGCTGCAGGCGCGAGGCGATCTTCGCCAGCCGGTCGCAGGCGGCCCAGCACATCGCCGCGGTGTAGGTGTGCACCTCGGCGCGGCCACGGAACTCCCACAGCCCGGCGTCGGGCTCGTCGTGCAGGGCGAACGCGCGCTCGCCCAGCGGTTCCAGCCGCGCGAATGCGGACACGTCGCCCGGTTGCGCCAGGCGGCGGTCGAAGAACAACTGCGTGGACGCCAGCACCACGCTGCCGTAGACGTCGTGCTGCTTCTGGATCCAGGCGAGGTTGCCGCGCCGCACCGGGCCCATGCCGCGGTAGCCGGCAAGGCTGTCGACCTCCACCTCCTCCAGCGCCTCGGCGAAGTCGATGCCGTACAGCGGCTGCAGGCTGCCGTCATGGGTGGCGATGTTGAAGATGTAGCGCAGGAACTCCTCCATGCTGCGCGTCGCGCCCAGGCGGTTGAGCGCACGCACCACGAACGCGGCGTCGCGCAGCCAGCAGTAGCGGTAGTCCCAGTTGCGCGGCGAACCCGGCGCTTCCGGGATCGAGGTGGTCATCGCTGCGATGATCGCGCCGCTGTCCTCGTACTGGCACAGCTTGAGCGTGATCGCGCTGCGGATCACCGCCTCCTGCCAGTCCAGCGGGATCGAGAGGTAGCGTACCCATTCGCGCCAGTAGGCCTCGGTGCGGCCCAGCGCCTCCTCGACGTAGCCCGAGAGCGAGCGGCGCAACGATTCGTCGGGACCGAACACCAGGTGCACCGCCTCGCCGAGCACGAACGGCGTTTCCTCGCGCACGAAGCGGATCGGCACGTCGGTGGTCAGGCGCAGGGTGAACCCGGGCAGCAGCCAGCGCATGTGGTTGCTGCCCCAGGTGGATTCGGGCACGCGCGCGCCCCAGTCGGCGAGCGGCCGCGCACGCACGCGGATGCGCGGCGTGCCGACCAGCGGATGCACCCGGCGGATAATCGACACCGGCCGGTAGATGCGCCCGTTCTGCTTCCAGCGCGGCGCGAAATCGACGATCTCCACCGCGCCGCCATGGCGGTCATGCAGCACGGTGCGCAGCACCGCGGTATTGATCAGGTAGTGCTGCTCGCTGCGCTCGAAGTCCTCCAGTTCGATCGCGAGGTCGCCGCCGGGATGCACCGTCGGCGACAGCAGCGCGCAGAACGCGGGGTCGCCGTCGAACGCGGGCAGGCAGCTCCACACCACGCGCGCGTGGCGGTCCACCAGCGCGCCGAAGCTGCCGTTGCCGATGACGCCCAGGTCGAGCGATGCCTGCGTGGAATCGCGTGCGGTCATGCCTTCACTCCCAGCCATGCGTGGACCGACGCGACGTCCGGCAAGCGATGGGTCGCGGCGCTGCCGCTTCGATCGCCGACCAGGATGCTGGCGCCGCCGCGGGCGTTGACCACCTCGAAACCGTGTTCGTCGGTCAGGTCGTCGCCGACGAAGACCGGCACGCGCCCGGCGCACGGCGCCTCGTCGAGGAACGCCGCGATCGCCATGCCCTTGTCGGCCTGGCGCGGGCGCAGTTCGACCACGTGGTCGCCCGGCTGCAGGCGGTAGCCGGGCAACCGCGCCAGCGCCTGTATCGCGAAGGCCTGCAGGTCGGCCGCGGCGTCGGGCATCGCGCGCCAGTGCAGGGCGATCGCCTCGCCCTTGTCCTCGACGTGCGCGTGCGGATGCGCCTGCAGCAATGCCGTGGCCTGGCCCAGCACCTCGCGCAGCGCGGCCGGCGGATCGGCAGGCGCCGGCAACGGTTCACCCGCGCGTCGTCGCTGCAGGCCGTGCAGGCCGGCCGCCGCCAGCTGCAGCGGCGCGAACAGGCGGTCGAGCCATTCGATCCTGCGTCCACTGACCAGCACTAGCGCGCCGTCGCGTTCGTCGGCCAGCTGCGCGAGGCGCTGCACGAGGCCCGCGCGCACCGACACCCGCTCCGGATGCGCGGCAAAGTCCACCAGGGTGCCGTCGACATCCAGGAACAGCGCGCAGCGCTGCGACAACGACGGTGGCGGCGGCAGCAGGGGGATGCTGTCGTTCGTCATCCCCCCATCATGCCGCGGAGGATGATGGCATCCCGTGAACATGGCCCCGCGAGGGACGGCTCAATCGCGCGCCAGCGCGCTCCCGTCGGCGCTGTCGAAGGCATGCAGGTGCGCGGGCGACGGCCGCAGCCACAGCTCGCTGCCCGCGGCGGGCACGTCCTCGGGCGGCAACCGCGCCACCAGCGGCAGCGCGCCGAGGCGCAGGTTGACGTAGACCTCGCTGCCGACCGGCTCCACCACGTCGACGCGTGCGGCGAAGGCACCGGCCTCGCCGGGAACGGCGCGCTGCAGGTGTTCGGGACGCACGCCGAGGTCCAGCTCGCGCCCGTGCCACGCCGATGGCCCACCTGCGGGCAGCGGCAGGCGGCTGCCATCGGCGAGCAGCAGGTGGCCGTCGCCGCCCGACTGCACGCGCCCGCGCAGCACGTTCATCGCCGGGCTGCCGAGGAAGGTCGCCACGAACAGGTTGGCCGGGCGCGCGTACAGCGCCATCGGCGTGTCGATCTGCTGCACCTCGCCGTCCTTCATCACCACGATGCGCTGTCCGAGGGTCATCGCCTCGATCTGGTCGTGGGTGACATACACCATGGTGGTGCCGAGCCGCTGGTGCAGGCGCGCAATCTCCACGCGCATGCCGGCGCGCAGCTTGGCATCGAGGTTGGACAGCGGCTCGTCGAGCAGGAACACCTGTGGCTGGCGCACCAGCGCACGGCCGAGCGCGACCCGCTGGCGCTGCCCGCCCGACAGCTGGCCGGGCTTGCGGTCAAGCAGATCCTCCAGCCCGAGCATTGCCGCCGCCGACGCAACGCGCTCGGCCACGTCCGGCTTCGACAGCCCGCGCAACTTCAGGGCGAACGCGAGGTTGCCGGCCACGCTCATGTGCGGGTACAGCGCGTAGCTCTGGAACACCATCGCGATGTCGCGGTCCTTCGGCGCGACCTCGTTGACCACGCGGTCGCCGATGCGCAGCGCGCCCGAGGAGATCGCTTCCAGTCCGGCGATCATGCGCAGCAGGGTGGACTTGCCGCATCCCGACGGACCGACCAGCACCAGCAACTCGCCGTCGCCGACCTCGAAGCTCGCGCCGGCGACGCCGACGTGGCCGTTGGGATACACCTTCCGCAGGTTGTCGAGCTGCACGCGCGCCATCATGGCTCCCGTTGGTGACGCCCTGGTCCGGCCCCGGCAGGCCCGTGGCCGGCATCGGCGCCGACCTGCGCATGCGGCCGTGCACGCCCCATCCGGCCAGCGTCCGAATACCATGGGCGCAGGCGATTGCGCTATTCTGGCATGTAATCGTTTTCACGCCATGTTTGCTGCGACGCAGCACGGGGAACCGCTTCGCAATGACCGCATCGACCGACCACGACCCGACCCGTTCGCTCGAGTTCCCGCAGGGCTTCCTGTGGGGCGCCGCGACCGCCGCGCACCAGATCGAAGGGTCGCCGCTCGCCGACGGCGCCGGTCCCAGCATCTGGACGCGCTTCGCGCACACGCCGGGCATGACCTTCAACGGCGACACCGGCGACATCGCGTGCGACCACTACCACCGCTGGAAGGACGACGTGAAGCTGATGCGCGAACTGGGCCTGCAGGCCTACCGCTTCAGCGTGTCGTGGTCGCGGATCCTGCCTGACGGCACCGGCCGGGTGAACCAGAAAGGCCTGGACTTCTATTCGCGTCTGGTCGACGAGCTGCTGGCCAACGACATCGAGCCCCTGCTCACCCTGTTCCACTGGGACCTGCCGGCGGCGCTCGACGACCGCGGCGGCTGGCTCAACCGCGACAGCGCCGACTGGTTCGCCGAGTACGGCCGCGTGCTGTACCGCGCGCTCGACGGCCGGGTGAAGAAGTGGGTCACGCTCAACGAACCCTGGGTGATCACCGACGGCGGCTACCTGCATGGCGCGCTCGCGCCCGGCCATCGCAGCAAGTACGAGGCGCCGATCGCCTCGCACAACCTGATGCGCGCGCATGGCGCCGCGGTGCAGGCCTACCGCGCCGAGGGCAGTCACGAGATCGGGCTGGTGGTGAACATCGAGCCGAAGTACCCGGCCAGCGATTCGCAGGACGACGCGGCCGCCGTCCGCCGTGCCCATGCCTACATGAACGAGCAGTACCTGCACCCAGCCCTGCTCGGCAAGTACCCGCCGGAGCTCAAGCAGATCTTCGGCGACGCCTGGCCGGACTTCCCCGAGGACGACTTCAAGCTGATCGTGCAGCCGCTGGATTTCGTCGGCATCAACTACTACACGCGCAGCGTCACCCGCGCCAACGACAGCTACCCGCTCGAGGCCGGTGCCGTGCGCCAGCCGCTGGGCACCTATACCGAAACCGGCTGGGAGGTATTCCCGCAGGGCCTGACCGACCTGCTGGTGTGGTTCAAGCAGACCTACGGCGACCTGCCGGTCTACATCACCGAGAACGGCGCCGCGTTCTTCGACCCTGCGGTGGCCGAGGGCGGGCGGGTGCGTGATCCGCTGCGGATTGATTACCTGCGAAAGCATCTCACCGCGATCCACGACGCCATCGCCGCCGGCGTGGACGTGCGCGGCTACATGGTCTGGTCGCTGCTGGACAACCTGGAATGGTCGCTGGGCTACTCCAAACGGTTCGGTATCGTGCACGTCAACTACGGGACCCAGGAACGGACCCCGAAGGACAGCGCGCGCTGGTACTCTGGCATCATTGCCAGCCACGGACGTAAGCTGTCCGATCCCCTTCCCTACTGAGAGCGTCCGCCGGCGTCCATGCACGATTCACTCCTGCTGTTTGGCGCCACCGGCGACCTCGCCCAACGCTACCTCTTCCCGTCGCTGCTGCACCTGCTGCGCGACCGCCTGCTGCCGGCGGACTTCCGCGTGGTGGCGATCGGCCGCAGCGAACACGACGACGAAGGCTTCCGCGCCTGGCTGCGCGAACGCATCGGCAACGGCGATGGCCGCAACGACGGCGCGCTGGACGACCTGCTGCGGCGCATCGTGTACCGCTCGATCGACCTCAACGACATCGACGGCATGGCGGCCACGCTGGCGCCGTTCGCCGACCGCCCGTCGGTGAGCTACCTGTCGACGCCGCCCAACCTGTTCGAACCGGCCTGCCTCGGGCTCAAGGCCGCCGGCCTCCTCGCGCCGCCGTCGCGGCTGGTGCTGGAGAAGCCGATCGGCCACGACCTGCCCTCGGCGCGCGAGATCGACGCCACGCTGAAGTCGGCGCTGGACGAGTCGCGGATCTTCCGCATCGACCATTACCTGGGCAAGGCCCCGGTGCAGAACCTGCTGGCGCTGCGCATGGGCAACACCCTGTTCGAGGCGGTGTGGCAGCACCGCTGGATCGAGTCGGTCGACATCATGGTCGCCGAGACCGCGGGCGTGGACGGCCGCGAAGGCTATTACGCCGGCTACGGCGCGCTGCGCGACATGGTGCAGAACCACATGCTGCAGCTGCTGGCGCTGATCGCGATGGAGCCGCCGGCCGCGCTCGACGCCGACAGCATCCGCGACGAGAAGCGCAAGGTGCTGCGCGCGCTGCGTCCGATGACCGCGGCCGACGTCGGCGTGGACAGCGTGCGCGGCCGCTACACGGCGGGCGTGGTCGAAGGCAAGGCGGTGAAGGGCTTTACGGCTGACAGCGCTGTCGAAACCTTCGTCGGGTTGCGCGCCTGGATCGACAACTGGCGCTGGGCGGGCGTGCCGTTCCGGCTGGTCACCGGCAAGCGCATGCCCTCGCGCAACACCGAGGTGATCGTGCACTTCAAGCCGGTGACCCACTGGGTGTTCGATCGCCCGGACCAGGCCCACGCGCAACCCAACTACCTGCGCATGCGCCTGCAGCCGGAGGAAACCATCGAGTTGGGCCTGATGGGCAGCCTGGCCGCGCCGGAATGGGGCGCGACGGAACTGCAGCCGATGTCGCTCGACCTGGCGATGCTGCCGCCCAAGCGCCGCATCGCCTACGAGCGGCTGATGATCGACGCGCTGAAGGGCGACCAGACCCTGTTCGTGCGCGACGACGAGGTGGAAGCCGCGTGGCGCTGGATCGACAGCGTCAGCGCCGCCTGGCAGCAGGCCGGCACCCCGGTGCAGGACTATCCCGCCGGGTCGTGGGGGCCGGCCGCCGCGGCGCCGTTCCTGCCGCGCACTGCGACCGGGCAGGGTCCGATCTGATGAGCGGCACCGCGACGCGCGTGCTGCTCGCCGACATCGGCGGCACCAACGCCCGCTTCGCGCTGGCCGATCCGGCGTTGCCCTCGCCCCTGCTGGTGGACAGCGTGCAGGGGTTCGCCGTCGCCGACTTCCCGTCGCTGGCCGACACCGCGCGCCACTACCTGCGCGAGACCGGGCAGGATGGCGCCGGCATCCGCCACGGCGTGTTCGCGGTCGCCGGCCGCGTCGACGGCGACGAGGCCCGCATCACCAACCATCCCTGGGTGATCTCCAAGCCGCGCACGCTGGCCCAGCTCGACTTCGACCGCATCACCCTGGTCAACGACTTCGCCGCGCAGGCGATGGCCATCCCGCTGCTGCAGGCCGACGACATCGCGCCGATCGGGGGCGTGTCGTGGACCGCCGACGTGGAGCCGCGCAACCGCACCTATGCGGTGATCGGCCCGGGCACGGGGCTCGGCGTCGGCGCGTTGATCATCCGCGACGGCCGCCAGTATCCGCTGGAGACCGAGGGCGGCCACGTCAGCTTCCCGCCCGGCACCCCGGAGGAACTGGCGATCCTCGACCGGCTCGCCGCGCAGTTCGGCCGCGTGTCGAACGAGCGCCTGATCTGCGGGCCTGGCCTGGTCAACATCCATCGTGCGCTGAGCGAACTCGCCGGCGAAGACCCGGGCCCGATGCAGCCGGCCGACATCACCGCCCGCGCCCAGGCCGGCGACCCGCGCAGCATGCGCGCGGTGGACGTGTTCTGCGCGGTGTTCGGCGCGATCTCGGGCGACCTCGTACTCACCCTCGGCGCGTGGGACGGCGTGTTCCTCACCGGCGGCCTGGTGCCGAAGATGCTCGATGCGCTGCAGTACTCGGGCTTCCGCCAGCGCTTCGAGCACAAGGGCCGGTTCTCGCCGAACATGGCGCGCGTGCCGTCGATGGCGGTGCTGCATCCGCATGCCGGCCTGCTGGGCACCGCCGCGATCGCGGTGGCGGAGATCCGCGAGGCGCGCGCACCGTGACCGGAGCGCGCGCAGGCGACAGCGCGCAGGCGCGGCCCGTCGGGCGCGGGCGGGTGCACATGCACAGCTACGAATCGCTCACCCAGTGGACGTGGGGCGCGGCGGTCGCGATCTCCTCCGCCCTCGGACGCGACCTGCAGCAGCACCCGCGCGCGCGGCTGCTGCTCTCGGGCGGCACCACGCCGGCGCCGGTCTACGCCGCGCTGTCGAAGGCGCCGCTCGACTGGTCCCGCATCGACGTGGCCCTGGTGGACGAACGCTGGCTGCTGCCCGACGATCCCGACAGCAATGCCCGCCTCGTGCGCGAATCGCTGCTGCACAACAACGCTGCGCAGGCCCGGTTCGAGACGCTGACCCGGCCCGGCCGCAACATCGACGAATCGGTCAACGCCGCCAACCTGCATGCGCGCAATCCCGCCGACGTGGTGGTACTGGGCATGGGCGAGGACGGCCACACCGCGTCGCTGTTCCCGCGCATGCAGAACCTCGACCAGGCGCTGGCCGCCGCGGCTGCCTACGTGCCGGTCGATGCCACCGGCTGCCCGGTCGCGGGCAAGTTCCTGCGCCGCATCAGCCTGACCCCCGCCGGGCTCGCGCCCGCGCACACGCGCCTGCTGCTGATCCGCGGCGAGAGCAAGCGCAGGCTGCTCGAGCGCGTGCTCGACGGCGACGACGCCCTCGAATACCCGGTCCGCATCGGCTTCACCACGCCCGGCGCGGACCTGCACATCCACTGGTGCCCGTGATCGACCCGACGCGACGCCGCACGCCCCAAGGCCGACGCCCATGAGCCTGCATCCCAGATTGCTGGAAGTCACCGAACGCATCCGCCAGCGCAGCCGCGCCTCGCGCGCGGCCTACCTCGCCGGCATCGAGGCCATGCACCAGGCCGGGCCGAACCGCTCCCGGCTGAGCTGCGGCAACCTCGCCCACGGCTTCGCCGCCTGCGGCCCGACCGACAAGGCGCGCCTGCGCGGCGACGCCACGCCCAACCTCGGCATCGTCACCGCATACAACGACATGCTGTCGGCGCACCAGCCCTACGAAACCTATCCCGGGCAGATCCGCGAGCATGCACGCACGCTCGGCGCCACCGCGCAGGTTGCCGGCGGCGTGCCGGCGATGTGCGACGGCGTCACCCAGGGCCGCGCCGGCATGGAGCTGTCGCTGTTCTCGCGCGACGTGATCGCGCAGTCCACCGCGATCGCGCTGTCGCACGACATGTTCGACAGCACGGTGTACCTGGGCATCTGCGACAAGATCGTGCCGGGCCTGCTGATCGGCGCGCTTGCCTTCGGCCACCTGCCCGCGGTGTTCGTGCCGGCCGGGCCGATGACACCGGGCATCCCCAACAAGCAGAAGGCCGAGGTACGCGAACGCTACGCCGCGGGCGAAGCCACGCGCGAGGAACTGCTGGAAGCCGAGTCGGCGTCGTACCACGCGCCCGGCACCTGCACCTTCTATGGCACCGCCAACTCCAACCAGGTACTGCTGGAAGCGATGGGCGTGCAGTTGCCCGGCTCGTTCGCCAACCCGGGCACCGCCCTGCGCGAATCGCTGACCCGCGCCGTGACCGAACGCGCGTTGCGCATCAGCGCGCTGGGCAACGACTACCGCCCCTTCGGCCGCATCGTCGACGAGCGCGCGATCGTCAACGCCATCGTCGCGCTGATGGCCACCGGCGGCTCCACCAACCACACCATCCACTGGATCGCGGTCGCGCGCGCGGCCGGCATCTCGCTCACCTGGGACGACATGGATGTGCTGTCGCAGGTCGTGCCGCTGCTGGCGCGCGTCTATCCCAACGGCGATGCCGACGTGAACCGCTTCCACGCCGCCGGCGGCATCGGCTTCGTGTTCCGCGAACTGCTCGACGCCGGGCTGATGCATGCCGACGCCGAGACCATCCTGCCCGGCGGCATGCGCGCCTGGTGCGACGATCCCACCCTGGCCGACGGCACGCTGTCGTTCACGCCTTCGGTGTCCACCAGCGGCGACGAGGCCGTGGTACGGCCCGCCTCCGCGCCCTTCGAGGCGCAGGGCGGCCTGCGCCTGCTGCGCGGCAACCTGGGGCGTTCGCTGATCAAGCTGTCGGCGGTCAAGCCCGAGCAGCGCGTCATCGAGGCACCCGCGGTGGTCGTCGACGATCCGCGCGCGCTCAACAAGCTGCACGCCGCCGGCCTGCTGCCGCAGGATTTCGTCGCGGTGGTGCGCTACCAGGGCCCGAAGGCCAACGGCATGCCCGAGCTGCATTCGCTGGCGCCGCTGCTGGGCATGCTGCAGAACCAGGGCCGGCGCGTGGCGCTGGTCACCGACGGCCGCCTGTCGGGCGCCTCGGGCAAGATTCCGGCGGCGATCCACCTCACCCCGGAAGCCGCGCGCGGCGGCCCGATCGGCAAGCTGCGCGAGGGCGACGTGATTCGCCTCGATGGCGAGTCCGGCACGCTCGAAGCGCTGGTCGACGCCGGCGAATGGGCTGCGCGCGAGCATGCGCCCAACACCTCGCACTGTGCCTGGGACATCGGCCGCAACCTGTTCGCGTTCAACCGCGCGATGGTGTCGCCGGCCGACCAGGGCGCGCTGTCGATCTCCTGCGGCCCACCCGCGCGCGACGGCGGCCAGTGGGACTACGACGCCGAGTACCAGCTCGGCGACGATCCCACGCTCGCCGCCGAAGCCCCCCACGAAGCAAAGGACGCCTGATGTCGATCGACACCCTGCAGGATCGCGCCGAACAGGTGCTGCGCGCCACCGGCGTGATGCCGGTGCTCACCGTCGACAGCGTCGACCAGGGCCTGCGCATGGCCGATGCACTCGCCGAGGGCGGCCTGAAGACGCTCGAACTCACCCTGCGCACGTCCGCCGCGCTGTCCGCACTGGCCGCGATGAAGAAGGCGCGCCCGGACATCCTCATCGGCGCCGGCACCGTGCTCACGCCGGAACACGTGCGCGCCGCGATCGACGTCGGCGCCGACTTCCTGGTTACGCCGGGCACGCCGCCTGCCCTCGCCGAGGCGCTGGCGTCGGCGCAGGTCCCGGCCGTGCCCGGCGCGGCGACGCCGACCGAATTCATCGCCCTGATGGCGCTCGGCTTCCGCGTCTGCAAGCTGTTCCCGAGCAACGCGCTGGGCGGGCTGGCGATGGTGCGCGGGCTTGCGGGGCCGTTCCCCGACCTGAAGCTGTGCGCGAACGGCGGCATCAGCGAAGCTACCGCCGCCGACTACCTTGCCGAACCCAACGTGGTCGCCGTGGGCGGCTCGTGGATGCTGGCCAAGGCCTGGCTGGCCGCGGGCGACTGGGGCCAGGTGCGCGACAGCGCCGCCAAGGCCGCGGCGATCGCGCGCGGGGTCGTGCGCGCGGGATAAGTGCTGCCTTCCGGCGAGCCCTGCCTCCGTCCAAGGAACATCCGTCGCGGCTGAAGGCCCCCTTCTCCCGTCCACGGGAGAAGGTGCCCCGCAGGGGCGGATGAGGGGGCTTCGATGCCTTTTCCTGCGCCTTCCGTGCACCCCCCATCCGCCTTCGGCACCTTCCCCCGCAAGCGGGGGGAAGGGACAGCCGGTGGATGTCGATCTCCCGCGGTCCAACGAACATCCGTCGCCGCTCAAGGCCACCCTTCTCCCGTCCACGGGAGAAGGTGCTCCGCAGGGGCGGATGAGGGTCTTCTGACGCGTTCTCGCGCGCCTTCCGCGCAACCCCCATTCGCCTTCGGCCCCTTCCCCCGCAAGCGAGGGAAGGGATAGCGGATGTACGTCGATACCTGAGGGAGGGCGAGCGACGTCGGCCGCGCTCGATCCCTACTTCCCGTCGATCCCGATCCGCACCCGCGCCGGCAAGGCGGTGACGCGCAGTTCGCGGCCGACGCGCGATGCCTCGCCGGTTTCGACCGACACCTCGCCCGGCTCGCCGGCATACGGCCAGGGCAGTACCAGGCCACCCTCGGGCAGGCGCAACCCGGCGTCGTCGACTTCGAGCAGCAGCGCGTCGCCGTCCCTGTGCAATCGATAGCCCAGCGTGCCCTGCGCCGTGCGCAGGCCCGCGATGCCGATGCCCTGCCCGTCCAGCCAGTCGGCCGGGATGCCCGCCGCGAGCACGATGCCATGGTCGGTCTCGCGTTCGTAGGCAAACATGTCCAGCGCCGAGCGCACGAAATCCGACGCCACCCACGCATGCGGCAGGTCACCGAGGAAGAACGGCTTGCGCGGCGTGCGCGAGACCACCTCGCCCCACTGGTTCCAGGCCTGCGGCGCGCGGTCGGCGAAGAAGAAGTCCACCGCCGCCTTCGCGCGCTCGCGCCAGCCCAGGCGCACGAAGGCGCCGACGTTGCGCCACTCGTACGGTGTGTAGTCCTTCCACTCCAGCGTCCCGTCGCGGCGATCGACGAACCGCGTCCAGTACTGTTCGAAGGTGTTGAACAGCAGGTCGCGCGGCAACCGGTCCTGCTCGCCGCCCGGCGCCAGCGCGATCGTGGTCGAGGTCGGGTCGAAGTCGCCCAGCTCGGCCGCCCCCGGCAGGTAGTCGATGCCATGCTGCTCGGTGGCCGCGCGCAGCGACGCCATCAGGTCGGCGTGGAACTGGTCGCGCGAGGCCGCCATGCGCTTCGCCTCGTCGTGCTTGCCCAGTGCCTCGGCCACCTGCACCGCGTCCTTGTAGCCGCGCAGCGCCCAGAAGTTGTCCCAGTACGAATGCATCGGCTTGGCCGAGTAGCCTTCGTGGCTGATCGAGGCCGGCATCATGCCGTAAAAGGCGCGATTGAGGCGGCGGTTGGCGGCAGTGCGCTCGGACAGCCGCAGCTGTTCCATGTACGCATACGCACCCTGCACGTGAGGCCACATGCGTTCGAGGAAGGCGGTGTCGCCGGTGTAACGCCAGTACTCGGCGATGTTGAAGATCAGTTCGCCGTGGCTGTCGTTCTCCGGCACCGGATCGCTGCCGCGGTCGTCGACGCAGCACGGCACCTTGCCGTCGTCGAACTGGAACGGCGCATACCAGTCGACGTATTCGCGCACCACCTCCGGCCGCCCCAGGCGCAACAGTCCTTCGGAAATCATTGCGCCGTCGCGGATCCAGCTGCGTCCGTAAGAGCGCGTGCCCGGCTGCAGCCGCGGCCCGATGCGCGAGATCAGCATGTGCGCCAGCGACGTGCGCAGGGTGTCGGCCAGGGGCTGCCCCTGCGGCGGCACCTGGATCCGCACCTGGTCGAGCTTGTCGCGCCACAGGGCCACGGCATCGGCCTGCAGCAGGTCCGCGTCCCACCAGCGCCGCGCCAGCCCACCGTTGCCGGTCATCGGCACCATCACGTCGATGGTGCGGGTTTCGTATGGCGCCAGCTTCATGCGGTAAAGCAGCGCGCCCGATGCCAGTCCGGTGGCATCCTCGACCCGCTTCACGGCGGGCAGGCGTGGGTCGGCGAGGTGGGACGGGGCCATGCCGGCGTCGAACGCCGTGGCGAACGTCGACGTCGGCAGCTGCTTGGCGAACACCCTTGGCGTGCCCGCGACCGACACCGTGCCGCCGTCGATGGCCAGCGATTCGATCCGGCTGACGCCACCGGTGGTGTTGAGGAACTGGCTGGGCGGGTTGACCTGGAACGGCTGCACCGCGAGCGCCAGGGTGTAGTCGCGTGCCCGGCCACCGGGGTTGGACAGCCGGTAGCGCACGACCAGCTGCGAATCGCGCGGCGTGCCGTGCGCGAAAGCGGTGACGTCCAGCGCCACGTCGTCGTGCTTCCAGTGCACGGTCGGCACCGGCAGGTAGCCATCCTGCAGCGACTGCGACGTCGCGACGTCGCTCCACGCCAGCATCCGGCCATCGACCACCACGAACGGTTCGATGCTGAAGCCGCCCTTGCCCACCTCGACCGCGCCGTCTTCGCCGATCAGGCCCTGCTGCGTGCCACCATCGAGGCCGAGGATCGTCCAGTACGGCTGTTCGCCGACGAAGCCCCGCGGGAACCAGCCGCGCGGCGACTGCGCCGCCACGGCCTTGATGAAGTCGTTGGGATGCGCGGCGAACGACAGCGGCTGCACGATCGCCTCGGCCAGCGCGAAGCTGTTCCTCGGCCCGTCGTCGAGGTCGAGCGCGATGTAGCGCGCCTCCGATTCCGGCAATGCGATCCAGTCGTCGCCGCCGCCGGCCGCGGTCATGCGTCGCGCCTCGCGCCATTGGCTGCCGTCGTCGGACAGCGACACCGCGTAGCGCGACGGGAAGTCGCGCGTGCTCCAGCGCAGGCGCAACCCGCCGAACTCGCGCAGGCGACCGAGGTCGAGCACCAGCCGCTGCGGTACCGATGTGTTCGCCACGCGCCACTCGCTGTCCATGCGCCCGTCCACGGCCGCCGCGGCATCACCCGCGGTCGCGATGGCCGTGGCCACCAGCGGGCCGTCGTCGTCCGCCGGCAGCGGCGTGAACTGCAGGCGGTCGAAGCACACGCTGCCCCGGCCGCCGACGTTGTTGTAGACGGTAAACTCCAGCCTGGCGCTGCGATGCATCACCGGATCCGGGTCCGGTCCCCAGGCCTTGTCGATGTGGCGCCGCTTGTAGCGCACGGGCGTCCATTGCCGCGGGTAGTGGTAACGCGGCCGGTTGACCCACCAGACGTTGTCGCCGCTCGCATCGACCAGCTTGAACTGCAGGTCATTGTCCGGCGAATCGCCGCGCAGCTGGAAATCGAAGCGGTAGTTGTCGGGGTACTCGATTGCAAGGTCGCGCTGGATGGCGGCATAGCCCGACACGCCATTGAAATCGTAGTCCAGGCACAGCGCCTTGCCGTCCGCGCCCTCGATGCTGCGCAGGCTGCCGCTCACCTGGTTGGAGGTCACGACGCGCCACGCCGATGCATCCTCGAAGCCATCGAGCACGGTCGGGCCGGCTTGCGCCATGGCCGCGTTGCAGCAGACCAGCGAAGCGCAAGCAACCATGCCGGCAAGGGCATGTCGCGGGGCTGTTTGCCGTGCCTGACGGGGGTTGATGTTCTCTGCTCGCATCGTTTCAATCACCATTCATCGTCTTTTGCACACCGCACTCGATTCCACGAAACGCCATCCATGGCGAGACCGGATCGTCTCCGGAATGCCCGGCCCGGCCATCCATGGCCGGTCGTTCGGTCGGGCGCGAGGCAGTGCCTCGCAAGCGCCCGCCCTCACCCTTTCACACTCCCAAGCAACAGACCCTGGATGTAGTAACGCTGCAGCAGCAGGAACAGCAGCAGCACTGGCAGCACCGTGACCACGGCGCCGGCCATCATCATCTCCACGTCCATGATGTGCTCGCGCGACAGCGTCGCCAGCGCCACCGGCAGCGTGTAGTGCGCCTGGTCGGTGAGCACGATCAGCGGCCACATGAAGTCGTTCCACGCGCCCATGAAGGTGAAGATGGCGAGCGTGACCAGCACTGGCTTGAGCATGGGCAGCACCACCTGGAAGAAGATCCGCAGCTCGCCTGCGCCGTCGATGCGCGCGGCCTCGATCAGTTCGTCCGGGATGCTGCGCGCATACTGGCGCACCAGGAAGATGCCGAACACGGTCGCCATCGCCGGCACGATCACGCCCCAGTAGCTGTTCACCAGCCCCAGCTGCTTCATCAGCAGGAACAGCGGCAGCATCGCCACCTGCGCAGGCACCACCAGCGCCGCGAGCAGCAGCTGGAAGATGCGTTCGCGCCCGGCGAAACGCAGCTTGGCGAAAGCATAGCCGGCCATCGTGTTGACCAGCAGCGACAGCACGGTGATCGCGCCGGAGACCAGGAGGCTGTTGGCGAAGTTGCGCGCGACGCCGGTGGTGGCGAACAGCGCCCGGTAGTTGTCCAGCGTCGCCATCGACGGCAGGAACGGCGGCGGGAAATGGCTGGCCTCGCCGCGCGGCATGAACGAGACCGAGACCATCCACGCCAGTGGTGCCAGGCTCAGCAGCGCGATCACGGCCAAGGCGCCGTTGACCAGCCAGGCATGCGTGCGCGAGCGGCCGACGTCGCTCATACCAGCGCCTTGCGCCGGCCGAAGCGCAGCAGCACGGTGGTGACCGCGAGGATGATCAGGAACAGCAGGAACGCCACCGCGGACGCACGGCCCAGGTTCCACCACTTGAAGCCTTCCTCGAACATGTAGTACAGCACGCTCACCGTGCTCTGCAGCGGATCGCCGCGGGTCATCACGTAGGGCTCGGCGAACAGCTGGAAGTATCCCGAGATGGTGATGACGCCGACCACCAGCAGCACCGGACCGAGCTGCGGCAGGGTGATGTGCACGAACTGCTGCCAGCGCGAGGCGCCATCGATGCGCGCGGCCTCGTACAGGTCCTGAGGGATCGCCTGCAGTCCGGCGAGGAAGATCACCATGTTGTAGCCGAAGTTCTTCCATACCGCGAACAGCATGATGGTCGGCATCGCCCAGCGCGGGTCGCCCAGCCAGTCGACCGGCGCGATGCCGACGTGGCCGAGCGCCCAGTTGACCAGCCCGTAGCTGGTGTGGAACAGGTAGCGCCAGATCACCGCCACCGCGACCAGGGTGGTCACCACCGGCGCGAACAGCGCGGTGCGGAAGAAGGCGCGCAGCCGCACCAGCGGCGAGTGCAACAGCAGCGCCGCGCCCAGCGAGGCCGCGATCGACAGCGGCACGCCGACCACGACGAAGTACGCGGTGTTGCCCAGCGCCTTCCAGAACATCGGCGTGCGCAGCAGCTCGAGGTAGTTGTCGAATGCCACGAAGCACAGGTGGTCCGGATCGGCGAGCGCATACAGGTCGAAGTCGGTCAGGCTCAGCAGCAGCGCCGCCAGCACCGGCAGGCCGAAGAACACGCCCAGCACCACCAGCGCCGGCGCGGCGAACATCCAGCCGGCGAGGCTAGCGCGCATTGGCGGCGGCCTGCTCGCGCACCCAGCGGCGCTTCTCGAGGATGGCATCGACGCGCGCGTCGAGTTCGGCCACGGCCAGGTCCTGCGACTGGCCGCCGCGGACCACGCGCTCGGTCGCCAACCGCATCTCCTGCACGATGCGCTCCCATTCCAGCACCTGCGGCGTGGGCTTCACCCGTTCGAGCTGGTCGCGGAAGGCCATCGACAGCGGGTCGTTGGCGAGTTCCGGATGCTCCCAGGTACTGCGCCGCGGCGGCAGGTCGCCGATCAGCGCGTGGAAGCGCTGCTGGATGTCGGGACGCGACAGGAACTCGACCAGCTTCCATGCCGCCTCCTGGTTCCGCGACGAGCGGAACAGCACCAGGCTGGTGCCACCGGCGATGCCGGCTCCCGGACCGTCGGGCCCCGGCAGCGGCATCGTTCCCCAGGCATCCTCCATGCCTTGCGGCTGCCGCTTGCGGAACTCGCGGATGTTCCAGGGCCCGGACAGGTAGAACGCGTACAAGCCCTTGAAGAATTCGTCCCAGACGTTGGAGATCTGCGTTTCCGACATCGGCGGCGCGAAGCCCTGCTCGAACGTCCCGGCATAGAACGCCAGCGCCTTGCGGAAGCCGGCGCTGCGGAAATTGCCGCGGGTGTCGTCGTCGCGCAGCAGCGGATCGCCGGTCTGCAGCGCGAACGACAGCTGCGGCTCGAATTCGTTGATCGGCATCAGCACCGCATAGCGGCCCGGCCCGCTGTTGCGCACGATCGCGGCCATCGCCCGCTCCCACTCCGCCCACGACGTCGGCGGCGCGTCGAACCCCGCCTGCGCCAGCAGGTCCTTGCGGTAGAACAGCAGGCGCGTATCGACGTACCAGGGCACGCCATAAAGGGTGCCGTCGACGACGTTGGTGGCCCAGATGCCGGGAAAGTAGTCGTCCTGCACGACCACGGCCGAGGCATCGACCCGCGACTGCAGCGGCTCCAGCGCATCGAGCGTGGCGAACTCGGCGATCCAGGTGTTGCCGAGCTGGCATAGGTCGGGCAGTCCATCGGCCGCGAACGCGGTGAGCAGCTTCTCGTGCGCAGCGGTCCACGGGATCTGCTGCAGGTCGACGCGGATGCCGGGGTTCTCGCGCTCGAAGTCCTGCAGCAGTTCGGCGACCACCTCGGCCTCGCGGCCCATCGCCCAGAAACGCAGCGTGGTGGCCTCGTCGTCGCGCGCACAGCCCGCGGGCAAGACCACCAGGACCAGCGCGAGCAATGCCAGGAACGATCGCATGCGTGGAGTCTACTCGGGCGGGTCGGAGGCGCCGGCCCGCGCCGGCGGATCGTCCTTCTCCTGCGGCACCCGCGACTGCGCCATGCCGATGTCGGTGGCCGCCGCCGCTTCCGGATCGGGCGCGCCCGAGGTCGCCGGTTCACCCGGCGGCGCCAGCCAGCCGCCGGTGAAGCCCGCCCGCTCCAGCCCCTTGCGGATGTACGGGTTGCGCTTCATCACGTTCCACACGAAATCGTTGCGGTAGTTGGCGATCATCGCCAGGATCGGCCCCTGGTCGATGCCGATGTAGTCGCTCGCCACCCAGCCACGCCCGGGGATCAGGCGACCGGTCTTGAGCGGGATGTCGAAGGTGAAACTCGGGTTCACCGCGTCGAGGAAGCCGTAGCTCGAGTACAGGTACTCGCCGTAGCGCTCGTAGAGTTCCTCGGTGGCCGGGATCACGATCTCCGGTGCGAACACGATCGAACCGACCACCGCCGTCGGCGCGATGGTGCCGTCGTCGAATGCGTCCGACAACCCCGCGCCGCGCGCGCTGTAGTGGCGGAACTGGCGCTGCTCGCCGGCGAACTCCTGCGTCGTGTACTGCGGGCCGTCGCTGGCGGTCAGGCCCCACACGTTCTCGCCGTAGTCGGTCCACTTCATCGGGTTCTCGATGGCGTAGGCCCGCTGCGCGTAGGTCGCGCGGCGACTGTTCTCGAAGTAGTCGATGCCACGCTCGGCCATGTAGGCGTCGCGGATGCCGCGGAAATCGACCCAGACATGCGTGTACTGCTGGCCGAAGTGCGGCGCGAAGCTCAGGTATTCCTGCCCCTGGAACACGCCCCAGTCGCGCTCGTAGCTGCGCGTCCATTCCTGCCAGGCCTCGGGCGCCACCGGGTGCGTCGGCGAACCGAGCGCCAGGATGTAGACCAGCATCGCCTCGTTGTAGCCCTTCCAGTCGTGCGCGATGAAGCCCTTGTCCGGATACCAGCCCATCGAGATCAGCGGCGCGCGCTGCTGCAGCCACGGCCAGTCCACGCGGCGGTAGATCTCGTCGGCCAGCTTGCGGATCTCGGCCTCGCGCGGATCGTCGCCGGTGTAATACGACTGCGCGAACAGCACGCCCATCAGCAGCAGGCCGGTATCCACGCTCGACAGCTCGACCCAGCTGTTGTAGCGGGCGCCCGTCTGCATGTCGAGGAAGTGGTAGAAGAAACCCTTGTGCCCGCTGCGGCCCTCGGCCTGCGGGCCCATCTTCGCGTTGCGGAAGAAGCGCAGCGTGGCCAGCGTGCGATCGACGGCCTGCGTGCGGCTGACCCAGCCGTTCTCGATGCCGATCGGATACGCCGTCAGCGCGAAGCCGACCGACGCGATGCTGGCGAACGGGCGCGACGGGAAGCGGTCCGGCGTCAGCCCGTTCAGTTCGTTGGTGGTGTCCCAGAAGAACTGGAACGTGCGCCGTTCGATGTCGCGGAACAGCGGCGGCAGCTCCGGCGGGCCCGGCGGCTTTGCCTGCTCGGGCACAGGTGCCGCCTCGACCACCTGCGGGATCGGGCCGGGCTTGGGTGGGTCGGCGTCGGCCGTCCGGGGGGACTGCTCCTGGCGGCATCCTGCCAGCAGTGACAGCAGGCACAACATGGGGAAAACGATGAGTTGGATCTTGCAGTTGTACGCTCGCATCAGCCCTTTACACCGGTGGGAACCTGTTCGACACCACTTCGGAAGATGGCCGGCCACGAGCGTGGCCGGCCTCCCCGTGCGGACTACCAATCGAGTCCGAAAGACAGCTTGAAGGTGCGGGTCGGCAGCGACACGGCGTTGGGCCGTCCAAAGTTAGGGTTCTGCGGCTCGTTTGCTCCGCCGCGCCAATCCTCGTAGCCGCTGTAATTGGCCCAATTGAACACGTTCAGGATGTCCGCGCGGACCCGGAGTCTGAGAGAAGTCCCGGTGTCCCACTCCTTGATGGCTGCCAAGTCGACCTGCTTGAAATCTTCGTCAGGCTTGTACCAGCTGAAATGGCAGTAGGCCCAAGCCGACACGTTGCAGTTCTGGTAATAACGCGGCGTCGCGCTGGCCCAGACCAACTTCGACGAGAACGTGATGCCGAGTGGACCATCGTAGATACCCGTGGCAACGAGGCGATGCTCCGGCACTTTGCCGGCGAACCAGCCGTAACCCTCGATCGTCTCGGCATTGAACGCCCCAGGCCAACCATCGATCGGGCTATTCTGCTCCGAGTCGGTATAGGTGTACGCGATGGTTGTGCCCCAACCGCTGCGTTGGCTATACGGTTTCTCCAGCTTCAGATAGAACGCTTTGGACTTGGTCTCAAGCGCGTTTTGAGCCAGGATCAGATTACTGAACTGGGTGGTACCCTCTCCCCATCCGGTGTTCCACGGCGGCGGATCGGTGGCATTCGGCGGGTCCGCCGGGAAGTAGCTGCCATCGTCGCGACGATTACCCAGGAAGAACGCGATGC